>Ga0310696_10002857_pt1 | contig 22254 bp, 30 predicted proteins | sample AusTroGonzalo_MG_4_FD_203885 | JGI IMG/M metagenome (GOLD analysis project Ga0310696, IMG submission 203885) | Bovine rumen microbial communities from tropical cattle in Woodstock, Queensland, Australia - Gonzalo_02 (v2) (version 2) | ecosystem: Host-associated > Mammals > Digestive system >...
CACACGCTGGTGATGTGCAACGACCGGGACCTTGCCCGCTTCAAGGAAGGCAAGCTCTTCGCCCACAAGTACGACGAGATAGGGTGTGTCCTTAACCATGCGAAGCTGGTCAACATCGACTATGCTGCAAAAATATATGACCGATTTCAAGTCGAGGGCACGTTTGGCGAACTTCCGGACCTGACACTGTCCCAACTGCGTGAACTCATGGTCGACCCGCTTACACATGATGACTACGATTATCCGGATACCGACCGCAACTCATATTATGTCGAGTGGAACCTCGACAAGCATAATTACAGCGACAAGCTGAAGGACATCGTCAAGAATGTACACCATACCGGCATATACAATATATTCGGCGCCGACGCGTTTCCCAAGTCATACAATTACTTGGTACGGGCGACCGACAAGAAGGACAGGTCGGAAAAGAAGCTGAACGTGGTAGATTTTACACTTTGGGATTAACTATGACTTACGGCGAATACTGCAATCTGGTGGACGAGCTGAACATGCTCGCCAAGGCTTACTCCAACGGCAACTCGCTCGTGGACGACTCCGTCTACGACGCCAAGTACAAGATGCTCAAGGAGTTCGAGATCAACAACCCGGACCTGGTCCTTGACGAGTCTCCCACGAGGAACGTCACCGAGGAACTGGTCGACGGCTTCCGCAAGGTGGCGCACGAGGTGCCGATGATCTCCATAACCAACGCCAACGGAATCGAAGAGGCCGTCGCCTACGTGGCAATGGTCAAGCGCGAATACGGCGTCGGGAAGGTGGAACTGGAGTACAAGCTGGACGGCGCTTCACTCGCCCTCATCTACAAGGACGGCCAGATCGACGACGCAGTGACCCGTGGCCAGAACAACGTGGGCGACTCCGTAGTGAGCAACGCCGTGCGCATCGGCGGGGTGCACCAGAAGATTTCACGGAAGGGAACTGCGGAAGTCCGTGGCGAAGTGCTATGGAAGTACGACGACTTCGACGCATTCAACGAGCAGCTTGAAGAGGCTGGTAAGAAGCCCATGGCGAACCCGAGGAACGGGGCCGCCGGATCGCTTAAGCTGACCTCTCCGAAGGAAGTCGAGGCGAGGAAGCTCACGTTTGTTGCCTACATCGTAGCAAGGGGCTCTGAGAGCGACACGCAGACCGGAGACATTGAATGGCTGGAATCCGAAGGGTTCAACGTCCCGGTGCACCATACAGTGGACATTTCCGGCGATGACGGCGTCGAGGAGTTCCGCCGAGTGGCCGAGGAGATGCGTTCCAAGAGGAACGAACTTCCCTATCCTATCGACGGCATTGTCATCAAGGTGGACGACAAGTCGATCCACGACGAGATGGGCTATACTGCCAAGGCTCCCAACTTCTACAAGGCGTACAAGTTCCCGCCGGAGGAGAAGGCCACCCTTTTGCTCGACATCGAGCCATCCGTGGGACGTTCCGGGACGATCACACCGGTAGCCATAGTTGAGCCGGTTTCGCTTGCCATGACGACGGTACAGCGCTGTACCCTGCACAACTGGGACCTGGTCGATTACCTCGGTTTGCACAAGGGTTGCCACGTCGTAATCAGGAAGGCCGGGGAGATTATCCCGGAACTGGTGAAGTGCGTGGAGACTGGTAGATCCAAGGACGACTACGAGATCCTCACGAAGACCAAGAAAGCTGTTATAACCAAGTATTCGGACGAGCCGCTATCCAAGCGACTTATCGGGAATGCGGAGTTCTACACGCGTCCGGAAGTCTGCCCCTATTGCGGATGTCCTCTGGCAAACCAGGTTGGCGTATCCGGCGACCAGCTCGTAGCGTGGGCATGCAAGAACCCTGACTGCGAATCCCAGATACTCGAGAAGATGTGCCACTTCGCCAGCCGTACGGTCATGAACATCCGTGGTCTTGGGCCCAGCATGATAGAGGCCCTGTACACGGCGAAACGGCTGTTGCATATAGACGATTTCTACAAGCTGACCAAGCAAGACTTCATCGAGGCGTGCGGATGCCGTGAAAAGATGGCGGAGAAGATGGTCGCCGCCATAGACGCTACTCGCAATAACCAGTTGTCACAGCTCATCGAGGGGTTCGGTATCACCAACCTCGGGCATACCGCGTCTCCTCTGGTAGCCAAGTGCGTCATGGCGCTGGGAGGTCTGTCCAAGATGTTGCCGGATGGCGAGGACGGATTTGCAGAGATAATGAACGACTTTGGCTACGAGGCGAACAAGGTCGGACTGTCCGTTACCTTGGCGGAGGCTTTCGTGAAGTTCGCTACCGGCCATGTTGGGATGCTCCGCTACTTCGTGGAGAACAACATCGCACAGGAGTTCAAGGACGACGGGCCGGTGTCCAACAAGCTGGAAGGCAAGGTATGCATCATGACCGGCGTATTCAGCGAACTGGACCGCGATGTGTTCAAGGAAATGGTTGTAAAGAACGGGGGAAAGATATGCTCGGGAATAACGAAGAAGACAAACCTCGTGCTGATGGGAGAAGGCGCCGGCCCGTCAAAGGTAAAGGCGATCAACGACCTAAAGGCGCAAGGCGCGGACATAAGGGTGTACACCCCAGAAAGTTTAAGCGAGTTCCTCGATCTGTTGAAGTAGAACCGGGTTCGATAACGATGGAAGAGGCTCTCGCCAGCGAGGACGCGATAGTCGTCCCCGTGGGCAACGGGCGTGTCGTTACATACGACTTCGACACGGTGGACAAGTGCATGGGAGGCAAGGACGCCTCTGTAGACCAGATGAAGGCCATCCTCGCCAAGGTTGACCGGTTCAGCGAGATGCTGAGGAACCGCATACTGGACGATAGCCAGAAACAACGTAACGATATGTATCGCGCCCAGTCGACCGAGGTAATAAAGTGGTTGAACCACAAGATGTTGTCGGCCAGTAACGCCATCTACCTTGTAAAGAAGGTCTGGTTCGAGATGTCAAGCTACCAGCTGTTCATCGACTGCGTAATGGTCGAGTTTGACCACGGTACGCACATATGTACTGTCAAGAAGGAACAGCTGGAAAGCGTATTTTCCTATGAAGACATAGTGTCGAGAATGCATGACAATATGCTAAACTTCGGTGGCAAGAGCTACAGCGTGGAGAAGCCAAACGCCGGGCATGTTTCTATGTTTGACAAGGTCGCCACATGGGCGAACGGGGTGGCTAGGGAAATTGAAACGTTAATGTTGGTGAAGGACAAGAGTAATGCAACTGGAAAGCGTGGACAGAAAGTCGGTGGAACGATACGGAAAGGTGGTAGTCGAGGCAGTTACCGGAAGCCAGTCGTTCGGACTGGCGACGCCGACGTCTGACGTAGATGTCCACGGTGTGTTCATTCTGGGCGATGAGCAGAGGCTCCGCTACAATGCCCCGGACGAAATTGCCGACAAGAAGAACAACATGGTCTACTGGGAGCTGTCCAAGTTCCTATATCTGCTGAACAACGCCAACCCGCAAGCACTGGAACTGCTTTACAGCCCGGAACACTGCATCCGTGTAGGCAAGGAACTGCTCGACAAGATCCGTTCGGAGATGGATTTCCTCACTATGAGGTGCAAGAACTCGTTCATCGAGTATGCGCGTGGCCAGATCTCGCGCGCCAAGGGTCTAAACAAGAAGATATTCAACCCGATGCCGGAACAGAAGCCTAGACTGGTGGAATATATTTACGTTCTGGAAGACAACTTGGCGGTTCCCTTGCTTGAATGGATAGGTAAGCACTATCCGAACACCGATCCGTCAGTTTACCAGAAGTGGTTTGCCATAGCGGCGATCGACCATGCCGATTCCATGTATGCCATGTATATCCAGAATGGCATCAATAGCTACCACGGCGATATCCCAGAGCACGAATGGCGCTGGGCGTATGGAGTAGTCCGCGACGTGGACAAGAGCGAGGACGTCCAGCTTAACTCTATTCCCAAGGGCATCAGCCCGGTTGCGCACATCGCGGTCAACCGAAACGCGTTCGCAAGGGACTGCAAGAAGTGGTCGGAGTACTGGGAATGGGTACGCAAGCGCAATCCGGACCGCTACGAGACCACTATCAAGCACGGGCAGGGTTACGACGCCAAGAACATGATGCATTGCATTCGTCTGTTGCTTACGGCTCGCGACATTCCAGCAAAGCATACGATCATCGTGGATAGGACGGCTGAGCGCGAGTTCTTGCTGGGTATCAAGGGCGGTTCTCATACGTACGATGCCGCGATGGAATACGTTGAACGTCTCGCAACCGAGACCGCGATGGCCTTCGACAAGTCTAGCCTGAAGAAGGAAAGCTATTCCATGGAAGAGCTTGGTGATTACCTTGTGGGGCTCCACAAGTGGCTGGCTGGGCGAAAGTCTGACTGGAAGACGTTGCTTCAGTCCTTGCGGGGCAAGGGTACGACTTCCGTCACTTCGGCGTAGGGATGCCGTTTTTCATACCACTTGATGAGGTCGGCTTCCGAGTCGGCCTCTTTGTATACCTCCGGCGATATTCCCGGAAGCCCGGTGCGCTTGTCCTTGTAGCTGATCGAGAAGAAATCGGTTTCCATGCCCCTAGTTTATGGTTGCGTACCAACCTACCTTTTGCTATATTTCGGTCATGGAAAAGGAACTTTGGAAGGTATCCGTCGCGATAGAGGGCTACGACGTTCTCGTCTTCAAGGTATGGGCGACTTCCAGGGAAAATGCCGAGTCGGAGATCGGCTGGCGCATGGACTGGCTGGAAGGTGTCCCGTGGACGGTAGTTGACGCGATTAGATGCAAGGAATTTGTTTATGGAGAATGATATTGACAACAGCGAGGCCATCCGCAAGCTGATGCACTTCGAGTGCGTTGGCGATATTTACTTCATAGAGATCATGCAACGCGGCAAGGACAACGGAACCCATGGTGACAACATCATCAAGGACTACCATATCCACGGTCTGGACCATTTCGACAAGGTCCTTCCGGAAATCCGCGAGCTGTGCCACCGCTACAACGCGAGGGCAATGATACGTCTCAACCAGAGGAACACCTACGACGCCAACATAATGGCGCAGATCGAGATGCTTGCCGGACAGCTTAACGCTAACAAGGTGTACAGAAAGATGGTGCGTACCGGGAAGACTGATATCACCATGCCTTCGGTAAAGTCGGCGTCAAGCCTCTATGCGAGCGCCCTCGGAAAGTGCGTCACCGAGGTATCCGCCACGAGGAAGTGGATTATAGACATAGACTCGAACATGGTCAACTCCGTGACGACCACGGGAATCACCCTTGGAAGTTCCCTATCGGAGATCGCCGACACGTTCTCCCACTACATAATGGAGTACTGCGCGAACAAGTGCGCGGAGGCGCGCGAGCTATGCCGTCTTCGCTCCCGTTCTGGGCTCCATATGGTCACCACCACGTTCCGCAAGGACTTGTTCACCGACCGGTTCGGAAAACCGAACCGCCAGACTGAGTTCATCATGACGGACGCCAATACGAACCTTTATATTCCGGGTGCTCCAGATGAAGAAGTATAAGGAATTGTTATTCGGCATTGCCAGGAAAGTCAGCATGACCGTGTATATCGTCATGGCCGTGAGGATCGTGGCCGCTGTTGCCTACCGAATTTATTGTCTCAACCGAGTCAACGAGAATGAGCCGACCGATGATTAAATCTAGAAAGCAGTTCTGGTACGAATTTGCGAATGAACCGGTGAAGGTTGCCGAGGTTCCCGAGGCAGATAAGCAGTCCGATGGCATGTCGAGCAAGGTCGATGCCGACTTGCTGAACCGTATAATCGGGCTTATCAATGGGGCCCGTCCGATCCTCGTGGACGGCAAGATCACTTTCAAGGGACTGCTCGAGAACATATTCTCGATAAGGTTCAAGCATGAACGGGTGAGCCGCCGGTGGGCCGGATTCAACTGCATATTCAACCCGAAAGTGCACGAGTACACCACTCTGGTCAGTTCCGTAGTCGGCATGATCGTACCCGACACCGCAGTCGCCAAGAGCTTCGAGTTCGTGAGAAACGTGATGCTTATAGATACGCTTACCGGAATGGTCAGCGAGAAGATACAGCCGGGACACCGGTACGCGAACATCGCCGACTGGGTGAAGATTATGAATGATCACAAGAACGTCACGTGTCCTATCGATCTGAACGACTATGGATGCCAGTCATCGTTCTACATGGACATGGTCGGCATGCTGATAGTGTTCCTCGGCATGACGCCTATCGGTACCAAGATAACGTTGCACTCTGTCAACGGCACATACGAGGCGGAGCTGGTATACCGTAGCGCCGACGTGCTGTACAGGGACGGATACTACGAGTTTGTCGACGACACGTCCAACAGGGTCGACATGATATTGAAGCTGGGCGACCTGGACGAGTATCTCCTGTTTGGAGTAAACGGATCTATTCTAGGCAAGCGCAAGTACGTGGTAGATCCCGCCTATAGCGGCAAGGCCCTGTGGATTGGACGCGACGACGTGAGGTTCGAGTTGCCGGCAGAACGAATCCCATATTCGGTAATCGACCCGAATACCTACGCGTTGTTCATATATAACGAGACGCTGTGCATAGTGCAGAAGAAGAACTCCTCGTGGACAGACCCGGTGCCGGATTCGGAACTTCCGTATACCAAGGCTAACGTGAACTGCATTACCGAGATACTGCGTAGCATCGAGCAAGGTCTTTCTCGTTCTTATGCACTTGTAGGGGTTCCGGGTACCGGAAAGACCAGGTTGATGACAGAGGTGAGGAACCGATGCGCCGATTCCTTGGTTGTTGATATAACCAATATCGGACTGAGCAACGACGAGTTCAACGGTTACAACAAGTTCACCGAAATTATAGCCACTGCGCCGCATCAGCATATGCTCATCCTCATGGACGACATGGACAAGACCGACGACATAGACAAGGTCAGCAAGACGCTTATCCTCATGTTCAACCAGATGCATAGCATTCGACCGGGAGGCGAAGGGAAGCTAAACTTCACCTTCATCGCAACCATCAACAACCCGACCTTGCTCGGCAACGCCATCATCAAGAGAAGCAAACGCTTCGACGAGGTGATCAAGATGGACTTGCCCACCATGAAGATCTTAGGCAAGCAACTGGACATGATCAAGAACGTAGACAAGGACAAGACGAATTACAAGTCCATATTCCTGCTTCCCGCCTACGTCTATATGCGCATCCACGGCATAACGCTTGCCGATATCGGCAACATATATGACATGCTGCACATCAAGACCAAGGGGGAACGCAAGAAATACGGCGTATTCTCTTTGTTGAAGGCTGCGAAGACTATTGTGAAGAACAAGAAGAACGCCAAGAAGGAATACTTGCTATGAGCGAGTGGAAGCGACAAGTACTGAAGCGGTGTGCCGACGACTTCATTTTCTACAAGTCGGTCATCGAGAACGGCTTGCTTAGAACACTTATAAACTGCAATCAAAGCAAAAAGGAATTAAACATGCAAGATTGCAAAGTTCGCCACATCCTGTCCAATGTCCGTGACATGTCCGTGTCCGGAAAGTCCCCGGTCGACTACATCGACGGCGTCCTCGATACCATTCCGGAAGGTTTCGCGACCACTGAACAGGCTACTATCAAGAAACAGCCGATTCTCGGAGCCGACTACGGGCCTAACGACGCGAAACCGCTGTTCTAGTGCAGACTTCTCCAGTCGTTTCTAGCTTTATCGATGGCCAGGTCGAACTCCGACTTGGCCTTCGTCATGTATGCCTCTATGTGCTTCGACAGCAGCTTGGTGGCTACCTTGCGGAAGCCGTCCTTGTAGTATACTGCCGACCCGTCGTCGAAGAAGCCGTCATCGTCCACTAACGTCTCTATTTCCGGCTTGATTTCGTCGGCCGGCTCGTCGGCAAGCCCGTGGACGATGTCCCATGAAATCCGCATGATATCGGATGAAGGTGTCTCGTCCAGCATGGATAGGTGCTCGTTTCCTTCCATATCCTCGAAAATGACGCATTTTCCGCGATTGGTGTTCGTTACCGTCTTTACGCACATGGAGCCGGGATGCCGTTCGGCATGCTGTCCGGACGTGGCGTCCTCGTGGTAGATCATCTTGTGGTGCGTTGGGCATAGGGGTATGGTGACCTTCTTGCCGACCTGGGTGAACAGCTCCCTCGGGTGGATATGGTGGAACTCGATCAATGACCGGTTTTCGGTCTCGTAGCTACATTCGGGAAAACAGCACTTGTACATTGTATTGAATTTGTCGTCCAAATCATAAATTACTATATTTCAGATCATGGCGAATGTACCCGACATATCTGAATTCTACAAGGCCCATGAGGCTGGTCGCATCATGATGGACACCGACCCTACGGGACGTCTCGTGTGTTTCCGCTATACCGAGGCGACAGCCGCGCACGCCGACTGGGATGATGTAACGCTGAACGCGCGCGGGATCGTGTTCGAGAAGGCTACCGGCGACATAGTGGCAAGACCGTATACCAAGTTCTTCAATTACCACGAGTTGTTCACCGAGGGTGAACTCCAGGCCAAGACGAGGCAAGCTCTTGAACATGCCGGTCTTCCCAGCAAGCCAGAAGGCCGTATATCTTATGTCCTGGACAAGATCGACGGGTCTCTTGGTGTAGGGTTCTTCTATGACGGCGAATGGTACGTGAGCACGCAAGGCAATTTCACGTCACCGCAAGCGCTGTTCGCCACTGATTGGCTCCGCACGCACCTTGCTAGGGCGAGGGAGAAGTATTCTAACGACATGATACTTGACCCTAATTACACGACGCTGTTCGAGATTACCTGGTGCAAGGACAGACATCCTATCCGTTATGGACGAGACGAACTTGTCGTTATCGGACTAATCAACAAGGAAACCGGCGAGGAACTGAAGTCGCACGGACTCTTGTGCGAACTTGGGTTCGATTTGCTCGGTTCCCGTGCGCCCAGTAGTTTCCGCTATCGGTCGATAGAGGAGATTGCCGAGGTGTGCAAGACGTTGCCTCACGACAAGGAAGGCTTCGTGGTCACTTGGGAGAACGGCTTCAAGCTGAAGATGAAGGGCGACGCCTACTTGCGGATGCTGGCGTTCTACGAGAAATGCACCGAAAAGAACCTCTGGCGGGCCTACGACCCGGTACTGGACATCTTTCACGCCCACATGGACTCGGAACATGGGTATAAGTTCCTTGACGACGAGCCTCTGATTATACCGGAGGAACTGACCGAGGTAAAGGAACGGATGGAATGGTTCCGCGACATGTTTAACAAGGCGTACGAGTATGTCAAGCAACAGGGCGCAGAGATCATGGCGAAGATCCCCGATATGAAGAATCGCGCCATTTACATCAACAAGAATTACCATGAATCTGACCGTTCGCCGTTGCTGATGCAAGTCTCGCCGAAGCGTATTGACGATTGTGTCAAGAGGGCAGTCGTCAAGACCATGCTCCGACCGGACGAGAACAGCAACAACGACGGGTTCAACGCATTTTTCGGATATAAGGAATAACGATGAGTTTCGAAGAAGATCACTACAAGATATACAGCCGCTACTGGAACGACATCAAGCGCGGCATACAGGAAATCCCCGGCATGACGAGCTACGCCGACGGAATAGGCAACTTCGGCTACGACTATTTTGGCTATGAAATCGGCGATTATACCGACGGAGACGAGGCTTTCCAGCTATACCACCGCTGGGACAAGAACCTTGTCAACGGCAAGCTCAAGTACAATTGGGAACACGGCGACGTCATCGTCGGCTACGACCCGACGTTCTTGCAGATGCGCGCCGGCATGTTCGACGTTTCCGCCGATGAATTTGTCGACTACATCCGCCAGTCGGTAGAGGAGTTAAAGCGTCAGTATCCGGACCTCAAGCCCGCCGAGAAGTGGGCGATTACTCGACCGAAGTGCGTAGACAACGACGGGCAGCCGATCTTTGTCGTGTTCGAGGGCGTGGACAACTCGGGAAAGACCACCATCTCCAAGAAGGTGGCCGAGTACTTCCCCGAGATGGAATGGCGCAAGGAACCGAACTTCACAACCGAGGAGGCCGACCGCCTTAACTCGGACGAGTTCAAGGGCAAGGACGCCAAGCGCGAGGTGTTCTTCCTCGAGGGCAGGCTTGCCAACCAGAAGGTATACCGCAACGATCCGGTAATACTCGACCGCTACCTCTGGTCCGGAATGGCGTACGCCAAGGCGTTCTCTCCCAGTATATCCGAGTTCTGCAACGAGCTGTACAGCAACTTCAACATCTTCCGCAAGCCGTCCATCACGTTCTTCATGGAAACCCCTCTGGAGACGTGCTATGACAGAGAACCCAAGCTGAAGGAGGAACCCGGCCGCCTGGAGAATATCCGTGCCTCGTACGAGGCGACAAAGGACCGCGTGGGGTGCGAGGTCGTCACGATCGACGGAACCATGTCAATAGAGGAATGCGTCAAGTTCGTGGTGGACACCTTGCTTGACCGCTTCCCAAACTTGATCTACTATACCAAGGACAATTGTAATGGATTTTGACGCTAAGATGAAGGCTATTAAAGACTACTTCGACAGCCACACTCAGAAGCAGTTGCGTGAGATGTACTACAAGGACGACATCAAGGCGTTAAACGAATTCGACCGCAAGCTGTTGGAGAAGGTGATTGAAAATCAGATTGAGCTGGACGACGAACGCCTGCTCTATTGTCACGAGAAAGACGGTACTACCGAATTCCTCAACATCTTCAACACGTTCCGCAACATTCTTGAACTCCCGTGGGTGGAATGCGACAACGTTAGCTTCCCGACTCAGTTCATTGTTCTGGAACATGGCGGAAAGCGGATGGTGCTGTCGCTCATGATAGGGCAGGGTTCCGCCATGGACTTCTGTACGGTCGACGGATTCAAGAATTGGATGGAACGAATAAAGGCTACCTACGAGTGGCCGGAAACGGCGATTAGCGTGGACGACGTTGAAAAGAAGGTCACCGACGCGCTCGCCTACATCAAGAACCAAATCGATACTGCCAAGGATACCTTGGACTAGGAGAAAACCATGAAAGAAAAATACTACAGGCATTTTGCTCTTGCTGGCTATTCGATCGCGGTGGCCAGCTTAGTATCCTCATTTATTGTATATGCCATCGGCAAGGGAATGTCGAACATTTCTGCCGACACGTGGATCATATGTGTCGGGTTCGGCTTGGCTGCCATACTGATCGACTTGTCGATGTGGTGCGCCTTTTTCGGCAAGCCCGACCATACGCCGATCTGTGCGAACGTTCCAGATCGTCCGTACAAGCGCCCTTATAAGAAGCGTTATCCGAAAACCAACAAGAAACCATTACTAGGATAATATGATCACTTCTACCGACACTAAGTACGACGCGCTCCTCGTGGGCGCCGGCCTATCCAACGCGGTGATAGCCCATGAGCTGGCCAGCGCCGGCTACCGCGTCCTCGTAATAGACAAGAGGAACGCCATCGGTGGCAACTGCCACACGTCAGAGATCCACGGCATCACCGTGCATGACTACGGCGCACACATTTTCCATACTTCCGACGAGGCGGTCTGGAAATTCGCCACCAAGTTCGACAACTTCATCCCGTTCGTGAATTCGCCGGTGGCTCGTGCAAAGCTGGACGATGTCACCATGAAGTGCCTAGGTCGTACGAACGAATACATGTTCCTCGACTTGCCGTTCAACCTCAATACGTTCACGACGTTGTGGCCTAACGTGCATCCGGACGACATGGAAGCACATATAAACGCGCTGAGGGACAAGTTCCGCAAGGAATATCCGGAAAATCTTGAGGAACAAGCTCTTTCCCTCGTCGGAGACCGTATCTACAACCTACTGATCAAGGGTTATACCGAAAAGCAGTGGGGCAAGAAGTGCACCGAACTGCCGCCAGAAATCATCAAGCGATTGCCTCTCCGGTTTACTTGGAACAACAACTACTTCAACGACAAGTACCAGGGAATACCCGAGCACGGATATACCCAGTGGATCGAGAACATGCTCACCTATGGTGGCCAGGACGGCGGAATCAAGGTGGATGTCTGGCTCAACACGTCCTACAAAGACGTTAAGGCCGATCTCGACCAGTTGACTCGGTGGGTATTCTACTCCGGTAGCGTGGACGAACTGATGGACTACACGTACGGAGACCTGCCATACCGGAGTCTGCGGTTTACCACCAGCGTCATGAGCCGGTTTTCCGACTTCCAGGGTGTCGCCGTCATGAATTACACGACAGACGACGTTCCTTTCACGCGAACGATCGAGCACAAGCATTTCTGTCCGTGGAAGGGCTCGGAAGGCCCGACAGTGGTCACGACCGAGTTCCCCGCCGACATGACACGTGGCGCCGAGCCGTACTACCCGATGGGCGACGAGAATGCAATCGACTTGTACCTCAAGTACCTTCGAGACATTCCGCACGGATTTACGCTTACTGGGCGTCTAGGGCTGTACAAGTACATGGACATGGACGACTGCATAGCCGAGTCTCTCCGTATCGCTGAAGGGGCCAAGAACATGTTCTCCGGAAAAATATTCGTCAACAGCGACCTCAGGTCTATTGAATCAAGGGAAGCCTTATGACCTTCAAGGAATTACAGGCGCAATACCCCTTGTTGACCGTTCACGACAGTAGCAAGCATCCGGACAAGGCCGACCCTACGGCGGAGTCCGAATGGTGGTATAACTTGCTGAGCTACAGGGGCTACAAGTTCGCGTCCCATATCCACGAGCTCCGTTACGCCGATGGTACCGGCAAGCTGTTCATACTATACAGCAGTCTCACTAGGGAACAATTCGCCCAGTACCTCGAGCTCGAGGACTTCATGGGCGACTTTGCCCGCAAGTTGAAACTTATCTATCCCGAACCGGACAAAATCTTCGGAAAATCGATCCATCGGCTTGATGAACAGTACAACTTTGCTATATTTCAAGGTATAATCAAGCATCTCGACACGTTACCCGCAGTGGTGACGGTCAAGACCAAAGTCAATACCGAGGATTCTAGCGAAGATGAGTAAGAAGCGACTGGACATATTCATGGGTACAGAGAAGATCGGGTGCTATGTGAATGGCAACCATCGTACCATATTGTTTGCCGACGGAACCAAGATCAAGCAGACCGGTCACTGGGTAGTGTTCGACGAGGAAGGTACCAAGAAGTGGGAGGATGACGACCAGGACCACTTCACCTACGACTTCCCGGAGAACTTCGACCTCAAGATTACCGATTATTGCGATAGCGGATGCCCGTACTGCCATGAGAACTCTACTGTCAACGGGAAGCATGGCGACTTGTCTATGCTGAACCACATTATTGACACTGTCATGCCGGGTACCGAAATTGCCATTGGCGGAGGCGACGCGCTTTCCCATCCGGGTATAGTCGAGTTCCTCAAAAAGTTGAAAGGTCGCCATATAGTGGCCAACATGACGGTAAACCAGCGCCATGTAGGTAGATACTATTCCTTGCTGAAACAGCTTGTCGACGACAAGCTGGTGTACGGACTCGGTATCTCCTTGGTGGACTCCACCGACACGGATTCCATAGAGAAGGCGGTGAGCCTCGGCCCGAATGTCGTGTTCCACGTCATAGCGGGAATATTCTCCGAGGAGGACTGGGGCAATATCGACTGGAAGGGCAAGAAGATGCTAGTCCTCGGCTACAAGGATCTCCGTCGCGGTCATAATATGCTGGAGCGGTCAAACGGCATTATCAAGGAACGCATGGAATGGATGAAGGTTCATCTGCCGGAAATGTCCAAGGTATGCAAGTGTCTTTCGTTCGACTGCCTTGGCATCGAGCAGCTCGACGTGCAGAAGACTCTCGGCATGTCCGACGACGAATACTATGCTCGGTTCCAGGGTAGTGACACTGACGTGCTAGACAAGGACGGCAACATCACTTGTGCTACCATGTACATCGACCTTCCCAACATGCAAGTCGCGAGGATGAGTACCGCCGCGCTGGACAAGCGTTTCCCATTTACCGGAAACGAGTATATTGGCGAACTGTTGAAAATCACTACACAAGGATGGTAGTATTATGAAAACAATCAGAATGGGAGTCTTCGAAACCAACTCCAGTTCCACACACTGCGTAACGATCATGCGCAAGGCCGACTACGATAAGTTCGATGCCGGCGATATCTGCTTTGACTTTGAAGCTGGCCAACCAGTTGAATGGAACGCGTTCTATGAAAAGTTCGTGGATTACCTGGCTCGTCTTGAATACAAGGGTGACATGCCGGAATCGGATATGTTCCGTAACGCTGTTGAAAAGGCGTCTTATGGAAACTATGACGTGCTGAATGATATCAACGAGGAACTTCCCGACAAGCTTTATGAGTTCCTACGCTATGTCAATACGTTTGACTCTGAGGCCGGTGATCGTGCCATCCGCAAGGTGGATATGAACGGCGAACCGTTTGTCGTCGTGTCAATTTATAGGGAGGAATAACCATGCGTACAATCAGACCGCATACGTTTGAGACCAATTCCAGTTCCACTCACTGCCTCGTTCTCGCTAGCGAGAAAGACTTCAAGAAGTTCGAAGCCAGTGACGCCGTCATGAACACTTACCTGGGCAATATCTGGTCTGTCGAGGACGCCTTGGCTAACCTGAAGGGCAAGGTGGATTACGATACAGTCAAGGATCTCACCGTTGAGGAGTTCAAGTTCATCCTCGAACACGAGGACGACGCTTCCGCGTGCCATTATAGCTCGTATGACGATTACAGCGACGTCGACCTCAGTCAAGACATGGTCGACGCGATGGCCGAGATGCCTCACTTGTCCAAGAAGGTTCTTGATCTGGTGTACGAATGGATTGAGGACGACAATATCATGTGCTACAGAAAATGGTGCTACCAGGACGAATACGAGACGTTTGAGGAACACAAGATTATCAACGGCGTCGAGGTGGTCGCCCTCGGCTATTACGGCTACGGCTGTTAAGGTATAAATCATGAGAACTATAAGAATAGGCACTTTCGAGACTAACTCTTCGTCGTGCCACGTAATCACGATATGCTCCGACGAAGAGTTCAACGATTTTTACAAGGGAAATCTCGTATTCAACTGCGGTTGCGAGAAGCTGCTCACGTTCGAGGAAGCGTACGACTGCATGAAGAAATGGTATAACGACCGGTGCGGTTTCGAGGAAGTTGAGCCGTATAGGATAGACTTCGAGAACTCGCTAACGCTTGCCCGTTTCACCGATATCGTGAAGTCCAAGGACAAGCTGAATGAGTACAACCGGAATGAAGCCGGAGAGCGTTTCCGCTACAACGAAGCCCAGAAGCTACATTCCGACTGGGAAGCCGTGTCGCTGTTCTGCCGTTACACGTACCGCAAGTTCAACGAAATCCCGGACTGGGCCGAAGATACGTTTGCCGAGCATTATACGAGCAAGAACGGCGACAAGATTGTCGCGTTCGGCTATTACGGTCACTGCTAGGAGGTCACCATGCGTTCAATTCGACCTAAGGTGTTCGAGACCAATTCGTCGTCGTGCCATGTGATCACGTTCTCTTCCGAATATGTCGGCCCGCAAGCGGAGCCGGTTCAGCTCACCATCCTTGGCGACGGTGATTACGGCTGGAGTTGCTCAACCGACAGCGATGACAGCACGCTCCGCACTCCAGAGGAGAAACTGGACTACGCCATCGTGGCTTTGGGGCTGTACTGCAACGACCCAGATGAACGAAAGTCGGCACTTGACGAGATCCGCCGCGTATTCAGTCTGAACAATGTCGAAGTCGAGTTCGACGACTGCTTCGGTGAGGAATACGACCATGATACTGTCGGGTATATCGACCACCAGAGCGCTCCTGGTTCGTCGGAAGACTGCACGGAACTTGCGAATATGGCATTGAATGACCCAGAGGCCCTCTACAACTTCGTATTCGGTGACGCCACCGTGCTGGTAGACAACGACAACCACTAGGCTATTATGAGAACTATACGCAATTCCATATTCGAGACCAACTCGTCATCGGCCCATTGCCTCGTGACCGCACCGAACGACCAGTTCGCCAAGTTCGTGAACGGAGAATTGTTTGCTAAACAAGGCGGATATAAGCGCGAGTTCTATACGGAACTGGTGCCTATTGAGGATGTCTATAAAGAATACGTGGCGTATGCCGAACACGAGAACGAGTTCTGTCGCGAGCACGATATCAGCAACGATGAAACCTTGGTATCGATTGAATTCATGAAGTGGTGGATGTTGCATCCGGAAACCATTCATAAGTTTGATGACGGCGACGAGTATTTGGACGACTTGCCCGCCGATATGCAGGATTTTGCCATAGATCACATTGAATCGCTGTTTACCATGAATTGCTGGGTGGGTGATGTCGAATATGCACACTCGTTTGCCATGCTGGATTACTATACCAATCATTTCACGGTCGAATATGACGACTACCGGAGTCAGCCTCCTACTGAGAAGGACGGAAATACCAGTCTCGTCGCAGTGTGGTACCACTAGGCTATGCGATCATCATACTGGCTTGCCGGCTTCCTATTTGCTGATATTCTTTTGTTTCTGTTGTTTAACCTTTTAGAGTATATATGGTGAGGTGAAATGGAATTCTCTATTTTGCAATTATCGTTCTGGGTGTTAGTGGCAATCTATGTCTGTGCCGCTCTGTCTACCTTATTCAATAAGACATACGCAATAAAGCTCAAGGTTACCGTAATCGGTGTAGATTTGTTGCTTGCCGGTATCTGCGCACTGCTGGCCATCTACAGCACTACGTTGGTGGGAACATGCGGTGGAGTCGTATTCGCTATACTGACTGCTATCGCCATGGACGGCTCCCGTACTGAAGGGAAGACGTGGAAGTCCATCGGTTATCTTATATTGCTTGCCATGCTCATCGTCGGCCTACTGGGGCATTAGGAGGCGGATATGAAAGGAAAATTGATTGCATGCGCGACAGTCATTATCGTGTACGTGTTCGTGTACTTTCTGGTTGGTTGCGACATGTGCGGATGCGAAAAGGGAACGCTGAAACTCCGTGAAAGCAACGGGGACTACACGGCGGTATGCGAAGGACATATCTGGACAGCCGAGAGCGTTTTGAAGTTCAAGTGCGACGACGGTCGAACTATCATGAACCCAGTCAACTTTATTATCGAAAAATAGGAGTAACATATGAAAAAACTCATTCTTGCATTGTCCATGCTCGCGTTCCTCGGATGTGCCGAGATCGACCAGACCGAACGCGGCGTAGTCCTCGAGTTCGGCAAGGTCGACGAGGTCGTCGGCCCCGGCCTCACCATCTACAACTGCTTCTTCAAGGAGATCGTACGTATCCCAGTGAAGACCCAGCTTGAAGCCGGTCGCATCGAGGCCGGTTCCAAGGACCTGCAAGTCGTCCATGTGGCTACCAACGTGAACTATCACATCGACGAGAATTTCGTTGCCGACGTGTATTCCAAGTACGGAAAGTCCGTAGTCACCACGGTTCTCCAGCCGAAGATCAAGGAGACCGTCACCGGCATCACTCCGCAGTATGTCCCCGAGGACATGTTGCAGAAGCGCGAGGAAATCCGTGCTCGCATGGAAGCCGCGCTGAAGGACAAGCTTGACTCCGCCGGCTCCCACATCGTCGTCGACGGCTTCACCATCACCGAGTTCCAGTTCAGCGACGCGTTCAAACGCGCTATCGAGGAAAAACAGGTTGCCGAACAGCTCGCCTTGAAGGAACAGAATGTCAAGAAGCAAGTGGAATACCAGAACGACCAGAGGGTATCTCGCGCAAGGGCTGACTCCGCAGTTATCGCGCTCCAGATGGACGCCCTCAAGAAGCAGAATGGCAAGGACTACCTCACGCTCAAGTGGATCGAGAAGTGGGACGGCAAGCTGTCACAGGTCAACGGAACTAACGGCACGATGCCCTTGATTGATATGCGCTAGTATGCTGTTCAAGCCACAACCAAAAATGTCGATAATGCCACCAGCTGGACGCGACTATCACGGCCCGTGTAAGACGACCTTCCGTCAATTCATGGAAGAATGCCGCAAGCTGGCGATTGCACGCCGTGCCGCATTGGAGAATTACGAGTAGTATGTTCAATTTCGTTGACTTGTTCGCCGGTATAGGCGGCTTCCGCAACGCCCTTGAAAGCCTTGGCGGTCAGTGCGCCGGATTCAGCGAGATTGCGCCGGATGCCATCCGCACGTACTGTGACAATGGTACTGAGACCGAAAAGGACAACTTGGGCGACATCCGTAAGCTGGAAAGTCTGCCGTGTCACGACTTCATGACTGCCGGAGTCCCCTGCCAGAGCTGGTCTATCGCCGGTAGGAACCTCGGGTTCGACGACGACAGGGGACAGCTGTGGAACGACACCCTTTACCTTCTCAACCAGGCACGACCGAAGGCGTTCATATTCGAGAACGTCAAGGGACTTTCCGATCCCCGCAACAAGGTTGCGCTGGACTACATCAAGGCTAGGATAGAGCTGGCCGGGTATCATGCGCATGTGTATGTCCTCAATGCGTTCGACTACGGAGTTCCGCAAGCAAGGGTGAGGATATACATCATTGGCTTCCGTGACAAGGAGTTCTACGACCGGTTCGTATTGCCCGACATGAGCCGTGGCGAAGTTCGCCTATGCGACGTAATAGACGGCATGCCGCATGTGGACGGGCAGGCCGGTAGTTCTCGGTTCAGCCTTTCGGCAAGCAAGTTCAACGACTACTTCATCTTCAACGACGTCCGTGATGGTGATACCACTATCCATTCATGGGACATCGTGGCGACTACTGCACGGGAAAAGAGTGTATGCCGTCTGCTGATGGCTAACAGAAGGAAGAAGAAGTACGGAAAACTTGATGGTAACCCTCTATCGCTGGAACACTTCGTTGAACTGGAAGGATCGATTGCCCAGTCTGACATTGATTCCCTTATATCCAAGGGGATACTCAAGACGGTCAAGTACTTGTACCGGATTGAACGGAACGACCCTACCGACGATGCGGAACAGTTGTTACTGTCGAAGGCAGCGGAAGGGCAACTGAACTATGCCGATCTGAAGTCCGACCACGACGTGAGAAAGAAGAAGTTGGACGTGAAGAAGATGCTGATGCGGATGGAGACCATGGGGATCGTTAAGTGCGTGGAGCGCAGATACGATTTCAGGAACTCGAAGATCAGCACCGGTATCGACGGGATATACCGCATATTCCTTCCGTCATCTAACTTGTTCTCAACTTTGGTCGCCAGTGACACGAACGACTACATCGCGACGGAACAGGTCACCGCAGACACGATCGAGGAGTACCGAGAGAAGTTCATCAAGGACATCTTCCTTGCGAAGAAGTTCCGTCGCATATCCAAGGCGGAGGCTTGCCGCATCCAGGGGTTCCCGGACACCTTGAAATTGCCCGAGAACCGTGCCCGCTGGATGAAGCTGATAGGCAACAGCGTGGCCGTCAAGCTGGTCCGGAAACTGGCCAAGGCGGTCGTCGATACCGGAGTTTTCGACTAGAAAGTGCCGTTTTTTATCCATTTTCGGCACTTTTTGCCATAGGCCCCGACCAGACCCCTTGGTCGGGGTTCTCGTTTCCTAAACTTCGGGTAGGAGGTGACCTATGGCAGAACCGATAATAAGGCTAGTTGGGGATATAGACGAGGAACATGTTTCCGAGGTGATCGAGAAGCTCGGCAAGCTGTCGCACAATGCCGACCGGGTTGCCTTGCTCATCGACAGCGACGGAGGATCCATCGAGGAAGGGTTCCGTCTGATAGACGCGATCAGAATAATCCAGGACAAAGGTGTCGTTGTGCACACCGTCGCGTGCGGGAAAGCGTACTCAATGGGCGCGTTCATCTTCTGTGCAGGCAAGGAACGCTCGGCTTACCCCAGCGCAAGGATAATGACGCACTGCGCCCGGTATGACGGTCTGTCTGAAGAGGAAGCGTATACGGCTACAGATCTGAAGGTCATGTTCCAGGAAATGGAATACTACGACCGGATGATGAAGTCAGTTCTGTTGTCTGCTGGAGTAAGTTCGGAGAATGTCGACGCGCTGTTGACCAAGAAGGACACCTATTTCAACGTACAGCAGGGAATACACCTCGGCATAGTTCAGAGGGAAGAACACGAGCTCATATAGGTTCCATCTGGTCGGAAAGCCACCCGTCGAAGTCGAAACGTTCGTACAGCGACGACTTGTCCGCAGCGAGGGCGAGTACCGAACTGGGATGCTTGGCGTTCACCAGTGCCCGCTCTACGGTCTCGTTATCCAGACCCTCGCGGATTTCGCCATCGGGGAACCACTTGTTGGAATCCTTCACCAGTGCCAGACGGTTCATGACGTCCTCGTATCGAGGCGTCGGCATGTAGCTCTGGACCGGTTGTCCGTCCTCGTTCCACTCGACGAGACGTCCGCCGTAGCGTCGCCATAGTTCGCGGAGGACATGGAAGCGCATATTGATGAAGAAGCTGTCCGCCCTGGAAGTCATCATGAACTTGTCGTTCTCCTTCTTCCAGCAACCGAACGAGTCCACGAACATTGAATCGCAGTGGAGTGCCGATGGTATGACCTTGTATTCCAGCGAGAACAGGTGCAGTTTCTTGTTCGACCTGTACTGGATGCGGCCTATTTCGTATATGTCGCTTTCAGGGAGGTCTTCCGGCAAGTCTATGCCGGTCTCCTCCTTCAGTTCCCTCTTGGCGGCAGTCAGCGCGTCCTCGCCGTCCTCGATATGTCCCTTGGGGATATCGTACGAGAAGAACTCCTCGGTGAGTCCGTTCGTCGGGTGGCAGGCGAGCACCTTTTTGGTGTCCGGGTCGATGATTATGAAACCAGCGCTGACTTCCATAATGCTAATCCATGAGAGTCCTTATCGGAAATCCGTTTATATTGCTACGGATCACGTATGCTATGTCGGAAAGGTACTTGCTACGTTCGCTTTCCGAGCAGAAACGGCCATCATTGTGGTCGTCCGCATCGAAATGGATTTTGTACACGAGGTCGCCGTCATTGGACGGATACTGTGCCGTGAGATGGCTACGGCGTAGCCTCACGTAGCCCACGAGGTTGCTATCCATGTCGTACACGTCGTACTGCTCTGGGCATGCGTAGCTCGTTTCCCTGAAATCTAGGCCGTTGTAGAGCATGTCTGTACCTCTTGTGGCTGGATGCCGGCCAGCAGAGCTGCCTTCTCGGCGCGCTTTCTGGCCTTGTATTCGCGGTTCTTCTGGCGGTGGTGCTCCATCCACTCGGGATCGAGCTTGTGCTTCTCGTAGAATCGTTTCTTCTTGGCCTTTACCTTGTCGGGGTTCTTCTGCTCCCATTCCTTGCGCTTGGCGATGACCTCGTCGCGTTTCGTCCAGTAGCGCTTCTTGCTGCGGGCTCGAGCCATCACTCGCCTTCTTTCGAGCGATTCCTCGGAACGGTTCGGGTGTTTAACGTGCTTCGGCGGGATGATAATGGGTGCCGCCGCGATCCTACGGCGGAGTTCCGACCAGTCTATTTTGTCATTCGTTGTATCCATACTGGAAATATAGCAAAGATGGTAGATTTTTGCTATATTTTTGTCATGTCACATTTCAAGATCAATATTCCAAAGAAACCGTCACCGAGGGACTACTACGGGACGATGTGTTTAAACGACTTGAAGAGTCACATCCGTCGTTCTCTGACGAGGAGATGGACGAACTGTACAGGAAGTGCATAGACTACAACGCGGAATTGTTCAGCGCGTACCGCGTCGTTTTTCGGTCTTCTCGATTATATTTATACGCATGATAGGATTGAACGGAAAACATGATAAACTACCCGTATCATAAGCATACGGGTATGTAATGACAAATGTCTATTTCTGCAAGGAAGAAGGTCCGGACGGCGAGCTCGCCGTGTTCGTCGACGAGATGAACGGACAGAAAGTCCCGGTCTATTCCCATAACGGTCAGCATTCCGAGGCCGACGTCGAGTACGTGAAGGGCCTCCAGCCTCTCGAGAATCCGGAACAGTCCGACTTGTTCAAGGAACTGGTCGGACAGGGTTACGAGGATATCAAGGTCGCAAAGAAGCTGGCCGATCCGGCCGCCACGGAAACACCGGTTGACGAGTGTGCGACCTCCGTCGAACAGATGGTCGAATCCGTTATCGGCGGATCCCCCATATGCGAGTCTGTCAAGGAAATCGCCAAGACTCTGTTCGAGTCTGTTCCTGGCCCATTCGACGACGTGGACGATGTATACTGCAAGTTGCTCGACAACGGCTACTTCACGGAGGACGAACTCCAGCTG
>Ga0310696_10002858_pt1 | contig 22252 bp, 19 predicted proteins | sample AusTroGonzalo_MG_4_FD_203885 | JGI IMG/M metagenome (GOLD analysis project Ga0310696, IMG submission 203885) | Bovine rumen microbial communities from tropical cattle in Woodstock, Queensland, Australia - Gonzalo_02 (v2) (version 2) | ecosystem: Host-associated > Mammals > Digestive system >...
TCGAGACGGCTGGTCTTTCCTGCGCGGGTGCGCTGAACATTACGGATGGAACCGATGTCCGTGAGGCCACCGGCAGCTACCAGTGCATTGAAAGCCGTATTGAGTGCGCTCAAGCTAAAACCTCCTTGAATGCCTACTTCGCCGTAGATGTTTACGGTGACGGTGCGGGCGGTGGTTATGGTCACGGCAATCTGGTCCGGCTGGAAGGAATAGTGCTGGGCAAGCTTGGTACGGATGGCGTTGCGGCCTTGTGCCAACGTCATTCCTTTGAGGAATATTTTGGTGGCACCGGCAGGATGGATGGAGCCGTCGGCATCAATGCGCTGGTGGATATCGGTCTGAGAGGAGCCGAAGATCGAGATGTGGATCTCATCTCCCTCACCCAGGATATATGTGTCGGGGGCCTGTGCTCCATCGGTGGTGCGGAAGACATCCATCGATGTGCTGGTAAAGAGGGAATGACCGTAAATGTCATTACCACCAGTAGTGGAAACGTTGTTTTCAGACAAGAATTCTTCCATAGCGGCCTCAGCTTCGGCTTCTTCGAGCGTGGTTTGCGGGGCCTCGCCAGTGGTAAAAACTGCACTGGAGTCGATGGCGTTTCCGGTTCCGGCGGATACATTGCCGACAGAAGCGCGCTCCGCCTGCATCTGGTTCAGAATAGAAATAACCCGACCCTGGTAGGTGGCATATTCGCCCGGGGGAATATTGTCAACATCAATGCCGTTTTCGAGCAGCCGGGTCCGGACCTCGGACTCGTTAAGTCCGCGCCTTTCCAGTTCGCCACGGGCCAGGGCGAGAATCGAAGCGGACTGGGCTATCGCGACCAGTGAAAAGAAAAGGCAAAGAATAATAGAGAGAGTTCTTCTCATGGTATGTCGAAATTATTGTTTGGTGAAGGTGTAATCGCGGACGTTGACGCTTTCGCCAGTGGAGAGTCCATTCCAGTATAAGGAGATGATGAAATTGCCGGTATACCGGGTGGCGGTGTAGACGGGATTGAGCGTGCCGATGATGGCCATATCCATCCGGGTGACGCTCTTCTCGTGGCCCGTGACGGTGTCGATATTGTTCTGCATCTTGGTCAAGACAGAGTTGGCCTGGGTCTGCGATGCGGCGTCGCAACTGGAAATCACAAGCGAGTAGCTCCCGAGATCCCCTGTGTTGCTCTTGGTGCAGGAAGTGAGGAAGCCGCTGGTCAGGACCAGCACGGCAATCGTCGCAAGGACAGTAATCAATCGTTTGGTATTCATAATACGTTCGTTTTGTTTCTTAATCTGTGCGGGTAGAGGGGCTCGAACCCTCACGCCTTGCGGCACGGGATCCTAAGTCCCGCTTGGCTACCAATTACAACACACCCGCCTAAAATCTTACAAAATTACTAAAAAATCAATTAATTATCGAATTCCGGCCGGAGAAGTTCTATACCGGCTCCCTGTCGCTTCGCGACCCTACCCGGGAAAATGGTCGCCGGCACAGAATTCTTCCGGCCGGAAAGGATGCTGGAAGTCAGTAGATTAGTTCGTCCAGGGGGCGGTCCCAGGGGTCGGTGGGAAGGGCTTCCAGCAGGCGGAACGGGTAGCAGAGGCCCACGGTGGGACAGCTCAGTTGGGGCAGGAACCGATCATAATAACCTTTCCCCCGGCCCAGCCGCAAATAGCTCACGTTGCTGGGATGAGGGAGCGAAGCAACGCAGGGGTTTTGGGGGGAACGCCCCCCAATCATCGAATCGTCAATATGGCCTTCGCGCCATTTTGGCGCGAAGGCCATGCCGGGGATGATGGCGAGATCGATTTCCGATGGATCGACGAGGGGAGCTTGGGGGGAGGGTTCCAGGATCCCGCGGTAGCCTTCGTGCAGGCGGCCGGGGTGGTATTCCCGCAGCTCCAGGTCCGAACCGACCACCCGCGGGAGCACCAGGCGCTTGCGCCCGTGCCAGCGCTCCAGCAGCGGTGCGGTGGGGACTTCGTCCGGGAGGGCCATATAGAGCAGCACGCAGCGGGCCTCCTGCCAGGCGGGCCGTGCCTCCAGCGCCGCCAGGATGCGCCGGGTCTCCGCCTCGGCCTGGCCGCTGGCCAGGAAGGCGGCGGCCCTTTGCCGCATCAGTTGCCGTATTGCCTGTTTGTCGATCAATTCCCGGGATCGATTTGGGAGTCTTTGAGGCCGAGGAAATACAGGATGCCGTCCAGCCCGATCGAGGAGAGGGACTGCTTGGCGCCGGCTTTCACCTTGGGCTTGGCGTGGTAGGCGATGCCCAGGCCCGCGAGCGAGAGCATCGGCAGGTCGTTGGCGCCGTCGCCGACGGCCACGGACTGCGCCAGGTTGATGCCTTCGACCTGGCAGAGCAGGCGGAGCAGCTCGGCCTTGCGGCGGCCGTCCACCACGTCGCCGACATAGCGGCCGGTGAGTTTCCCGTCCACGATCTCGAGCTCGTTGGCATAGACGTAGTCGAAACCGAACTTTTGCTGCAGGAACTTGCCGAAATAGGTGAAGCCGCCGGAGAGGATGGCGGTCTTGTAGCCCACCATCTTGAGAATCTTCATCATCCGCTCCAGGCCCTCGTTGTAGGGGAGCTTGCGAGCGATGTCCTCCAGCTCGCTCTCGTCGAGTCCCTTGAGCAGGGCTACGCGGCGGGTGAAACTTTCGGTGAAATCAATCTCCCCGCGCATGGCCTGCGCCGTGATCGCCCGGACCTGCTCGCCGACGCCGGCGCGGGCGGCCAGTTCGTCGATGCATTCCGTATGGACCAGCGTGGAGTCCATATCGAAGCAGATGAGCCGGCGGGAACGCCGGTAGATGTCGTCTTTCTGGAAGGAGATGTCGAGGCCGTCCTTGGGGAGTTCCATCAGGGCGTTCTGCATGGCCGCGCGCCCCTCGGTGTCGAGCGATCCGCGCACGGAGATTTCGATGCAGGCCTTGGTGCTGTTCTCGTCGCTGCTCTCGAGGGGCGGCCGGCCGGTCAGGCGCCGGATGGCGTCGATGTTGAGGCCGTGCTCGAAGATGACCTGGGTCACGTCGGCGATCTGGCGGGCGTTCACGGACCGTCCCAGGAGGGTCACGATGTAGCGGTTCTTGCCCTGGCGGGCCACCCAGGCGTCGTAGTCTTCGCGCGAGATGGGCGTGAAGCGGATCTGGACCCCCAGCTCGGAAGCCTTGAAGAGCAGGTCCTTCATGATGAAGCCGGACTGCTCCGGGGTGGTCTTGAACAGGATCGCCAGCGTGAGCGACTTGTGGATGTTCTCCTGGCCGATGTCCAGGATGGTCGCATCATACTGCGCCAGGATGGAGGTAAGGGCCGTGGTCAAGCCGGGCTTGTCGACACCGGAGATATTGACCTGGATGATCTCGATCATAAGGCTACAGGCCGAGCTGCTTGAAGAAGTCGTTCCCCTTGTCATCCACGAGGATGAAGGCGGGGAAGTCCTCCACCCGGATCTTCCAGATGGCTTCCATGCCGAGCTCCGGGTACTCCACGCACTCGATGCTCTTGATGTTGTTCTGCGCCAGGATGGCGGCGGGGCCGCCGATGGAGCCGAGGTAGAAACCGCCATGCTTGCGGCAGGCGTCGGTGACGCACTGGGCGCGGTTGCCCTTGGCCAGCATCACCATCGAACCGCCGTGCTCCTGGAATTCGTCCACGTAAGGGTCCATGCGTCCGGCCGTGGTCGGGCCCATCGAGCCGCAGGCCATTCCGGCGGGCGTCTTGGCGGGACCGGCGTAGTAGATCGGGTGGTCCTTGAGGTACTGCGGCATCGGTTCGCCGGCGTCCAGGCGGGCCTTGATCTTGGCGTGGGCGATGTCGCGGCCCACGATGATGGTGCCGTTCAGGCTGAGGCGGGTGCTGACCGGATACTTGGTGAGCTCGGCGAGGATGTCCTTCATCGGCTGGTCGAGGTTGATGCGCACGGCTTCGCCTTCGCCGGCCTGCCGGAGCTCCTCCGGAATCAGCTCGTAGGGCTTGTCGTCCATCTTCTCGATCCAGATGCCGTCGGCGTTGATCTTGGCCTTGATGTTGCGGTCGGCCGAGCAGCTGACGCCCAGGCCGATGGGGCAGCTGGCGCCGTGGCGCGGCAGGCGCACCACGCGGATGTCGTGGGCCATGTACTTGCCGCCGAACTGCGCGCCGAGGCCGATCTTGCGGGTCTCTTCGAGCAGCTGGGCTTCCAGCTCCAGGTCGCGGAAGGCGCGGCCGGTCTCGTCGCCCGTCGTGGGCAGGCCGTCGTAGTAGTGGGTGGAGGCCAGCTTGACCGTCAGCAGGTTCTTCTCGGCGGAGGTGCCGCCGATCACGATGGCGATGTGGTAGGGGGGACAGGCGGCGGTGCCCAGCGAACGCATCTTCTCCACGAGGAAGGGAACGAGCGTCCCGGGGTTCTGGATGCGGGCCTTGGTCTCCTGGTAGAGGTAGGTCTTGTTGGCCGAGCCGCCGCCCTTGGTCACGCAGAGGAAGCGGTATTCGTCGCCCTCTGCGGCCTCGATGTCGATCTGGGCGGGGAGGTTGCACTTCGTGTTGACCTCCTTGTACATATCCAGCGGGGCGTTCTGGCTGTAGCGGAGGTTCTCCTCCGTGTACGTCTTGAAGACACCGAGGCTCAGGGCCTCCTCGTCGCAGTAGCCGGTCCAGACCTGCTGGCCTTTCTCGCCGTGGATGATGGCGGTGCCGGTGTCCTGGCAGAGCGGCAGCTTGCCCTTGGCGGCCACCTCGGCGTTGCGCAGGAAGGTCAGGGCCACATACTTGTCGTTCTCGGAAGCCTCAGGGTCGCGCAGGATCTTGGCGACCTGCTCGTTGTGGGAGCGGCGCAGCAGGAAACTCACGTCGCGGAAGGCCGTATTGGCCATCACGGTCAGGCCCTCCTTGCGGATCTTGAGGATGGGATGTCCCTCGAACTCGGCCGTGCTGACATACTGCTCGGAACCGGGGAGGCGGTAATACTCGGTGGTGTCTTCGCCCAACTGGAACATCGGGGCGTACTTGAATTCGGTCATATCGTCAGTTTTGCATTAAAAATTCTTTCATGAAGGCGTTGAGGTCGCCGTCCAGCACGCCTTGCGTGTCGGCGGTCTCCCAGCCGGTGCGCAGGTCCTTGACCATCTTGTAGGGGTGGAGGACATAGGAGCGGATCTGCGAACCCCATTCGATCTTTTTCTTCTGGCCCTCGAGCTCGGCCTGCTTCTCCTGGCGCTTCTTGAGCTCGATGTCGTAGAGGCGGGACTTGAGGATGAGCAGGGCGCGCTGGCGGTTGTCCTGCTGGCTGCGGGTCTCCGTGTTCTCGACCGTGATGCCCGTGGGCAGGTGCCGCACGCGTACGCCGGTCTCGACCTTGTTGACGTTCTGGCCGCCGTGGCCGCCGGAGCGGAAGGTGTCCCACTCGATGTCGCCGGGGTTGATCTCGATGTTGATGCTGTCGTCCACGAGGGGATACACGAAGACGGAGCTGAAGGTGGTCTGGCGCTTGCCCTGGGCGTTGAAGGGCGAGATGCGCACCAGGCGATGCACGCCGGATTCGGCCTTGAGATAGCCGTACGCGTAGTCGCCCTCATACTGGATGGTGCAGGACTTGATGCCGGTCTCGTCGCCTTCGATCTCTTCGGTCACGGTCATCTTGTAGCCGTTGCGCTCGCCCCAGCGCATGTACATGCGCATCAGCATGGCGCTCCAGTCGTTGGCCTCCGTGCCGCCGGCGCCGGAGTTGATGGTGAGGACGGCGCCCAGGTTGTCGCCTTCGGCGCCGAGCATGTTCTTGAGTTCGAGGTCTTCGATCTTCGTGCAGGCCTGCTTATATGCATCGTCAATTTCGCTCCCTTCGGGGTCGAGCTCCTGCAGGACTTCGAGGTCTTCGACCGCCGAGCGGGCGGCGTCGAAGGCGCTCACCCAGGCTTTGACGCCGCTGAGGGCCTTCAGGAAGGTTTCGGCCTGCTTGGGGTCGTTCCAGAAATCCGGTGCCTGGCTCTGCTGCTCCTTCTCCTGCACCTCCGCCCGCTTCGCATCGATCGCAAGGCACTTTTGGAGCGTCTCCAGGCGCTCCTGCAAATCTTTGATTTGCTCTTGAGTAATCATAACTCACAAAGATAATGATTCTTTCCGATTCTGCCAACTGCGGCAGCAGTGACGGAGCTGTGAGCTGTCTGCTGGTTATAACTCACAGGTGCTGGGGGCGAGGCGAGAGAGGGTGCTACAGCGCCAGGGATGCGAGAGTGCGGAGGGTGGTGGGGTCGCCGGAGGAAAGGAGTTCGACGCCAGGAGATTCGCCGGTCAGGCCGGCGAATGACGTAGAAGGACCGGCGAATGGCGGGATGTCATGCTGATCAAGGACCCTGAGCAGCTGCTGGGCGACCGCAGGGGCCGGATCAATTACCCGTACGTCGGGGCCGGCGAGGCGCTGGATGACGGGCTGGAGGAAGGGGTAGTGGGTGCAGCCGAGAACGATGGTGTCGGCGCCGGCGTCGAGCAGCGGCTGCAGGCTGGCGCGCACCACGCGCTCGACTTCGGGGCCGTCGAGCTCACCCCGCTCGACCAGCTGGACGAAGCCCTCGCCGACGTGCTCCTCGATCCGCACGTTCTCCTGGTACAGGCCTTTGGTGTTCAGATACTTGGATGCCTTCAGCGTGCCGGCGGTGGCAAGCACTCCGATCACGCCGCTGCGCGTCCCGAGGGCAGCCGGTTTGACGGCCGGCTCCATCCCGATGAAGGGGATGTCGAACTCGCTGCGCAGGGTGGCGATGGCGGCGCCGGTGGCCGTGTTGCAGGCCACGACGATCACCTGGGCGCCCCGCGCCATGAGCAGTTTCGTGATGGCGCGGGCGCGGTCCCGGATGAAGGCTTCGCTCTTCTCCCCGTAGGGGCAGTTGGCGTTGTCGGCGTAGTAGATGAAATTCCCGGAAGGGAGGACCTTCCGTATCTCTCGCAATACGGAAAGCCCTCCCGAACCGGAATCGAAGATACCGACGATTGCCACTGCTAGAGCTTGTTGTACTGGTTGTACTTCTCGGCAAGGCTGCCGGTCAGCTGGCCCAGGACCTCGAAGTAGGGAGATCCGTCGATGATGCTGAGTTTGTAGAGGGTGTCATCCACCTTGTAGTATTCCTCACCGTCGAGGGTGATGGTCTCGTAGTCGTCGGGCAGTTCCTGCACCAGGGCGCCTGCGGGCGGGACGATGGTCACATACTTGCCGTCGCTGTTCTTGATGAAGAACACGCCGTCTTCGTAGTAATAGTCCTTGCCCACGTCGGCATAGCTCTGGACCAGGCCGAGCTTGTCAGCCTCCTTGTAGGCCTTGGCGGCACGGTCGCTGTTCAGCGCGATGGTCTCGTTCTGCCTGGCGATCGTGGCGTTGTTGGCCGCGATGGTGGCGTTCTGGCTGGCGATGGTCTGTGCGTTCTCGTTTACCGTACGGAATGTGTTGTACACGTCGTAGTAGTACGCGAAGTTGCAGAGGCCGTAGGCCAGGTTGTCCAGCACCGGGTCGAAGAGGACCCCGAACGGAGGACGGCTGATGTAGTAGTTTCCGCCGTAGTAGCGGTAGTAGATGCCGTCAAGGATGTAGTAGGGGATTCCCCAGAACACCTCGCGCACCCAGCGGTCGGGCAGGTAGGAGACGCGGTAGCCGAAGTAGTGACGGCCCCCGTCCCAGAAGCGGACGGCGCGGTTGAACGGCATCGGGTCGCGGTGACGCGGCGGGATCCGGTCGATGTTGCGCCCGGGGCCGGGGTGCATCCGGATGTGGCCGGGCTCACGGCCGCCCTCAAAGTTGCGCGGTGCGCCGGGCTGCGGCCGCACGGTGTGCGGAGCTCCCGGGTTGGCGCCCATGCCAGGCTGGCCGGGCTGGTTCCGGTTGTGGCCGGGCTGGTTGCCGCCAGGCTGGTTGCCGCCGGGGCGGCTCTGCTGGCGGACAGTGGTGCCGGAGTTGCCGGGCGCCGGATTGCGACGGACATTGCTGCCTCCGCGGGCCGGCTGGCCGTTGCTCGGACGGGGCTGCGGGTTGCCGCCGGACACGGATCCGGGGTTTCCTGCAGGCGGGTTCTGCGGACGCACGGAGCTGCTGCCCTGCGATGCGGGCGGGCGGTTGGCCGGGGCGGCGTTGCTGCCGCTGCGGCTGATGCTGCCGCTCGGGCGGCTCTGGGAAGGTGCGCTATGCTGGGAAGGCATGGAAGGCTGGCTGCTGCGCGGGGCGGAGCCGAGCCCCTTGGTATTACCGGAAGGTCCGGAGTTGCGCGTCTGGGGAGACGGCGCAGACATCGAAGAGGAAGGACGGCCGCCGCCGCTGCTGCGGGAGTTGCCGCCGCCCGATCCACCGCGGGAATTGCTACCGCCCCTGGTCTGGGCGTCCAGAGGGACCGCGATCATAGCCGCTGCGGCTATGGCGATCAGGGAGAGTGTGGTCAAGCGTTTCATAATTGTGTTATTTTAGTAAATGTAGTACTTCTTGGACAGGGCTTTGAAGGCGGCGACGTCTGCGGACCAGAAGTCAGCGATGTCGGAGACTTTCATCGTCTGTCCAAACGTCTTACTGACAAAATCAGTGCCGCAAACTTTGTTGAACATCGAAAGCCTGTCAGAACCAGCTGTGAGGGGGTTCTTTTGGTAGAGTTCCCAGACCGCCTGCATCACGTAGAACTGGGTGAGCGTGAGGGTGGCGGCTTCGTAGTCGGTATAGTAGTACTGCACGCCGTGGATGAGTTTCCCGGCCAGCCGGCCGGAAATCGGCTGGTAGTGGATGGTGCGCCAGGCGACGCCGGGCACGTGGTAGCTGTCGAGTTTGGCCTTGAGCTGGTCGGCGTCGACCCATTCCTCCGCGAAGGTGGCGAAGGGGAGCGTGTAGCCGATGCCGATGTGGAGGTAGTTGTACATCTCGCCGCAGAGCCCGGCGGAGGGGTAGCAGATGGCGGTCTCGGCATAGGGAATGTTCGGCGAGGGGAGAATCCAGGGCAGGCCGGTGTCGCCAAAGAGCATGTCCCGCGTCCAACCTTCCATAGGGATCACCTGGAGCTTGCACTTGAGCGGGGCGGCCTTGCCGTTCTGGCCGCAGTTCAGGCCCTCCTCGTTGATCAGGCAGGCGAGCTCACCCACCGTCAGGCCGTAGATATAGGGGATCTTGTACTGGCTGACGAAGGAATGGTAACCGTCGCGCACGAGCGGCCCTTCGACCTTGCGCCCGCCGAGCGGGTTGGGCCGGTCGAGCACCATCACCGGGATGCCCATCTCGGCGCAGGTGCGCATCACCAGGCCGAGGGTGGAGATGAAGGTGTAGGAACGGCTGCCGACGTCCTGGATATCGTAGACCATGATGTCGATGCCCTGGAGCATCTCCTTCGTGGGCTGGCGCGTATTGCCGAAGAGCGAATGCACCGGCAGCCCGGTGTGCTCGTCCTTGCCGGAGTCCACCTTGCCGCCGGCATACACGTCGCCCCGGACCCCGTGCTCCGGGGCGTAGAGGGCCGTGAGCTTGACGTTGGGGGCCTCGAAGAGGATGTCGATGGTCGAGTTGAGCCGGCTGTCCACCCCGGAGGGGTTGGTGACCAGGCCGACGCGCTTGCCCTCCAGACCCGCGAAGTTGCGGTCCCGCAGGACCTCGATGCCGGGCTTCACCCGGGGAGAAGCCGCAACGGCGGCAGGGGTGCCGGCGCAGGCGGTCAGGCAGAGCAGCGCCGCCGCGCAAAGAAGGTGACGAATACCGTGGCGAGACAACATATCATGACGACGATAAAGAATCCGACATATCCGAGGGCCTCCTGCATCCACCCTGCGATGAGGCCCGGGAGCATCATCGAGAGGGCCATGAAGCCCGTGCAGATGGCATAGTGCGAGGTCTTGAAGGCCCCTTCGGAGAATTGCATCATATAGAGCATATAGGCCGTGAAGCCGAAGCCGTAGCCGAACTGGTCGAGGGCGACGCAGAGGTAGATGACCCAGAGGCTGGCCGGCTGGGCCAGGGCGAGGAAGAGGTACACGGCACAGGGCAGCGCGAGGGCCATGGACATCGGCCACATCGAGCGGCGCAGCCCCTTGCGGGCGGCGTACAGGCCGCCGAGGATGCCGCCGACGGTCAGGGCGATGACGCCTACGGTGCCGTAGACAAGGCCCGACTGGGCCGTGCTGAGCCCGAGGCCGCCGACGTCCGGCGGGTCGAGGAGGAAGGGGGTCAGCATCTTGACGGAGAACGCCTCCGGCAGGCGGTACAGGAGCATAAAGGTTATCGCTAACCCAACTCCCGGCTTCAGGAAAAATGTTTTCCAGGATTCTGCAAACCCCTGGAAGACCTTGACGCCGTCGCGGCAGGAGGGCTGCAACCGCCCGGGCTGGAAAGTGTCCTCGCTCCGCTGCGGAAAAGCCCGTTCGGCCGCACCCTCCTGTCCGCTCGGAATCATTTGCTCGCCGGAGCGGCAGTGCCCTTCCGTAGCCGTTTTCCCGGTTAGGGTCGGGCGAGCGGAGCGCAGCCCGATAGCGGAGGAAGGGCAGCTGCCGTCCGGCGGCAACGATACGGACTCAACTTTCGGGAGGAAACGCGTGTGCCAGAGGGTGATGAGGGCGAAGAAGGCCGAGCAGGCGAGAAGGGTAATGGCCCAGGCGCGCGGGATGACCCCGAGGCGCTCCTCGAGCAGGCCCGCCAACACCACGATCACGCCCTGCCCGAAGACCGACGCGATGCGGTAGAAGGTACTGCGGATCCCCACGAAGGCAGCCTGCTGCGTCGGGTTCAGGGCGAGCATATAGAAGCCGTCCGCCGCGATGTCGTGCGTCGCGGAAGCGAAGGCGATGACGTAGAAAATGATGAGCGTCAGCGCGAAAGCATCCGGCCGGACGCTGAGGGCAAGCGCGGCGAAGCCGGCCACGCACAGCAGCTGCATCAGCAGGATCCACCAGCGCTTGGTGCGGATCACGTCGACGAAGGGGCTCCACAGGGGCTTGATCACCCAGGGCAGGTAGAGCAGGGAGGTGTACATCGCCAGGTCGCCGTTCGGCATGCCGAGGCGCTTGAACATCGTCACCGAGATCACGTTGACGATGAAGTAGGGGATGCCTTCCGCGAAATAGAGCGTCGGCACCCAGAACCAGGGGGATTTGCTATTCGACATCGGCTCCGGGATAATAATGGTGGAGGATTTGGCGGTAGTCGAAACCGCGGGCGGCCATCACGGCGGCGCCGATCTGGCAGAGGCCCACGCCGTGGCCCCAGCCGCGGCCGCGGAGGATCCAGGCACCGGCCGGGTCGCGCTCCACCTCGAAGGCGGAGCTCTTGAGGTGCGAGGGGCTCAGCGCACGGCGGATGCCGAGTTCCTTGCCGATCACCTCCTGGCGCTTGGTGCCGATGATGCGAAGGTATTTGATGCGTCCCGAAGGGCCGCGTTCGACGGGCTCCAGCGCCTCGATGTCGCCGAAGTCCATACCGGTGCGGCTGCGCACCAGTTCGGAGAGTTCATCGCGCTTGTAGCGGACCGTCCAGTCGTGGAAATCCCGGGTCTGCTGGTCGTAGTCGTTGAGGACCTGGGAAAGGATCGCGTCGTTCTCGCAGTCGCACCACGGATCCTCGACACACTGCAGGTAGGGGTAGTCGATGTCCTCCCAGCAGGTGCTGAAGAGCTCCGTCTTGCCGCCGCAGCATTTCGAATAGCGGGTGTCGCAGAGCTGCCCCTGATAGCGCAGCACCTGGCCCCAGGTGGCGTCGATGACCTCGCGGACGCGGTCGCCGACGGCCATGGTGAGACCCTGGTAGCGCTGGCAGTGATCATCCGAGCACACGTCGAACTCCCAATGCGGGATTTCGACCTTCGGCGTCTTCACCCCCTGCGCCCCCTCGAGGGGGATGGCCGGGTAATCGCCATCGCGATCCGGCCTGCAGGCGGCATCCGTAGCAATCTGCCGATCGTGCATTCTGGCGAGCAGCCAGCTGCGGGAGATGACCGCGTGGGCTTTGAGGAGGTCCGGGGCGGCGCTGGACTTCATTTCGGAGGAGATGACGCTCAGCAGGTAGTCCTCCATCCCCACGAGGTTGATGGCGCGTATCTTGTCGCCTTCGACGACGAATTTCAGCCCGCCCGCATACTTGAGCGTGCGCTTCTGCTCCCAGTGGAAGTCGATCCCGATGACCACGTCGTGCAGGATGAACGAAGGCTCCGCAAAGCGGGTGGAGCGGGTGATGGAGTCAAAATAGAGCTCGTCATAGAGCATCCCGTTGTAGGCGATGCGCCCGTCGCTCCAGCGGACCCGCTGCGGGCCGGCGCCGTCGGAGATGATCTCGAAACAGATCTCCTCCGCGGCGAGGATGCCCACCGAGACCAGCGGCTGCGTGCGGGTGAGGCGCCATTCGATCATCTCCTGGTCGTGCTTCGGGAGGGTCACCTCGTCCAGGATCTCCTCCAGGAGCGCCCCCGTGACCGTGTCCAGATCCTCCTCCCTGGGGGTGACGAACACCCCGGCCATGTCGGCGGCGCCCGGGCTGATGGTCAGGTGGTCCGCTCCGGCGGAGCTGTAGTGGTGGGAGCGTTTGGCGACCCGCATCACGACGAACAGGCGTAGCTCGGCGCCTTTGGCGTAGGCGTAGAGGTTGAATTTCGGCTCGGTCTCGCCGGGGCGGCGGTCGGTGCAGTCCAGCAGGCGGTAGAAGAGCTTCGTCAACGACTTGGAGGTCGTCGCCTTGAGGGCGAAGATCCCGCGGGCGAAGCCGGGGTAGCGGTAGAGCGTGGCGTCCTTGACGGAAGCGAGTGCTTCGCCGGGGGCGTCGAGGAAGGCGTCCACGGCTTCCTCCAGGGGCATCAGGTGGCGGGGCGCCGCCTGGAAATGCAGGTGGTCCGGGGCGGAAGCGCCGCTCTCCGGTCCGTTGTAGAAGACGGTGAAGCCGGGGTTCTGCACGGCGAAGTCCAGCATGTCCGGCAGATGGTGCCAGATGGCCTGGGGAAGATGCTCGTCGCGGACGATGACCAGATGGTCCTTGAAAATGGGGTAGGGGTTGACCTGGACGTGGTACTTGCGCCCCTTGCGCCCTTCGAAGGGGATGTGGAACTGCTCCGGCGGACGGTTCTGCGCACAGAGGAAGCAGGGCCGCGCGGCGATGGCTTCCGGCGAGGTGTCGGCGGTGGAGGAGATGGCGCGCTCCGGGTTGAACTCGACCCGGCAGGGGAGTCCGTAGACGGCCAGTTCCTTGGTCCGGACGCTTTTGAGCGCCCGGAAATTGGCGGCGGCGAGGGGCCAGACCGAGAGCTGGTCCTGGATGAATTTGCGGATATCTTGCATCACAACAGGGCGGTCAAAGCATCTTTGGTGCGGACGTATTCCCCTTCGTAATTGGGCGTGAAGACACCCCGGCCCAGGTTCTGCTCGATCTCTTCCATCGTCCAGAAACGGCCGCCCGCCAGCTCGTCCGGATCGGGCCGGATGGCGTATTCGCCGACGGTGGCGAACATGCTGACCAGTTCGCGTTCGTCGTTCGATTCGAAAACGTAGGTCCCGAGCCCGTGGGGGGTGAAATTGTGCAGTCCGAGCTCTTCGGCGGCTTCGCGGTAGAGGGCCTCGAGGATATATTCCCCGTAGGAGACGTGGCCGCCGACGGCCGTGTCCCAGCGCAGCGGCAGCAGATCCTTGTGGGCTCCGCGCTGCTGCAGGTAGATGCGGCCCCGGCGGTCGATGATGTGCAGGTGGACGACCGGGTGGAGCGGTTTGTCCGGGCTGCTGTGGCAGAAACTCCGGGAGGCCTGAGCTTTCACGGTACCGAACTCATCCACGACAGGCAGCATCTCCGCCGCCCGGGTCCGCCGGTCTCCCCGGAGGAGCGGTGCCGGCGATGAGGGGTAAATCAAGTCAAGCACGGGGTCAGTAATTAAGGATTCGCAGCTCTTCGGGGGTGTAGAGCAGTTTGTCGATGAAATCCGGCGCCACGCGGGCGAGCACCAGGAAGGCGGCGAAAAGCAGTGCGGCCAGCACCAGCAGGATGATCACCGTCCGCCAGAAAGGGGAAAGCCGCCGCTTGGGCGTCGCCAGTTCGGGCCCGTCTATCCAGCCTTCCGGCAGGCGGTCCTGCCAGGACAGCCGGGTGTTCAGCGGCCGGGGCTCCGGTTCCGGCTCTGCCTCCGGCTCCGGCTCCGGCTCTGCTTCCAGTTCCGGCTCCGGTTCGGGCTCGGGTTCTTGTTCGGGTTCGGGTTCAGGTTGGAACTCCGGCTCCGGCTCCGGTTCCGGTTCCGGCTTCACATCAATGACGACGGGGGCTTCGTCCCGCACGTGACTCTTGAGCGAGACGGGACGCAGGCCGACGCCCTCCGGGAAGATGTCCAGATCCTCGTCCGGGACGAAGAAGAAGGCGTTCTCGCGGGTGGCGCGAAGCCGGCCCAGGCCCGGCAGGGTCACGCTCTTGCGCTCCTCCAGGATATTCTTGAGCTCCGAGAGGTACTGCGTGATGTAGGCCTCGGCGGATGCGCGGTCGATGAGGTTGGAGGAGGCATAGAAATCAATCAGCAGCGTGTCCTCCAGGCGGCTGGGGTAGAACGACAGGCGCCGGTAGGGCGGATGGATGGTGAAACCTTTGTCGGCAAATGACGCCGGCACCATCTCTGCGACGAAAGTGCCGAGTCCGGGCAGACCCACCTGATCGTGCTTGACGATCAGTTCGCCCACCATACGGGAAAGAAGCTCGATATCCATATCACACAAAGATAATCATTCTTTCTCAAATCGGCAATCGTCTGTAAAACAAAAAATCCCGGCATTTCTGCCAGGATTTCTTGGCTCCCCCCGAGGTTGAAATGTTGAACCTGTGGGATGACTTCCTAAAAGTGGTGGAATTCATCAAACAGAACGAAGGATGGCTGAGTCCACTCCTTGAAAGCGTCCGTAAAAAACCGAGGGGATAGGATAGACTGCCTTGCGGCACAGTCCCTATGCACAACTACAGTCGGCCCCTAAAACCTTCTGTAGTGGCTGCGGACTTTTTCGAGTTTGCCGTTGCGAACGCGCTTATACGCCCTCACTCTGACAAGGGTCTCGACCTCCATCCTAATGGAGTATCGAACGATTCGTGGAATTGTCCTCTGTTTCATGTATTATAGATTCGATAGGTGTAAGGACATTCGCTCCCTCGTTTCAGCACCTCCCCTCGGTAGAAGAAAAAAGAAGACGGACACGTATTAGGGGTAGTGTCCGTCTTTCAAAGTTTCCTATCGAGTCAATACATGACTGTGCAAAGATAGAGAAAAGATTTGAAACAACAACACTCCATCCATCTATTTTGGTACATTTATAAGCGGGTCATTCCAATGGTATTACCAGCCGTTTCAAAGCGGGCATCATCTTCCCTCCCCCACACCGAGGCCTGTTTTTCTGAAACGTGAACATCCTCGTTTCGCTTGAAAAAAGTACGCATAGTAAGCCACCTCATTGTCGGGTATGACAAAGATAGCCATCTAATCCAAGAAAAAAGTTCTACTACTCCTGCTTTTTCTGTTTTTCCTACTATTTATCTGTGGAGCGGGCACGAAAACGCCTGATATGATTATGACGCAATACAAAAGACAGTACAGAGAACTCGATGATGAGACCAAGATGAAAATCAGCGCCAGCAGCCGTGGCAAGCACAAGTCAGAGCAGCACAAGCAACACATCAGCCAAGCGATGCGGGACTACTGGGAGACGGTTCCCCACCGCCCTGATGACAATGATAATGAAGTTTAACCTTTAACCCTTGATGAAATGCCAAGTAGATGAATTGAAGATATGCTATATAGCAAGTAACGAAGACTTGAACCGCCTCGAAATGGTCGAGGTCGGCGCGTATGCTGAGTTTTTGGGGTATCGCTTATATCGGATGACAAATGACAGGTTCCGTTTCTTTTTCGACGTATTCAGGGACAATGAGCCTGTGGCGCAATTGAAATTCGGGCATTACACCGACGTGGATGATACGGCCACCTATGTCTATTTCAAAGTCCTCAACCCCGTTTTATACAATAATGAGAAACTTCGCTGCATGTTGGAACTGCCGATAACCTTGGGGATGCTATTCAATAATTTCACGGCGATTGATTTGGCATACGACTGTCCTCAGAACATACCGACTGTCATCAAGAAGATGATGCGCGATAAAGGCATCACCACCATTATCAACGGCAAGGCGGTACGGGACCGAAAGAGCATCTTGAAAGGCGTTTCATTCGAATACTCCAGCTCATTGAACCGCCTCAACCACCCCACCGTCACCATCAAGCAGGCGAAAGCCATCAGCAACAAGAACGATGGCATTACCGTGCAGGCATATGACAAGAAAGCCGAAATAGAGCACCATTCCAACAAACAGTACATCTTGGAGCAGTACGGCAATCCGAAGCGCTTGTACCGCACCGAAGTCCGCCTCCACTACCAAGAGTTGAAAGACTTTTTTGCCAGCCATCACATCATCCCGACCACGAACATTCTGTTCGACGAGGGCCTGCTTGATGAACTGTTCCTTTACCACCTCGGGGCCGTCATCAGGTTTAAGAGGGGCCGTAAGAAAATCCCTTGGACGGAACTCCTCGGATGCAATGGCAAGGGGTAGTATAACAATATCCCCCGCCACTGCATATTATTCGCTGCGTTGAGGTGAAGACTATGCACTCGGACAGGGCAGTGTATCAATACCTCAACCGTATCAAGTTAATACCAAAAACAGGGTGACACACCCAGTCAGAATGTATCACCCTAAGATTTTGTTTTAAATAAATTGTGGCTTCTTCTCTAGCAGAAATAGTTCTCAAATCATACAAGCTGCATTGCTGCTAAAAGAATCTTGTGATAGAATGATTTCAATAGCACATTCCCGTCATTATACTCGTTATAAATCCTGCCAGTGCAAATAGTACTTCCGTTCCCGTCGTCATTAAAGACAAATGTCACTCTAGTCACATTTCCCATTTGCTGGGTATACTTGAAAATCCCATTTGAATAAACGCACCTTACTGATGCATTCTCTTCATCCATTTCCTCCAGAGTAAATTTAGGGCTTTCATTAACTGCTTTAGCGCACATCACGACTGCGTCTTTGACGCTCATGCCGAGCCTTTTGGTCTCGACCATTTTATCAAAAAAACTCATAGGACACTTTTAATTATTATGACAATTATTAAAACAATGACTCCAACAATCCAGCCAATTCTGGTTCTTTTTTCTTGTCCGCTATTGACTATTACACCTGAAACGTTTTCCAAGTCTTTTTTCGTCACCATCCTGGTTTCAATTCCAAAAATATCGGACGTATCCGTATCAACAGAGATAATCTTTGATATCAATTTAGCAGCATTATCTACATCCTGTCCGAAGTCTATATAGTAGTAAATACCTTTTGAATGATTCTGTGGTGTAAATAAGAAGAAGAAATTTTGTTGTTTAAACCAACGTAATCTGGCTTTTTCCTGTTCAGCGAAATCAATATTATTATCTCGGATTTCAAACGTCACCCGAAAAGCGATTCCTTCCTCTCCAGAGTTCTCAAAAGGATTTCCTGTGTCTGTCCCCAGATGACAATCCATTGTATTCAGCACTTGATAAACACAACCATCACGGTCGGTAATAGTCGTTACAACGGCATCGTCGGATTTCTTGATTCTTTGGAAAGAAAGATTCTTCTTTAGTTCATCTTTCAACCCTGCAATCTCGGGAACATCTTTTCCAAAAGTCATTTCATCTACGACCTTGTTCTCTGCTGTGTATCGAACAAGGAGACTTCCACAGTATTCGCAGTTATGATAGTTCTTTGTATTTGCACCACAGTTTGGGCACACTATGGCCTTTACAAGATTGTCCGCATGTGATGGATTTATCATCAGAACTTTTTTGAGTTCTTCAATGGTCGTACACTTGGTTCTTTCGTCCAGTTCTATCCAATCACCAGGATTTAAAGATGCAATTGCTTCTCGTATTCTCGATTCACGAGTTGCCAGAGAAAGATTTCCATCTTCTCCTTTGGGAGAAAACCACTCCCGATTAAGTTTAATCGCTGCCATGTCTGACCGTGTTATTTAATGGATTTTGTAGTTAGATTGCATATCAAGAGGATGGCTACTTCTCCGACCACCATCAGTAAAGCGGCTATCAAGTAGCCATTGTCGGTGAATGACGGGTAACAGGAGCAACCGAGGATGAATTCAACCAAGCCGCAGAATGAGAATAGGAAGGCCAGCGAGATGCGGAAAGCGTCTTTCAGTTGGACCGTATTCAGTAGACAGAGCAAGATGGCCGTGACCACGATTGCACAGCTGGAGAAACAGACATTGAACGGCTCGTACGTCGAGACAATCAAGCCCGCCAGTACATTCACGACCAACAAACAGACCGAAATGATAATAACAAGTTTATTCATACTCTTCTATTTTTGAGGAGGAACGGGTGGTACGGGTGGGGGGCAAAGAGCGGCCAACGCTGGCACATTCTTGATAGCGGTCCAATTGGCCATGCCAGCCGTCCAGACCAATGTTTCATCGTTGACCATGCCCTGCGCTCGCATCTGCATTATTTGTGCGGCGGTCTGCCCGCCAATCTGCTGACCATTGACATAAATGAAATACGTTGGCTCCTGAGGAAGCGGCGGCGGAACTTGCGAAGGTGGATTGGTGTTGAGGTTCTGGCCAGCAAGGCCACTCATTACGTTGCCGACCCCCATTCCGACACCAAGCCCCACGACCTGCGAACCGACACCAGAATTACCTGCAGCCGTCTCAAGCACATCAAAACTGCGCTCCATCTGATACACGTCCCGACCTGTCACATTCAGTCTTGCCATGGTCGCTTTCGCTTCCTTGAGTTTTACAAAACTGGGGTCATCCTGCGGGACGTTAACAGACATGATGGAGAACTCAACCAACGAGAGACCATATTTCTCGAAGGACTTATTAATCTCAGCATTGCAAAACTCTGACAGTTCCACCAATTGCGTATTGATATCGAGAATAGATATCTGGTCTTTTGTTATTTTCTTCGCAATGGTGGAACTCAAGTTGGTGACGAGTTTTCCCTTAAAATAGCTGTCTATGGAATCGGCAGTAAATGAACTCATATTGCCGATGAGCGATTCCAGAAACTGGCGCGGATTACTAACCTTGATTCCATATTGGCCGAAGGCTCGGACTGGGACTATAATGCTATATTTCGGGTCTTCAAGTTGAATTGGCTGCGGCGTACCCCATTTCAAGTCCATCCGCGTAATCTGATTGACAAACCAGACTTCCGCTTGAAACGGAGAGTCTCCGCCAAAGGGGATGTTAATCAGTTTATTGAGCAGGGGCAGGTTCTCTGTTTTAAGCGTATATGTTCCTGCCGTGAATTCATCGAGTATCTGCCCGCCCTTGACAAAGATGGCGGTCTGTGCCGTGTTTACAACCAGCTGCGAGCCAATCCGAAGGTCCTGCGACGGGAACTTGTGGCAGAACTCCCGCTGGTTGACCTCCCATTTGACAACATCAATGATGGCCATAGTTCCGTGTTACTCCACCAGGCTCCATAGCGGACCAGTTCTACAATACAAAAGTGCGGAGCCTATTTTCGCTTATCTGATGGAGGTTGTGGAAGACCTTTACTGAATAAACTACGATATACTCCACACTCGGCTTGATATGGAGTAACCGCCCATAGAGAAGGGCGAACCGCATAACCAATGCACGAGCGGAAAGTAAATTCGTAATCCTCCAGTAATTGAAAACTTCCACATTTCCATCAAAGGACACGAAAAGCACTTTCGCTATATGTCTCCGACATAACTGTCGGCACTTCAAATATATGCATTTTTCTTCATAATTGACCTCACGAGAGCTTGTTTTTGTTCCGAGAAAAACGTATCTTAGCTATAGTTAATAAGTTACAAATATGAATACGATAAGAGTAGCCATTCTCGCGCGAGTATCGACGCAAGGACAAGATTATGAGCGACAGGTGACGGAACTCACCGACTATTGCCAAAGGATGGGCTGGGAGGTGGTGAAAGTTTTCGCCAACAAAGTGAGCGGAGCTCGACTGAACGCTGATAGGGAGGAAATCTCCGCGCTGGTAGAGTATGTCAAGGGGCATCGGCTTGACCGCGTCGTTTGCCTTGAAATCAGTCGTTTGGGACGGCATACGCTCGAAGCACTGAAAGTCATCGACTACCTCAACAAAAACGGCGTGTCGCTCCACATCAAGAACTACAACCTCAACACGCTGGACTCCGACGGCAAGGTCAATCCTGTGGCATCGCTTATATGCACAATCCTGCTAGAAGTAGCCAGTATGGAGCGCCTTACCATTCAGGAACGCATGGCCAGCGGGAGAGACCAATATATAGCCAAGTGTCGCCGCGAGGGCATCAAAATGGGCAGACCCGCCGCATATCGCAAATCGGTGGAGGCTTACAGGTCGCAATATACCAAGGAAATCTCATTACTCCGAAAGGGTATAAGCCTCCGCAACATCAACGCCATCTGCGGCACGTCAATAAACACATTAAGACGTTTAAAGACTCTTATCCAGTAAATTAGAATTATTAAATAATTTGTTTTTCTCAAACTTTTTCTGTAAGTTTGGCTATGGATGCATCGTAGGTGGTGCATCTGCCGATTTCTCGGCAATGATAAGCCGCAAGGCATCCCCAAAACAAGCAGCATTTGATTTTTCAAGGATGGTGTGACATTCGTCACAGGCAGCGGCATTTGAGACAATGATTTGAGCGATTGGAAAACATAAGACTAACCACAGATGAAATACGCAAGTACAAAGGGTATGAGGACATAACAGACGAGCAGGCCAATCAGTTGGCTGATTGTCTATCTTTATTTGCATCAATAATTTACGACAAACTAAGCAACAATGGAACAACAGAATAACAACATATTAAGCCAATTCGCCAAAGGCGAGAAGAAGACCTTGAAGATGGGCGGTAGAGCCGTCATATACCAACGCGTGAGCAGCAAGGAGCAAGAAGAAGGATTTAGCCCTGAAACACAGTTGGAGCGTTGTTACGAATGGGCAAAGCAGCATGATTTTGAAGTCGTGAAATGCTTTGACGGCGAGCACGAAAGCGCCAAGAGTGACGCGAACCGCAAACGATTTAACACGATGTTGAAATATGTCATGGACAAGCGAAACAAGATAGATGCCGTGATTGTCTATTCGACCAGCCGATTCTCAAGAACAGGCATAAAGTCCTTCTCCATCGTGGATGAATTGTTAGAGCGAAACATCCCCATTTTTTCGGCAACATCCAACTATGATGCAAGAACTGCCGAAGGCAAGATGACGCAAGGTTTGGAGCTTTTGATGGCAAACCGCAGCAATTCCATCAATTCGCAGACGGTCAAGGACAATGGGGCGAAGGCATTGAGGGACGGCACATGGATTCAAGCGCCGCCAAGAGGTTATGACATGAAGACCACGAAGAAGCAGCAGACCATCACAGTCAATGCCGATGGTGAGTTGATTAGAAAAGCTTTTGCAATGAAGGCAAATGAAAACCTTTCCAACGAAGAAGTTCGTATAAGAATAAAAGCGATGGGATTAGACATGGACAAAAGACGTTGGTCAAACATCTTTCACAACATCTTCTATGCAGGCTTTTTTTCTCATCCATTTTTACAAGGTGAAGTCATCAGAGGGCCTCATGAGCCATTAGTATCATTAGATGACTTTTTAAAAATCAACAATATCGTAATGAAGGCTCATAGTCACGGGTATGAGACCAAGACCGACAAGGAATATGCTCCGCTTATCGGAACCATCCGTTGCCCTGTCTGCGGTCACAATTTGACGGCTTCATTAAGTACCAAGATGCGCAAGAAGTTCGGCAAAGAGGTCGGTTACTATGTATGCAGTCGCAAGGGGTGCAAATGCAACGTAGCCACCAAGAAAGCCAACGGGGTGTTTGAGGAATGGATGGATAGCGTCTCGCTTTCAGATGCCCACACAGAACTATTAAAAGCCCAACTTACGAAAGCCTTCCCCATACTTAACAAGCATCGCCAAGATGAAGTTGCAGCGATAAAAACCAACTTGACCAAGAAGGAGAATGATATTGAAACGATAGAATACAACCTTGCCACAGCGACCAATCCAAAAGTGTTAGAGACCTGCACAAAGATGCTTACCAAAGCCGAAGCAGAGCGAGACGAGATTCAGCAAGAATTGGCTGAGCGCGACAAATCCATATTGAACCTCAACGAGTACATCGAATTTGGTTTAAGAATAAAAGATAATTTATTGAAATTGTGGCAAATAGCAAAACTCGGAGATAAACGTCGCTTACAAAGCCTCGTTTTTCCCGACGGAATTGTGTGG
>Ga0310696_10002859_pt1 | contig 22248 bp, 20 predicted proteins | sample AusTroGonzalo_MG_4_FD_203885 | JGI IMG/M metagenome (GOLD analysis project Ga0310696, IMG submission 203885) | Bovine rumen microbial communities from tropical cattle in Woodstock, Queensland, Australia - Gonzalo_02 (v2) (version 2) | ecosystem: Host-associated > Mammals > Digestive system >...
ACTGCAACCGATTTATCCAAACTTGCCGGTGTGCGCAACCGCAAAATCGGGTTTGTGTTTCAGGGCTTTAACCTGATTAAACGTACTACTGCTCTTGAAAACGTGGAACTGCCCATGATCTACAACCATACCCCTGCCGCGCAACGCCATAAAAAGGCCATGGAAGCATTAGAAGCTGTGGGACTTGCCGAGCGTGCGCACCATCTCCCAAATCAACTTTCCGGCGGGCAGCAGCAGCGCGTGGCCATTGCGCGCAGTTTAGTGTGTGATGCGCCGATTATATTTGCCGACGAGCCGACGGGGAACTTAGACACCAAAATGAGTATTGAAGTGATGGACTTATTCACGCGGCTTAATAAAGAAATGGGTAAAACCATTATTCTAATTACGCACGAGCCCGATATTGCGCGCTATGCTACGCGCTTAATCAAATTCAAAGACGGGCAAAAAGTAAGCGACGAGGTGCAAAAATGATAGATTCGCTCTATTCTATTTTTAAGATTTCGCTAAAAGCGATTTTCGCCAACAAAATGCGCGCCGCGCTGACCAGTTTGGGCATTATTATCGGCGTGGCGGCGGTGATTACGGTGCTTGCCGTCGGGGCCGCTACCAAGAAAAGCATTGACGATAGTTTTTCCAACATGGGCACCAACATTATTTTCTTGCGCCAGCCGTGGGATTTAGATGCGAGTATTTCTTCCCCCAAAGACGTTACTATGGACGACGTCAAAGCCATACGCGAAACGGAAGGCGTTGCCGCCGCCGCGCCGTATATCCAAACAAGTTTTGACGTCAAATATAAAAATACGAGCGTTTCGTTGAGTGCGCTCGCCACAGACACCGATATTTTTAAGACTTATGATTGGGTAATAGATTCCGGCCGCGCGTTTAATGAAAAAGAAATTGATTCTTACGCGCAGGTTATGGTGATTGGGGCAACGGCCGCCAAGACAATTTTCGGCGACGTGGACCCGCTTAATAAAACCGTTGTACTCAATAATATTCCGTTTGTGGTAATCGGGGTAACGAAAAAAACGGGTTCCAGCGGTTTCGGCTTTAACATTGACGAGGGCGTGCTTATCCCTTACACGACGGGCAAAATTAAGTTAAATACGGGGTGGAAAAACACTAACCGCCGCGCTTTAGACCGCGTGGTTATCCGCGCTGCCGATTTTAATAAAATTGAAAATACCAAGGTGGATATTGCCAACACCGTGCGCAATACGCACCATATTCACCCGTTAGCCAAAGACGATTTCCAATTAGACGATATGGCTTCTTTTGTGGAGCAAGCCAAAAGCACCGGTACGACGATTAGTTTATTTTTAGGCGTTATCGGTATTGTTTCGCTGGTGGTGGGCGGTATCGGGGTAATGAACATTATGCTCGTGTCCGTTACCGAACGCACGCGCGAAATCGGTATCCGTATGGCTATCGGCGCGACGAGTTGGAATATCCGCTTGCAGTTTTTGGTGGAGTCTATGACGCTCTCTTGCTTGGGCGGGTTTGTGGGCATTTTGATAGGCATAGTGTTTTCGCTGTTAGTGTCTAAATATATGTCCCTGCCGGCGCATTTGAGTGTGTGGTCTATTTTATTGTCGGCGGGCTTCTCGGCCGCGACGGGCATTTTCTTCGGGTATTATCCCGCGTATAAAGCGTCTAAACTGACCCCCATTGACGCCTTGCGATACGAGTAAAAAGGTTTTTACGCACCATAAAAACGGAACGCTCAAGCGTTCCGTTTTTTGTTACAATGTACTATACTAAAAATATGTTGGGGGTGGATATGTGGAAGGATGACTTGCTGTTAAGCGCAGCAAAGAGAGGCAATGTAGCAGAAGTCAGAAGAGCAATTGCTGACGGAGCGAACGTAGAGGCGCGCGACGATATGAATAAAACAGCGCTCATTTTAGCAAGCGAGCATGGGCGTACCGAAGTAGTAAAGGAGTTGATTAGAGCCAAAGCGGATGTGAACACTAAAGACTCGTTTAGTTTAGCAATCATTTGGGCAAGCCAGAATGGGCATACCGAAGTAGTAAAGGAGTTGATTAAAGCCAAAGCGGATGTGAATGCCACAAACAGATTGTGGTATACAGCGCTCATGTTAGCAAGCGAAAAAGGCCACGTGGAAGTAGTAAAAGAGTTGATTAAAGCCAAAGCGGATGTGAATGCCACAAACGAATTGTATACAGCGCTTATGTTAGCAAGCGAAAATGGTCACATGGAAGTAGTAAAAGTGTTACTCGCGGCGGGTGCCGACGTAAATGTGAAAAGCAGAACCGGGAACACGGCGCTATCACAAGCCACGGAGCAAGGCCACTCGGAAATTATAGAACTCTTAAAAAAGGCCGGTGCAACAGCGTAAACTTTCAGCGGGATAAAAACGTGCGGGCACTTAAAAATGCCCGCACGTTTTTTAGTGTGTTTCCGGTGCAACTTAAAAGCGTTTGCTCATAGTTACGTGGAAAGACATATAACTCAAGTGGCGTTTGCGCTCGGTCGCGCGTATTTGCGGGGGCGCATTTTTGACGAGTTTGCCGTAGTTGTACGAGAAGCCGTTGAGTCGCATTTCCGTGCCGATACACCAGCCGCTGTCTGCAATTTCCCCTTCCATACCAAACCCCGCAAACCAACCGAACGATAAATCGGTATGCTTGTTATGGTAGGATATTTTATTGTAATAAATATCCAAACTTTGGCGCGAAACCGTCAGCCCCGCCCCTGCCGGCACATAAAAACGGAAGCGGTGCGACGGGTTAAGCGTGAGACGCGCGGAAAGCATATTGTTGTAGATGTGGGTATAGTTGTCAATGGTGTCATTTTTGCCGAAGTTGATATTTGCTCCGCTGAAAAAACCGATCGACGAAGTTCCCCCCACCGCCCAATGCGGAGTGAGTGCATAATAGTAGTATCCGCCGATATCCGCGCCAAAAGACCCCCAATCCACGCGCGATCCGGCCGTGTTATATTCCACTCCCGAGTTTTGCAGTTGGAAACCGAGCCCGATATTCCCCCCGACAATTTGGTCGCCTTTCTCTATCTGGGCAAAGGCGGAAGCAGATAATAATAAACTAACGGCAAGCAGCAGTAATTTTTTCATTTCAGCACTCCTTAACGGACGGGTATTCCGGTAACTCTACTATAAAATAAAAATACCCCGCAGTCAAGCGGGGTATTTAAGGTTACACCGGTTTATAAATAATTTTCCGTAAAGCCCAAGTCTTTGGCGGGCTCTTTGGTTTGCGATAAGGCCTGTGCAATTTGTTCGTGGTTTAATTTTCCGCCGAAAGGTTCCAACAATTCTTTTAACTTGGCGCGGAATTCGCCCCGTTGACCTTCTTTTTTGTTCATAAATTCCGGCGAGATGTAGAACGTGTAATAATCGCCCTCGTCTTGCACGCGATCGCTTTCCACATAGTCGGAATCATAGTAAAAAGGCTCCGTGGCAACGCCTTCGGGGTCGTTATAGGTTTTGTTGAGAATCATAAAACCGATATTGTTATAGGCGCCGGCCTCGGTGGCATTTTCAAAGGCTTTGACGCAAGGGGCATCTTTTTTAATAGCAAAGTAGCCGCGCACGTCGTACAATACCGCGTTGCAAAGCGATTTGCTGACACCTTGCACACGAGAAGTACCTTGCAAATCGGGGTAGGAAATTACAAAATTCAGAAAAAGCGGCTCATAAGACACTTTTTCGGCGGACGCAATACCCGACAGGGCAACTAAACAAATAAATAAAGCCAATATTTTTTTCATATACGCTCCTATGTTTATTACTACTTTTATTATAAAAGTTTTTGTGCCTTGTAACAAGGGCCAAAAGACCTATTTTGCGCCTAGGCCCTTTTGCCCTGTAAAAAACCGCGGGCAAGTTGCCCGCGGTTATAAAAAGACTTTTTAAGTACTAATTAGCCGACTCTGAAGATTCTGCCGGTTGGTGGGTAGATTGTTGCGCTTGAGCGTCTTGCGTATTTGCTTGCTTGGCCGGTTGTTCTTGTTGCGCTTGTTCGGCGGAAGTTGTCTGCTCGGCGGGTTCTGCCTGTTCTTCTTGGCTTTTTTCTTCTTCGTCTTTATTAGATTTTTTGAACAACCCGCCGATAGCCTTTACCGCACCCACGGCTGTTTTGGCAGTGCCGGTTACCGCGCCGGTAGCGACTTTGGCTGTACCGGTTACCGCACCGGTGGCGACTTTGGCTGTACCGGTTACCGCACCGGTGGCGACTTTGGCCGTTCCGGTTACGGCATTGGCCGCGGTTTTAGCCGTTCCGGTTACCGCGCCGGTAGCGATACCGGTGCTTGCTTTTGCGGTAGAGAGTACCATTTTGCCGCTTAAAATCCCTCCTACTACCGAGCCTACGGTATTGAGCACGTCTAAACTTCCTTTCGGGTCGCTTAACGTCCCTCCGATTTTGATGACCATAGGCGTCCCTTGGGTAAGGGACGTCACGGACGCTTTCATTTTCATATCCAAGGCTTCGGTTTTGAAGTTAATGGTCCCGCTGCCGGAAATATCGGTTAGTTTTGATTTGAAAATAGTTTTATTGAGCGTCATTAGCCCGTCGGTAAGGGTATAATCCCCCGCCGCTTCGGAGAAAGCGAGTTCGCCTTTACTGGTAGGGAATATCTCTATGCCTAATATACCGGATACTTTATTGACGATAGAGAACGGCAAAAGCAAGATTTTGACGATTTTATTTTGGAATAAAACCGAGTCCAAACCGGTAATGGCGCCGGGTTGGAAATCAAAGGAAAGTTGCCCGTTAGCCGCGTCAAAATTGGGGGTAATGTTGGTCAAATCGGCGTTGAGTACGGCCCCGCTCGTCTTGAAATAGGGCACTTCTATCTCGCCGATAGTGATATCGCTTTTCAAATTCATACGCCAGTTGGAAGCAGTAGCCGTTTGAGCGGATTGCTCCTCTTGGGTTTGTTCGGTTTTGTTTTCTTCGCCCGAGTTGCTGTTGGGGAAAGCATCTAATTTAAGTTTATCCAAGTTTAACTTAAACACAATATTCATCACGTCTTTTATATTCTTATACGAGAAAGACGCGGAAATTTTTTCGTTATTGAGCAGGCCGGATAAATTATCCGAAGAAATATCATCTAACGATTTGGCGGTAACGGTGCCGCTCAGCGCGCTAAGCGTAATGTTGTCATACATTAAACTGGTGTCTTTAATAGTAAGAACACCGCTAACGTCTTGGAAGTTCTTTTTATCGGTTGCCGCAAACGTGCCCGAAATGGTACCCGTCGGGCGGAAATCGGTCATGGTATCGGTCATTTGGACGGCTTGCGCGAGATCCAAAGAGAGCGTGCCTTTCATATTGTAGGAAATATTATCTTTCCAACTGAACAAGCCGCCGACGGAAAATGCGCTGTCGGATAGGTTAATGGTGGCTTGGTTGAGCGCCAAAGACTGCGCGTCCAAATCGGCAATCGTTTGGAAAATAAGTTTAATATCCGGCAGGGAAAACGCGGGCAAATCGGGCGCGAAATCTTTTAGGAGTTCGTTATCAATGCCGGTAAGCGTGCCGGAAATATCCACGTTAGGTTTAGTGAAGTCTTTGACTTGCCCTTTCAAGGACAAAGACGCCTTTTGATAGGTGGCGGATGCTTTGTCTAAAGTAACGTAGGCGTCCGGCATATTCAAATCGGCCAAGAAAGCGGTAAAGTCCATCTCTACGGGGATGGTGGCTTGAGGGTGTTTTGGGCTTAATTTTACGTTAGAAGTAAAATTGAGAATCACTTGGAAAGGGTTTGCCAAATCAAAATTTTTAATAGCAATATTTAATTTTTTGACGGCAAGCGCAAAATCGGACTGCATATCCTTATAAGAAAAATCGGAATTGCTCAGCAAAATGGTTTTGGCAATCAGGGCCATGGGCGAAGAAGTTTGCTGCGTTTGGTCTTGCGCGGTTTGTTCGTCCGCTGTTTGCTCGCTCGCGAAAAGAGAATCAAAGTTAAACGAGCCGTCCTGATTTTTAATAATTTGCACGTCTAAGCCGTCTAACAACACTTTTTCTATTTCTATGCGTTTTTGAAGCAGCGGTTTGAAAGCCACCTTGACCACTAATTTATCGGCTTTTATAAACGTACCTTGTTCAAAGGTGGTATTTTCCGACAGGGCAAAATCTTTTAACGTAACCCCTATCCAATTAAACGAAAGGTGGCTGAAGGTCACTTCGCGGTGGAAATTCTTTTGGGTGTAATCCGCGAGCATAGATTTTACTTTTTCGGGTGGGTACATACTTTTCAGTACAAAAAATCCCCCCACCGCGAGTATGATTGCGGTAAGTAAAAGCACTCCCGCAATTTTAAGTAATTTTTTTAACATATTATTGTTCTCCCTCTTTATCGTCGTGTATGACTTCGGCTTCAATGATAGTGGGCTGTTCTTTCCCGTTATACGTGGCGCGGAAACGGCCTAATTCATTGTGCCAAAGCACGAGTATAAAAATAATAAATGCGCCGTCGTCGGCAAAGCCGAGCAGCGGCAAAAAATCCGGTACAAAATCAATCGGGGATACAAAATATAATAAACAAAGTATTGTCCAAAATAAGAGTCCCCATGGCATTTTGTATTGTTTTTTCAAAACAGCCCGCACCATAGGAATAAAACTTTGCAGATCTTGTGTAATAAGCGAAGGTTTATTATCCATATTGGCTCCTGTTATTTTATTATATGTATTTTATCTTCACTGCGCACGCCTAAAATTGTTTCACTTACGCGCAACGCGTAGTCACCCATTTTTTCAAAATTATTAAGCACGTCGGAATAGGCTGTAATGGAATCGGGCGAAGACGGGCGGTGTTTTAAGAGGTGCGCTTTATTGGCGCGTAATAAATCTTTGCGCAAGGTATTTAATTTTTGTTCGTTTTTGAGGGCATTTGCCAAGAGTGCGTGCGCTTGCGGGTTTTGTTTGACGTCAAGCGGAATTTGCGCGATTAGAATTTGACGCGTTTGCGCTACAATCGTTTTGGTTAAAGCGGCGATTTGGGAAAAATCGTTATAATCGTGTGTGGAAAATGCTTTTTTAGGGTGGAATTTCTCTAAAATGCGGGCAATTTTCTCCCCACAATCGCCCATGCGTTCAATATTATTAACTACGTCTAAGAGTGCAACGGCTTTGGCTACCGCGTGGCGCGAGAGGTTGCCGTGAGCCATGGCGGTTAAATAGGTGCTGATTTTGTGTTCCAGTACGTCGGTAGTTTGTTCGGCGTGTTTGGCGTCTGCAATCAAGCGGGTAAATAGGGCGGTATCCTTTGTTTTTACGGCACGCAAAAGTTTACCCGTTTGTTGGGAGATAAACCCCATCATCCGTTCGCTTTCTTTATAGGCGGCGACCAGTGCCAGTTCGGGGGTTTGGGCAAAGCGGGTTTCCAAATACACCAGATTGGTCAGGGCAGAATTTTCCCGCTTGGAAACGGGAATAATCAGTTTGGTAATGTGTGCAATATAGGATAAAAAGGGCAATAAGAGAAGGGTATTAAGCACGTTAAAGAGTGTATGGAACATGGCAATATGATAAGGCAATACTTGGGCTAAAGAACCGCTATAAGGATTTCCGGGGGCGAGCAAATCGGTTAATTGGATAAACGGACGGAAAAAAACAATTGCCCAAAGTACACCGATTGTATTAAAGAGTGTATGGCCTAAAGCGGCGCGTCGGGCAGTGGGGCTGGCGCCTAGTGCGGCTAAATTGGCGGTAATAGTGGTGCCGATATTTTCGCCAAGCACAAGGGCGCACGCGGTTGGGTAAGAAATAATACCCATAGCCGCACACGTCAGGGTAAGAGCCATCATAGCGCTGGAAGATTGTAGCACAATAGTCAGTATGGTACCCGAAAAAATAAGCACTAAAAGATGAAACAAGGTATCGGGCGAAAAACGCGCGAGCCACGCGGAAACTTGCGGGTGGGTGGCCAGATCGGCGGGGATAGCGTCTTTCATAATAGCAAGTCCTAAGAACAAAAGGCCGAAACCGACGAGTGTTTCCCCTAGGCGGCGCAACACCAGCCAACGGGGAATAAACTGGATAAAGAATCCGATAGCAATAACAGGGAGAGCAAAGAGTGAAATCTGCACATTAAAGCCGAATAAACTGACGATCCACGCGGTAAGGGTAGTGCCGATATTGGCCCCGAAAATAACGCCCAAAGATTGGTTAAGGGTTAAAAGACCGGCACTGGCAAAGCCTACCACCATCACGCTGGTCGCACTGGAAGATTGAATAATACCCGTTACCAAAGCGCCGCAGATTGTGGCGGAAAAGCTGTTACGGGTAGCAAGTTGTAACAATGTGCGTAAGCGGGAACCGGCTACTTTTTGCAGGCCGTCGCTCATTATTTTCATACCGAATAAAAATAAGGCAAGGCCGCCGAGTAAGTTACATATTCCCAAAAAGGTATTCATTTTTCTGTAAAACTGCAAAAACCGCCTTATTTGGACATACGGATAGCCCCGTTATCTTCGGGCGGTAATTTTTTGGCAGGTTCTTTATTCTCTTCGTTTTGCCAAAATTTGCGGTTTTCTTCCAACTGGCGTGTCATTTGTTCGTCAAACACGATAGTCGGCATACGATCTTCTTCTTCGTATTCAATTACTTTTTCATCTTCTTTTTTAGGTTGATAGACTTCTTGCAATTGTTCGTGTACTTGTTCCTGTTTTTGCTCGGTACGGAACGTGGCTTGAAGTAAATCCAAATCTATTTCCGCCGCGTCATTGTCCGACTTGCGGATAGGCGGCAAGGGTTTATTGCTTTGGACGGCGGGTCTAGATAATTTAACCTGTGCGGGCCCAATATCCGGCGAAGGGGCCCGTTCAAAACTGACGGGTTCAAGGTGTTGCGGTTGCGGCTTGCTTTGGATTGGCTCGCTCGTTAACGGGCGGAGTTCGGCGTCCTGATGAATATTGATGTCATCCGCGTAGGGCGTATCGCTGTAATCGCGGTTGAGAAATACGATAATTGGGAACGTAAACATGGCGACCCAAATAAAAATCACACCGCAGCAGATGAGCCCGAGCACCATCCACCAAGGCCACGTTAAGTGGGTAATATCAAAACTATCGGCAAAATAGAGCGGAATGCCCACATAAAGCGCATAACCGCAAACCCCCACAAAAACCAACGCGGTCAGCGGGAAAAGAGCGTTGGTCAAGCACATTAAAATGGTATCCACGTAATTTTTACCGGTCAATTTCCAACTATATACAAAGCCGTCAATAGGCCCTTGCCCTTTGAGTGCAATAGCCGGAAATGCATACATAATACGTATGGCTACGCCGAAGAAGAACGCCAAGGAAACAATCAGGGTAATAAACGCATTATCAATAAACGACGTGGCAAAATTTACCGCACCGGTTACGAGCAGCCAAAGAATTTGTGCAATAATACAAAATATCGTCGGTTTGACAGAGGCGGCAAACACTTCGGGTAGCGAGAATAAAGCCGTTTCGGCCGTACCGCCCACAATGCGCCAAAAAACGTTAAGCATATAGAACATAAACGCAAAAGAGAATAACCCGACCAGCCCGCCGATACCCATTAAGGCAATCCAGTTGCCCGCTAAAAATAACGGCTTAGCCAATATAGCGAGCCCGAATCCGGCGGCCCCCAGAAGCAAGCCGAAAAATAAGACCACCGCAATCAATTTAGGAGCTGCGCGGTTTACGACAGAAAAACTTTCTTTCCATAAAACGAATAAATTTTGTCTTTGTGTGATATCCATAATTATTAACCTCTATTCTTTTATTATAGCAAACGCACCGCTAAAAAGAAACATTTAACGCGCGTGCGGCCAAAAAGGCACTGCTCCATGCCCAGTGTAAATTAAACCCGCCCAAACGCCCCGTTACGTCCAACGCTTCGCCGATTACGTACAACCCGCGCACTTTTTTACACGCCATTGTGCCCGCGTTTATTTCCGTGCACGCTATTCCCCCCGCGGTTACTTCGGCTTTGGTATATCCGGCGGTGCGCTCGGGGATAAACGTAAACCGGTTGATCCGCCGCGCAACTTCCAAAATCGTTTGTTTGGTGGCTCCCGCCAAATCGTCGGGAATCGGGGACAAAAGAGTTTTGGTAATTTTAACGGGTAAATCATTTTTAAGTGCCGCGCTAAAGGTGCGGGCGGTATTTTTTTGTGCGTATAAGCGTTCGCGCGCGTCGCAATCCGGCAGAAAATTGATAGTAACTTCTTCGCCCTCTTTAGCATAGAGCGACGCGTTGAGCACCGCCGGACCGCTTACGCCCTGATGCGTAAATAACAAATCGCCCCGAAAGCATTTTTTACCCGCGGTTACTTCCCCTTTAAGACTATTGCCCGCAAGCGCGCTAAAAATTGTTCTGCTAGGTTTTGGCAGTACCAGTCCGCACAAAGCCGGCCTTTGGGGAACAAGGAATAACCCGAAATTACGCGCCATTTTGGCGGCAAACATATTTCCGCCCAGTTGCGGGTAGGAAATCCCCCCGCTTGCGATCACCACGTTTTGGGCGCGGATAGGGCCGCGGGTGGTATGGAGCAGAAAAAGCCCGTCTTGCGCAAGCACTTCTTGCACGCACGCACCGGCAAGGATAGTGGTGTTTGCCTTTTCGGCGCGGCTGATTAAAAAGTGTACGATTTCGCGCGCGTCAAAGGCGAATAATTGCCCGTTTTCGCGCTCTTCATAGGGAATATGATTTTCGTCAAGCAGAGCCGTAAAATCGGACGGGGTAAACGCGGCCAGCGCGTTTTTGCAAAAATGCGGGGTTTGGCTTAAATAATCGTTTGCGCTTAAAAGGCGGTTGGAAAAATTACACTTTCCCCCGCCCGACGCGCTTACTTTGAGCGCAAGGCGGGAATTTTGTTCCAGCACGATTTTAGGCCGGTTAAAACTGCCGGCGCAGAAAAGTCCGCCGGCTCCGGCGCCGATAATCGCACTGTGAAAGACCGGAAAGCGTGAAAAATTACTCATATAAATAGCATAGCAAATTAAGGTTAGAAATAAGTTCAAAATATGATATACTTAAATTACGATTTTATTTTGAAAACAGGAGAGGTTTTATGGAACTGAAAGGATCTAAGACGGAACAAAACTTAATGACGGCCTTTGCGGGCGAATCGCAAGCGACCAATAAATATACGTATTATGCGTCCAAAGCCAAAAAAGAAGGGTTTGTGCAAATCGGCAAAATTTTTGAAGAAACCGCCGCTAACGAACGCGAACACGCCAAATTATGGTTCAAATATTTGCATAACAACGGCGTTCCCACGACGGCTGAAAACTTATTAGATGCGGCCCAAGGCGAAAATTACGAATGGACCGATATGTATGCAAATTTTGCCAAAACCGCCAAGGAAGAAGGGTTTGAAAAACTCGCTTACTTATTTGAAGCGGTGGGCAAGATTGAAAAACGCCACGAAGAACGCTACCGCAAACTCTTGCACAATGTGGAAACCAAAGAAGTGTTCAAAAAAGCGGGAATTGTGATGTGGGAATGTGCCAACTGCGGCCACATCCACATTGGCGAAAGTGCCCCCGAGATGTGCCCGGTCTGCGCGCATCCGCAAGCGTACTTTATGATTCATCCCGAAAACTACTAATTTGTTTTTCGTACGGATAAAAAAACTCCCCGAGATTATCGGGGAGTTTTTACGTTTAGCCGTAGGTTATCTGTCAACGGGTTTTTCCACCGGCAGTTCGGCCACCGGTCCGCGTCCGTTTTTGGGGCCGCGGTGTTTAGCGCACCCTTTAGGGCCTTTGAAAGGCGGTTTCATCCCGCGCATGTCGCCTTTTTTACCTTGAAATTCGGGTTTGAAAAGCACTTCAATATTGCCGTTCCCCGCAATCAATTTTTCGGTATGTTCTTGAATCCACGCTTGTTTAATGTCGGTCGCGTTTTGGCGGTTGAACTCGTCGCGCATTTTTTCCAAACGCAATTCAAATTTATTGAGTTGGTCGCGTTTGAAGTCTAATTGTTTCTCGTGGATAGCGGCCACTTCGTTTTGAATTTCGGCGAGTTTGGCATCTTTCTTTTTGCCGTTTTTGAGTTTATTATACTCTTTAACCAAGTTTTCCATTTTTTCTTGGGTGGCTTTCATTTGGGCGTGGTGTTCTTCGCGCGCTTCTTTGAAAGCCTGCATATCGGGCCGTTGGCCTTGTTCAAAGGCGGGCGGTTGGGGCATTTCTGCCTGTTGTGCTTCTTGGGCAAACGCGGGCACGCAGAAAAGCGCGGCGAGTGCGGCTATATACATTTTTTTCATACGTTGTTCTCCTTAAAAGTATTGTTCAAACAAATCCAAATCGCTGGAAAAAGTTTGGTAGTCGTCGTCCAAGTGCTCGCTCATATAAGCGGTGAAGTTATCGCTGTTAAGCGTGTTCTTGTCCGAGTGGTGAAAGGTCGCCATGGTAAGCAGCCCTATCCCCAGTAGTGCGGTGCCGGTGAGCACCGGTTTTAATACCCACAACCGGTGGGCTTTGCGCCGGCGCGTCGTTTTGGCGAAAACCTGATCCACCAAGTGCGCGGGAGCGGCGGGAGCCGCAAGGGCTTCTTCGGTCTGCGTTATAAAACGCAACGCCTGTTGACACTTGGGGCAGGTTTTGAGGTGTGCCTCAAAGGCCTGTTTTTGTGTTGCGTTCATTTCGCCCGACGCATACAATAAAATTTCGTTGCAGTTCATAACGTTTCCTCTGGGCCCAGTTGGGCGGTTAAAAGTTGTTTAAGTTTACCGAGTGCGCGGTAGGAATCGGCCAGTATCGTTCCCAGCGGTCTGCCGAGCATTTCGGCTATTTCCTTAAACGACATATCCTGACGCAAAATTAAAATTTCGCGTTGACGCTCGGGCAGTTGCTCCAGTGCGCGGTGCACGGCTTGTGCTGTTTCCCGTTGGGTCAGCCCGTCTAAAATCGGGGCGGACGTATCGGGGAGCGTGTCCTGCAAAAATGCGTTGCCTTCTTCGTCGGTTTGGTCCAAAGAGGTGGTGTTTTTGTTTTGGGCGCGGAAATAATTGAGTACTTTATTTCGCGCCATTAAAAATAGCCACGCCTTAAACTTGCCTTGCGCTTGGTATTTATCCGCACTTTGGAAAAGGGTGATAAACACTTCTTGGAATAAATCTTCCGCCGCGCCTTGGTCAAGGACCATACTTTTGATATATTGGTAAAGCGCATTTTTATAACGCAGTACCAATGTTTCAAACGCTTCATTTGAACCACCACCGAAAAGAGACATCAGTTCATCATCTGTCCGTTGGCTCAAGTTCTCTCTCATACCTATATAACACCCCGCGGGTTAAATTTATTGCACCTGTTTTTTATAATTTAGTATTATAACATTACGCGCGGCAGTTATGCGCGGTATAATTTAATCTGTTTTTGGAATCGTATGAAGATACGATGGTTTTTCGGATAACTCCGAAAGCCGGTCTAGCCAAAAAACAGGCGTATTAGGTGCAGAACAAGCGGACTAATTACCCGATTGTTTTGCACCGAGTGTTTGCCACCCGAAAGGGTGGCAGACCACGGCTGTTTATTGAGTGAAACCCTAGACCGGCTCACATCAATAAACGGCCGTTTTTTATTGGCTTTTTATTCTTCTGCGGTCCGAGGGGAATATATGGCCAATAAATTGCTTATCCGCGCCAAACGCGCTAAAAACGACGAGTTTTACACCCAACTTACCGACATAGAAAAAGAACTCTGCCACTATAAAGACCACTTCAAAGACAAAGTAGTCTTATGCAACTGCGACGACCCGCGCGTAAGCGAATTTTTTAACTATTTTGTCCTTAATTTTAAGCATTTAGGGCTTAAAAAACTCATTACCACCTGTTACAAAAACCAAGAGCCGGATTTATTTTCCCGCCACGACAGCGACCGCGCCGTCTATTTGGAATATAACGGCAGTTTATCCGGTAAAGACAACGTACCCACCGCAAAAGATATCGGCATAAAACACTTAAAAGGCGACGGCGATTTCCGCAGTGCGGAGTGCATAGAACTCTTAAAACAGGCGGATATTGTGGTAACAAATCCCCCCTTTAGTTTATTCCGCGAGTATGTGGCGCAACTGATTGAACATGATAAGAAATTTTTAATCGTGGGAAATAAAAACGCCATTACTTATAAAGAGATTTTTAAGTTAATTAAAGAAAATAAACTTTGGTTGGGGCACAGAAATATTAACGACGATATGTGGCTTATGTTGCCTAAAGATTCAACAAATGCGGAAAAAGTTATAAATGGTATAAAATTAAAACATATTAACGCGTGTTGGTTTACCAATTTAGACATTAAAAAACGGCACGAATATATTATTTGTTACCGCAACTATACCCCCGAAAAATACCCCAAATACGACAATTACGACGCTATCAACGTGGATAAAGTAGCCGATATCCCCTGCGATTATAAAGGCGTCATGGGCGTGCCGATAACCTTTTTAGACAAATACAACCCCAAACAATTTGAACTTTTAGGTTTGGGAATAGTTGGAAGTTGTACTTTTTCTTGTAATAAAAGAATGGAAATATTAGATAAAAATGGTCAAAGAACGGGAAAATATACTTTTAATGCAAAAGGGACATTATACCGAAAATATAATCCGTTAATTGATAAAATACCTAATTTTAGAGATGTAGAAACAGGGGAATTGTATTGTAGTATTTATGCGCGCATTTTAGTGCGTTTATTAAAAGTAAAAGATGAAAATGTACTATATCCCTGCGGCGACGAAGGCTAACAGGGGAAAGAAAAAAGAATAAAAAAGGGCCATCCCGCAGGGTACACCCTTTTTCCGTCATCCCGCAGTGTCGCTCTCTCTCGTCATCCCGCAGTGTCGTAGTGCGGGATATAAAAGTAGTGCGGGTATAAATAGCGGTACTATATTGCGCACAGAAACATTGCGCAATGACGGCTTTTTATTATGTTGCGCACAAAACCCAAACACAGGAGTAAAGCAAATGCAAATAACACTCAAAGAAATCAAAGTAAAAGAAGTCGTCAACGGCTATAAAAACAACGACGAAGAAGGCGTCGTCGGCTACGGCGGAAAACTCAATATCCGCCCCAAATACCAGCGCGAATTTGTCTATAAAGACACCCAACGCGACGAAGTCATCCGCAGTATCCAAAAAGGCTACCCCCTAAACGTCATGTACTGGGTAAAAAACGGCAACTTTTACGAAGTGTTAGACGGCCAACAACGCACGTTAAGCATTTGCGATTATGTAAACGGCAGTTACTCCATAGACCATAAATACTTTCACACCTTAACCCAAACGGAACAAAACGCTATTTTGAATTACCCGTTAATGATCTACATTTGCGACGGCAACGATAAAGAAAAATTGGAGTGGTTCCGCATTATCAATATAGCGGGCGAAGAATTGACCGCGCAAGAGTTGCGCAACGCCACCTATACCGGCGAGTGGCTAACCGACGCCAAACGCTATTTCAGCAAGTCAAACTCCCCCGCCTACAACATAGCAAGCGATTATTTGGCGGGCAGTGCTATCCGCCAAGATTATTTGGAAACCGCCCTCGCTTGGCTAAGCAAAAACCACATAGAAGATTATATGGCCGCCCACCAAAAAGACGCGAGCGCCAGCGAATTGTGGCTTTATTTCAAGCGCGTGATAGATTGGGTACAGGTAACTTTTCCGGTTTACCGCAAAGAAATGAAAGGGATAAATTGGGGCCCGCTCTATGACGCTTACGGCAAAGACCCGTTAGATCCCAAACGCTTGGAAAAAGAAATCACCGCGCTCATGCAAGATGACGACGTTACCAACAAAAAAGGGGTTTACGCTTATGTGCTCACACGGGATGAAAAACACTTAAACATCCGCGCGTTTACCCCGTCTATGAAGCGCAAAGCCTACGAAGCGCAAAAAGGCATTTGCCCGCTATGCAAAAAGCATTTTGAATTGGAACAAATGGAAGCGGACCACATTACCCCGTGGCACAGCGGCGGTAAGACGTCGCCCGAAAACTGCCAAATGCTCTGCAAAGAAGACAACCGCCGCAAAAGCGGCAAATAAAAAAGCGGCTTTTGCCTTTTCCCGTTATTTGCAGGCAAAAGCCAAGGGGGCGGGTTTTTTACCCGCCCCCTGTGTTGTCCAAACAAAAACTGCTTTAGTTTTTCAGGGTATCTTCCCAAGCCTCTTTTTCTTCTTTGATTTTTTGTTTAGCCGTTTTGAGTTGTTTTTTCACTTGGTTTTTGGCCGCGTCGCCAATGCTGTCGGCACCGCCGGCTACTTCGGAAATAACTTGCGCTTGCGTGTAGGCTTGTTTGGCCTGTTGTAATTGTTCGCGCGTTTCTTGCGATTTTTGCAAGGCTTCTTCAAACGTCATCATTTGGGGAGCGTTGGCCGTTTCCCCGTTGCCCGTGGTAGCGCAACCCACTAAAAATAATCCGGCACAAACTGCAAAAATAATCGTTTTATTCATAGTTTCTCCTTTCAATAAACGTTAATTTTATTTTATAAATTATCTTGCCTAAACGCAAATTAGTATAATATTTTTATGTCCACCGAAACAACAGATAATTTTCCCCCGTTTTACAAGGCGCTTAAAAAGTTCGCCAAAAAAAAGGCTACTTTGTGGAGCACCCCCGGGCACAACAGCGGCAACGGCCTGAAAGCCTGCCCCGCCGGAAAAGATTTTTATGAGTTCTTCGGGCATAATTTGTTTTTGGCGGATATTTCCAGCAGTGTGGAGGAATTAGGCTCTATTTTGGAGCACCAAGGCCCGCCCGCCGAAGCCGAAAAACGCGCCGCCGAAGTGTTCGGCGCCGATACCACGTTTTTTGTGCTCAACGGCACTTCCACCGCCAATAAAATTGTTTTCTTCTCGTGTGTTACGCCTAATGATTTGGTATTGGTGGGCCGTAATTGCCATAAATCGGTCATACACGCGATTATTATGAACGAGGCTATTCCTATCTACCTAACGCCAAAACCTTGCGCTTACGGGATAATAGGCCCCGTGGACGGCGCACAATTTTCGGTGCGCGCGGTGCGTGAAAAAATCAGCAAAAGTCCGCTGGCGACCAATAAAAAAGCCGCCAAAGTGCAACTGGCCGTTCTCACGAACTCCACCTACGACGGCATTATTTATAACGCCGAAAAAATTAAAGCGCAACTCGGCGCGTGTGCGCGGTGTTTACTCTTTGACGAAGCGTGGTACGCTTACGGCGCATTTCACCCCTTTTACGAGCACCGCTACGCCATGAGCCCGTCTTTTTCCTTGCGCCACAAACAGATTCCCCCCGTCTTTGCCACGCAGTCCACGCATAAACTGCTTTTGGCTTTTTCGCAAGGGTCCATGCTCCACTTTAAGCAAGGCACCGGCGCCGATAAAATTGACGAGCAAACCTTGGTGGAAAGTAACTTAATGCACGCGAGCACGTCGCCTTTTTACCCGTTGTTTGCGTCGCTTGACGTCAATACGCAGATTATGAAAGACAGCGGCTACGATTTAATCAACCGGGCCTTAAATACGGCGTTGCGTTTCCGCCGCGCGGTGGTGCGTGCGGGGGCACGGTACGCCAAAAAAGGCGAGTGGTGGTTTTCCGTCTGGCAACCCGAAGCCAAGCAGTTGGAATTGGACCCTAAAAATTGGCAGTTAAAGCCGAGTTCCTCATGGACGGGAATGCAGATTACCGAACAGGATGATTTAATGTTGGACCCCTTAAAAGTTACCTTGCTATGCCCCGGCGTCAACGCAGACGCGTCTATGACGGACTTTGGGATTCCCGCGTGTATCGTTAAAAAATATTTACAGGCGCGCAAAATCGTACCCGAAAAAACAGGCTATTATAATTTGCTTTTCTTATTTGCACCCGGCGTCAGTACCGAGCGCACCGCCGAATTATTGCGCGTATTGCACGATTTTAAGTTGGAATATAACGACAATGCGCCCGTTTCCAAATGGTTCCCCGATATTTATAACGCCCACCCCGCGCGCTATAAAAATAAGGGCCTTGCCGATTTATGCCAAGAAATGCACGCCTATCTTAAAAAATTAGATATTATGCGCCGTTGCGCCGCGCTGTATAGCGACTTGCCCGAACAAGCCGTCGCCCCGCATAAAGCGTTTTACGGCCTTGCGGACGGCAAAACCGAATATGTGCAGTTGCCGGATGCTTGCGGGCGGGTAAGCGTGTTTAGCGTGTTGCCTTATCCCCCCGGCGTGCCGGTCATTATGCCCGGCGAGCGTTTCCCGAACGCAGAGAGCCCGGTTATGCAATATTTGCGCGCCAGTGAAGAATTTGACAACCTTTTCCCCGGTTTTGAAACGGAGTTCCACGGCATTAAAAAAACGTGGGGAAACGGAAAAGTTCTCTATTGGGTGAGCGTGCTTAACAAAACCAAAAAAGGCCGCCCCGCGTAGTTAAACGGGCGGTTCCTGCTTGCCTTGTTCGTCCCATTGTTTGAGTTCTTGGATGATACCCGCGGTCAGCACGGCCGTAGTAATTGCAAATAAAATAAGTCCCAAAATAGCCGTTGTAATGGCAATTATCCGCCCGAATAGCGTAACGGGGTAAATGTCCCCATAGCCCAGTGTCGTAAAGGTAATCGCCGACCACCAAAATGCATCTAACATATTGCGGAAAATGTCCGGCTGTGCGCTGTGTTCCACGCGGAAAATCATAAACGAACTCCAAATCCACAACATTAAAATAAATGCCATACAGACGGCGAGTTCTTTTTTCTTTTCGCTGACGACGCGGTTGAGCAGTTGAATCGCATTGGTGTAGCGCATCAGCATAAAAATGCGGAAAATACGCAAAATGCGCAGCGGCCCCGCGCCGAAAACGTAAAAGGGCGAAATCGCCAGTAAATCAATCACCATTAAGGGCGTGCACATATATTTGAGCCGCCCGACTATCGGGCGCGCGTAGCGCGGATCGGCGGTGCAGGAAATCACGCGCAAGGCGTATTCCAGCGCAAACACCCAACTAATCGTTAAATCGGCCTTAAATACCCAGTGTTTGATTTCAAAAGGGATATCGCTTACGCTTTCGAGCACATCTATGGGCACACTCGCTAAAATCAGCAGAATAATCAGCGTATTGATAACGACCGTGAGTGTGCTTTTATGGTTAAATTCAAGGGTATGAAAAATATATGATTTTAACGACATAGTTATAATCTATAAAACCGGTTTTTCGCGGGCAAGGCGCATTTTGGGTTAGAAAAAGATATAATACGCTTATGAATAACACATTTGAACAGGCAGTTGATTTAATAAAAAATGCCGAATACGGCGTAGTATTTACGGGCGCGGGCGTAAGCGTAGAGAGCGGAATTGCGCCTTTTACGGGTGCGGGCGGTTTGTGGAACCAATACGACCCGAAATTTATAGATATCGGGTTTTTCTATGCGGACCCCAAACGCAGTTGGGAAGAAATGAAAAAGATTTTCTTTACCGATATGAACGAAGCGTCCCCCAATAAAGCGCACGAGGTCATTGCGCGCTTGGAACAAAAAGGGGTTGTCAAAGGGGTAATTACGCAAAATATAGACGGCTTGCACCAACGCGCGGGCAGTAAAAATGTGCAGGAATTTCACGGCACGATTCACACGCTCTCGTGCATTAAATGCGGGCGGAAATACGATTTGAAACAGACGGATATTTCGCAAGTGCCCCCGCTTTGCGCGTGCGGTGGCGTGTTAAAACCGGATTTTGTGTTTTACGGCGAGGGTATCCCCGCGCTTGCTTACCAAAAATCGCTGGAAATGGCCCAAAACGCGGACGTGATGATTATTGTGGGCACCGCGGGACAGGTGATGCCCGCGTGCGGCTTGCCCTATACGGCAAAAGAGTTCGGGGCGAAAATTATTGAAATCAACCCGCAAGCGTCTGCCTTTACGCACGCGATTACGGATTTCTATTTTGCGCAAAAAGCGACCGAGTTCTTCGGCGCCTTGGAAAAAGCAATTTTTTAATTCTCTTGCAGGTGGGCGGCTTCGTGCGCGACGGCGGTTTCGCACGCGCGCATAGCGTCCAAGGCTTTTGCAAATAAATCGTCTAAACTCCAACCGAGCATTTCGGCCCCTTGCTTAATGACGTCGCGCGAGCAACCGGCGGCAAATTTTTTGTCTTTGAATTTCTTTTTAAGGCTGGATACTTCCATATCGCTCACGCTTTTAGACGGGCGCATCCGTGCCGCCGCGCCGATAAGGCCGGTCAGTTCGTCGGTAGCAAATAAGATTTTTTCCATAACGTGCTCGGGCCGAATATCGCTACAAAGTCCGTAGCCGTGGCTGCAAACGGCGCGCACGAGTTCTGGCTCGGCGTTGAGTTCGGCAAGCAGTTCGGGGGCTTTCTTACAATGCTCGTCGGGGTATTTTTCAAAATCAATATCGTGCAGTAACCCGCACAGGGCCCAAAAATCGGCTTCACTTGCAAAGCCTTGTTGGTGGGCCATTTCGCGCATCACCCCTTCAACGGTAAGGGCGTGGAGTAAATGGAAAGGTTGCTGATTGTATTTTTTAAGCAAATCTAATGCTTGCGCGCGGGTAATGTGCGTGGTATTCATAAGAAAATGTGCTCCTAATAATAAAATTTGGCAAAAGTTTTAAGGGCCTCTTTGATGGCGGCGGGGTCCGCGCCGTCTTCTATGGGTTTATAATCTTGGTCGTATTTTTGCACGTTGCCGTAAGCATCTAAAATGGTCAATTTATCGCCGGTGCGAATGGCTTTTGTGGTGTAACTGGATATAATAACAAACGGGCGTTCGCTGGAATCAAATAAATCTTTACCGATGGTGTAATTTTCCACAGGAGTAGTGCATTGGAAAATATACTTGGCAATCGTAGGCACGATATCATAGTGGGAAGTGGTATAAATGCGTTGTCCGGCCAAGGGCCCGCCTTTGTACCATACAAATAACGGCACATGGGTTTGGTATTTGGCAAAATTGCTGTTGTGGCCCCAATTGTTATGGTGCGTGTCGTTAAATTCTTGCCCGTGGTCGCCGGTGATAATGACCATGGTATTATCTAACAAATTGCGTTTTTCCAAATCGGTTAAGATGCGGTCCAACATTTTGTCCGTAAAATAAATGGAGTTTTTATAGCGGTTCATATACGGATACGTCGGCGTATTGTTGCTGAGCAGTAAATAATTCATCTCGGCAGACGGAGTAAAAACTTCATCTTCCGGCGGATAACTGCTGGCATGCGGGGCATCCAAGAATATAAACCCGAAGAAAGGCGTTTTTTGGCTGTCCAAGAATTTTTCAAAATCTTCCACGGCGTTTATATCGCGCTCCCATTTGGTTTCGCCAACGGATGAAATGCGCAAATTCGGCACGCCGGCAAAAATATTCTGGTGGAACGTGGGACTATTAAGTTTCCCGCTGGAGTAAATGGCGGGTTCGTAGCCCATTTGCTGGGCGTGTGAAAGGATAAACGGCGGCAAATGGCGGCTGGTAAAATCGTTCCAATAGGAATAGGGTAACGCATAGAAAAGCGAGAATAACCCCGCTTCGGTGGCATTCCCCCCGCTCAAATGGTTGGCAAAATAATTAAGTCCTTTTTGCGTCCACGCGGTTAGTTTAGGCATAATAAGCGGCGTGAAACTATCGGAGCGCCAAGATTCTACCACGATAATTAAAACGTTTTTATCGGCATCTTTAGCACACGTAATCGGGGCTAACGGATAATGCAAATTGCCTTGTTGCGGCATGGAAAAAGGTTCCTGTTTAGGTTCAAATCCCATTTTACGTAAGGCGGAATTGGCCGATAACGGCAGCGCATAGGGCAACACCCCGCGTTGGGCCATAACAGAAGGGACCATCATAAATTTTCCCCACGCATACATGGCGTTATATCCTACGAATAGAAAGAGCCATATAGCGCAAATAATCAGTAATTTTTTAAGGGAAAGAGTCAGTTTGACACAAAGTTTGCAAAGCCCCCACTCAAGCAGTACTAACCCCGCTACAAAGGCTACGATAATCAACCACATTTGCGGCGGAAAAACAAAAATCTCCCGTCCGGCGGGACCGAAGAAAAGTTGCACCATAGCCATACTTAAATGGAAGCGGTACAGCATAAAAATAATAATATCCACCGCAAAGAAACAACCGGCCAACGTGCCTAAAATAATGCATGTAGTGTTAAAATGTTTAGGGGCTAATGCGTAAAAAATCAGGCCAAAAAGCGCAAACAGTATGGCAAACAAGCCGATATGCGCCGGAATAAACAGGGCCGTAAAGATAACGCCAAGCACGTCGGTAAAAAATCCGTTCGTGGAAAAAT
>Ga0310696_10002861_pt1 | contig 22245 bp, 21 predicted proteins | sample AusTroGonzalo_MG_4_FD_203885 | JGI IMG/M metagenome (GOLD analysis project Ga0310696, IMG submission 203885) | Bovine rumen microbial communities from tropical cattle in Woodstock, Queensland, Australia - Gonzalo_02 (v2) (version 2) | ecosystem: Host-associated > Mammals > Digestive system >...
TATAGAGTTCTTTCAATTCATCGGTCGGAACATATCCGATTTGTTCGTATTTCTTGTCAAGTTCCTGAAACTTAGGATAAAACCGGCTATACGCGGCATCCCAGTCGGTGGTATCGACATCCCAGAATACATAGCCCGTGCTGAGGACTTTCCAAAGATACTCGAACTGTTCGGTGTAGGTGCTGTATGCCAGCTCCCCATTCTCCCCGATGTACGGCATGTAGTCGGCCTCGCGACGGCAGGCGGTGCCTATCAGGACTATTATTGCTGCTATTGTGATGATTTTCTTCATGACTTTGGTTTTTGATGACCCCTACCACCCCGCCCTCCGGGCACCCCTCCAAAGGAGGGGAATGGGCTGCATAAGGAAAAAAAATCAGAAAATGTATGATGCGCCAAAGGTGATAGACAACGTACTGAGATAGCGGGGATCCCGCAGATGTTCGGAGCTGCGGCGGTGGGAGGTAAGGTCGTAGTAGTAGAGCGCGTCGAGGTTGATGCCCCAGTGGTCGTCCAGCATGTAGCTCAAGCCGAGGCCGCCGACGAGACCCGCACAGAAACGGGCATCCTCGCTTGTGAACACGCGAATCTCGTCAAAGTTGTCAAAGTAGATGCAGTAGTCTGTCATCCAGTAGGTTTTGCCGACTCGGCGTTCTTTCAGCCAGTAACCCAGATAGCCGCCGGCATACGCGTGTCCGCGCAGGTTTTCGCCCCCAAAGGAGAAGTCGGCCAAAACAGGCAGCATGAGGTAGTAGTTGTGGTGGTTGGTAAAGACTGGATCCAGATAGTCGAGATTCCGCTCCATGCGGTGCGACCGACGCATGAAGCTGAAATCGGCTCGGAGGGCGAACCAGTCGGTGAAGCCGTAGCGGGCCTGGATGCCCGCATCAAAACCACTGAACCCGGAATGGGATTCGTCGATGCGCCCCGCATCGGATCGCATGATGGTGGTATAGTCCCATCCGCCCTTCACCCCCACGGACCACTGGGCGGAAGCAGTCAATGCCGTTATGCACAGCACTATCGCGATGCACAACGGTTTTAATGTCATTGTTTGTTTCATTGTCCTATTATTCGTTAAACGTATTGTCAATTCTGCGGCAAAAATAGAAATTCCTTTGATACCACGTGTTGTTATCGACCGTTGACCTTTGACTTTGACCTTTGACCCAGGGCTCCGCTTCGCTTCACCCTAGGCTGACATATTTCGGGCTTACAGCCCTTTTGGAAGAAGTTCTTGAAACTTGAGTCCTGAATCCTGAAACCAAAAAGAGACCCGTCACGCGACAGGTCTCTCCTTATATATAATATGGTAAAGTTTCCGATTATTCCGTCACTCTTTCGAGCCACTTCACCATGCCGAGCATGACGGCCATGGAAACGAAGCAGACCGCTGCGAAGACGGCCCAGCAGTATTTGATCGGCCAGGCGTTGTACATCACCGGTCCGAGCCAGATCATCAGGTTGCCGATGGCGGTGGCACCGAGCCACAAGCCCTGACACAAACCCACCATGTGGCGAGGAGCCACCTTGGAGACGAACGACAGACCCAGCGGGGAGATGAACAACTCAGCGACAGTCAGCAGGAAGTAGGTGACGAGCAGCACCCAAGGAGCGGCTTTGGCAAGGCCGGCAGCAGCCATCTGAGCGGCATCCAACAAACGGAATTCCTCACCGGAAGGATAATTCCTGACAATAGAGAAGATCATCAGGAAGAGGTATGCACTACCGGCAATGGCCATACCCAACGCAATCTTACGCGGGGTGGACATTGTGACTCTCTTGTTGAAAAGAATCATCAGCGGGGTAAGCACAATCACAAAGAAGGGGTTCAAAGCCTGCCAGATTTCAGGAGCGATGGCATCCGTCTTGACGAAGTCGCGGGCGAACACGGACAACGACTGGCCGTTCTGGTGGAACGAGAACCAGAAGAAGATGGCGATACCCAGCACTGCGAACAGCGCATAGAGACGTTGCTTGATTTCCGTAGCCATGGCCTGTTTCTCCTCAGCGGTATATTCCACCACCTGGGCGGCCTCTTTCTTGGCCGGTTGCGGGAATTTATACTTGTTGATGATGAAAATCGTCAACGAAATAGCCATTGCGATAACAGACGCGATGAAGGAGAAATGCACACCCTGGTTGAAAACGGTGATGTAGTCGGAGCAGAATGCAGCCGTGTCGGTGAAGTTGTAACCGGGTTGCAGCACAGCAGCCATAGTCTCGGTAAACTTCTGGGTCTCCTGACCGTTCGCGAGGAACTGGTGGCAAAGACCGGACATGTCAGCATTATAGACAAGATGATGCGCCTTCAGCCACCACTCGCGAAGGAACGGGGCAATGAACGGGGCGAAGAAACCGCCGATGTTGATGAAGACGTAGAAAATCTGGAAACCAGAGTCACGACGCTTTTTAGCCTCAGCGAGTGCTTCGGGACCCTTCTTGGCGGCCTCTTCCTCGAACTCGTCGTACAGCTTACCGACGATGGCCTGCAAGTTACCCTTGAACAGACCATTACCGAATGCGATGAACAACAGCGCCATGCAGGTGATAATCAAAATGGTGGCCCAACCAGTACCGCTGTCGAGGATGGCACCGTCAGCTGTCTTGCTGAACAACGGAATCGCCATCACCACATAGCCGATGGCCATGATGATCAAACCCCATTGGATGGTCTTGTTGTAGTTTTGCGTTCTGTCGGCGATAATACCGCCCACCAGACTCAAGACATAGATTCCGAAGTAGAATACAGAATAGATGACACCGGCCGTTGCATCGGGAAGACCGAACTTGGAGACCAAGAAGAGAAGCAGCACGGCGTTCATAATGTAGTAGCCGAAACGCTCACCCATGTTGCTCAACGCCGCAGCGATGAGGCCCTTCGGGTGGTTTTTCGCTTCCTTCACGTAGTAAATAATGAACGGCACAATAACCAGTGCGCCGACAAGACAAATAATACCAGCTATACTCATAATTTATTGGATTTTAATTATTTACAGATGTTGGTTGATTTTCGCCACCAGCTCGTCTTTCTTGATGACGCCGACGTGACGATCCACAAGCTCGCCGTTCTTGATGAAGACCAGCGTGGGGATGTTCATAATGCCGAACTGCATGGCGATGTCGCCGTTCTCGTCGGTGTCGCATTTGCCGACCACGGCCTTGCCTTCAAATTCGGCGGCGACCTCCTCCACGATGGGAGCGATGCTTCTGCACGGGCCGCACCAGGTTGCCCAGAAATCAATGACGACCAGTTTGTCGCCTTTGATCAAGGTCTCAAAATTCTCATTGTTAATTGCTAATGCCATAGTTTTTGGGTTTTAAAATTATTAAGCGGCAAAGATACATTTTTTTTGTGATAAATTTTGTATATTTGCCACCGCGAAATTTGTTAGAAAATGAAACAGTTGAAAAGATTAACGGCACTCTGTTTTTGCGCGGTGACACTGCTGGCCGGATGCACCAAATTCGGCACGGCGGTTTCCGAAATCACCTCTACGGAATACGAAAATAAAATGCTGACAGTCACGGCGTTGATAACCGACAACGGCGGCTGCGGCTACTACATGGAGCAGGGATTCTGCTACAGCCTCTTCTGCCCGCCGAACCTCAACGACATCTACACCACCGAGGTCAATGTCGCCCACACCGTCCCGGCCGACTCCGCCGTCTTCTCGGCCACTTTCACCCTGCCGATGGTCGACACGGCCTATTACGTGTGCGCCTACGTGAAGAACAGCGCAGGTCTCTCTTACAGCCCCGCCGTGCGTGTATCCACCGGCGCCCAGCCCGACCCCGCAAAATAACGTGACCGCTTATTCAATCAAAGACAGTATTAACCAATAATAAAGATAATGAGCAAGATTCTCGCCATCAATCCCGGAGCCACCTCCACCAAAGTCGCCATCTTCGACGGCAACGAGCAGATATTCCTGAAGAACATCAAGCACTCCACCGAGGAGTTGTCACAGTTCGCCACCATCGCCGACCAATATGAGTTCCGAAAGAACATCATTACCTCCACTTTGGAGGCGGAAGGCATCAACCTGCACGACATCAACATCGTGATGGGTCGCGGCGGTCTCGTGAAACCCTTGAAATCAGGCGTTTACAGAGTCAATGAACTGATGCTGGAGCATCTGAAGATGGGCTATAGCGGTCAACATGCCTGCAACCTCGGAGGCCTCATCGCCGACAGTATCGCCAAATACATCGGCCTCGAATGCGCCTATATCGCCGACCCCGTGATGGTGGACGAAATGCACGATATCGCCCGCATCTCCGGTCACCCGATGTTCGAGCGCCAGTCCATCTTCCATGCCCTCAACCACAAAGCCATCGGCCGCATGTACGCCAAAGACTGCGGCAAGAAGTATGAGGACCTCAACCTCATCATCACCCACATGGGCGGTGGTGTGAGCGTCGGCGCACACGAGAAGGGCAAAGTCATCGATGTGAACCAGGCTTTGGACGGCGAAGGTCCGTTCTCCCCCGAGCGTTCCGGTTCCCTGCCGATGAACCAGTTCCTAAAAGCTTGTTTCAGTGGCAAATACACCCAACAAGACATGCAGAAGATGCTCGTCGGTAAGGGCGGTTATGTCGGCTACTTCGGCAGCAACGACGCCTACGCGGTCGAAAAGGCAGCTATCGCCGGCGACCCGAAAGCTGAACTTCTCGAAGAGGCTTTCGCTTACCAAGTAGCCAAGCAGATTGGTGAGAACGCCTGCGTGCTGAAAGGTAAGGTGGACGCCATCATCCTCACCGGCGGCATCGCCTACGGCAAGCCGGTCGTTGCCCGCATTAAGAAATACGTGGAGTGGATCGCTCCTGTGGCCGTCTATCCTGGTGAGGACGAGATGGCCGCCATGGCCCTCAACGCCAACATGATTCTCAACAAGGAAATCGAAATCCAGGAGTACGTGTAATGTCCACTTTCGCGCTCTACAGCCGGCAGGCCGCAACCCTGCAACCTGTCGTCGATTCAGTTGTCAACTTTCTGGTGCGGAACCACTGCGAAGTGGTTCTGCATCAGAATGTTTTATGTAAAAACACTGATTTACAGCGTTTTGAATCATATTCTGACCTGCAACGAATTGGCACTGTGGACTTTATGGTCTCCATCGGGGGCGACGGCTCGTTCATCGACGCAGCGAACCTAGTCGGCGACCTCGGCATCCCGCTGGTGGGCGTAAACACCGGGCGCATAGGTTTTCTCTCCGCCATCAAGAAGGACAACACGGAAGCGTGCCTCCGCATGCTGCTCGACGGCCAATATACGTTAGAGTCACGCTCGCTGCTTCACATCGAGGGGAGCGAGCCGCTGTCGCTGGACACCCATTTCGTGGTCAATGACGTGACCGTTCGAGCCACCGACAGCGACTCCATCAACGCCATCACCGTGTCGGCGGGCGGGCGGCATGTGAACACTTACTGGGCCGACGGGCTGATTGTGGCCACCCCGACGGGTTCTACCGCCTATTCGATGAGCTGCGGCGGTCCCATTCTGCATCCACAAACCGACGTAGTGGTACTAACCCCCATCGCCTCGCACTCGCTCAACGTGCGGCCGTTGGTCATTCCCGCCGGACAAACCCTGGAGATTGCCGTGGACGGACGCGGCGGCAAATACTCGCTTTGCGTTGACACACAACGAATTATCCTTAACGACAGCGTCCGACTCTTCATCACGAAAGAGAAATTCAACATTCAGACCGTCCTGTTCGACAACGCGGATTTCTACACCACCATCCGCGAAAAACTGCTTTGGGGACTCGACAAACGCAACGATTGATACGGCTTTTGGCTGTTGGCTGTTAGCTTTTGGCTTTGGAGCAAAAACCGCTCAATTAGATAGCTGATATTTCAACATTTTTGTGTTTATTTTTTTTCGAAATACCTTTTTTCAAAACAGGTATTATTTTTAATTTTGTCAGATTAAAAGTAATTGTGCAAACCTGTATGAGATACTTCAAACCGGTAGTTCGTATATTGCTGAGTGTCACGCTGATAGTGATGCTTGTTTTGGCATTCGTCTATATGCCGAAGCAGCGCTGTGAGCGTATCTCATCCATGGTCCATACGCAAAACGAGAGTGTCACCGTCAGTCCGGAAGACGTAGACGCACTGATTGCGAACGCCGGCATCGAGGTGGTCGGTAAAGCTGTCAAGGAGGTTGACGAAGGCGAAATCATCACGCTGCTGAAAGTCAATCCGTATATCGAAAACGTGAATTTCGTGCACTTCGCCGGCCGTAAACTAGTCATCGACTATACCCTGCGAGAAATCGTGTTACATGTGTTCACCCCCGGCGGTGAACATTATTTTGTTGACAATGAGGGAATTGTCGTTCCGTTCACCTCGAAAATGCAAGACTACCTGATGATTGTCAACGGCAATGTCGGCGACAACTACAAGGTGGGCAAGAAAGCCCCGAAATGCGTGCAGGACGCGCTCGAACTGACCAAAGTCATCCGCGGGGATGCCTTCTACGAGGCACAGTTCCGGCAGATCTTCCTCAACAATGCCAACGACATCGAACTCACCAGCGCCATCGGCGGGCAGACCATCCTCTTCGGGTCGATTGAGAACGCCGCCGAAAAACTGGCTAACCTCAAAACCGTTTACGAAAAAGGGCTGTCACACAAAGGCTACAATACCTACGCCCAGCTTGACGCCCGCTACAAGAACCGAATTATAGCAACAAGAAAATAACCCGTGCGTATGGAGAAAAACTACTCGGACAGCAATCTGACATTCAACAACATGGCGAGCGACATCGTGGTCGGTCTCGACATTGGCACAACCAAGGTGGCCACCATCGTCGGCTATCTGAACAACAAGGGCAAAATCGAAATCCTCGGGCACGGCAAGTCCGCGTCAAAGGGTGTCGAGTACGGCCTCATCCAAAACCTGCTGAAAGCGCAGGAGAGCATCCGCACTTCCGTGCAACTCGCCTCCAGCCACGCCCGGATGGAGGAAATCAACAGCGTTTATGCCGGCATCGCCGCACGCCACATCCGCACCGGCAACTGCAAGCACTACATCTTCCGTGCCAACCACAACGCGCTGATCACCCAGGAGGAACTCGACGAGATGAAACACGATGTCGAGAATATCGCCCTCCCGCCCGACCAACGGATTATCGCCATCATCCCGCAGAAATACGTGATTGAGGACTCCGCCGACGGCGCCAGCCACGAATCCCTCGACCCCGTCGGGGAGATTGGCACCAAAATCACCGGCTTCTATCAGATTATCACGGGTAATATACAAGAAATCAAGAAGATTGATACTTGTATCACTTCTTCGAACATCCAGGCCAAGGAACTCATTCTGGAGCCCATCGCCTCCGGCCTCTCCTGCCTCACCGAAGATGAGAAGCAGCGCGGCGTCGCCTTGATCGACATCGGCGGCGGCACCACCGACATGGTCATCTTCCAAAACGGGCGGCCGAAATTCTGCAAGGTGATTCCGTTCGCAGGCTCTGTCATCACCAAGGACATCGCCAGCGTGTGCAACATCCCGGAGGACACCGCCGAGGAACTGAAGGTCAACCACGGCAGCTGCATTCCCGAAAAGAGCAGCCCCAGCCGCGTGAGCACCATTCTCCGCCCTCACGGCCAGCCCCCGTTGAAAATCACTGACGAGCAACTCGCCAAAATCATCTACAGCCGTGTCCATAAGGAAATTCTTGGTATCGTCAAGGCGGAACTTGAGAATTCCGGCTGCATGAAGATGCTGCAAAACGGTGCGGGCCTCGTCCTTACCGGCGGCGGTGCCAAACTGCGCCACCTTGTCGAACTTTGCCAGTTCGACCTCGGCCTCAACACCCGCATCGGCATCCCCGGCATCGGTTTCGCGGACTCTCTCTCCAACGAACTCAAGCAACCCCTCTACTCCACCGCCCTCGGCCTGCTCAAATACGGCATTGAATGCGAAACCAAAGGTTTCCAACCGTCTGACAGCCAGGAAGACGATTCAGAGCCTTTCGTCGGAGTGAATGACGATCCGAAACCAAAATCTAACAAGGACAAGAAGTCCGGTCAGCTGATTGAGACGCTCAAACGGACGCTCACCAGCTTCTTCGAACAAATTTCATAAAGAAAACCAAACCATTAACCGAAAGTAATAGAGAAACAAATATGGAAGAAACAATTAACTTTACCCCCGACTTCGGAGCGAAAGAGAACACGTCCACCATCAAGGTGATAGGCGTGGGCGGCGGCGGCAGCAACGCCGTGCAGCACATGTACGCGGAAGGCATCCAAGGCGTGGACTATCTGGTCTGCAACACCGACCAGTGCCATCTGAACGCCTGCAAGATACAGGACAAGCTGTTATTAGGCAACGGCCTCGGCGCCGGCGCGAACCCCGACGTGGCCCGCGAATTTGCCTCTAAGAGCGAAGACAAAATAAAGGAATTTATCGGCGAGAACACCAAGATGCTCTTCATCGCCGCCGGCATGGGCAAAGGCACCGGCACCGGCGCATCGCCCGTGGTCGCCAAAGTGGCCAAGGAGATGGGCATCCTCACCGTCGGTGTTGTCACTGAACCATTCAAGTTCGAGGGCAAGCGCATCAAGGCTGCCGCAGAATCCGGAATCGAGGAAATGTCCAAGTATGTGGACTCTCTTATCATCGTCAACAACCAGAATCTGATGAAATACTACAACTCCCTGCCTATCAACGAGGCTTACGGGGAGGTAGACGACATCCTCAAGAACGCCGTGAAATGCGTGGCCGAAATCATCACCGTGACTCACGGCCAAAACGTCGACTTCAACGACGTAAAGTCCATTATGGAGCACAGTGGCAAAGCCCTCCTCGGCATCGCCACCGCCCAAGGCGAGGATCGTATCCAAAAGGTGCTCGACGACGTGCTCAACTGCCCGCTGCTTGAGAACGCCGACATCAGTGACGCCAAGAACTTCCTCTTCTTCGTCACCTACGGCCCCACCAAGCAAATCACCATGGGAGAACTCGAAATCCTGCAAGACCGCTTCGACGACATGCAGGCCGACAACGTGCACGTCATCTGGGGACACGGCGTGGACGAGACCCTTGGCGAAAACGTCAAACTCTCCCTCGTGGTCACCAATTTCGACACCGCCCGCGATGAGCAGAACGAAATCATCATCGACAATACCGGCGAAACTATCAACAATGTGATGGAAGAGAATCCGCAGGTTGATGAGACCCAAAAGAAGGTTGATGAGTTTGCCCAGCAACAGGAAAGCAAGGAAACCCCCGCGGCGCAACAGCCCGCGGCCCAACAGGAAGCCACTCCCGTCATCAATGATCCCATCTTCCCCGAAGCAGGCAACGTTGAAACACCTGCCGCCAGCCCCGTGATTACCTTTGCCGATAACACGAAGGAAATTTTCGGAAGCGACAGCTTCATCGCCCCCTCCCTCAATTATGATAATGATGACGTTTTCAAAAAGTTAGTGGAACAGCCTACCTTCAGCCGCAGCAGCGATGCGTTCGCCACCCAGCAAAGCCGCCAGCAGGTAACTGTTGAAGAGACCAGCAGCCCCGTCTACTACGAGCTGAAAGACGACGCCTTCGACGTCTTCCACGGATTTGCCGATTAAGCATTGAGCTTCCGCTGCAGGATACGCTCCCAGCGGGAATACGCTTCCAGATATTGATTGTGGTGATCTCGGTCCGGGGTCACCACTTCTATTTTACGCAGTGAACGGAAGGCCTCCTCAGGCGTGGCAAAGAAACCGCAACCCAGTGCGGCACCAGTAGCGGCTCCAACAGAACCATCTGTATCGTACAACTCAATCACCGCATCAGCGACCGTGGCTAAGGTGGTGCGGAAAATGGGGCTGAGAAACATATTGGCATGGCCCGCTCGAATCACCTTGGTGTCCATGCCCGTGGTCTGCATAATGTCCATACCGTACTTGAACGAGAAAGCGACACCTTCCTGCGCGGCACGTGCCAACGTATTGACATTGTGATTGTTGAAGTTGATTCCGTGGATGGAGGCACCCAACTGGCGGTTCTCCAAAATGCGTTCCGCGCCATTGCCAAACGGCAGAATCGTCACACCGTCGGAACCAATCGGAACTTTAGCCGCCATATCGTTGAACTGGTCGTAGGAAACCTGCGGCGCCACCGTCCGCTTCATCCAGGCGTTCATAATGCCCACACCATTGGTACAGTGCATCACACCAAGACGCGGCTGCTCGACCGAATGGTTCACATGCGCGAACATGTTGACGCGCGAAAGCGGGTCGGTGCTCACCTTGTCGCTAATGCCATAAACAACCCCGGAAGTACCTGCCGTGGCCGCTATCTCGCCCGGATTTAGCACGTTAAGAGAAAACGCATTGTTGGGCTGGTCGCCGGCACGGTAGCACACGGGCGTACCTTCACACAAGCCCAACTCGGCCGCAGCACTCTTGTCCACCCTGCCCTGCTCTCCAAACGTGGGAACGGTCTCCGCAACCATTTCTCTTGGAATTCCGAAAAAGGATAACAGCTTATCTGACACATTGTTATCAGCAAAATCCCAGCTCATACCCTCCGAAAGTCCCGGCACGGTAGTCCGCACCTCAGCGGTCATCCGCATGGCGAGATAATCGCCGGGCAACATATATTTATATATACTATTGAATGTATTGGGCTCATTCTCGCGCACCCAAGCCAGCTTAGCCGCCGTAAAGTTACCGGGCGAGTTGAGCAGATGCGTCAGGCAATAGTCGTGACCGATCTCCTCAAACGCCTTTTCCCCGTAGGGCACCGCACGGCTGTCGCACCAGATAATGGAAGGCCGAAGTACGCGCAAATCTTTGTCAATCAGCACTAACCCATGCATCTGATAGGTAATGCCAATAGCTTTCACATCTTCGGCTTTGACATTGCCGGAGGCCATCGCCTGCCGCAGTGCCGTCTTCAGATACGACCACCAATCTTCGGGATTCTGTTCCGCCCAGCCGTTCTGCACGGAGAGAATCGGGGCTTCTGTATCCGGCGCGAGCCCTTTCGCGACAACTTTTCCGGTTTCACCGTCCAAAACGGAGACTTTCACGGATGAACTGCCTAAATCAATGCCTAAGAAACAATCCATTTTTCGAAATCTTAATATTGGTCGGCAAAGATACGATTTTTGCAAAGATGCGAAAAATGTGTATTTCTGCATTTTTTTTTGAGGGGTTGCGAACAACTAAAAAAAATACTATTTTTGCGATGGCTTTTTGTTTCGGTAAATTAGGGGAGATGAAGGCCTTTGCGAAGTGTGGAAGTTGTTAATAATTAAAAATATAGGAGGTTTATTATGTTAAAGAACAGAAGTTTGATCGACCCCAACGATTTCACGCGCGAGGAGTTCCGTGAGATTTTCGATTTGGGCCACCAGATCATCGCCGATCCGGCGAAGTTCAGCAAGAGTTGCGAAGGCAAGATCCTGGCAACTCTTTTTTACGAACCGAGCACACGCACGCGCTTGAGTTTCGAAACGGCCATGCTGCGCTTGGGTGGCCAGGTGATCGGTTTCTCCGAAGCCGCTTCCTCTTCCACTGCAAAGGGTGAGAGCATCGCCGACACGCTGCGCACCGTGGAGTGCTACGCCGATATCGCGGCCATGCGCCATCCCAAGGAAGGTGCTCCGCGTCTGGCCAGCCACTACATCCACATGCCGCTGATCAACGCTGGCGACGGCGGCCACCAGCACCCCACGCAAACCCTCACCGACATCCTCACCATTGAGCGTCTGCGCGGCAACGTGGAGAACAAGACCTACGGCTTCTGCGGTGACCTCAAGTTTGGCCGCACCGTGCACTCCCTCGTCAAGTTCCTCAGCAACTACGAAGGCGTGAAGTTCATCTTCATCTCCCCAGAGGAACTGCGCGTGCCCGAGTACATCCGCGAGGAGGTGGTCCGCAAGAAAGGCATCCCCTTCCAAGAGGTGGACCAGATGGAGCCCTACATGGGCCAGCTCGACTTCCTCTACATGACCCGTGTGCAGCGCGAACGCTTCTTCAACGAAGAGGACTACATCCGTCTCAAAGACCGTTTCATCCTCGACAAGGAGAAGATGTCCTACGCCCGCCCCGACACCTACATCCTGCACCCGCTTCCGCGCGTCAACGAAATCAGCACCGAGGTCGATGACGACCCGAGAGCGCAGTATTTCCAGCAGGCCAAGAACGGCATGTACGTCCGTATGGCATTGATTTTGAAACTTTTAGGCATTTATTAAAAACCCGAGACCATGTTAGAAATAACCAGTATAGAAAAAGGTATTGTCATCGACCACATTACCGCCGGCTACGGAATCCAGGTGTTCAACTATCTGAACCTTGACAAGGCCGATTATAATGTCGCGCTCATCTGCAACGCCTACAGCCAGAAGATGGGCAAGAAAGACATCATCAAGATCAACAATGTCATCGACATCAACTACGACTTCCTCGGGCTGATCGACCCGAATGCCACAGTGAACATCATCGAGGACGGAAAGACGATAAAGAAGGTGAAATTAGAGGTTCCGGACCGCGTGGAAAACATCATCCGCTGCAAGAACCCGCGTTGCGTCACATCCGTGGAGCACTATTTCCCGCACGTCTTCCACCTCGTGGACAAGGAGAAGCGCTCCTACCGCTGCGAGTACTGCGACGACATCGTGGTGCCGTATCCGGTGAAATAACATTTGTTTTCCCGCAGAACTCGCGGATTTGCGCGGAATACACATCGGAAAAACGTAGAGACGTGCCCCGGCGCGTCTCTTTTTTTGCGCTGTCGGATGCTTCTATTTTGAAAAGTTGTATCTTTGCACCGATATTTTGAATGAAGAAATACGTAGTAACGAAATAAAACGCCTATGAGCAAAACCGCATAATTCTGTTATGCACACCATAGAATAGAAAAAAGCGAAGTAGCTTGTACACTGGAGTCTTTGAAACTTCGACACTTTCAAAAAACATTTCCCAGAGTAAAGCAGCGACGCTCCCGCCGTATGGCGTGGGCTTTACTCGTTGTAATTGGGGAATGTGGGTAGTCGAAGACCTCAAAGACTCCAATGAAGGCGAAAAAAGTGCCACGCTTTTTTTGTGCGCGTAACAGGACACAGATTATCCCGGCACATCTTTATTATTCTTACAGAAACCGAAGGAGCCGGATGGGATATAACGCGGCGAAATTTGCAGATGAAGAAATACTACACAATGTATTTTACGATAATCGCTTGTGCGATCCTTATTGCAGGCTTTTCATCCTGCAATAAGGAATCGGAAACAAACGATTATGATCCGATAACAAACGAAGACAATACTGGAATTGAAATCAGGATGCGGAATGCTAATAATGGAGGCAACTATTTGTATTTGTTACATGTAGATTCAGCCTGTTACAATGGTGGTTATTGGTTTTCTAAAGTGTATTTAGGGATTGACAACAGCGATAATTTTATAGTTTATTCTAATTATTCTAATTCTGCTCAAGAAGTAAATTCAGATTGCGGGATAGTTTGCGTTGGGAATGTGAGTAATCTTGGACAAATTAATAACATTCCTAACTCTGGATGGGCAAATGCTGTGTCTGTTAAACCTGGCTGTGGTTACATTATTAGAATTAAAAATAGTGAAGATTCTGAACAATATTACGAATTTTCTCAGTATTGTCGATATGCACGAGTATATGTTGTCGAATGGATGGAGGGAACTAACGGAGGCATAATAGGGGCTGTAATCCGTTATGAGGACAATTGGAAGATTGAAGACTAAAGGGATTTGATATTCCTCATTCTTGTATGTTGAAAAACAACACGTTGTCAAAGTTGTTGCGTGTCTCCGACACGCCGCTCCTCCCGTGCATCCCCCACCCCACACTGCGAGTGTGGGGTTATTGAGGTTTCGTGCCTCTGGCACGAAGGCGAGTAACCGCCGCAAAGGTCATCAATCGCGCCGGACACTGTCCAACGCTACTTCTCGTGTCGAAGACACGTCATTTCAGTAACCCCACACGAAACAAACGAAGTGAAGTGCCGTGTGGGGTGTGCGAACGATATTCATGTACCAGCGTGTCGGAGACACGCAACATTATCCACAAGATAACGTATGTTCAATCTGTAGAGACGCTGAATTTTGCGTCTCTACTATTCCTGCAACCCCAACACCTTCCCCAATCGGTTCGGGTCTTGCTGGTTGTTCCAAACGTACAAAATTTCTATGGTGTTGTTGACAACCGAATACACAATGGTGACCTTTTTCACATGGAGCATGCGCATCTCGTAACCATGATAGTCCAAGTCCTCGCATCTTACTCCAATCTTCGGAAAAGTCTGTAATTGAGACACACGCCTCATCAGGTCATCATACACTTTTGCCAATGTAAGCTGCCCAAATTCAGCATATACATATTCCATCTCGGCATCAAGCGAGAGCCGGGCTTCGTCAAGCCATATTATTTTATATGCCATACCGATCGCGGATACTCGAGAACACCTCTTCGTTGGTATGGAAGGTGGCTTCACCAGCCTTAATTTTGTCTATGCGCTCGTGAAGCGCTGTCTTCATCTCTTCATAGGTGTGAGCGTTAGGAGAAACTTGGCTGGCTGCTACAGGGATGTCGTCAGACATCATATCGTCAACCCACTTTTGCAACAGCTCACCGAACTTTTCTCTGCCAACGTTTGGATAGCGCTGCGCTAACACATTCTCATCCACTGTAATATTATATGTACACATCTTCTATTGTTCTTTCTGATTCAAAGCGCAAAAATAGTATTTATTCTCATATTTCGAAGAAACAATTTCTCGTAACTTGTAAGAAATCCTTACAAGTTGAAAATTCATCCGAATTTGCAATTTGCAAAAAATGCAAATTCCTTTTTTGCTCCAATTCTCCGACCTGGAAAATGTTGCGGATATGTCGTGATATCACAGAGATGTCACGACTGAACAGTTGAGCCATTTGCGCCTACGTCAACCAAACGGTGTCGTTTTCCACACGCACATCCAACGTAATCCGTGCGTCATCTGACTGATATTGCTGTATTTCCTGATTCATCGCTTTCAAAGTTTTCAAAATGCAAATATACAACAAAAAACAGGGCTTGTCAAGAGAAAAAAAACGAATCTCGTATTGTTCATCACCTTTCACGGGAAGAAATTTTTCCCCGACCGTTTGGCGTATCAAAAAAAAGTGTATTTTTGCCGCGTCAAACTAAAGGTCTCGTGGCCGAGCGGTTAGGTACTGGTCTGCAAAACCAGGCACTCCAGTTCGAATCTGGACGAGACCTCCAAAATGTAGGAATGCGTAATCCGCGTTCCTACATTTTTTATGTACCTTTGCCTCCGTTATGAAACCGCAGAGACTGTTCTATATCTTGCTGATAACATGGGTGATAGCTGACTTGTTGGTGGCTATCTTCACCCCTATGCATGCTGACGAGGCCTACTACGCACTCTACGGACGGCACCTCGACTGGGGCTACTACGACCACCCGCCGATGGTGGCGCTGCTCACCGCTGCCAGCAGCGCACTTTTCAAGGGAAACCTCTCCGTCCGATTCCTTACCGTACTGCTCCATGGCGGCACCGTTTGGCTGATTTGGAAAACGATAGCCGCCAAATTGCCCACCTGCCGCGACGTACTGACATTCTTCGCCGTGGCCGCCTCCTTGGTGATGTTCTCGGTCTACGGCTTCGTCACCACCCCTGATGCACCACTGCTCTTTTTCACCGCACTGTTCTTCCTCCTCTACAAACACTACCTCGACAAACCCGGTTGGCCGCTCGCCCTCGCACTGGGTGTAACTCTGGCCGCCATGCTCTACAGCAAATACATGGCCGTGCTGGTTTTGGGTTTCGTGGTGCTGTCGAACCACAAACTGTTGAAAGACCCGAAAGCATGGATGGCCATATTCGTTGCCGCGTTGCTGTTTATCCCCCACATCCGCTGGCAATTCCAGAACGATTTCCCCAGCCTTCAGTACCATCTGGCAGATCGCAGCAAGCAGTTCAAGCTACGCTACCCGTTGGAGTACATCCCCAACCAACTGCTCGTCTTCAACCCAGTGTGCCTTGGAATCGCACTTTGGCTCTGCTGGCAAAAACGTCGCTCCCACCATCTTTTCGAGCGGGCGGAGGTCTTCACCATTGCCGGTTTCATCCTCTTTTTCTGGATAATGACGGTACGCGGACATACAGAACCGCATTGGACGGCAGCAGCTTCCATTCCGATGATAATTTTGTTGTATAGCGAGTTACGGGAACCAAAATGGCGGAACTGGCTTGTGCGCGGGGTTTTGCCCTTCACGGCTTTACTGCTTGTCGGACGCATTGCGCTACCCGTTTTGGGTTCTGAAAAAATCCACCTCTTCGGGCGACAGGCAGAAATGGTGGACATCGATCACTACTGCGGCGACACCCCTGCTGTCTTCACCACCTCTTTCCAAGAACCGTCGCTGTACACATTTTACAACGGCAAGGAGGCAACCGTCATCAGTTCGTTCTATTCGCGACGCACGCAGTTCGACCTGTGGCAGAGCGACTTAGCCTTGCAGGGTAAGCAGGTCTGCCTTCTCGGGGAGGCGGTTACGAAACGTCCGATTCCAGGTTCGGAAATTATCCGCACACCCCATACAGAGTTTGCCATACGCAAGGTTGACGCGTTCCAAGGCGCGAACCGACTTTCCGTTACGGTCAAAAAATGCCGCGTGGTGGGCAACACCCTGTACCTGAGCATGACCATCCACAACCCCTACTCACTTGACTATCACTTCGACAACCCAGATTTCCCCACCTCCCTGCTCCTCGGCTTCGTGCGCAATGACGAATACAAGGCCTTGTTTTGTCCTGCCACCCCCGACCTGGTTATTCCAGCTGGCGGCGATGTCACCATTTCACAAGCCGTGAGCCCCGTGCCCGATTTCCCGTTTGTGGTTTGCGTGGACAACTCCGTCTGCCGCTCCGTGAACAGCAAACCCGTCAAATCCGAAAGCCGTAATTAACAACACCTTCGACCCTATTCCCTAAAATGCTATCTTTGCCGCCCAAAATTTACCACTATGCTCTTATTAAATAGTTTTTTCTATAGTGACTGGTTCAACTGGGACAAAAATCTGTTCCAATGCATCAACGGCCATAATTCCCCCTTATGGGACAAAGTAATGTGGGTCATCACCAGCGCCCAGTTCGGCGTGATCTTCTTTTTGATCTTGTCCGCCCTAACTGTTTGGTTCTACCGTAAACAATCATGGAAAATTCTGCTGTTTATTGGGCTAGTTGCGCTGTCGGCCGATGCGTTTGGCGCGAGAGTGCTCAAACCTAACATACAGCGACTGCGCCCGTCGCATGACGCGGAATACCACGGGGACTATCAGGTGCATTTGCTTCAGAAAAAGGATGGAACTTACTATCGCGGAGGCCTTTACAGCTGTCCATCGAACCATGCCATCAACTATCTCACCACTTCCCTTCTCTTCTTCTTTTTCCTGCGTCCGAATGTCAGAAGACGCTGGCTGTTGGCGATTTTCGTCTTTGGCGTCACCTTGCTGACATGCTACAGCCGCATCTACGTCGGTGTACACTACCCGACCGACATCCTTTTCGGCTGGTTGATTGCGGCGTTTCTCGCAGGATTGGCGATCTGGTTGTTTAAAAAATCCAACTTGGCCAAAACACTCAACCTGACTACCGACCGCTGATGACAATCTTGCGGTCTTTTGCAGCACGCAAGCCAAACACCGTCTCACGCACCTCATCGGTCTCAAAAGAGTGATTCACAGCCCCTTCCGGATAAGTTTCTATGTGTAATCCACGCACATCGCCCATAATGTAAGGAGTCAGACTTCCGTTGTCTGCCTTGCGAAGCCAATTGAGCAGGCTGACAATTCTTCGGGATGACAAATGCTTGTTATACTCGCTGTTATGCAACGGGCTGGCAAAGCCGCTGATGACCAAATCCACCGTATCGCCATTCAACATCGCTTCCGTAAGATACTGTTGCAGAAGCTGTAACCGCGCATACCCCGTCTGCACGGAATCGCGCATAAAACCCGCCACCGCATACATCGCCCGGCGTTGTTCCTCACCCGTCAAACCCTCGCCGGATTTGTGGATATATTCCTGAATATCACTGATATAGGCATTATATAGTTCCACATAATCCCGGGTTGTGGTGTCAGAAACGGATTTCGGATCCGGACAATCATTCTGGAAATAAAGCGTTATTGGCAGCACGGAAGCAATCTTTTCGTGAATGCTGGGCGTTGGCGGCGCTATGACCGTATCCTTCTGTGGCCGTGACCATTGCGCGTAAAAAATATCGTTGCAGCAGGTGTCCTCGTCAGCCATATTGTCGTGCGGGCGATTAGAACTGAAAAACGCGCTCGCACCGTCCTGATTCACAGCGAAATAGAAGTCATTATACTCGGAATTGAACGGTCTTCCGAGGAGTGTCGGCGATTGCCATGCACCCATCGCCCCCTCGCTACAGTAAATGTCGTAATCACCAATGCCTCTGTGTTCGTCCGTGCTGAAATAGAGCATCTTACGGGCTTTGTCGTAAAATGGCGTGATTTCGTTCCCCTCCGTGTTGATCATCGGACCGAGGTTGACCGGCGGCTGATAGCGTTCACCCTTCTTGACCGCGTACCAAACATCCGCTTTGCCGTAACCACCGGGCCGGTCAGAAACAAAGTAAAGGACTTCATAATCCAGATATTCCACCAAACAGGGCTGCATGGCGGAGTGTCCGTTCATATTGATTGCGGACGATAACAGCTTGGGCTTCTTCCAGTTGCCATTCACTTTCTCCGTCTGCCAAAGGTTGCACTGCAGGTCGCCGTCGCCCTCACGCACGCAACGGGTAAAGATCATCCGCTGCCCGTCCTCACTCAGACAAAAGTTGCTGTTGAAATACTTTGGATGGTTGACGGTTAGCGGCAATGCCTTCGCTACGGCAAAGCGGTCGTCATCCAGCATCTTGCTTTCGTAAAGATAACAGTACCAGTTCGTTTCGAAGAAATGCTCGACATCCTCAGCGGCATCGTTACGGAGGGAAGAGAACAAAAACGTAGAATCCGTTAACAAGCGGCACGCATACTCCGAAAAATGAGAATTTACGGCTGACGGCAAAGGTTTTATCGTCACGATAATGGAATCCGATATAGGCAAAATCGTCGGCACATCATTCTGCGCCCTCGCCGAAACCCACAACGAAAGCACAAAAACCGTAACCCATAATATGTGCGACTTACATTGCATTCTTTATCTTTTCTACCGAGCTTTTGTCCCTACCGGGACCGCTCAGGGAATTATATATATTGAAAAAGGCTTCAATAACCTATAACCAATAACCTATAACCATTACATAATATCATACGGGCACGGCTCCTTTCCAGACCGGGTGATAGTCCGCTTCTTGAAAATGTAGGAAATGGCGAGTTCCATGCCACCGCGTCCGTGGGTGGCAACCACAAACGGCGACACATTCACGTCGTAGGCGATGGAGAAACGGAGGTTCTGCCAACTCACGAACCCGTTGAAAACCAGCGCGTCGCCCCAACGATAGAAGAGTCCGCCACCGAGGGTGTAGAGCGTGGTGTAGCTGTTCTTCTTCTTGAAATATTCGACATTGCAGCCAAAGAGATACTCGCTGAACTTCCGCTGCCATGAGGCATAAAGCATAGGCGACAGGGAGATTTCGCGGTTGAGGGCAATCTGCGAGTAGAAATGGGCGGTGTATTTGATGGGGAGCCGCGCATCGCTCTCCCCGAAACCGTAAAACGGCATGTTTATGTGCGACGCGCCCACGGCCACGCGGAAAAGCGTGCTTTTGTTCGGCACAAAGCCCCAAAACGCGCCAACACCGAAGTCGGGATAAAGCCGATGAATAGTCTCAAAGTTCTCACCGCTTGGCAGATAGGGATAAAAGATGCCGTCCACAAACTGGTTGTCCCATGTGCTCAGGTCAAGGTCGAAATGGTTGTTGATAATGCCGCCATAGAGTCCCAAGCCGATTTTGTGGCGGCTGTGGCGGCCCAAGTTCTTGATATACGACAGCGACACCACGGCCTGCACGGAGCTGTAGTTCACGTCGCCAGCCTTATCGCCGTTGAAGGTAATCCCAATGCCGACAAGTTCCTGCCGCCGATGGTTCTTATAGATCGCGCCGTCAACCTCCGCCCCTATGGTCATAAACGGTTTGCTCACGGCTAACCATTGCGAGCGCGTGATGACCGAAGCACGTACAATACCGTCGAAAGCCGCTGTCAACGAAGGGTTTACGCCAGTCGGATTGGCATAGAATTGCGAAAAATGGTAGTCTTGAGCGTTCGTCACACGACAGAGCAGGCACAGCGTCGCAAGCAACGCAAATCTGCTCAAAAAGCGTTGGATCATGCGACGTCTATGTGGCGACTTTTTCACCTTAGTATCTGTACTTTTCGTTCCAGCAACTTTTGAGATAGCGGCGCAGCTCGTTCTCGCGGGGGTTGTTCTGCGGTTCATAGAGCGTGGTGCCGGCAATCTGCTCGGGCAGGAACTCTTGGTTCACGAAGTTGTGTTCGAAATCATGGGCATACTGGTAACCCTTGTGGTAGCCGAGCTCCTTCATCAGCTTGGTCGGGGCATTGCGAATGTGCATCGGCACGGGCAGGTCGCCGGTCTGCTTGACGAGCGCGATGGCATTGTCGATGGCCATGTAGGAGGCGTTGCTCTTGGGCGAAGAGGCCAGATACACAGCGGTTTGCGAAAGGACAATCCGGGCTTCCGGCATCCCGATGACATTGACGGCCTGGAAGCAGTTGTTGGCTAACAGCAGCGCGTTGGGATTGGCGTTGCCAATGTCCTCGGAAGCTAAAATCACCATACGGCGGGCAATAAAAAGCGGATCTTCGCCGGCAACCAGCATCCGGGCCAGCCAATAGACCGCCGCATTGGGGTCGCTGCCTCGCAAGGACTTGATAAAGGCGGAGATAATGTCATAGTGCTGCTCGCCTTTTTTGTCGTAAATGGCCAGATTCTGTTGGATAACATGGACGATTTGTTCGCGAGTAAGGGTGATCACGCCATCCACCGGCGGGGTCATCCATGACACCAACTCAATGGCGTTCAACAGTTTGCGGGCATCACCACCGGAGATACGCAAGAGGGCTTCCGTGTTCTCTAATTTGATTTTGCAGTTCATCTGCCCTTCGAGATAGGTGATGGCGGTTTGCAGCAACTGTTCAAGATTCTCCTTGGAGAGACCCTTCAACACATAGACCTGACAGCGGGAGAGCAACGGGGAGATGACCTCGAAGGAGGGGTTCTCAGTGGTGGCACCGATAAGCGTAACCACACCCTGCTCCACCGCGCCAAGCAGCGAATCCTGCTGCGACTTGGAAAACCGATGAATCTCGTCGATGAAGAGAATGCAACGCCGTTCGGACTTCTTGGCCTTGTCGATGACCTCGCGGATGTCCTTCACGCCGCTGCTAATGGCACTGAGGGTGAAGAACTCAGCATCGATGGCGTTGGCAATGAGCAGCGCAAGGGTGGTCTTGCCCACGCCGGGCGGTCCCCAGAAAATCATCGACTGGATGTTGCCGCTCTCGATAGCCGTACGCAACACCGCCCCCTCACCCATCAGGTGCTCCTGACCGATGTAGCCCTCAATGGAATGCGGGCGAAGGATCTCTGCCAACGGCTGCTTCTGCATGACTTGAAATTTGAAGCGCAAAGATATACAAATTCCGAATATGCGGGGAAGGCTGTTTTTTTGTATAGAGACAAGAACTGTTGACTATTGTTTTCCCTCGCTTACAAATCTACAGAACTCTTCCAAACTACGTTGGATAACACCGCCCACTTGTAATTGTTCTTTATAGAGTGCCACCATCCTAGGCGACATACTGTGGTTCAGCGCGTAGCGCACCACCTCCATGTCGGCATCTTTGCAAAGGATGATACCAATGCTTGGATTGTTGAACAGGATGACCATAATCTGTCTTTCGTGTTTGTTTTTCCTTTTCGTACAACGGGCAAAAACACAAAAAATATGAGCGTCCAAGAACCTATGTTCAAGTGCTCACGAACCTATGTTCATGGGCCGATGAACCTATGTTCATGAGACAACGCCTGCGCAGGCATCGGCAAACGCCTGCGCAGGCATGACCTTAACAAAGGCGCGAACTGCGGCAAGAACATGTCCGGCGTGAAGAACGTCTATATCTCCCTCAAGGACAATGTGGCGCAGTTCCCCAAGCTGCCGACCAACCGAACCTCCTACGAGGACTTCGCCGTCCTG
>Ga0310696_10002862_pt1 | contig 22234 bp, 16 predicted proteins | sample AusTroGonzalo_MG_4_FD_203885 | JGI IMG/M metagenome (GOLD analysis project Ga0310696, IMG submission 203885) | Bovine rumen microbial communities from tropical cattle in Woodstock, Queensland, Australia - Gonzalo_02 (v2) (version 2) | ecosystem: Host-associated > Mammals > Digestive system >...
AGCTTTATATCATTGGTGCTTTCCACAAAACCGCGGCCGTTGTCCAATGTATTCAGGATACTATCCATGATGGCTTTTTGTTCTGCAGTAGGCTCCCCGGGCAAAACGGACAGTCTAGTGTCAAGATCGCCAGCCGGTTCCGTCGTCACACCGGCACCCTCATCCGAAGAACACGCCGCAAACAAGGCAAGCGAGAAAACGAGCCCCATAAGTTTTTTCTTATCCATGATTTTCCTCCTGCCGCCTCGTCAGCGGAAACAATTGTAAATTCAACCTGTAAACCTGTTCACCGTGCTTGTCTTCACTTGCGATGGCGACGACCTTCTGTCTGAACTTTTCCGCCTCGCACGCAATACGACGGTACGTATCGCGAGAAATCCCCATAGTGGCGCCCGCGAAGCTGCGATCTTCGACAGGGACGTTATCTATCGCGTCCATCGCCAACTTGGCCATCTGCCTGTGCATGGGGCGCATGGCCGGGGGCACCATTCCCGCGACGCCCATCACAACCTTCTCGGTCTGCTCGTAATGGTATTCGTCGTGTTTCTTGAGCAACCCCATCTGGATCAGAAAATCGAGAGTCTTCCGGATTTCGGTCGCGCTGATTTCCGGGTAGCAGAGCTTGGACAGTTCCATCGGTTTCGCGCCGGGATTCATGGGAGCAAGTTCTCGCAGCACCGGGTTGTACCATTCGCTAAAGTAGGCGTAGGCATCCGCCGACAGCGTACGCACCTTGTTTTCCTTCGCAAGTTCGCGCATTCTCTTCAACGCGGCATTCTTTTTTGCCTCGTCACCGGAATCAGCGAACACGACCATCTGGGCAAAGTATTCCTTGGCGCTCCCTTCAAGTTCCATTGCCATAGCGACACGTTCCACGCCCACCTTGGAAAGGCGGGTTTTCCCATCGCACACCAACTTCATGTAATTCGACGAAGAGAACCCCGCCAAATGCGAGAACTCCCTCCACGAGAAGGCGGAACAGCGCTTGCGTTCTTCGTAGAACTCCTGCATGTACCGCCTGTAATCAAGATATTCGTATATTGCTTTCATAGGTTTGACCTCGACAACAATATATCTCTTTCAAAACACAAAATCAACGATTTTAAGTCAAAATCAAAAGATTTTACAGAAATCCTAAAAATTCAGACGTATATAACACAAGCCGTGGTATATGCAGATATCGTCGAAAAACAAAAAAAGATCCAGTCAAGAAATTGACTGGACCGAGGCATTTTGATTAGTGAACTTTCTTGCGGGGCAGTGGCACGGCAAGCCCATTTTCAAATCGCACGATTGTCGGCGTGCGGAATTCGTCGGCATACTCCTCGCGCCATTTGCCGCTACTGATAAGGTTGCCGTTCAGGTCGAACGCACGGAACTGCATTCCCTGTATAGGAACCGGCGGCACAGGAGATTTCAAGGACAGCGGAACTTCTTCCTGGAATAATTCGGGGCATTGACGCACCGAGTCAACAAGGCCGCAGAAACTAATGGTACCATCTTTGTCTTCATAAACGCAAAGTCCAGCAGTCGACATTACACGCCCTCCCTTATCCGAATCTCCAGTAGGCTTGTAAAGGTTATAAACACAACCGGAAAGCGAAATATTATCTACAGAAGGCATGGCGCTTTTCATCATCTGTATGGCATGGCGAACCATCGAATCTGCTTCCGTTGCGGTTCCTGGGAGAACACCTGCCGAATGCAACCTGCGGAATTCCTCAACAATCAGGCTATCTATATAATATACACGAGCGAAACTATTACACTCATCTCTCGATGAACATAATTTAAAGAAGGTTACCCGATCTTCGGTAAGAAAAATCATAATCGTCGTATCCGAAGGCGCTATATAGGCTCTATAAACGGGATTTGAACTGAGATTTTTTACCGGTGGATCAAGTTGTGGCAACTTTGACAAATCCAAAAGAAATTCGTCAAAGAGATTGAATTCCGTTGCCGGATATTCAATCCCAAGTTCTTTGGAATAGTGTACATCGCATTCTTCTGCATACAATTGAACTGTCATGCAAAAGTATACAAAGAATGCTAAGGCAATCTTTTTCATATTCCACGCATGCTTATAAAATAAGGCCTATTTGGAATCGGGTCAAAATTAACGTGATATATTTCAGCATACTGGTGCACAGAGATTTTATCTGCAAAAATCATTCCATAGAACAACTTTCTTGACTGAGCTATAACCACTTCCGAGTACGGAGCAACAATATTCCCTGCCATCATATCATCGATAAACATTCTCTTTCCAGAAGCGTGTAGGACTAATTTAAAGCCCAGTGCAATGATATCGTATTCCTCAGCATTATTAAGTGTCGTCGCTCTCCATGTGAAATCATCTTTTACATGAATCGTAGTCTCTTGACCCGGCATAGCGAACCTGACATTTGACCGGGGATCCAACTGCATCGAACCGATATAAACCGTACCAGACGGGATAATGAGCGTTCCACCAGCCTCAACTTTCACAAAAGAATAGGAATCAGAATTTAATACATCAACTTCCCCATTCCGAACAATCAATTCATGATTAGAAGGAACGGAGAAATCCTCTAAATCATAATTCCTCAGCAAGTACTTGTCTTCCCATTGCTTTAACGGCAAAATCCTAATATCGCCATCAATGGTTGTTCCATTTTGCAAATAAATACCATCTATACCAAAGTCCTCTGCAAGGACAACATTTCCCTTCACGCGCGTGTTACTCCGAAGCAGGACATTGCCCTTTGAATATATATCGCCAACAGTTGAAGGGCAACCCACTTTAGAATAAATTTCTCAATTTAGCGCAACCGCAGCGGCGGAAAATTTTAAATATTGTTTTTTTTTTTGCTAATTATAGCAAACGACTCCGTCGTTGTAATTTAATTCGGACAAAGCATAAAGCGTTATTGACGGTACTTGGTTGTTATCCATGATATAAACATCTGTTTCGTCATCGTCTTTTATACCATCTTTGTTAACATCTTCTTCTCCGTCTTCTTTTCCGTCGCCATCGGAATCACGGTCCTTCTCCGCTCGCAATCCGTCACCATCAATATCCGTAAAAAATTCTGTCGTTACACCAAAGTTATCGCCCGATCCATCTGATTCCGGATACGGTTCCCGAATTGTGTATGACATAATTTCTGTTTTATCCCAAATGCCATCCTGATCATAATCACGATTTATCTCTTTTTCTGCGGCAGCAAACTGACGGTATTCTTCAAAGTCAAGTTTTCCGTTACCGTTTGCGTCATAAGCAAGATTATTATCATATGTGGTAAACCGATAGTACTCGTCAAAATCAAGAACACCATCGCCGTCACCATCAAAAATTTCATCTAATTCCATAATGCCATTGCCATTAAGGTCTTCGTAAAGTTCCGACATTCTTACAGTCCTTCCATTTCCAAGTTCACGCGGATCTTTCACAATGTAATAGTACTCCACCACATAGGGATAGAGCGGTTCCCATGAAATAGATCCATTATTATCTACATTATGGTAGCGATAAACATACAACTTTTGATCAGGCAGACCGTAAGGTTCTCCTTCAACTTCCATGACGGCATCTATCAACATAGCATGAGACATAAAATTATTTTTCACCCAAACAATAACTGGATATCCAGAATTCAAAGCTGCTATCACCTCATCATCCGTCAGATATGGCCGCCCATAGGTATCCCAACCACCGAGAAACTCTGCACCGCCATCAGGATACTTATAAGTCCAACCTAAGGAAGTTCTCAAATCATCTAAAGTTATATTCAACGCCCATAAGAGGATTTCAGAGACAAACCCTCGCCCTCCAGCGAAATCGTGCGGAAAAGCGTCTAGAATATGGTCAGAATATACAAACTGCTTGGCATAATATTTTATCTCATCCTGAGTCAAATTTCCACCATACTTATGATTTAATTCTGTTGTAGCAACAATCCAGCATCGCTGGCTTTCTTCATTGTCGTAATTATAATGTTTTGGATCTGTAAAACGACGATTGCCGAATTGATCTATGTATCCCGAAGCATTGTGCGGCTTATCCCAATCCGCCTCAATACTCCGTTCACCCCATTTGAGGTCCAGCATATACGAATCCTTTCGCGCCGCAAGTGGCACAACATGTAAATCATGTATCGGCTCACGGAAATTGCTCAGCATATACACATTAAATTTGCCGTAATAATTCAAGGGAATATCGGGATTTTGAGATGTATGCCAATTTCCATCTAATTCTTCTTCAGATACGTTTGGATATACCAGCCATATGTATTTGCCGTTTCCCAATACCACCGAAGTATTTGTTCTGTCTGTAACTTCGTGGTACACGATACTACCATCACTAGCGTCCCTAACCTCGACACCGTAAGCCCCAGCTCCAGCTACGGGGATCCAAGAGAGCACCGTCTCTTCCCCAACATGTTTGTATACGGACCCCTCCTCGCTAATAGTGAATGGTTCGGCAAATGGGAATTGCGTAAGCGGCGCCTCAACCATATTTTCGCGGAACTTATTCCAGCTGATAATGGAATCGGTTCCATTCTTGACGACTGCCCGATAAAAATCACCCTTGTGATAGATGGAAACAGGTCCAAAAACGGGATCTTCCGATGTCTTAAAGAAATCATTCGGATCAATCACCTTGTTCTCAATTTCAAGAGAATCTGCATAATTGCCACGTTCACCCCAAGCAATGTAATCTAGCGGCACAGAACCCCGAAGCAGAACGAATTCGCCCACTTTCCCGAAAGGCAGCCCCGAAATGCTCTTTACAACGCTGTCTTGAGCGCAATTTGAAACAGAACCATTGCAGACGCGCAAAGTCGCCTTGGCGCCCAGCGTCAAATTATCCAGCGAATGTAAATTACCGGAAGCATCCTTGATTTTCACCCCGTTCAAAGAAACCGCAGAATCGCCATAGTTCTGAAGTTGAACCCAAGGAGATGCAGAATTTGCCGTTTCGGGCCGCAAACCGACAAAACGGAGTTTCAGTGCCCCTTCTGACGGTAGGTTACCCGCAATCAGGTTATCTCCCGAATACACGCCATAGCTTGCTGCTTCTGCAAAGTCAGCGCCAGGACACCCAGGCATGTTTTCTTTATGGATAGACCCCCAACCCGAACGACGGATTCCAACACTAATACCGGTCGCATCAGGGGTACTCCCTGTACCGAGAACGGGAACGTTGACCTTCAGTACAGCAGTTATTTCGTCAACTTCTTCTAATTGCACGGACAGATTACCCATATAGTAAGGCTCTATCACAAGATTGTCTGTCGCCTGCTTTTTCAAATAATACTTGACCTGAATCCCGTTGTATTGCTGGCCCGAATTGTTGATAATTCGCAGTCGCAATCCCAACATTTGAACGTTAGTAGGTTGTTCGTCCTTTACTTCTACGCGAATAGACTCGCTGGACCATGCCATACAAGCCAAAATGAACAAGACAAAAAGGCCTTTTTTCATTCAATTCTCCTTGGATACAGGTTGTCTGTCTATTTTTCAACTCCAATTTATCGACAGACTAATTTGAATATAACATGGCCATATCAAAAAAACAACAACTTTATGTTGTCAAAATAATTACATAATTCGTTACAATTTTAAAAATTGGCTTTTTTTTGAGATTTTTAACAATAACTTATTTTTTCGGATAACCGACCAAATAGTGCTCAAATTCGCGGATTTCGTACCCGGCGTTCTCCAGCGCATAGCGGGAGCCGGAATCGTTGTTCAAGAGATAGACCGACGTGCCGTCCACGCGGTTCTTGTCGAAGTAGAAGTGGTAGCGCCCGAAACGGGAGGCGTCCAGGAAGGCGGCGGGATAGTTCGTGTAGCCCACGGTCTGCAAGAAATCGCTGAGTTCCGGTTTCGCAAAGAAGAGGACGCGCGGCCAGCTCACGCCACGTTCCACGTTCACGACGGAGGCGTCTTTCAGCTCGGTTTCCACGAATACCATGGCGTCTTCGATTCCGCGGCAGAAATTCCAAGCAATGCTGTTCCGGTAATCGGTAAAGTAGTGGTTCTCGAACGAGACGAACATGCACGCATACACGGCGAAGGGTATCACAAGGGCCTTCGGGTTCAAATAATTGAATACAACGTAAAGCCCGCGTGCAATCATCACGAGCATCGGGATAAAGAGCAGGTTCACGCGGTTGATGTTCACGTTGATGAGGATGCCGATGGCAAAACCGGCGGCGAGCCATACGAGCATGAAAAAGTCAAGCGTCGCAATGCGGGCCCTGAGCCCCTTCCAAGCGCCCTCGATACTCCACAAAAGCCCCACAAAGAAGAACGGGATAGATATGGGGTAGAAGATTCCGAATTTCTCCGTAAAGTTCCACGGCAGGCCATCGCTTTGCAGCGTAAGGATGCTGAAGAGGTTGCCGATATTCTCCGGGATTTTCTCGAACGAGATTTCGCTATCGCGGAAATACAGCAACTTGGGGATGCTCAGGAACGGGAGCGAAATGGCATCCATACGGCCCTGGTTCACCAACATGAACAGCAAAAGCGGAACGGCAAGCACCAAAAGGACGGCAAGGGCAATCCAAGTGTAACGGCAGTTGCGCAACTTGCGAATCCAGAACAGGTAGGCCACCTGCAAAAGAATCATGAACGGGACCACGGCCCAGATTGTCGCGTAGGCGTAAAGCGAGAGCCCGTAGAACAGCGCCGAGAGCACCAGGAATTTCGGGCGTTCGACACCCTTCGCAAAAAAGTAAATCCCGAACAGCACAAAAGCGGGAGCAAGATTCGATTCGAGCCCCCAGCGCGACAGCATTATGTGCCACGGAGCGATGGCAAGCACGAACAGCACGGCAAGCGCCTGGCGGGCACCCACGTACATTTTCACAAGTTTATATATAGCCACCAGCGAGAAGATGCCGGCCAGCAGCATGGGCAAGCGGATAACCCAAACCTTGAGACCGAAAAGCGCGACGAAGGGGACCATCAGGTAGGACTCGAGCGCGTTCATGCCGGAGCCCCAGACGGTGAGGTACACAGGCATGCGGAACCCGAAGGAATCCCGCGCCGTCGTCAAGAGCGTGTAAGCGTTGTAACCGGCAAAGGCCTCGTCCTGGTTGATGTCGGCGGGGACGCCCGTAAACATGAAACAGCGCGCGAAAACGCCCACGGCAAGGAACAGCCAGAACAGATAGATTTCTGCGGGGACATTCCGTACAAGGCGGGCGACATCGGCAATACGCAATTTCACGGGCACAGCCTACTTTTTCAGCTTGACAATAGGTGACAGCCAGTCCGCATGGTCGTAGGAATCGGGGCCGCGCGGATCTGTCTCGAGCCGGAGAATCTTGATTCCCTCGACCGATACCGCAGCCGACACAGGAGCCTTTGCGCTACCCCTTACAGGGCCGCTCTGCCAAAGGAGATTTTCGTCGCCATAAATACGGAAGACGACATCGCCATTATCGTAGACTTCATCATCGATGCCGACGGACACATAGAACGAATCAGCAGTGGCCGGCAAGATGTAGACAATGCTCGAAGGCGCATGAGTGCCAATCCCGTACTTGTACTGCCTGCCACCAACTTTGAGCGGAGCATTTTCTACGGACTTGTTCATCATGGGCACTTTGTAATTCTGATTAAAGCTATCGAACTTTATTCCGCTTAAAATAATCTCGTTGTCGGCCTGCTTAATTTTGACAGGAGCAAGCGAGTTGATATGATAAGCGCCATCCACCAGCAGGCACACGCCAAGGAAACAGTACGGCACAAAGCGCGGAATCTTGACCAAGGCGGCAAGCGAGCAAACCTTCGCGAACACCTTCGGCAAGAAGAGGTAGAACATACCCCCCGCCATCGTCAGCACGGCAAACGCCGAAAGCCACGTCCAGGCATTGCCCCCATGGAATCCGTCGCACAAGATGCTCACGTTGCAAGAGGCGACCGCCGTCAAAAGCATCACCCATACGAGGGACTTGCGCCAATCCAACACGAACCAAATGACGGCTACGGGGATGGCGTACAGGATGTAGCGCTCGTGCATGCCCGGCAGCAAAACGAAGAATGCGGCAGCATTCCACGTGGCCAGTTCAAATACGCGACGCAGCGACTTGCAACGGATAGAAGCAATTAACGTAAAGATGGAGAAAAGGACAAACAGCGCCTTGCCTACATAAGAGGGGCAAAGCCAGAAGAACAAACCATCCTTGGACAGTCCAAAGAACGGATTTGCGTCGGGCGAGACATTGCCCACCGTGAGCATCCAGAGATTCGCCGCATTGTACGTGGCAAACGGGTACTGCGAAGTCGTATCGATATAGGCGCGACGCAGCATGCCCCCGAGATTATCGCCCAGGAAGAACGGCAAGAAGACGAGCACCACCGCCACGACGGCAAACGGGAGGCCCTTCCAGGAACGGCGCCAGTTCTTGATGAAAAGCCCACCGAACACCGGCAAGAAGAGAATCATCTGGAACTTCGCGAGCAACGACAACACGTACAGCGGGGCGGCAAGCATGGTCGTGCGGCGGAAATAAATGCAGTACAGCGAAGAAAGCGCGAGCGCGACAGGGACGAGGTCCACCTGGCCCCACATCGGGCCGCCGAGGAGAATGGCGGGGTTCAGCGCGACAAAGGCAATCACGAGGTTCTGCTGCCAGCGCGGGAGATTGTAGCGGTCTACAATGCGACAGGAAAAATCTACAAGGAACAAGTGCGCGAAATACACCGGCCACAAGCAAAGGAACTTGAGGAGGAAAGTCTTCGCGACAACGATTCCAAAAATAGCGTGAATCTGCGCGACAACCCAGAGCCAGAAAACATAAAGCGGAGGATAATTGCCACGGAAATTTCCGAGGCCACCGTCAATCAGCGATTGGACCCAACCCACCCAAAAACTTTGGTCACCATCGTAAGGAGCCGAAAGAGTGCAGAACAAATTCGCTATAACGCAAATAAATCCCCAAAGGATAAACGTTCTCAAATTCGTAGATTTTCTCATAAACTCAAATATAAAAAACTTAAACGAAGCGCATTTTTAAAATCAGCGGAAGAATTCAGCAACGAGCCGCACCATACTTTCGTGGTCCTTGACTGCCGTCATTTCGCGGATACTGTGCATGCTCAGCATCGGTTCGCCAATGTCCACCGTCGGAATTCCGAGACTTGCAGAAATCGCGGGGCCCACAGTAGAGCCACAGGGCATGTCGTTGCGCATCACGAACGTCTGGCAGGGCACATTAGCTTGTTCGCACAGCAGGCGGAGGCGGGCCGACGACACTGCATCGCTCGCATAGCGCTTTTGCGCATTCGTCTTGAGGACAATGCCGCCGCCCAGTACCGGAGAATGGTTCGCCTCGTGCTTTTCGGGGTGGTTCGGGTGTACGGCATGAGCCGCATCAACAGAAAGCGCGAAGGATTCCCCGAAAATTGCAGATAAACTAGCATTACCCAAATTACCGCCAACGGCGTTCCAAACACATTCCAAAACGCTGCGCAAAAAGTTCCCGCAAGCACCTTCGCGTGTTTCGCTCCCGATTTCTTCGTTGTTGCAGAAGCACGCCACGCAAAAATCATTGGCGGGGGCACTCGCACTTGCCAAAGCTTGCGCTACAGCATGGCAACTCCCCAAGTTGTCGAGCCTGCCCGAATAAATCCATTCGTCGTTGAAGCCACCAAAAGATGCCGGCTGCGCGTCGAAGAGCTGAATATCAAAATCCAGGAGCCTGCCGGCAACGCCCAGTTCGCCTTGCAGAGCATCGGCGAACGCGGACGCTTTGCCGTCCGCTGTGGCAGCCTGCCACAGGGCGTTGAAGTCCGCCTGCGGGTCCACCTTCGTCCCATCCTGGTTCACGCCCCGGTTCAAATGAACCGCTAGGCTTGGGATGCGGAACAGTTTGCTGCCTCGCACGAGCTTTGTCTGCACGTTCCCGTCTTTCTCGTAAGCAAGTACACCCGCATAGCCTAGGTCGCGGTCGAGCCAGGTCGAATAGATGGGAGAGCCGTACACCTCGGCATGGAGCGTAGAGGCTCCCGCCGCCGTGCGATCCGGATTCGGTGAAATCTTGAGTGCCGGGAAATCTGTATGGGCCAGGGCAATCCTGAACCTGGTGCTTTCGTTTACCTGTAGCGGCACCCTGAGGGCGACCACAGCCGCTCCCCGGACAAACATATAAGCCGCTCCGAGCTTCGCTGTTGCCCCATTTAACAGCTGCATTTCTTCAAAACCGGCAGAAACAAATACTTGTCGCAAGCTCTCCACAGTATGCCAGGGAGAAACCGATTCGTTCAAAAAGTCAAAATATTCCATAAAACCTCGATGTCCGGATTCTTTATCCGAAATGCAGGTCGCCGAATTTCTTTTCGAGCAAGCCATGTAAAAATTTATATATTCCTGAATATGCAGTTCAAGCCGTTGAAACAGATCAACTGGATGGAAATCTCCGGACTACTGGTCGGAGTGCTTTTCACCGTTGCAGTCATGATCTTCGGCATTGTCCTTTATGCAAAGATTTTTTCGACAGGCATGGTCGGCATCGAGGAATACAAGCTCCACAGTACCTTCGACAAGGCACTCGGCTTAAGGCCCGGCACCCGCGTGCAGATTAGCGGTGTCGACATCGGCCAGATTTCGAACATGACCATCATCGCAAACGGTGTGAGCATGGAATTCACCATCCGCAAGGAATTCCAGAACTGGATTACCGACAGCGCCGAAGTGTTCGCCATCCGCGACCAGAACGTCATCTCCGCGCGTGTCATCAACATCGATGTGAGGCGTGGCAAGGGGCGCGTATTGCAAGACGGCGACTACCTCCCGCCCGGCAAGGCCCAAGACATCGAAACCGTTCTTGAAACCGCAAACGAACTTTTGGGCCGCGTGAACAGGCTTATCGATGCTGCCGACACGCTCCTCGGCATGGCCATGGATACAGGAACCACCGTAGGCGCCCTCTTTGGCAGCCGCCTGCTGTACGACAACCTGAACCGCCAGCTCACCCGCCTCGACGACATTACCTACACAGGCATGAACGCCCTCAACAAGGCTTCAAAGCTCATGGATACTTTGCAGAACGACGTGCCCACGCTACTCAACAAAGTGGATACAATCGCCACGAACGTCTCGGGAATGGTGGACAATGTATCTGGCATGGTCGACAACCTCAAAGAAGTCCCGGGCCATGTGAACACGCTCCTGAGCAAGCTGGATACGACAGTCGGGCGTGTAGACGGCATGGTCGACAACATCGGCAACGTGAGCACCAGCCTCACGGACTTCATCTCCTCGTCCGAAGAAACTCTTGAAAACGCCGACGACCTCATGACCGGCATGTCGAAGATATGGCTCATCCGCAGGTCCATTCCGAGCAAGGACACCGTACCCTTCATGGTGGAGACGCTATGGTAAAGTGCAAGCACATCATAGCACTGGCGCTCGCCCTCGGCACAGCCGCGATGGCATCGGAATCTGGAGAGCTTTCGTACCGCGCGCAGAAATCCCTGGAGAACGGGAAATTCGCACGCAGCTACAGCCAGCTTGAGCGTGCGCTCCTCGCCAGCCGCAAAGAAGCGGACCTTTTGTCCGAAGCGCGCATACTGCTCTCGATGGCGCACATCCGCACATTGAGCCTCGACCTTGCGCTAGCAGATTCTCTTGTATCTATCGTACGCAAGGGAGCCTTGGACAACCAGACTTCTGTCCTTTACAACCAAGTTAAAATCGCCTTGAGCAACGCTCACGAAAAATATACGGATGCCGTAAAACTTTGCAGCGAGCAAAATGTAGACAGCCTGAAAAAGACTTCAGACGGAGTGCAGGCAACATTCTATTCCGAATGTGCCATTGCACAAGGTGCCGTCCACAAGATGGATGAAGCGCAAGAATCCCTGAAAATGCTTGGGAAGCGCGTCAAGAAAAACAGTGGCATCTACGCCTGGACCGAGGCCCGCATCGCCGACCTGAATGCGCAGGCCAATGCGGATTCGCTCTACCAAGTTGCTGAATCCCGTACCATCCAGGGGAACCGTCCGCACATGACAGCCACCATCCTGTACTACCGCGGGCTACTCGCCGAAAAGAAGAACGCGGAACTCGCGAAAGACTACTTCCTACGCAGCAAGAACGCATTTGAGTTGATGGGACTACCCAACAACGCCAAACGCAGCACAAAATAATTTCGCAAAAAATCCTGCTATAAAAAATTCAAGCCGTCCCGAAATTCTGGACGGCTAGTTTGTATGCACTGTTTTATGCAATCAGTTGGAAGCGCTCGCGGGAACAGCGGACGAATCGCGGACCGTCGAATCAGCAGATGTCACGGCCTTGGCGCTATCAGCTGCCGTTGAATCGGCAGCGGGGGGTTCTACGGGCGGTTTGTACTTCATCGACATGCACAAGCCAAACGCCTGCTGCGGATGCAAGTTGCCATCGGCCACCTTCTGGATGATGTCCTTGATGATTTCCTTCACCCGGTCCTTTTCTTCCATGGTCGGCAAAGCGCGTAGCCCCAACATGCGGAACATCTTGTTGCTCAGACTCTCGAGGAACGCCTTGTAGCGCGGTTGCATCGCATCTTCGATAATCGTCGCGACAGCCATTTCCGTCTGCATGGTGTCCAGTTCGAACGTCCTGTATATGGTGCGAATGTGCGGAGGAATTGTCGTGTCCGGGCTGTCAAAAAACGGACGCATCACATCGGCAGCAGCCTTCTTGTCCGGGTGCGGGCCATTAGCAAGGCGCAAGGCAAAATAGAGAGCAAGCCTCCAGTCATCCGGGTACACGCGCACGCCACGACGGAACACATTGAAATCCGAGGTATCGGGAGCATCCATGGCGCTGATACCGCCAACCACGTAGTACGGCGTATAGAACATGCTATCCAAATCTGTACAGAGGTCGGCAATATGGCCGAGGTACGCAAATTCGGTTCCCGTCAAGTAGCTCTCGCCCAAGTTGGTAAGCGCCTTGATCCAGAACAGCCCCGCCACCGAAGAATTATTCCCGGCGGCAACATAGCGAACGTAATTCGCCTTGGGGATGAACGATTCATCGAACTGGGTATTGGGTAGCGGACGCGCATAATGGAACGCCACCACGATAGCCAAGATCGAAAGAATCAGCGTGACCAAGTAGCGCATCGATTGCCCACCCTTTAGCGCAAGCTGTCAGCCAAGCGCTCCAAAGCGTCAACGCAATCGTTGGCGAAGTTTGCAGGTGTATTGTTGCGCTGCCAGGCAAAGTTCAGGCCACTGCTGGAGTTCAGCACGTGGAACTTACGCTTGCCGCCACCATTGGCAATAGCGTTAAGCACGGTCTTTGCGTCACCGCCCTGCCCGCCGGGCACACCAGGAATGGACACGCCAGGAATCAGGAACGGAACTTCGTGCTTTTTGGCAACGCAGTACGCCGTAATCTGTTCAAGTTCTTCGGGGTGAGTCGCACCCACGACAGCGCCAAGGTAGCCCTTGCCATCGTCCCATTCCACAATCTTGTCTGCAACGGAATAGAAGGCACTGGCGACATCGCGCGGGTCGTCCCCGCGCAGGACATTCATGTCCTGAAAGTCGTGCGCGCCCTTGTTGCTCGTACGCAACAAGACGTAGGCGCCGTTCTCGCTGTTTTCACGAATAAAAGGCGATACCGAATCCGTTCCCATCCACGGAGAAACCGTCACGGCATCGGCGCCGTACACGTCGTACGCGGCATTCGCGTAGGCCGCGCTCGACTTTCCGATGTCGCCCCTCTTCGCGTCGAGAATCACCGGGATACCTGCACTCCTATAGTCGGCAATCAGCTGCTGGAGCACAAGCATAGCCTGCACACTCACGCACTCATAGTAAGCGCTGTTCGGCTTCACCACAGCAGGGAACACATTGCGCTTGGCGCAACATTCCAGGATGTCGGAATAGAAACGCTTGATCTTGTCTTCCGGAGTGCCCTCAAGCGGAATCAGCTTGAGCACAGGGTCCATGCCCATGCACACCGGGTTGCCACATGCGGCGATACGTTGTTCAAGACGGTCGTAGAAGCAAGTCATTACTTGAGTTCCTCTTGAATCTTCGCGGCTTCGTAAGAGAGAATACCATGAGCGACAGCGACGTTCAAGGATTCGAGTTCGCTGCTCATCGGAATCTTCACCGTCTCGTCGGCAAGTTCAATCAGGTACTGGTTCGTGCCGGCACCTTCGTTACCCACCAGGAACGCCATCTTGCGCAGCTTGCGGGCGGGAATTTCCCCGAGGCTCTGCCTTGCATGCAAATCAGAAGCGATGATGGTATAACCCTTGCTGCGGAGGAAGTTGATATGTTCAACCAAGTCCACGTCGTATTCAAACGGAACGCGCAGGAACGTGCCCGACGAACCGCGCACCACCTTCGGGTTGAACGGGTTCACCGTGCCACGGCCAAGCACCATGCCGTTGGAGCCGAAACCGAGGCTCGTGCGGAAGAGCGTTCCCAGGTTACCCGGGTCTTGCACGGCATCCACAAGCGTGAGCACGCTGCGGCTCTGTTCGTAGTTGGGCTTGTTGCTTGCGCAACGGCAGTGGGCGATAATCCCCTGCGTCGTCACGGTAGAAGACAGACGCTTCATCTGTTCTTCGGTGAGCACATGCAGGTTGACTTCGGCCTCATTAATCTTTTCAATCAGGTTCTCGTCGCTGAAACCTTCGACCACGTAGACCGCGATAACGATTTCGCGGTGATGGCTCACGAGTTCGTCCACGACATGCACGCCTTCACCAAGGAAGTGACCTTCGCGTTCGCGGCCCTTTTCGGTCGTGAGGGCAATGAGCTTCTTGAACCAAGGCGGATTGGAAACCGGATCCTCGATAGCCTCCACCTGTGCGGAACGGGCTTCGAGTGCCTGCTCGTCCAGATTCTCGTCAAAGACGGCTTCCTTCTGTTCGGGGCGCTGGCGATAAACCGGAGCGGCGCCACGGTCGGCACCACGGCCACCGCGACCACCACGGCCAAACGAGGAACGGTCACCGCCACGACGGTCGTCAAAACGGCGCGGGCGACGGTCGCGGTTCCACGGACGGTCTTCGCGACCTTCACGGCCTTCGCGGTCGCGGGACGGGCGGTCCTCGCGGTCACGGAACCGGCGGTCTTCGCGCTGTTCGGATTCCCCGCGGGCGCGGAAAGGCTTGCGACCACCACGGGCATCGTCGTCACGACGTCCACGGCGTTCACGGTCTTGCACTTCGCTCACACCGAACTTCCGGTTGAGAGCAGTCTTCAAAGTGCGCTTCGGCTGGTTGATTTCTTCGCTCATAGTTTTTCCATTATCCGTTTGGCGACAGACTCGCCATCGATTTCCAACATCTTATACAGTTCTTTGATTTCACCCTGTTCCACAAACTTGTCCGGAAGCCCAAAGCGGAGCAGCTTCTTGTCGGTAAGCCCGAAGTCGGCGAGGAGCTCCGCAATAGCAGAACCATAACCACCCACGAGGGTATTGTCTTCGAGCGTCACGATGACCTTGTGCGACTCCAGGAGCTTCCTGTAGCACTCCGTATCCAGCGGCTTGATGATGCGGGCATCCACCAGCGTGGGGTTGTAGCCCTTTTCACGCAACACTTCGGCAGTGCGCTTCAGTTCGTTCGTCATAAAGCCGGCACCGAGCAACAGGATATCGGAACCCTGTTCCAGCACCTTGGGCAGTACGTAGTCGAACTCGCCCGTCGCAGGTTTGAGTTCTTTTTCGAGAGAGACCCCGCGCGGGTAGCGGATAGCCACCGGGCCCTTCATGCCAATAGAGGCGACAACCATGTCGCGCAGTTCGTTCTCGTTCGACGGCGCCATAATGGTCAGGCCAGGAACGGAACGCATGAAGGTGAGGTCGAAGGCGCCATGGTGCGTGGGGCCGTCGGCGCCTACAAGGCCCGCACGGTCAAGCACGAACACCACGTGCAAATTCTGTAAAGCCACATCGTGCATCATCTGGTCGTAAGCGCGCTGCATGAACGACGAGTAGATCGCTACAACAGGAATGATACCGTCACAGGCAAGGCCTGCGGCAAAAGTCACGGCATGTTCTTCGGCTATGCCCACGTCCACGACGCGGTCCGGGAGTTCGGAAGCGACAATGTCCATTCCGCAACCCGTCGGCATGGCAGCCGTGATGCCCATGATGCGTTCGTCCTTCTTCGCGAGTTCGAGCAAAGTCTTGCCAAACACGCTCGTGAGGGACGGGTTCATGTTGCCCGGATGGAGCGGAAGTCCGCTTTCTGGATCAAACGGACCGGTACCGTGCCACTTGGTCGGGTTCTTCACAGCGGCGTCGAGGCCACGGCCCTTCTCGGTCAAAATATGCACGAGGCACGGCCCCGGCTGCACCTTGACACGCTTGAGGAGCATGATAAGTTCGTTGATGTCATGGCCGTCGACCGGGCCAAAATAGCGGATGCCCAAATCCTCGAAGAAACGGCCGGGCTTCACGACCATCTTAGCGGCTTTTTCCGCCTGCAGGAACAGGTCGCGGAAACGCAGGCCGAGCACACCGGGAAGCCTGGTCATCAGGCGGTCCAGGTCGCTACGCATCTTGTTGTAGACCGGGTCCGAAATGATGCGGTTCAGGTACTTGCTGAATTCACCGACGTTCGGAGCGATGCTCATCCTGTTGTCGTTCAGGATGATGGTCATGTTGTGCTTCGAGATGCCGACATTGTTGATGGCCTCGTAGGCCATGCCGCCCGTCATGGAGCCGTCGCCGATGATGGCGACCACGTTGTTCTTGCGGCCCAGCTGGTTACGCGCGGCGGCAAAGCCGAGGGCTGCAGAAATCGAGGTGGAGGCATGCCCCGCACCAAAACAGTCGTACTCACTCTCGTTGCGTTTCAGGAACCCGGAAATGCCGCCCTTCTGGCGCAGCGTGCCGAACTTCTCGTAGCGGCCGGTAATCAGCTTGTGTACGTATGCCTGGTGGCCCACGTCCCAAACAAGCTTATCGTCGGGGGTGTCAAAAACGTAATGCAAAGCGAGCGTAAGCTCGACAACGCCCAAGCTAGACGCCAGGTGCCCGCCGTGCTTAGCGACCTGCCCGATAATCGTCTCGCGAATCTGCTTGGCGAGCTGTTCCAGTTCTTCGACGGAACACTGCCTGATATCCGCAGGCGACTTTATGTCTTTCAAATCTTTCATTTTACGCGGGTAATGATGAATGCGGCAATAGCGCGGAACAAGGAAGTGTCGTATTCAAGAGCGTCCAGGGCACTAATCGATTCCTCGTAGAGTTCCCTCGCCCGTTCACGGGACTTTTCAAGGCCAATCAAAGCCGGGTAGGTAGCCTTGCCCCTTTCCACATCGGACCCGGCATCCTTGCCAAGTTCCTCTGTCGTAGAAACGATGTCCAGGATGTCGTCGACAATCTGGAAAGCAAGCCCAATAGAACGCCCGTACTTGCGGATAGTTTCCACGTCTTTGTCCGAGGCGCCCGCCAAGAGAGCACCCACTTCGAGCGAAGCCTCGATAAGGGCCGCCGTCTTGTGGTAATGGATGTAGTTCACCGTCTCGAAGTCGACCGGCTTGCCCTCGCATTCGATATCGGTCATCTCACCGCCAATCATGCCGAAGGTACCGAGCAGGTGAGCCAAAATCTCAATCGCCCTTGCATTGCCCGTCTTGCCCATGAGCTCAAATGCAAGGATACAGAGCGCATCACCTGCAAGCACGGCCGTTGCCTCGCCAAACTGCTTGTGCGAAGTCGGCTTGCCGCGGCGGAAGTCGTCGTTGTCGATGCAAGGAAGGTCGTCGTGAATCAGCGAGAACGTGTGGAGCATTTCGAGGGCAGCCATGGCGTACCATACAGAGTCGCCCTTGCCCCCGAACAAGTCAAACGCAGCGCGAACAAGCGCCGGACGCAGGCGCTTTCCACCGGCGAACATGGAATAACGCATGGCCTCGTGGAGGCGGCAGGGGCGTTCCTTTTCGCTGGGGAGAAACTCTTCAAACCGGGATTCCATCTGGCTGGAGATGGAAGAAAGATATTGCGCGGCAACAGCCGCTTCCTTTTCTAAGCTCTGCATAACGATACCAAAGATACTTAATTATCGGTGTAGCGAAAAGGGCGCAAAGAGCGAAAGTTTCGCCTTTGACAGCCCAATACCGCGAAAATTAGGGAAATTTCTAGAACAGCACGCCGTACAGCTTGATGTCGTCTATGTAGAAGTTGGAACCGCCCTGGGCAAAGAAGTTGAGCTGCTTCACCCAGCCCCTCACATAAGTCCAGGGTTTCAAGCCGTCAGCATTGTCGAGAGCGTTCATGACGAGGTCGGAAGGTTCTATCACGTAGCGCTGCCACTTGGTCGAATCGAGATCGATCCATTCGGAAGCGGCCTTGAGGTTCATACCCAGTTCCTCGGAGACCTTGTCCCAGTTCTCGACAGCCACACGAATCTGTCCGTCGCCCTTCGCGTAGAACACGATGGAGTCCAGCAGCGACAGGTTCCATACATGGTCGCGCAGGTTCGTGCCCACCAGCACCCAGGCATAGGAGGAATTCCACAACCAGTACTGTCCGTGGAACACGTTGGACTTGCGGGTTGAATCGTACTCGACGCCCTTCTTGATCGAAGAGTCCTTCGGATTCGGAATTATAAACGAGCCCAGGGAATCCGTGGCAGTGTACCAGTAGTCAAAGGAATCCTCGAAATTCTCGAACGTCATGGACGGGGCGTGGAAATCGGCGGTATTCTCGTCGACCACGGTCTTCACCTCGACAGGGAGCTTTTCCATCTTCTTTGTAACAAAGTAAAGCTCGACGGAATCGCCCACCGGGAGAGCCGGGAACACGTAGCTGCCGTTGAAGTCCGTCTTCACGAGCACGTCCATGCCGTAGACGCCCACGTACGCGTACATCATGTCGCTGCGGAGAGTCACGCGCCCAACAAGGGACCCCGTCGCGGACAACTCCACAGTGTCAAGTTTTTCAATTTCCTTGTTAGAAAGCACCTTGGAATAGGCGATGCCGTTGTCCACCACGGTAAGGCGGTAATCGCCCTTCTTCAGGCTGTCCAGCACGAAGCGGCCGTTGGAATCCGCACGGATTTCGGAAACGATGATCGAACTCGTCTGGTGGGCAGAATCCTCTACCATCTGGTCCACTTTGCGAACCGCCACGGTAGCGAATGGCACAGGCTTGCCTTTCGACACAGCGACAATGCCTTCGGTTCTCAGGTTCAGTGTCTGCACACCATAAGGTTCGACCTCGACCTTGTGGCTATCGAACACCGAATCGTAGCTTTCTTCGGCAAAATACAGTTTCAGAGAATCACCGGAGGGGACCGTCGGCAAAGCGAACTTGCCTTCGGCATCCGTCTTCACGAGCACATCCATACCATAGACACCGACCCATGCGTACTCGCTCCCCTTCGGGATATCGACTGCACCGGAAACGGAACCTGTGGCGGTAAGTTTAATAGTGTCGAGCTTGGAAAGTTCCTTGGCGGAGAACGTCCTGGAGAACGCGGAGCCGCCGCTCACCACAGTCATACGGAACTTCTCGTCTGCTTTGGCAGAATCCAAAACGAATCGACCGTTGGAATCGGCAAAGAAGTCCGGCTGGATTACGGAGTTTTCAAGCGCAGCAAGGGAAGCTTTCTGGTCTACACGGCGGAGAGCCACGCCCGCGAAAGCCGCCGGCGCACCGTCCACGTAGGCCACGATGCCGTTTGTTGTTTCACTTCCGGGACCGCCAGCGGTCTCGAACATTCCACAACTCAAGAGCAAAAAGACCCAGGGTAGAAAGATAAATGCCTTTTTCATTTTTCTCTCTCCTGCAACTTCTTCACAAATCCCAGCGGGAACAACTGAACGTTCAGCTGGAATACCGTGTTGTCGCCGGTACCTTCCTGCGACAACCTCAGAAGCTCCGAACGGAACTCCTTGATCTTTTCACGAATAAGGGCGATGTCATCCATGTTGAAGGTCATGGTCACCGTGCTGATGTCTCTCAGCGGTGGCGCGTGGCGCTCCAGGGATTCCCCTGCCAGTCGGATGGTTTCCTTCTGGAAGGCGCGGACCGCTTCGGACCGCCAGTTGCCTCCCGTACTTACGAAGGTGTCGTTGACTTTCCAGAAGCCGTCCCTATCCATAGAAATCATATTCAGGTCGTGCAGCAACTGGATAGACTCCTTTGCCTGTTCCACCGTAATCGCCGGTGTACAGCTCTCCGCAAGACCCTCATAATCATCCTTGAATTTACATATTCCAATAATAGAACGTATCGCGTTATAATACCAATGTCTGTAAAATTCGAGCTCTTTCTTTGCGAGGCGCTTCAGGGGAATACCCTTGAGCATCTGCATCTTCTCGTAATGGTTCAGGGCCTCGGAGTCGGTTTTGGCCCTACCAAAATGCACAAGTTCGGTCCAGTAAGCCGTTTCCTTTTCGTCGAGGCCAAAAAATTCGGCCATGGGCTTGATCAGGTTCACCGAAAGATGGATCTTGCTCTGGGAAACGCGCAGCAGGTTACCGGGGTCGGCGTCTAGCTTCATCGCCATGTAACGCCACGATACGACGGATTTACGCTTTTTGAAATCCTCAAAAGCGTCACGTATCCACTCGCGGTAATCCGTGTATTCAAAAATCGGTTTCACTATCGGTCCTTTATTTCGTTAAAAAACAAGGTTTTAACCCAACCTAAGACCCTCATGATAAAGATACTTTTGTAAAATAAAAAAAACGAGTAGCCACCCCTAGAGTTCGTTGTGGAAATTTACAACGACTTTTCTAGGACCACACTCGGCTGTCCAGTGACATTCGAGCGCCCCCTTGGCCGCCGTGTTCAGGCAATTTCCCTTGAAAACGAACCATTCGGCCCTTTCCCTATCGGGAGCGAAGGTAGCCGAGTACTCCAGTTCGGCAACCTTGGAAGCGTGAACCTCGGGCGCAGCCATCACTGCGGCCGTGACGCGAATCACGCATTCGTCCTTGCCCGGCATCTCAGCATCCGGGTCGACACCCTCGGCAGCAGACCAGTGCAGCTGGACGGGCCTGAACCCGACACCGAGGTCCGGGGAATCGGACCGGTTCCCCGAGCATGCGAAAAACGACGCCACGAGGGCGCCGCAAACCAGAATTTTAGCGGGTACGCTTATATGTGGCACTCGTAACGCGATTACGGCCACCTTCCTTCGACGCATAGAGAGCCTTGTCGGCGCGCTCGAACAGGCGCTTCGGGTCTTCGTCGGGAATCATCTCGGCAATACCGAAGGAGCAGGTCACCTGCTGCTGCTTGATGAGCACGGTATTTTCGATTGCAATGCGGAGCTTTTCGGCAAGGAACTGGGCATTCTGGATAGGCGTGTCGCCACAGAGCACCACGAATTCTTCGCCACCCCAACGTACCAAGGCATCGGTATTACGGATCTTGCCCTGGATTAGTTTGGTCAAGTTCACCAGCACCTCGTCGCCAACCTGGTGACCGTAGGTGTCGTTGATATGCTTGAAGTGGTCGATATCCAGCATCACGAACGAGACCGGACGGCCATTCTTGCTCAGATTCTCCTGCTCGCGCATAAGCACGCTGCTGAAGCCGGCACGGTTGAGGCAACCCGTGAGCGGGTCTTCCTTGCTGGAACGTTCGTACTCGGACTTCTCGATTTCCAGGGCGCGGAGGTTCTTCTCGAGTTCCTCTCGCTTCTTCTTCTCCTTGGCGCGTTCGCGACTATAGTCGAAGAAGCGGATAATCAGGATGATGAGGAAGGAGACAAACCAGAGAGCGACCAGGATAGAAACGAGGTCGAGTTTTGCAATCTTCTTGCCCTTGAAGCAGAGCCCCTTGATTTCGAGGGTACCGTAACCGAGCGGAGCATTGGTGCCCGTCTGGATTTCGATAAGCGGGACATTGCTCAGGTCGACGCGGGCCTTGTGCACATTGATAGCGTTCTGGGCGACCCACCAGCTCGCCACGCGGAATTCCTGCGGGACAAACACCGCCGGATAGGTCTCCTCGAGCGGGAAAAATTCGATTTCGTTGAACTTGAGGGAGGTCTCGTCTTCGGCACGGTAGAACGCGCTGTCGTAGCCGCGCATGTACAGGCGGACCGTACCTTCGCCACGGGGCTTCACCCACACGAAGATACTATCGTAGCGGGAAAGGTCCTTACCGCGGGTCTTGCCGTCGCCGAGGAATATCTTGACGCCGGCATACGGGTAGGCATACCCCTCGCGGAGCTCGTAGTCCACGATGATGGAGGAGTCCGTACGCTCCATCGCGATAGCCGACGAGCCGCCGTCGACGGAGTCCGTCTGGGCGATA
>Ga0310696_10002864_pt1 | contig 22224 bp, 12 predicted proteins | sample AusTroGonzalo_MG_4_FD_203885 | JGI IMG/M metagenome (GOLD analysis project Ga0310696, IMG submission 203885) | Bovine rumen microbial communities from tropical cattle in Woodstock, Queensland, Australia - Gonzalo_02 (v2) (version 2) | ecosystem: Host-associated > Mammals > Digestive system >...
TTTTTCCTTTATCCTTTGTCATTTATCATTTAGCATAGCGTTGCTGTCGTGCAGTTCGCTCTATCAGCCTTACGAGGCCTCGACGGCCTCTGCGTTTCTTACGTGCCCCCTTCACGGCTCCCCCGCCCCCTGTCCTGTATGTGGCGACAGTGTCGCTGCCCCGAATTCCCTTGGCTCCTTGGGCTGGCGTCAACTCTTCACCGACCCTTTGCTGCAACAGCTCATCGAGCGGGCCCTACAGAACAACACCGACATGCAGCAGGCCCAGCTGACCATCGAGCAGGCACAGAACGACTTGACGGCAGCACGTTTGAGCGACCTCCCCGTCCTGTCGTTTGAACCCTCTGCATCGCTGACCCGCTTCAACAGTACGACCACCCGTTCATACGCCGTCCCCCTTACTGCCTCCTGGCAGCTCAACATCTTTGGACAGTCGAAAAGCAAAAAACGACAGGCAAAGGCCCGTAAGCAGATGCTTGAAGACTACAAACAGGCCGTGCTGGCCTCGCTGGCAGCCAACGTTGCCGCCACCTACTATCATTTGGTGATGCTCGACCGTGAACTACAGATTCTGCAAGAGACGAAGCTGGTATGGGAGAAGTCATTGGAGTCTATGCGCGTGCTCTATGAGGCCGGTCTGTATATGAGTCCCGCTGTCTATCAGATGGAAGCCTCGCTGTCCAGTGTCCTCTCGGGTATCGTCGAAGTGGAGGAAACGCGGCAGGTCACCGAGAGTGCCCTCTGCAAGCTGCTCTCAGAGCATCCCCATCCCATCGACCGCTCGCCATACGGAACATTTGTCATGCCTTCTCTTTCCTCCACTGCGGTTGGTGGTTCTCCCGCCAACACCTCTTCTGTTGGAGATGTTGTCCACCTCAGTTGGCTGAAGGTCCGTCCCGATGTCCGTCAGGCAGAGCACAACATGGAGATTGCTTTCTACGACGTGCAGCAAGCTCGCCAGTCGTTCTATCCTGACATCACCTTGAGCGGAACACTAGGCTGGAGCAATGGCGATGATATCGTGAATCCTGCCAAGTTCCTCTCTCAGGCCGTGGCCTCGCTCACCCAGCCTATTTTTGCCCAAGGTCTTCTGAAGGCTCGCTATAAGAACGCTAAAATCGACCAGGAGAAGGCCCGCCTGCAGTTTGTCCAGACCCTTCTCAATGCTGGCAATGAAGTCTACCAACAGCTGCGCATCTGCAAGAAGACGGAGCAGAAAGCCGCTTATCTTGCCTCCATCGTCAAGGCACTGAACAAGGCCTACGTTGGCACCCGTGAACTGATGAACAACGGCACAAACACCTACGTCGAGGTACTGAAGGCACAGGAAGACCTACTAACGGCTCAGATTACCGAGGTTCAGAACCACTTTGAGGGCATCCAGGCCCTCATCAACCTCTACACCGCCCTGGGAGGCTTCTGAACTATTTATAAAAGTTTTTCTCAAAGGCTTGGAACTCATCTTTACCAAGAACGCAACGCTTCCACCATGCCTCGATAAATCCGAAGCCATAGCCCATGAGCTGGGTGAAGGCGGCGGGGATGGAGAGTAGTCCAACACGGAGACTACGGTTTTTAATAGAAGAGTCGATAAAGATGATGCTACTATATAATAATATAGGTACGAGCGCGAGGATGCAGAACGGGGAGAGCAGAAGAAGGCTGATGACACCAACGGTAAAGACCGTTGGCAGCATGTGCACCAGCTTCAACGTGCCGGGATGGCGCTTGGTAAGGTTGATGCGGGCAATGCCGCTGTTATACACTTGGCGAAAGAACTTCTTTAGGTCGGTGCGCCGCTTATGCCACACCCAAGCATCGGGGATGAGGGCTGTCTTGTAGCCTGCCTCGACGATTCGATAGCTGAAGTCGATGTCCTCGCCAAAGCGCATTTTCGAGAATCCTCCCAGCTTCTGGTACACTTCACGGCGTATGCCCATGTTGTAGGAACGGGGATAGAACTTGTCCAAAGCTCCCCTCTTATCCCCCCCAAGGGGGGAGGAGCCTCCACGTATGCCTCCCGTGGTGAAGAACGAGGTCATCGAGTAGCTGATGGCCTTCTGTACGGGTGTGAATGAGGGATGAGCTGCGTCAGGGCCGCCGAAACAATGAGGATTGAGATTTGAGGTTTGAGGTTTGAGGTTTGAGGATTGAAGATTGTTATCGACAGCGGACAAATAGTCTTTTGGCAGGACAACGTCAGAGTCGAGCACGATAAGCCACTCGCCGTGGGCACGCTCTGCCCCGTAGTTACGACTCTGGCCTGGGCCGCTGTTGGGCTTGGCATAATAATAAAGATGAAGGATGTCCGCGTACTTGTCGCAGACATCCTTACAGGTCACAGTGGAGCCGTCCTCCACAACAATCACCTCAAAATCCTTCACCGTCTGCTGGCAGAGGCTCTGCAACAGCTCGTCCACCTCATCGGGACGATTGTAGACGGGAACGATAATGCTATAGTTCATAATTCATAGTTCATAGTTCATAGTTTTTTGTTCGTCATACTCAGGAAAGCGCAGCTTAACTATGCACTATGAACTATGCACTATGAACTGAATACTTTACTCCTTTGCGCGAGCAAGGTAGCTACCGTCGCGTGTGTCCACCTGGATGAGGTCGCCCTCATTGATAAACAGGGGAACGCGCACCTCAGCGCCGGTCTCCACAGTAGCGGGCTTCAGCGTATTGGTGGCGGTATCGCCCTTGATGCCTGGCTCAGAGTGGGTGACGCGCAGGATGGTCTTTACGGGCATCTCAGCGTAAAGGATAGTTCCGTCGGTAGTGTCGGAGACAACCTCCACGATGTCGCTCTCCTTCATGTACTCATGACCGATAACGAGGTCGTTGTCGATGGGAATCTGCTCGAAGGTCTCCTGGTTCATGAAGATACGACCAGAATTGTCTTCGTAGAGATACTGGTAGGGACGACGCTCGATGACCACGTCTTCGAGCTTCTCACCGATGTTGAAGCGGCGCTCTAGCACACGGCCGTCGCTGACGTTCTTCAGCTTGATAATCATGATGGTGTTTCCCTTACCTGGCTTGCGATGCTGGAAGTCGATGCAAACCCAAATAGAACCGTCCATGCGGATGGCGGTTCCCTTCTTAATGTCTTGTGAGTTAATCATAATTTATTGTGTTATTGCTAATTCGGCTGCAAAGGTACGCATTTTGCGCGAACTGACCAAAAAAAGTGTGCTCTTTTTGCATTTTGCCCTTTGCGAGGGTGTCTATTCATGAAGAAAGCTTTGTACACAAAATGACAACGTGGTCGCCATTGGAGAGTGTTGTGGCGAAGATGTAGTCTGTGCCTCCGTCGGCAAGTTTCAGCCGTCGGCGTAGCTCATCAGCGGTGAGTGGGAAGTTGCGCACGGCGATGTTTGCCTTCTGCAGATGACCCAGCCTTGTCCGTAAATCACGTTTGTTCATAGTGGTGATGGCAGTAATACGAAAGCTGCGACCTGGGAAACCCATGACTTGGGTGGCAGATGTGAACAAGTGGCTATTGGGTGCCAATTGCCTGACATTGAAGTCGGCAGCCAGTTCACGGAAACATCCTGCCTTCATCACCGCTACGTTGGGTTCATAGAGAAAAGAGCCTTCCAGCTCCTGAGAGTATATTTCCTTTTCTTCTATGGGAAGAGACTGAGAACTCGGACTGTAGTCTATGCGGACACCATCGCGGGAATGAATATCGGTGCAGAAGAGGCATGGGGCTGTTGAAAATTTAAGATTGAAGATTGAAGATTGAAAATGTTGTGAGTTGGTGTCTTGCCTGGCGAGCAGAAGCAACAGCTCCTTGCACTCGTTGTCGACAGCCACAATGTGAACCTCCTGAACGTGATGTGGAGAAAGGTCGGCAATGGCCTTTCGCCAGTCGAGCATAGGCGAGAGCTTCAGCAACACGTAGTGGGAGTGACGGAGCAGGTCGGCCATCATGGTCGTTACATCGGGTGTACAGTCGGCAAGGGCGTATGTGCGGGCACCATGCATGTCACGACGGGCTGGGTCTAGATAAATCAATGCAAAATTGTCTGAGGAGATTGAGCTGAGGTAGCTGACTGCATCGGCACAGATTGTATTGACATTCCTTTTGCCCAAATGAGCGAGGTTATGGGCAGCAAGGGCACAGAGGTCGGGGGCGCGCTCCACATAGACTGCCTCATCGAAGGCATCGGCCATAAAAGCGAAGTCCACACCGAAACCGCCAGTAATATCAAGGAATTTACTATTTGACGATTTGCGATTTACAATTGGGGCTACGCCTTGGGAAAGAATCCTGTCGGCTATTCCCCTTTTGTAACGGGCAGTAAGCTCGCTGGAGCACTGCTCCATGTTGAGATGGGGTGGGTAAACGATACCGTCGATGGCTGCCCAGGAGGGCAGCTTATTACGTGCCGTCTGCCGTCCCTGTATCTGTTGAAGAGCCAAAGGCAGGTTTACCTGAGCATCCTTGCAACCACGAAGAGCCAGCATACGGATGTCGTCATGTGCATGTTGGTGAACATACTGAAGTGTGGCCTCATTTAACATAACCCCTTCTGTTTACATCAATTAATATATCGCACTGCAAAAGTACATATTTTTTCCAGTGTATAAGTTCAATTTGCATAAAATTCTAAAAATATTCACTCAATTTTTATGTTTTTTCTAAATTAATTTGTCATTTAGAAATATTTGCAGTAATTTTGCAAGCTAAATTTGAAAATAAGTAAGTATGAAGATAGTATTACAAATGGAAAAAAGACTCTTGACGCTTCTTGTTGGGCTATTCCTTATGGTGGGGGTAGCTTTCGCACAGGAAAGAATCACTGGTACGGTCTATGAAGACACTGGCGATCCCTGTATCGGGGCCACGGTGCTCATACAAGGTACCAAGCAGGGCACGAAAACCGACATCAACGGACACTTCGACATCACCGTACCCAAGGGTAAGAAAATTGTAGTGAGCTACATCGGCATGATTTCACAGACAGTGACACCGAAGAACGGTATGAAAATCACCCTGAAGTCAGACCAGCACATGGTTGATGAGGTGGTGGTGACGGGTATCGTGAAACAGGATAAGCGACTCTTCACTGGCTCGTCATCCAAGATTGATGCCGACAAGACAAAGCTGGCCGGTATCGCCGACGTGAGCCGCTCGCTGGAAGGCCGCGTGGCTGGTGTGCAAGTGACCAACGTCAGCGGCTCTTTCGGTGCTGCACCGAAAATCCGCGTGCGCGGTGCCACTTCCATCTACGGTAACTCAAAGCCGCTATGGGTCATCGATGGCGTTATATACGAGGATAACGTCGATGTCAGTGCCGACGAACTGGCCTCTGGCGATGCCAAGACTCTGATTTCAAGTGCCGTGGCTGGACTGAATAGTGATGACATAGAATCGTTCACCATCCTAAAGGATGGCTCCGCCACGTCTATATATGGTGCGCGCGCGATGGCAGGTGTGATTGTCATCACCACGAAGAAAGGTGCCAAGGGACGTGCCACCGTGGGATACACCGGTGAGTTCACCAGCCGCATGAAGCCTCGCTACGCTGACTACAACATCATGAACTCGCAAGAGATGATGGGCGTGTACAAGGAGATGAGCGACAAGGGCTGGCTCCAGCTTGAGAACTTGGTGAATGCAAAGAATACTGGTGTCTATGGATATATGTTCCAACAGTTGCGTAAGTATGACCCCGTAACAGGAAAGTACGGTCTGGAGAATACTGCGGCATCACTCAACAAGTATTTGCAGGAGGCTGAGTTCCGCAACACTGACTGGTTTGACTTGCTCTTCTCAACAGCCGTTTCGCAGAACCATTCCGTTTCTATATCTAATGGTACGGAGAAGTCGCAGAGCTACGTGTCCATATCGCTCATGCACGATCCGGGTCAGTACGTGAACCGCTCGAAGGTGGACCGTTATACGTTCAACGGTAACGTAAGCTATGACATTCTGAAGAACCTTACCGTGAAGCTCGCCGCACAGGGCAGTCACCGTGACCAAGAGGCCCCTGGCTCGCTCAACCAGACATCCGACGTGGTGACGGGTGAGGTGAACCGTGACTTTGACATCAACCCCTTCAGCTATGCGCTGAACACCAGCCGATGCCTGGATCCCAATACCGACTATACACGCTTCTACACCAAGTTCAACATCTTCAATGAGCTGGAGAACAACTATATGGAGTACGATGTGAATGAGCTGATGTATCGTGGCGAGATAGAGTACAAGCCCATCAAGACGCTCACCCTGAGCGGGCTGATGTCAACGCGCATGAGCCATTCGCGCCGTCAGCACAATGTGATGGACAAATCGAACCAGGCCAATGCCTACCGCGCCGGTGTCGATGCCACCGACGACAACTCTACCATCCGCGACAACAACCCCCTGCTCTATACCGACCCCGACAATGAGCTGGCCCTGCCTGAGAGCATCCTGCCCCAAGGCGGTATCAAGTATCAGAACGATGACAACATGCGTTCGAATACCTTCCGTCTGATGGCCGACTATCGCGATGTCTATGGAGAGAAACACACTTTCAATGCCATGGCTGGTATGGAGTACTCCTCTGTGAAGCGCACCTCCACGGTATGGACCGGCTGGGGATACCAGTACGAGATGGGCGGTATCGTCTATACCCCCTATCTTTGGTTGAAACAGATGAACGAGGAGAACACCGACTATTTCTCTGAGTACTACACCCGCACCAACACTTTGGCTTACTACGGCCAGTTAGTGTATAGTTTTGACAAGCGCTACACAGTGAACGGCACCTTCCGCTACGAAGGTACCAACCGATTTGGAAAAGTACAGTCAAGCCGCTGGCTGCCTACATGGAACGTGTCACTGGCTTACGACATGACCAACGAACCGTTTATGCAGTCCACCCAGAGCTGGCTGTCGAACCTGAAGCTGCGCGGCAGTTACTCGCTAACAGCCGATGTAGGCCCCACATGGGTGAACAATGCCGACGTTATTTACAAGACAGAGAATGCCTGGCGACCCTTCACTTCGGCTGCCGAGAGCCAGATATACATTGACTACCTGGCCAACACTGAGCTGACTTTCGAGAAAAAGCACGAATGGAACGTGGGTGTCGATATGGGCTTCCTGCAGGATCGCCTCGCGCTGACCTTCGATGCCTACTGGCGTAACAACTATGATCTTATCGGTATGCTCTACACGCAGGGTGCCGGCGGACAGACCACTAAGTATGCCAACATCGCCGATATGCGCTCGCACGGTATTGAGGTGGGACTCTCGACGGTGAACATCGCCAACAAAGATTTCAAGTGGACCACCGACCTTATCTACTCTATGGCGAAGAACAAGGTGACATCGCTTGAAAACTCCTGTAACGCCTACTACCTCTGCGTAGGACAGCACTCCAGCAACCCCTACATGATACCTACGCTTGAGGGCTACCCTGTGCGCACCATCTGGAGCTATGACTTCGCTGGTCTCAACGAGGAGGGACTGCCCATGGTGAAGAACGAGAACGGAGAGGCTACCATCGGTGACATCAATATTCAGGAGACGCAGGATCTGGAGTCGTTCCTCATCTACGAAGGTCCGCAGGATCCTACGTGGTATGGCTCTCTGAGCAACACTTTCACCTATACGAACAATAAGATGGGACGCCTGAGCCTCGACGTGTTCATTACCTATAGCGGTGGTAACGTCGTACGTCTCGACCCCGTATTCAGCTATAGCTACAGCGACCTGTCGGCACTGCCGCGTGAATTCAAGAACCGCTGGATGCAGGCTGGTGATGAGGCTATCACCAATATCCCTGTCATCGCGTCTACGAACCAGGCCGACCGTTACGGTTCGACCACACTGAGTACTGCCTACAATGTTTATAACTATAGTACTGAACGAATTGCAAAAGGTGACTTCGTACGTCTGAAAGAGATCTCAATCACATACGGATTCCCACAACAGTTGCTGCAGAAGACGAACCTGCTAACCAGTGCCTCGATAAAGCTCTCGGCTACGAACCTCTGTCTGCTCTACGCCGACAAGAAACTCAACGGACAAGACCCGGAGTTCATCAACTCAGGTGGTGTGGCTTCGCCCATCACCAAGCAGTTCACCGCAACGCTAAGACTGGGATTCTAAATTGAGGATTGAAGATTGAAAATTGAAGATTGAAGTTTGAAAATTGAAGATTATGGTTAAGACAAGCAAGATATGGCAGATAAGTTTATACTTTATCATTTGTCATTTATCATTTAGCGCAGCGCTCATTTCCTGCAACGACAAGCTCGACGAGCAGCCCGACAGCCGGTGGATAGACATCGACGATGCAAAAAAGGTGCAGCAGCTGCTTACCTCTGGTTACCCCAAGGCTGTGCCAGCAGTCATCTGCGAACTCATGGGCGACAACCTCGTCGACAACAACGTCGTTGTGCCCGCCACTCACAACGATGCCTACTCGCTGTTCCATGAGGAGGCCTACAAGTGGGAGGATGTAGAGAGCTACAGCACCGGCGAGGATGACACTCCCTACGAGATTTGGGATCGCTACTACTTCGGCATCGCTACTGCTAACCATGCCATTGAGGCCATGAAGGAGATGAGTACCGACCCACGCACCGACCCTGCCATTTCACATTCATGGGGTGAGGCACATCTCATGCGTGCCTATTTCCACTTCGTGCTGGTAAACGTCTTTGCTGAAGCTTATAAGGATGAGGCCAAGAGCAGTCAGGACTGGGGCATACCCTACGTTACCTCTGTCGAGGATGTGGTGAACATTGACTATAGTGATACCATCTACAGCAAGAGAGTCTCTGAGGTCTATCGCCTCATAGAGAAAGACCTCTTGGAAGGTATCGACCTCATCGACGACTCGAAGTATCAGGTGCCTGCCTACCACTTTAACAACAATGCTGCATACGCTTTTGCCGCCCGCTTCTATCTCTTCAAGCGCGATTACGAGAAATGCTTGAAATATGCTGACATGGCACTGGGCGGAAATCCTGCCACGTCATTGCGTAATTGGGCAGCGATGAATACCAACACCATTTACACCATGCTCAATGACTATAACGATGAGACGGCATCATGCAACTACCTGTTGCAGGCCACCTACTCTTTGCAGGATCGCATGCTCTCCGCTTGTCGCTATGCCATCAACGACGGGTATAAGAAATTCAACTTCAAGAAACCGGAAGGTTTGGATGAGGCAGCCTCTGCTGATTGGGATGCTACCTACGGTACCGTGCCCAACGTGCCCAACACCAAGAATGTTCTTTACGAAGGTGGCGGCCCCAACTGGAGTGGGCGCGTGCCAGCCTTTGACGGAAAGATATTCCGCTGGGGTGCTGGTTCGGAGTACGGCTCATGGCTTTTCCGCGTATATGAGTACTTTGAATACACAAACAAGATTGCTGGTATCGGCTATGTTCATATTATCTATCAGCCCCTCACTGCCGAAGAGACGCTCCTCTGCCGCGCTGAGGCTAAGCTTTATCTGGGACGGGTGCAGGAAGCTGTCAGCGACTTAGACTACTGGACTAGTTCTAAGGCGATAGAGACTCCTCTGACATTAGCAAGGATTACCGGATGGAAGAACTATCAAGGGACATCGGCCACCAGTGACTGGGTGGACGATATACACCCCGCAGAGATGGGCTTCGAGAAGATTCTTGAGGGCGACGAACTTTCTGTGCTGCGTTGCATACTCCATTTCCGCCGCATAGAGACCATGTTCGAGGGTCTGCGCTGGTTCGACATCAAGCGCTATGGCATCACTGTTCACCATGCTTACCGTGGCCCGCAGGACTACAATGTCACCCACGATTTCCTGCGCTGGGATGACCCACGCCGAGTCCTTAAGGTGCCATATAACGTGAAGGATGCCGGATACGATCCGGAGAAAAATAACCAGCGCTCGCTACAGGGCGGAGGCGATAACATGAAGTACTTCCCTTACACGACAAAATAACATAGATATATTATGAAAAGAAACATTATATTACTTGGCACGGCCGTATTTATGCTGACTCTCGGCTCATGCCGCAGTGAGGATGACTTCACCGAGAGCATCTTTGACACTAACGTGCCCGTCGTGGACGAGAATAAGGCTACATACCCCTTTGACCAATGGCTCTACGACAACTTCCTCGTACCCTACAACGTAGAGGTGCAGTACAGGTTCAATTTCCCCGCATCGGATATGAACTTCCAGCTCACACCCTCTGACTACAACCGTTCGCAGGTACTGGCACATTTCATCCGTTACCTTTTCTACGACGTTTATACAAAGTATGCTGGCGATGACTTTATGAAGTTGTATGGCCCGCGCATCTTCCACTTTATAGGCTCTACAGGTTACAGTCCCACTACTGGCACTGAAGTGCTGGGAACGGCTTCTGGCGGTGTGAAGATTACGCTCTACAATGTTAACGAGGTAAAACGTTATACTGACGACGTGGAATACACGGCCGAAGACGTTGAGGTGCTCAACGAGCGCATCTTCCATACCATGCACCATGAGTTCTCACACATCCTTCACCAGACAAAGTCGTACCCCGTTACCTTCGGACAGGTGACATCGGGCAGCTACGACCCCATCACATGGCAGGAGCGCGACTCTACCACCACACACCAGTTAGGTTATGTCACACATTATGCCTCGTCGGCAAACTATGAGGACTTTGTGGAGACACTATCGTGTATCATTACCGACACCGACCATCGTTGGATGAACCGCATCGTTAACGGCTGTTTGGTGCTGCTACAGGAAACTGACAAGGCGGACGTGCTGAATCTTGTTGATTCCCTTGGCATTGATCCTGATCTGCAAAATGCACCTTGGAATAACATCACTTTCTATGCCGAGTCGGAATACAGCACGGAAACAGGAAGCTACCAGCCTACCGGACGACTGGTGCTCTCCGATTTCCGCAGTGGCCAACAGGTGGTGAATAAGGAGTCTACGGCCTACGTGAGCCAATATCGATACACCTTGATTGCAGAGTCATTGAAGTTCAGGGATTTTGTCAACCTTATGGTTGATTTGAACGATGCTGCCAAGAGAAACGATGACAAGTCTCCCGTTTCATTCAAGCAGTTGGTAGAGAAACTCATTAATGCTGGTTTCACTTTTAATGTCAGCAACCCAGGTGTTAATGCCATCATCAAGAAGATTAACATTGCCACTGAATGGTACACTGACCGCTGGGGACTGCATGCCTTCGAGCTTCGGCAGGAAGTACGAGAGCGTCAGAATGCCATTAATGAATACCTTCATTCGGAAGATATGATCGTCTATGACCTGAAATAGGTTTGAGATTTGAGGTTTGAGATTTGAGGATTGAGATTTGAGATTTGGGATTTGAAAATAGAAGATTATGAAGATACATTGGAAACAGCCTGCAACGGCTTTATCATTTATCATTTGTTTCTTGTCGTTAAGCATAGCATTGACCTCCTGTCAGTTTGAGGACGAGGACTTTTTCGACGAGAGTGCCGCCCTGCGCGTGGAGCACACTAACGAGAAAGTGCAAGAACTGCTTGTAAAGCCAGAGAATGGCTGGGTAATGCAGTATTTCTGTGGTACAGGCGTGGCTCATTTCGAGGGCTTCAACATCCTTGCCCGTTTCGAGAAGGGTGATAAAGTGACACTGGCCAGCAACCACCGCTACCTGCGCAACGACCAAGCTGGCAAGTACACGGAATCTTCCAGCCTCTACCAGTTGCTCCTTGAGGACGGCCCCGTACTGGCCCTCAACACCTGGAACGATGTGCTCACACCCTTCGTAGACCCCGTCAGCCCTTGGCAGGCGCCGCGTGTTTTGAATAAGGACGGTGCCGGAATGCAGGGTGATAATAACTTTGTTATCATGAAGTATGGCGACGATGAGATACTTCTGCGCGGCGAGCGTTACAGTGGGCATACCCGCTTAGTGCCATGTGACCGCCCGTGGGAGGAATACTTGGCCGATTGTGCAAAACTGAAAGACTATGTCAGTGGAGGTCTCATCACCTCGTACTATATCACCAATGGCAGCGATACGCTCTATCTTACAGGACTCTCTACTGGACGAATACGCTACTCCGAGCGTCTCAACGATCCACTGAAAAACGACTCACTATCAGGTTTATACACACCCTCCAGTCTGCGTTTTGAACGCACAGATACTATTGGTGCCGACCCCTTCCAGGAATTTGTTCTCACTCAAGATAGTACCTGTTTGCAAACTATTGACGGAAAAGTGCGTATCATCGCTTGTTGGGACAACTACATCGTCAATACCCGCAATACACTGTGGAACTTCGACCAGACTACATTCTCAGAAACCCAGAAAGGGCTGATGGAGCAAATTGATGCCGAGCTGAAGAAGTTTAGTAAGAACTACTCACTTGCAGCCATAGGGCTGGGACGTTCTACTGGCAACGGGGCGGTGAAAGGACTTGTCATCACGTTCTACACCAACACTGCAAAGTCAAAGACCAATACTGCCGGTCTTACCCTAAGCACCAGCGTCCCGTCTTTCGCACAGATGCTTATTGAGAGCAGTGAAGATGCTGAGATGGACCGCAACATGACCAACTTCTCCAGCAAATGCGATGTGGGAAAGCTGGCACTACAGTTCGCTGCCACAATCAGTGGTACCTACACTATCACCCCCAATGACTATTTCCAGCCTACAGGTTGCGTCTTGCAGCAGCTTGGCGGTACGGCCACTTATACATTGAAACAATAAACTCTAATATAAACTAAAAATCAAGACAATGAAAAAGTTTCTACTATTAGCTGTCATGGCAGTCATGACCATCACAGCCAGTGCACAATCCAGCCCGAAGGTCTACAGCGGCCAGCCAAAAGCCCCGGAGCTGACAAAGAGCAGTATGGTACAGAAATCGTTCCAGGCCCAAGCCCCCAGGATGGACCTGACCACCAGGAGCTATGCCCCCGCCGGTAAGCACCTCACCCTCGACCTCGCAAAGGTAAAGCCTGTGACACGTACAAAGCATACGTCCGTGCAGCCACTACAGCAGATGCAGGGTAAGACATTCGGCAAAGGCAAGGCACAGGGTCGCCAGATGGTGAACCTCACACCCACCATCAAGCTGAACAGACAGACGGCAGCAAAGGTCAGGGGTTCGCGCAGAGAGCCGTCATTCGTCGAGAGCTATACCGCCTTTGGTATCAACTATGACACAAAAGAGGTGGAGCAGTGGGCGATGACTCCTGTTACAGGAACATACACCAATGAAGAAACTGGTGAGGAAGAGGAGGTTAATGCTCTCGTCGATGTTATCCCGACACCTTCTTACCTCAGCGAACTGTATCCCAAGGGCATTCCCGTGGAGTACACAATTGAGGGCAACGTCATCACCATCCTTCCTCAAGCCGTTGCCACTTATCAGAATGAGGCAAAGGACACTACGTTCTACATAACTCTCTTCTCTGCCAACAGCGAGGACGAGGATGGCAACTTCACTGGTGAAATCAACATGGAGCTGGGTGACGAAGGGAAACTCACCATCACCAATGGCAACTGGATATGCTTGAGCGAATTCGCCAATGTGGAGTTCGATCCCGACATGAGCGACGGTGATGCCTACTTAGGTTGGGATGAGCTGTATGCCAACGTCCGTTATTACTATCGTTACGAGGATGCAATCAATCTGGAGTACAATGCCCATGGCGTAGACTATTTCGCCAATGAGCCCATGGACTGGATTATGCAGCGTGGCACCATCTCAATGGATGAGGAGGAAAGCCACTACTTCATCAACATGTCACCGCTCATTGACACATTCGCCGGTCTCTATCCCGACGGCATTGACGTGGAGTACACACAGGAAGGCAACATCATCACCGTGGCTCCACAGGTGATAGCCAGCTACCCCGACGAGGAGGAAGGCGGTGAGGACGGCACGGTCTATATCCTGATTTGCAGTGGTACTGCAAATGATGGATGTATTGTGCTCACCGAGGGCGAGGACGGCTCGCTGACCACTATCGAAGGCGAGAGCGTCATCTTAGGAGCTTGGGAGACAGATACCTTCGATGCCACCTTCAATACCTATCTAGGATCTTACTCGTATATAGACAACGTGAAATATCGTCTGCCAGGCGCAGCCCCTGAAGCACCAAAGGATGTGGCTTTCGAGCCTAACGAGCTGGTGCTCTTTGCAGGAATGGGTCCCACGGGCTATAGTTTCAATAATAATCTTGGAGTCTTGGGAGCATACACTCCTGTCTCGTTCCGCAACAACACCTTCGACGTTGCTACCAACTTCGAGTGGACGGCTATTAAAAATAGGGAAGAGGAGGATGAAGTTGTCATCACCGACACTAACCGTGACTTCAGCTTCGACACTGAGGGAGGAAGTGTCTATTCGGACTTCTCACTTGTAGCCTATAACGATGGAGCCAAGTCTGAGCCTTTCACTTGGGGAAAGGGCCTCTCTTTTGCTTCGGATGAAGAGGGCAATGATACTGAGGAAAAGCGCTATGAGGACGCATTTTTCTATGCAGGACACGGCCAGGGCAGCTTCGCCTTCACTGATGGTACATACGCCACGATGACACGTCAGAATCCCGACTTCGACCTAAAGTTCTATGTCAACTGGGGTACTCCCGACTTCGCTGAACAATACACAAGTGTAAATCCTATTTCCAAGATTTACTCCTATCAGGGCAAGCCCAGCACACCGTTGTTCCTCACCGGCGTGACGCTTCCTATGGTGTCATTTAGTGCACAGGACGATTTCAATTTGCACATCTGCCTCTACAAGTGTTCGCGCTCTTCGACGGGTAACCTCGAGCTGGGCGATCTCATTGCCGAGGGCGATGCTACCAACGACAACGTTGTGCTATACGACAGTGGTATTGCGGAGGTTGTATTTGATGAGCTTTATCGTGAGGACGAGATGGGCATGAGTGAGACTCTCGACTATCTTTTCATCGAGGATGAGTTTGTCATCGTCATTGACGACTGGGACAATGGTACCTTCAGTGGCGTGCTGGGTAGTCAGGAATATTCCTGCAAGGAGGTTACCTCGACTTGGTTCCAGAAGCCAGGCGAGCAGCGGCTGCGCTCATACGGAGAAGGCTGGCCCCAGCTTTTCATCGGTCTTAACGACGCTACCTATGGCTATCTCCATACGGAGGACAACACCAACCTGCAGTTCGCTGCCGAGGGAGGCGAGAAGTCCATACATGTTGATCCCATGTATTACAACAAAGACGAAGAGACTGAAGAACCCACCTATTCACTTCTCGTAGAGAGCATCACCGTGGATGGTGAGGAGCAAGAAGAAATCCCCGAATGGTTAACTGTCAGCGTTGCCAATGAGGACTACACTACTGCGACTGAGAAAGATGAGGAGGGTAATGAATATGAGTACTTCGTCAACGGCATCGACTACGACCTCGTGGTTGCCGCAGCTGCCCTGCCTACTGGCGTGGAGAAACGCTCGGCAGAAATAGTGTTCATGCAGACTGGTGCTCGCCTGAAGGTCACCATCAATCAGGGCGGCGGTTCTGGAAGTATTCAGGGTGACGTGAACGGTGACGGTACCGTAGATGTGGCCGACATCTCTGCCATCATCAGCGTCATGGCCGGTACTGCCGAGTATGCTGCTGCCGACGTGAACGAAGATGGATCTGTCGACGTGGCCGACATCTCTAATGTCATCACCATCATGGCTGACAACTAAACTGACAAAGCATTAACTACAGCCCCATCTATCGGAGCATAAAATGCGCCCTTTTGGCAATAAACATAAACTGTTTTTGCCAAAAGGGCGCTTTTTTACGGCTTGATGACCTCTTTGCTTAGTGAATTTATGCTAAAAGATTGGCTGTTTCGCGGGAAATGCGTACCTTTGCAAGCTCACTATAAATACACATTGTAATGAAAAGACTATCCATCATATTCCTGTCGATGCTGCTCATTGTGGTATCGGCCTTTTCGCGTCCCGCCTATCAGGGCACGAAGCGCGTACAACAGCCTGATGGCTCGTATGTCACCATCCGCCTTGTGGGCGATGAGTACCGCAGTTTCAACACTACCTCTGATGGCTATACGCTGACGCGTAACGACCGTGGCTACTATGTCTATGCACACCTCGATGTAGACGGACGCCTGGCTCCTACGGAGCTTGTGGCCCACGATGCTGAAGAGCGTACGATGGAAGACAAGGCATATCTGGAGAGCGTGGGACGAATGCTCACACCGAGGATGGAACCCGTGCAGGAGCAGGAACGCCGACGCAACAATGTCGCACGGGCAAAGGCACAGTATAATGCGCAACGCTATGACTATGACAATTTCCGTGGACTGGTCATTCTCGTGGAGTACAATGACTGTCCATTCCTCTATGATGACTACAACGACATCATGGATAAGATGATAAACCAAGATAATTATACTGGTGAGTCCCGCACGAACGTAGGCTCGTTGGGATGTACAGGTTCCGTCCGTGACTATTTCCGCGACAATTCTAGCGGGGCATTTGTCCCGCATTTCGATGTCGTTGGTCCAGTGAATATAAACCGCAGCCAATACTATGCGCGTCCAGACGGCACTCAGGAAAACAGCAACTATGTACAGCTGATGATTGACGCTGCGACTGCAGCCGATGATATTGTGAACTTCAAGGACTATGATGTTGATGGCAATGGTGTCGTGGACATGATTTATTTTATCTTCTCTGGCAAGGGTTCTCATGTCACCGGTAACGACGAGCGTCTGTTGTGGCCTCACCAGTCCGACTTAAGATACTTCCGCAACGTGCGCAAGGACGGGGTCTATCTTAGCCGCTATGCCTGTTCTACAGAACTGCTGTATAACGAGGACATACTTGAAGGCATTGGCACTATATGCCATGAGTTTAGTCATGTGCTGGGCTTGCCCGATCTCTACGACACGAACAACTACAACGACGAGGAATGTGTGAACCCAGGGGCATGGTCTGTTATGGCCAATGGTGCCGACGGCAACTACGGACGTACGCCTGTCAACTATTCGCTCTACGAGCGCTACGCCCTGGGCTTTGCCACGCCACAGGTTATCAACGAACCTGGAGACTTCTCTATAGAGGCCATTAATGAGAGCAACACAGGCTTCCGCATCAACACACCCGTGAAGAAAGAGTTTTTCCTGCTGGAGAACCGCCAGAAGAATAAGTGGGATGCCGTATTGCCTGGACACGGCATGCTTATCTTCCGCGTGGACTCCACAAACTCACAGGCTTGGTCAGGCAACGGTGTAAACGACAACCCCGCCCACCCTTACTATGAGCTAGTGCGAGCCAAAGGTGTACAAGCCACCCATTATGACCCCTTCCCATCAACAGGCCGCGACCCCTTCCCAGGCCTTGGCCGCGTGACCAGCATCAGCAACACTACTAGCCCTGCCAACCTGCTCACTTGGGCAGGCAAGGAATGTGACTATGCCATAAAAAACATTACCGAGCAGAACGATATCATTAAGTTCAACGTCTACTACGCACATGTGCTGACTGACATCATCCTTCCTGATAGTGTCGTCATGGGCTACAGTACTACCCTGCAGCTCACTCCTACGCTTATACCAGAAAATGCCAGGCAGAAATTGACTTGGACATCTGATAATCCTTCGGTGGCTACTGTGGATCAAACGGGATTTGTAAGCGCCATCAACGAGGGAACGGCAAACATCATTGTCAAGTCTGACAACGACATTTCCGCCACCTGCCATGTTACCGTCAAGGAACTGGAAGTCATTCCCACCATTGCCGCTTTCCGCGCACTAGAAGAAGGCAGCAAGGCTCAGCTCACACTTACCGACGCACAAGTGCTTTTCAAGCACAACGACAACTATTACGTACGCGATGCCACAGGCAGTATCTGTTTCAGTAATACTGGCCTCAATGCCGAACAGAACGACAGACTCAACGGGCCTCTCTTCGGAGAACTTGTCTTCGTGAACCGCATGCCGCAGCTCTCGGCCGTGGAGAACTACACCAATGCCTCGGGTATCGTCGTCACTACCGATACCGAAGCAGCATTACCGTTGGAAGTGAATCACAACGGCCCCCTGACAGACGAAATGCTTTGCGACCTTGTCATCCTGAAGGGTGTACAACTGACTTTGGAAAACAAGAAGGTGTTTGCCGAAGTTGGCAGCCAACGGGCACAAATGTACAACACCTTCGGACTGAAGAACATCACCACGCCAAAAACCTCTACACTTTCTGGAAAATATTTCGACGTTACTGGCATACTTACCACCTCCGTTATCGATGACACGTTGACATACGTCATCAGCCTCACCAGCTCGGTGATAGAGGTGGAGAAGCCCGCCGATAGCTACGTCGTAGGTGACGTGAACGGTGACGGCTCGGTAGACGTGGCCGACATCTCGGCCATCATTAGCGTCATGGCAGGTTCGGAAGAATACGAAAGGGCTGACGTGAATGGCGACGGAACAATTGACGTGGCCGACATTTCGACCGTCATCTCCATCATGGCCAATGGTCAATAGTCAACGTTTATTGGTTCACGTTTATTGGTTATTGGTTCATGTTTATTGGTAATTGGTTCACGGTCAAAGAAACTCCAGCTCCAGCTCCTTAGTCCCTAGCAGGTTATAGCTCAGGCGGTGATAGGGCGTGGTGCCGTACTGACGGATAGCCTCGCGGTGGCGTAGGGTAGGGTAGCCCTTGTTTTTATCCCAGTCATATTGCGGATACTCCTGGTGCAGGGCGTTCATGTAGTCATCACGGTAAGTCTTAGCCAAGATAGAGGCGGCGGCAATGGAAAGGTACTTGCCATCGCCTTTTACTATAGTGGTGTAGGGGATGGCTATTGGTTCCCGGTTATTGGTTATTGGTTCCCGGTTATTGGTTATTGGTTCCCGGTTATTGGTTATTGGTTCCCGGTTATTGGTTATTGGTTCCCGGTTATTGGTTATTGGTTCCCGATAGGGCTTGAAACGGTTACCGTCTACGATGATGGCCTCTGGCCTCACTTTCAGTCCGTCGAGTGCGCGGTGCATGGCCAAGATGGAGGCATTGAGGATGTTGATGCGGTCTATCTCCGCTGGTGTGACGATACCCACGGCCCAGGCCACGGCATCACGCTCTATGACCGTCCGCAGCTCGTAGCGTCGGTGCTCCGTCAGCTGCTTCGAGTCGTTGAGCATAGCGTTCTCGTAGTCAGGCGGCAGAATGACGGCAGCAGCATAGACGCTGCCTGCCAGACATCCTCGGCCCGCCTCGTCGCAGCCGGCCTCAACAAGACCATCGTAGTAATGACTTAACAACATTCGGCTGCAAAAATACAACAAATCATGCAGACCGCCAAACAAATCTTGTTTTTTATTTTGTTTCCCACTCCGGGGTGAAGCCCAGTCAGTATAATTTTATCTTAATTAGTGTGAAGAGCCTTGTTTCTTTTGTTTATTTCCGAGAAAAGGAGTAATTTTGCAACCAATTCGCGAAACGCACAATTTGTTATTGGTTATTGTTTATTGGTTATTGTTTATTGGTTATTGCTTATTGGTATGGCTGACAACAGCTACGAGAGCCGTAAATTCGTGATAGGCATAGTGGCCATAGCCATTATCGCCATTTACATCGTGCGCCTCTTCACGTTGCAGCTGATGAGCGATGACTATAAGAAAAACGCCGATTCCAACGCTTTCCTGAAGAAGGTGGACTTCCCTTCACGTGGTGTCATCACCGACCGCAACGGCGAACTGCTCGTCTACAACCAGCCTAGCTACGACATCATGGTGGTGATGAATGAGGTGTCCAAGACGATGGACACATTGGAGTTCTGCCACACGCTGGGCATCACCAAGGAGGAGTTCGACGACCGCATGACGTCCATTCGCAAGATGAGGAACTATTCGCGCTTTACGCAGCAGTTGTTCCTGAGCCAGCTCTCCGACCATGACTTCAGCATCTTCCGCGAGAAGATGTACCGCTTCCCCGGCTTCTATGTGCAGAAACGCAGCATACGACAGTATGAGCACCCCTTCCTTGCCCACGTGCTGGGCGACATAGCTGAGGTGTCGCCGTCAGACATCGAGGCCGACGAATACTACCAGCCGGGCGACTACATTGGCAAGCAGGGTGTGGAGCGCTCCTACGAGAAGCAGTTGCGCGGCGAGAAGGGTGTGCAGATATTGCTGCGCGACGCCCACGGCCGCATCAAAGGACGTTATAAGAATGGTGAACTAGACCGAAAACCTGTGCCGGGGAAGAACCTCACGCTCTCCATCGACTACAAGCTGCAGGTGCTGGCCGAGCGGTTGCTCGAAGGCAAGCTTGGCAGCATCGTGGCCATTGAGCCAAAGACGGGTGAGGTGCTCTGCATGGCCAGCTCGCCCACTTACGACCCTCGGGAGATGGTAGGACGACAACGTTCGCAGACACACCGCGAGCTGAGCCGCGACCCGCTGAAGCCGCTCTACAACCGTAGCATCCAGGGACGCTATCCGCCCGGCTCCACCTTCAAGACCACACAGGCGCTGACCTTCCTCACCGAAGGCATCATCACCCCGCAGACGGCCTACCCCTGCTACCATGGCTTCGTCTACAAAGGTCTACGCGTGGGTTGCCACGGACATTCTTCACCCCTGGCGCTGGTGCCCGCCATCAGCACGTCGTGTAACGGCTATTTCTGCTGGGGACTCTATTACATGATTGGCAACCGTGAAAAATACCCAACGGTGCAGGATGCCATCAACCGCTGGCGTGACTACATGGTGTCGATGGGCTTCGGCTACCAGACGGGCGTAGACCTGCCAGGCGAGAACCGAGGTATGATTCCCAACGCCACGTTCTACGACGGCCGTTACCATGAATCATGGAGCGGGCTGACCATTATTTCCATATCCATCGGGCAGGGCGAGGTGGGAGCCTCACCGCTACAAATCGCCAATCTGGGAGCGACCATCGCCAACCGTGGATGGTTCATTACGCCTCATGTGGTGCGCAAGGTGCAGGGAGAACCGCTGGACACGCTCTACAGCCAACGCCGCAAGACGCTGGCCGCTCCGTGGGCCTATGAAGAGGTTGCGAAGGGTATGCGCTCGGCTGCTTTGGGAGGTACGTGTAAAGCATTGGCACACTATAACTTCATGCCCTGCGGAAAGACGGGAACGGCTCAGAACAAGGGTCACGACCACAGTGTCTTCATGGGCTTCGCACCCATGGACGACCCGAAGATTGCCGTCGCCGTCTACGTGGAGAACGGTGGATGGGGTGCCACCTACGGCGTGCCTCTAGGCGGTCTCATCATGGAACAGTACATCAATGGTCACCTCTCGGAAGCCTCGGAAAAGAAAGCTACTGACTTCCAGAACAAGCGCATCGACTACGGTACGGCAGAGAGGTAAAAGACCCTCCCCTGTCCCCTCCCTGTTGAGGGAGGGGAAGTTAAAGGACTTAGTATTCCGTCTTGTCCTCCTTTTCTTCCCAAAGTCGGAAGGTAGTGAGGGCCTCATCGCGCAACATCGGAATAATGGGAACGGTGCGGCCAGACATCGGGCGGTCCAGTTCTTCGTAGATAAAATCGTCATCAAAACCAATATCTGCGGCATCCTTACGGTTGTTGCCATAGAAGATACGGTCTATGTGTGCCCAGTAGATTGCTCCCAGGCACATGGGGCATGGCTCGCACGAAGTATAAATGGTGCAGCCGCTGAGGTCGAAGGTGTCCAACTTACGGCATGCTTCGCGTATCGCGCTCACCTCGGCATGTGCCGTAGGGTCGTGGTCGAGTGTCACACGGTTGGCGCCGTATGCAACGACCTCGCCGTCCTTCACGATAACAGCTCCAAAGGGGCCTCCGCCACGTTCTACACTCTCAGTGGCCAGACGTATGGCCTCACGCATAAACTCGCAATCCTGTGCGGTATAAAGTTCTTGATTCTCCATAGTATCAACTCTAACTTGGATTATTCATACTCTTTTCAACAACGGATTTTACGGATTACACGGATTATACAGATTATAATGGATTTCACAGATTTCTTTTAGATTCGATGGTAAGAAATAATTAATCCGTGAAAATCCGTGAAATCAGTTTTAATCCGTTGTTTTTCCATATTGCTGTGTGCAGGGAATCCATATCCAGAAAGTGGAGCCCTTCCCTTTTCCTTTACTGTGGACGCCGATGCTGCCACCGCATCGTTCGGCTATTGATTTGCAGATATTGAGTCCAAGCCCTGTTCCCTGCACGAACTCGTTGAGCTTGACAAAACGCTCGAAGA
>Ga0310696_10002865_pt1 | contig 22224 bp, 15 predicted proteins | sample AusTroGonzalo_MG_4_FD_203885 | JGI IMG/M metagenome (GOLD analysis project Ga0310696, IMG submission 203885) | Bovine rumen microbial communities from tropical cattle in Woodstock, Queensland, Australia - Gonzalo_02 (v2) (version 2) | ecosystem: Host-associated > Mammals > Digestive system >...
GACGACCTCGTCGTGCAAGACAAGAAAGTCTACGCTCGCACGACGCGTGGCCTCAAGCAGGTTCACGTGATTTACCGCCGTGTCGATGACGAATTCCTGGACCCGAAGGTTTTCCGCCCGGATTCTTACCTTGGCGTGCCCGGATTGATTGAAGCTTACAAGGCGGGTAACGTAGCGCTTGCGAATGCGCCCGGTTGCGGCGTCGCTGACGACAAGGCAATTTACACCTATGTGCCGCAGATTATCAAGTACTACCTCGGCGAAGAGGCGATCATCCCGAACGTGCCGACATTCGTATGCGAAAATCCGAAGCACATGCAGCATGTGCTGGATCACATCGAAAACATGGTCGTCAAGGCCGCCAGCGAATCCGGTGGCTACGGCATGCTCGTCGGTCCAAAATCGTCCAAGGAGGAATGCGAGGCATTCAAGAGCAAGATTATCGCAAACCCGCGTAACTACATTGCACAGCCCATGATTTCGCTCAGCCGCGTGCCATGCATTGTCGATGGCGGTTTCGAAGGTCGCCATGTGGATTTGCGCCCCTACATCGTGCAAGGGCAGGAAACATACATTCTCCCCGGTGGCCTCACCCGCGTGGCACTCCGCAAAGGTTCCATTGTAGTGAACAGCTCGCAGGGAGGCGGATGCAAGGACACCTGGGTCATCGCCGAAAACGAGAAAGCACCAGAACTAGGCCAAGCCAAACTTTGGATGGAACAACAGCAACAACAGTAGTAGACAGTAGGAAGTTAGAAGTAGGAAGTAGAATATGTTAAGTAGAGTCGCAAATTCCATTTATTGGCTCGCCCGCTATATTGAACGCGCCGAGAACGTCGCGCGCAGTATCGACGTGAACCTCCAACTCCAACTGGACTTGCCCGGCGAAGAACGCCCCTGGGAACCGGTAATCCAGATTGCCGGCAACGCCGATGATTTCTTCAAGAAATACGCCCACGTTTCCATCGAGAACGCGCTCATGTTCTTGACGTTCGACAAGGAAAACCCGAATAGCATCATTTCGTGCGTCGGGGCCGCCCGTGAAAACGCCCGCTGTGTCCGCGAAAGGATTTCGTCGGAACTGTGGATTGCCATCAACCAGTTCTACCTGAAACTGAACGACCCAGAAATGCCAAAAGAAGCGTTGGCTGGTCCACACGCCTTTTACAACAGCGTCAAGGAATTCAGCCAGCTCACCGCGGGCATTATTCAGGGCACGATGAACCACGACGTGACATGGAACTTCACGCACCTCGGTACTTTGCTCGAACGCGCCGACCAGACTTCGCGTATTCTGGACGTCAAGTACTACATCTTGCTTCCGGACGTGAGCATGGTGGGCATGGCGCTCGATACCGTGCAATGGAACGCCGTTCTGAAAAGCGTTGGTGCATACGAAATGTTCCACCGCCGCAATTCGAACGTGACTCCGCACAACGTAGCAGAATTTCTATTGCTCGCCGAAGACTTTCCGCGTTCCTTGCGTTACTGCTTGGAAAAAGCGGAGCAGTGTCTCAAGAACATCGCCTACCCTGTCAAAAGCAAGGCGGAATCCATCCGCCTTTTGGGAAAGTTGCGATCTGACATTGCGTTTACCACCATCGAAGAAATCATCGACCAGGGGCTTCACGAGCAGATAGAAAAAGTCCAGATCCGGCTGAACGAACTCGGCAATCAAATCTGGAAAGATTTCTTTTGCTAAAAATTTCCATTCACACTCAATAAAAGTCACAATGGCGGGTTTCGGCTCGCCATTTCTTTTACATTTTAAGCATTTCCTTTTTTATTTACGGATTATGGTTTCTGTAAAGACAACCAGTTATAATGTGATATAAAACATATTTTTTATAGACATTCCGTTCATGCGGAGCTTTTTTGAGTCATTTTGTTTCAGCAACTTTCTTGAATTGTCAATATTACAACACGTAATAAAAAAAAAAAATAAAAAGTTATACACCCCTCCAAAAGCAGCATATATTAATATCTAGAGAGTGCGGGTAAGGCTTTAAGCCAAGGAAGTTTTTTATGCAGAGAAAAAAATTTCTTTTACCTATCATTATTACGGGTTGTTTCTTTTACGGTTGCTCAGATGATAGTGCAACCAATCCAGATGCGTTAGCGCAGGATTCGATTACAAGTTCAGCATCTATCGAAGACCCATACGATCAATACCCCGATGAAGCAATAAGCTCTCAAAGCGGGCCCATTTCGGGCACGTCAAATGGAGTCGTTTCTCCAAATCACAAATCGGGCTCTTCAAGCGCTGCTGTTACAAACAATTCATCAGCGAATACGAAGCTTTCCAGTTCCTCGAAAAAGCCGACAAGTAGCTCAACACCATCTCAGCTCCCTGCCTTACTTTCATCGAGTTCCGCAGCCCCTTCCAACGTCTCCATAAATGAAGGATCATCGTCTAGCGGGCTCAAGGACTACGACGACAACCACAAGCCCAAAGAATCTTTTCTCCCCAAAGCCGGTTTCTACAAAAATCTGACGATAAACCCGCCCACTCCGCAAAAAGGCGGCCAAATCCGCTGCACTTTCGACGGTTCTTTCCCCAACCCGAATTCTGAACAAATTACAAGTGCAAAACAAATTAATCAAAACACAGTCATTCGTTGTTCCGAATTCGTGAACGGACAAGCGATGGACACCACGACGCAAACATACTTTATCAACGAAAGCGTTTCGATGCCCGTTGTAGCGCTCACCGTGAATCACCACGACATGTTCGACTCCACTGACGGTCTCTACGCTACGGGTCCTTTAACCGGCGGCATGGGCGGTATGGGAGGCATGGGTGGAATGGGCGGTATGGGATTCGGCGGCGGAAATGTCACCGACAACAGCAATCCCAACTGCACCGAGCCCTGCGAGCGAGCGAACTACTGGAGCGACAAGGAACTCCCTGTCCACGTGGAATTCTTCGAGAATGGAAGTTCCACCAACGAAAAGACCTGGGAAATCGACGCGGGAATTTCCATCATCGGAAACTGGAGCCGCTATAAACCCAAAAAGAGTGTCGCCATCAAGATGGACAACGATGATTATGGTGACAAAGTGCTCAAATATTCTTTGTTCAAAACTCGTCCCGAAGCGAAAAAAATCAAGAGTTTCAATCTTCGCAACAACGGTAACCGTTTCTGGACGGACTACATTGGCGATGCCATGATGACATCCCTCATGGAAGGAACTGACGTCGATTACCAGCGCAGCCGCCAAGTGGTGGTATTCTACAACGGCGAATACTTCGGTATTCACGATTTGCGCGAACGCCTGAACCGCAGTTTTGTAGAAACGAACTACGGCATCGACGCCAAATCCATCAACATGATTAAAATTAAGGGCAATGACCTGGAAGCTAGCGGCACAAACGGCGCCTCGGTTGCCGAATACAGGCAATTGGTGAATCAAATCAACAGCGGTAACTTTGCGGGCGAAAACAACTCGAATTACGAACAACTAAAGAGCAAGATGAATGTCAACAGTTTTGCCCAGTACATGCTCGCCGAGATGTATTTTCATAACGGGGACTGGCCTACAAACAACGTTCGTGCCTGGGGCGGCAACGGTCATCCCTTCAAGTTCGTCGCGTTCGATACCGACCATGGATTCGGCTTCAAGCCAGGCATCAGCGGTTTTGACCCAGACAACCAGAATATGTTCGACTGGGTGCTCGGCGCCAACACGCAGGGTGGCCAGCAGGGCGGCATGGGAATGGGCATGGGAGGCGGCATAGGCGGTGGAATGGGATTTAGCATGGGAGGCTCGAGCGGTGGCCCAGGGCCTATGCTCAGCAAGCTTCTTGAAAATCCCGACTTCAAGCGTCTCTTCATCAACAACGCATGCATCTTGCTGAACGACTACCTGACTTACGATAAAGTACAAAAAACGGTGCAATCCATGATGGCGACCATTCCGTCTTCGGAACAGCAGCGAGACGAAAAGAGATGGCCCAGAAACCAAAGCAACTTCAAGTGGGACCCGAGCGGAAGCTCGCTTACCGCCTACGCACGGAACCGCAGCGAAACCGTAAAGAAAGAAATGGCCGATCGATTCAATCTCCAGAACGATGTTTCCGTAAAGATTTCAGTAAACGGAAGCGGTTTCGTAAAAGTCGATGGAATGAAGCTTCCGAGCAACAACTACCAGGGTAAATTCTATTCCAACAATGAGTTGCTCTTGACGGCCGTTAGCGAAAACGGGGTATTCACGGGCTGGTCTGACGGATCCACCGAAAATCCGCGTAAGGTCCAGGTTAGCGCGGGCCAAACGATTACAGCGAATTTCAAGTAAAAATCAACAAATGCAAGGTACCCTGCGGAGAAACCGCAGGGGCTTTTTGTATATTGTGAGCATGTCCAGAGCCGCCAAAAGACGCAGAAAAATGATGATGGAGAGTCAACTGCTCCCGCTTGCGCCCCCTAAAAAAAAGCTAAAACTTTCCTTCAGGAACAAGGCTCTCATTACTTTAATCATTCTAGAGGTGTGTTTTGTCACAGCCTTTTTTCTTTTGAAAGCAAAGGCTCATTCATATTGCCTCGGCAACATCATCGATGACAACTTTTTAGATTCACTCGCCACACGTGAACTATACTACACTTTGCTTAGAATTTCCATAGCATTCTTTGTAAGTTTTGGTCTCGGCAATATTTTACACATCTTTAAGGTGCTACCACCAAGAAAGAACAACGAAGAACCTACTTTAAACAAATTCATTATAGAAATTCTCCTTTTGGTGCTACTCGCCATGGGCGTTTCCATCGAGCAAGTTATCGAGCTCCCGGCAAGGTTCACGCAAAAGCCGACACTACAAAAAGAAATCCTTATCAACAAAGATACATGGACAACGAAATCTGGAATGCATTACGACCTTATTTTTAGCAGCAAATCGAGCATAACGGTCAGCAAACGCACTTATATGGCAGCGCATACCGGAACTGAATATTACACGGTTTATCAAGGGCCATTTCTTATAGATTATCTTCCAACGGATAGATACATTTTGAAAAAAGACTAGATAAACATCGCATACAAATTTTTGTACATTGACGACATGCCGTTTTCACAGGAATATCTCAAAGATTACAAAGAAAAGATTCGTCAGCTTCCACTGGAAGAATTGTACGAAATCATGGAAATAATCCAAAATGATCCGACTAAAGAACGATTCAATATTGTCAAAAAGCGAATAGAAGAACTCACAAACGAACCATTCACTGAACTGTCCTCAGAAGAAAGCGGTGATAATCAAGAAACAGAACAAGGCATCAAGAACTCAACCGGAACAAAGCCACCGAAAGTATGGATTCTCGCCTTACTCGCAATCATCGAAACATGTTTTATTGTCATCGTGATTGTGGCAAAAATAAAAGCGGAAGCCAACTCTATCGGACTATTGATTGACGAAGCTTTTTTAAATTCCGTTGCACAATACGAATATTATCAAACTCTATTTAAAACATTCCTTGTACCATCGATTTGCCTTGGTGCAGCCACAGGATTCTATGCCTACGCATTATATGTGCGCACAAAAAGAATCTATTCTTCCAAAGATTATAAAAAAATCGTTTACCCGTTGTGCCTTATCGCTATGGCAATATTATTCCCGGAATTATCCGATTTACCTTCGATCAGCAGCGAAAAACCGAGCGTTTACGTCGAAAGAGTCATCGAAAAGAAAGAGTTTCATCACAAAAGCACTCCAAACAGGCACTATCTTTACTTCAGCAGCGGATCACGCTTAAAAGTCAGCGGTTTTCAATACAGTAACACAAAAATCGACCAAAGCCATTTCACCATCTACCAAGGCAATACGATTATCAAAGCGTTGCCTACGGAGAAATACACTTTGAAAGTTCAAGCGCAACCCCCTAAAAAAATATGGAAAGGTATTAAACAACAAATAGAATAAATACAGTCGATACAGGCATACCATTTAGTGAAGTAAAAAGAGATTCTTCAAAATAACGAATAGTTATATTACTAATATATCCCCCAAACAACAAAAATCTCCGCAACATAAGTGTTGTGGAGATTTTTGTTTAAGGAGTCGGCCGAAGGCTGAGGAATCCAGTAAAGGTAGCTTTCGATCGAGGGCTATTTCGGTGAGGGCTTGCTTGAGCTTTGCTCAAGTCAAGGCCAAAATCCGGCTGTGTTCGCTTCGCTCTCGCCGGATTTTGTGTTCTCGCCCCTATTCGGCTACGACGATGCTTACGCATCGCGGGGTAGCCAGATTGTTCTTGCCGCTATTCGGCTACGCCGAGCGGCGCGAACCCTACGGGCTACATCTTCGATGTAGCGCAAAATTCGCCATTCGATTTCACTCCGTTCAATCATTGGCAAATTTTGTGGCTGCGCCGGCTTCGGTTTCGCTTCGCTCACTTCCCGGCTTGCCCTTCGGGCTTCACCTTCGGTGAAGCTGATCTGGCTACCTAGGATATGAAAAAGGACCCACAAGGGGTCCTTTTTCATATCGGGGTAGCCAGATTCGAACTGACGACATTCTGCTCCCAAAGCAGACGCTCTACCAGGCTGAGCTACACCCCGAAGTGCATGCAAATATAGCAAAGATTAGCATGAATTTGAGTAAAATATCGAAAATATTTAAAAAAAACGGGTTTGAAAGTCATTGCATGTTATGGCTGGGAGGAGACACAACGGACGGAATAGGCGTAATATCCCCGAATCATAGATTCTTTATCGAGTTCGTACTGTCTCGATAGAATCCACCCGTAATAGAGCATGCCGTTTTCACCCCAAAAATACGCTTTATTACCTTCCCCATCGTATTGTCCACTTTTGTTTCGATAACCCGCCGGGACTGCCGAAAAACCGCTTGCATTCGTTGCCAAAATTTTGTCTTCCCACACCCCTACTGCTCGCAAGGGTGTATTCGCATCTTCCACGCCAAATTGCGCCTTCACCGTATTACGCATTACATCCCACTCTTCTTCCGTAGGAATCCTCCAACCTTCAGGGCAAGCTTTCGACGCTTCATCTTCCTGATACAACCGTCCATACTTTTCACAGTTCGTCAAAACATCATCATAGCAGAATGTCGAGTCCAAAACGATAGAACCGTCCAAGTTCTTGTAAAAGTTCAAATTTTCCGCCATCCAAGTCTTATTCCCGATAACAATGGTTTTGTAATTTTTGCCATCACGGGAATCTTGCATCGATCCGTATTTCGCCGTCGATACAGCAACAGACGAACTAGACTTGAGCAAGTCCGTTTCGCTAGAAGACATTGCGTCATCATCTAAGACGGTAATGGTATCACCAATAATCTCGCAAGGAGGCATTTCGATTTCGACAGGAGTCGAGCCATCACACTGGTACAAAACATGCAAATCCAGGTTATAATAAGCCACACCGTTCGGGCAAACAATTCCGAGATTTTCCTTGTTCCAAATGGCGATGCCCACCATTCCGGCCATGTAACATTGAGCGGAACTACTGGAACCTAAAACATTTTTCGATTCACCGCTACTAGACAGAAAAAGTTCTTCGCCCACAGAACTCATTATATCCGTTGACTGAGAACTGAAAGAAGAATCCGCTTGCGTTTCCAAATTGCTTCCGGTATCTCCATCACAGGCAAGCATCGTAAACGAAAGACCTATAAAAACAAGGCTAGCAATTGACAAATTACGAATAATCATAGTACTCCTATAACATCCCTACACTAGCGCAATATACAAATTTATCCGTACCGGCCTCGTCCTTTAGGATATAAAATGTAAAAAATAAAAAAAACTCACTTTTGTGCAGTGAAAATATTGACAATTGCCCAGTTGTGCATTATATTTATATTGTCAAAATTCCAGAACCTTTATGACGCGAGGAAAATTATGGAAAACAACAACGAAAAACGCAAAGAAATGACGGCCAGACAAGAAGAAATCTACGAATACATTAAGAAATATTCCAAGGAAAATCACATGCCGCCGACCGTCCGTGAAATCGGCAACCATTTCGACATTTCCTCCACGAACGGCGTACGCTCCATCCTCGCCGCCCTCATCAAGAAAGGCTACATCAACCGCTCTCCGCGCCTCAGCCGCGGTATCGAAATTCTGAGCGACAGTAACGAATCCGGTAAAAAGGTTCCAAGCAATATCGTGGAAATTCCAATCGTCGGTCGTGTAGCCGCTGGTACGCCCATACTTGCCGTCCAGAATCTCGAAGGCACGGTCACCATCGACAGAGATTTTCTCGCCTGCCGCAGCGATGTCTTTGCTCTTCGCGTCAAGGGAGACTCCATGATCAACGCCGGCATTTTCGATGGCGACCTGATTTTTGCCCGTCAGCAAAAAACAGCTGATCTCGGTGAAATTGTTGTCGCCCAGATTGACAACGAAGCTACCGTCAAGTACTACCATCCGAGTTCAGACCATGTAGAACTGCGCCCGGCAAATCCGAAATACAAACCGATTATCGTGAATAACAAGAAGGACTTTTCGATTGCGGGCCGCGTCATCGGAGTCATGAGAAAAGTTAATTAGTTTGTTTTCACCAAAAGCGACTTTCACTTTGGAGACCATACGCTTGACGACGAACCGTTAAGTGTTCACGACTTAGTTCATATGCGGACAGATGCAGATTATGGCCATGTAAGAACAAAAACACGAGAGAACAAAACCGCAAGCAACGCGAATAAGTTCAAAAGCGAATATAGCGGTCACAAGCAAAGTGCTCAAACTTTAAAGAACAAAAAACCGAAGCAATACGCTTCGGCTTTTTAGTTTACAAGAAACTCTACGATTTTTTCGTTTCTGTTCAAGAACGAAACATTAATCGTCAAATTCGGCGAGTTCTTCTTCAGCTTCCTTGAGAGCGGCTGCGTCTGGCCCTTCGATATCGTCATCATCGACTTCGTCCAAAGAGTCTCCGCCCATGGCGCCCAGCTGGTATTCCACCTTGCGGGCTTCCTTGGACTGGCCCAAGTGAAGGATTGCAGCGCATTCTTCGCAATAGCCAAGGTGCTTATCCACCCAGAATTCCGGAGAAACAAGATTCTTGTTGCAGCGCGTACAAATTTGCGTTGCAGCTTCACGCGTGAATGCAGCGTTTTGTTCTTCCAGTTCCTTCAAGATGCGTTCCGTCAATTCTTCCTGCGTCTCTTCGGCCAAGGAAATCTTGTGACGGATAGCGGAGGTCGGCTTCTTTTCGAGATTTTTCATCTCCGAAGAGACCTTCTTCTTGTTGGCGCGTTCTTCCTGTTCGTCGATTTCGACAAACATGATAAACTTGCAGGGTTTCTTGCCATCGAGCAGCACGGAATATGGATATTCAATCTTGGCGGTCGCCTTTTTCGATTCGGATTTTTCGGCCGGTTTTTCGGCAACCTTTTCAGCAGGCTTTTCTGCCAATTTTTCGACAGCCTTTTCAACCGTCTCGACGACATCAACCTTTTCCGTCGATTCCTTCAAAGCTTGCTTGGAAGCGGCCTTCTCCGTTTCCTTCTTTTCTGCATTTTTTTTAGCAGGCGCCTTCGCCTGAGCCTTGGCCTCTTTCGCAGGGACGGCCTCGACTGCCGGTTCAACCTTTTTTGCTGGCGCCGGTTTTTTCGAAGTTTCTGCCTTAGCGGGTGCTGTTTTTGCAGACGGTTTCTTTGCCGAAGCCGGAGCGGCCTTTACCGGTTTTGCTGGTTCCTTCTTTGCAGGAACGTCCTTTTTCACGACAGGCTTCTTTTCCGGAGCAGGCTTTGCAGGGGCGGCCTTTTTTGCCGGAGCAGGAGCGGGCTTCGCAGCCGTTTTTTTGGCCGGAGCAGGCTTTGCCGCAGGTTTCTTTGCCGGAGCAGCCTTCGCTGGGGCTGCAGGCTTCGACGGTTTAGCCTTTTCTGGAGCCTTTTTCGGTGCGGGCTTAGCAGATTTCTTGTCAGAAGCACTCGCCTTTGCAGGCGCTTTAGATGTCGCTTTTTTGGAACTCATATTTACTTCTTTTCCACAATTGTGATGTTCAAAATCGGATCGTTCGGTGCGATACGGCAGACCACGTCATGCCCTTCGATGACCTTACCAAACACAGTATGCTTGCCGTCCAAATGCGGCTGCGGAAGATGCGTGATAAAGAACTGCGAGCCACCAGTATCCGGACCACGGTTCGCCATGGAAATCACGCCCGTCTCGTGCTTGAGGTCGTTCTTCTCGTCGTCGATGGTATAACCGGGACCGCCCGTTCCGTCTCCGTTCGGGTCACCCCCCTGGATCATGAATCCAGGAATCACACGATGAAACAGAAGGCCGTTATAAAAACCACTTTCAGCGAGATTTACAAAATTCGCCACAGTATTCGGAGCCGCCTTGAAGTTCAAATCCACTATGATTTTACCTTCGTGCGTCGTTATTTCGGCAAGAATTTGAGTAGTTCCCGTGTAATCCTTGTTAAAAACTTTCCCTTGAGCAAAAGCATTTGCGGCAAGGCCTATGAGCGAAGCGCAGATAATAAGCTTTTTAAACAAATCTAGACTTCCGTAGTTATATTGTTCTGATAGAACGAAATGTTCAACTAGAATATAGTTTTTTTTTGAAGGGTTCATTGCAGCATCCAAAAAACAAGCACAAGATTTCTATATTTACGCAAAAACTCTTCAACATTTCAATATGCCGCAAAACAACAATATCCGTAATTTTAGTATTATCGCCCACATCGATCACGGCAAATCCACCTTGGCCGACAGAATGATTGAACTGACCAAGACAGTCTCCAAAAACGAAATGACAAACCAGCTCCTGGACGACATGGACCTGGAACGCGAACGCGGCATCACCATCAAGGCTCACGCCATCCGCATGGTCTATGAAAAAGACGGCGAAGAATACATTTTGAACATGATCGACACCCCGGGGCACGTGGACTTCACCTACGAAGTTAGCCGTTCTCTGGCCGCCTGCGAAGGAGCCATCCTCGTCGTCGATGCAAGCCAGGGCATCGAAGCCCAGACGCTTTCGAACCTCTACCTCGCCATCGAAAACGACCTCACAATCATCCCCGTTTTGAACAAAGTCGATTTACCGGGCGCACAACCCGACCATGTAGCACAACTCGTCGGCGACCTGCTCGGTTACGACCCCGAACAGATTCCGCGTATTTCTGCAAAAACGGGCCTCAACGTAGAACAGGTCCTCGACAAAATCGTCGATGAAATCCCAGCTCCCAAAGGCGATTCCGGCAAGCCGCTCAAGGCGCTCATCTTCGACTCCGTCTATGATTCTTACCGCGGCGTCATCAACTACATCCGCATCGTCGAAGGTTCGCTCAAGGCCGGCATGAAAATCCGCATGATGAAGACCGGTGGCGAATACGTGGTCACCGAAGTCGGCACATTCAGCATGCGCCGCGACCCGCGTCCGGAACTTTCCGAAGGCATGGTCGGCTACGTGCTCGCAAACGTGAAGACCATCAGCGACGTGAAAATCGGCGATACGCTCACCGATGCCGCAAACCCGGCCACCGAAGCGCTCCCGGGCTACAAGGACGTGCTCCCGATGATTTATTCGGGCATCTACCCTATCGACCCCGAAGACTACAAGAACCTCCGCGAAGCACTCGAAAAGCTCCGCCTGAACGACTCCGCCCTCAGCTGGGAACCGGAAACCTCCGAAGCGCTCGGTTTCGGATTCCGCACAGGATTCCTCGGACTCTTGCACATGGAAATCGTGCAAGAACGCCTTGACCGAGAATTCAACGTCGATATCATCACGACCGTGCCGAACGTGGAATACCACGTGTATATGAGCGATGGCTCCATGGTGAGAATCGAGAGCCCCTCCAAGCTCCCCGATGCAAGCCGCTACGACTACATCGAGGAACCGTATGTGAAGGCTCAAATCTTTACGCCCAAGGAATACGTCGGCGCCATGATGACGCTCTGCGAAGAAAAACGCGGCACGTTCGAGACGATGGAATACATCGACGAGACGAAGGTCATTTTAAAGTACGACCTTCCGCTTGCCGAAATCATGTTCGACTTCTACGACCGGCTCAAGTCCTTGAGCCGCGGTTACGCAGGTCTCGACTACACGCCGAGCGAATACAAGCGCAACAACCTCGTCAAGCTCGACATCCTCCTGAACGGCGACCCGGTCGACGCATTCTCCGTCATTATCCACCGCGACAAGGCGAACACTTATGCAAACGCCATCTGCGTAAAACTCAAGGACCTCATTCCGCGCCAGCAGTTCGACGTTGCCATCCAAGGCGCCATCGGCGGAAAGATTATCAGCCGTTCTACCGTGAAGGCCGTGCGCAAGGACGTGCTTGCCAAGTGCTACGGCGGTGACATCACCCGCAAGCGCAAGCTCCTCGAAAAGCAGAAAGAAGGCAAGAAGCGCATGAAGAGCATCGGCTCCGTGGAAGTGCCGCAGAAGGCGTTCCTCGCCGTGCTTTCGCTCTCCGACGACTCCAACGGGAACAACGATTAACGGTAATTCGAAAACATGTCGGCACTCGATAGAAAAGTCAGGTCTTTGCAACGGCGCCACTCCAGGGCGTACGTGTTTTTCCTTGTCTTTATACTCTGCGCCGTACTCACCATAATGGTGGGTGTACGTTATTACGTCTTGGAACCCGTCCGCATGCAGGACAACTCCCTGTACCCCAAGTTCAAAAAGAACAGCGTCATGTGGATATGCAAACTGCCCCGCTGCACCGAAGGGATCAAGGACGGGGACTACGTCTGGGGGGTATTGCGCAACCAGAACAACATGGTCCGCAAAGTTCTCGGCGTACCAGGCGATTCCATTACAATTACAAACAACGGCAAAATCTATACCCCGCACCGCAATTTCAAGTGGAAAGGCGAAGACGCTTTTATCGAGACCAGAAGCATCTACGTTCCGCGCAAAGGCGATACGCTATTTTTCGACAAACTAAATGATGTAGAACAAGATTATCTCATTTCGCTCATGCACGAGCAGAACGAAAAATTCTATATCAAATCGAGCCTTTGGCAAGGCAACCGCGAGATGGCCATCGAACGAATCGGGTCCACCAAAGTCGGCAACCGTCTTGTGAGTTTACAAGAAATAGACTACATGCCCTGGCAAGACCGTTACCTTGTCGAACTTCAGATATTCCAGTCCGAACCGGGCAACGCCCCCATACACATCAAGCGCGAAATGTTCAGCGCCAAGGACTCCTCTAAAATTTCTTATTACGTTGTTCCCGAAGACTGTTATTACCTCGTCTGCGAAAAGTCCAGCCACTGTGCAGACTCCCGAGAAGTCGGCTATTTCACGAAAAACCGTCTGCTAGGCCAAGCCAACAAAACTGCGAACAAACTGCAAAAGCAGATGGACCGTCAAGTATCACGAGCGAAAAAGTTCGTGAAGATGACCATGAAAAGAAACAGCGCTAAAAGAAAACCTACCAAAAACTGATATTCCGAAGTTTCCACAAAATAGTCAAGCGAATCAAACCAAACATCCGCCGCCATTTTTGTCTTCGTTTCAAATTCATTTTCCCGGCATTCCATATTTCTGTGGTTGGAAATCTATAATCAGCCTTTCTAAAAAGTCAAAAGCGCCTTCATTTTGCAAACAGTCGATTGCAAAAAAACGAAAAAAAATGCTTTGACTCACAATTTCTTAATTTCAAGACGACTCAAATGGAAAGAATGTCGAAACGACCAAACAACAAAAAAGCACCCGAACCATCGGATGCTTCTACAATTTTGCTTTAGATTATAGCCGCGCCAAGGCGCAACCGTAAACTAGTCCAGCGTATGGACCAGGAGACCGTCACGGAGTTTCGGTTCGAACCAGGTGCTCTTCGGCGGCATGATGGCGCCAGCGTCTGCAATGCTCATGAGCTGGTCGAGCGTGGTCGGATACATGGCAAAGGCGCAGGCGCATTCACCGCTATCGACGCGCTTCACGAGTTCGCCGAGACCGCGGATGCCACCGACAAAGTCGATACGCTTGGAAGTACGCGGGTCGTCGATGTCAAAGAGCGGCTTCAGCACGAGCTTCTGGAGGAGAGCCACGTCGAGGCTGTCGACCGGTCCGAGATTCTTGAGGAACTTGTCCTTGAACGTGCAAGCGTACCACTTGCCGCCCATGTAGAAGTTCACCTGGTTCTGCTTTGCAGGACTCTGCATTTCAGCAAGTTCCTGAATGTCGAACACGAGCTTCAGTTCTTCCATGAGCTGTTCCGGCGTACGGCCATTCAAGTCTTTGAGCACGCGGTTGTAGTCCAAAATCTTGAGCTGGGTGCTCGGGAAGAGAATCGCAAGATAACGGTTGTATTCTTCTTCTCCGGTGTTCTGCGGATTCTGCTCGGCGCGGTAGCTTGCGGCACGGGCACCAGCAGCACTGCGGTGGTGGCCGTCGGCGATATAGCTCACCGGCACAGCTTCAAAAGACTTACGGATAGCTTCGATTTCGGCATCATCGTCGATAATCCAGACGGTATGGCCAAAGCCATCGCCCTTGCTCACGAAATCGTAAACAGGCTTGCGCTTGGTGACCGCACCAAACACATCGAACTGGCCGTTATCGCGGTAAGTGAGGAACACCGGACCGGTGTTGGCGTTGGTGGCGAGCACGTGGCGGAGACGGTCTTCTTCCTTGTCCGCACGGGTCAGTTCGTGCTTCTTGATGATGCCGTTGAAGTAATCGGCAGCCGGCACACAGCAAACTAGGCCGTACTGTTCACGACCGTTCATGGTCTGGCGATAGACATAGAGGCAAGGCTTCTTGTCGAAAGCAATCACGCCGTCTTCAATCATCTTGTCGAGATTTTCACGAGCGTGGGCATAGACCTTCGGGTCATAGGCATCGACGGAATCCGGAAGTTCGAGTTCCGCACGAGTCACGCGCAAATAGGAGTGCGGCAGCCCCTCGGCCATGGCCTTGGCTTCGGCGCGGTTCATCACGTCATACGGGAGCGCAGAAATTGTCTCGGCTTCGGCCGGGTTGACCGGACGCAGAGCCTTGAACGGATAAATGTGCATCATAGGTTTCTTTCCTTTGTGAGCTTCTTTGATTAAAACTTCGTCTTCGGCAATCAAGTTATGGATATAACCCGTCTTTGCCTCAATCCATTTTTTCTTCCTGTAACTTACGATGAAATAAGCTAGAAAAAAGAAGATGATTCCACCGATGGCTGCGATAATTGTAATGCCAATCATGAACGCAAGCAGGTGGTCTGCGGCATCATTCCACAAATGACTGATAACAGATGTGAAGTTTTTGAACGAAAGGCCCTCAAATTCATCGAGGAAATTGAAACTAATCGCTTCCGGGTGCACAATCTTGCAACCGAGCATATAGCCTGTCGGGTAGAAAAAGCCAAACTGGGTCAGCGGGTTTGCCACAAAGGACGAAACAATTCCGGGGACTTTCGGGAGTCTAAAGAGCGCACAGAACGCAACGGTCAAAATAATCGCGACACCGATTGTAGGCCAAATACCGATAAAAACGCCAGCTGCGACAGACCAAGCCACCTGAATCGCATCTTGCCTGCGCGGGAACATCCGATTGTAATAAATACGGCTCAATCGCTTGTATTTGGGTTCCGTTGTCCTCTTTCTTTTTACCATATCACCTCATTAATCAATCGTGCCAAAGATAGAAATTTTCACCACGTAAAATCAAGTTTTTCAATGAATCAAGAAAAAAAGATATGATACAGCACACAAGGGTAGTAGGCGGTAGGCAGTAGGCGATAGGAAGTAGGAAACGTCATTGCACAGAGTGCATAACGACATCGGCTCGGCTATAGAACCCGCAAGCGGTTCTGCAGCTCTCGCCTCGCACGTCATTGCGAGGAACGCAGTGACGAAGCAATCTACTCCAAAAGCGTTATCCTGAGCGAAGCAACATAGTTGCGAAGTCGAATGGATCCAATAAAGTTATTAGAATGGAAAAAAAACAACTGGATTCTTCGCTACGCTCAGAATGACGGTGATGCAGCCTAATCACATTTTTTAAATTTCCTCCCATGCAACACTTGATTTCGAAAGAAGGCTTTGAAAAATTCAAGGCAGAATGGGAACATCTCAAATATGTTGAACGCCCGGCCATGATCAACCAGGTGCAAGCCGCCGCTGCCGAAGGCGACCGCAGCGAAAACGCGGCCTACACTTACGGGCGCATGCGCGTGCGCGAAATTGACCGTCGTCTGCGCGAGCTCGACCGCATTCTGGACGGCGCAAAGATTGTCGAAAACGCAGCTACCAAGGACGGCTCCATCCGCTTTGGCGCCACGGTCAAGATGCTCGACAAAAAGACCAAGCGCGAAAAGGTCTATAGCATCGTCGGCGACAAGGAAATCGACCCGCTCCAGGGCCGCATCAGCATGAAGTCCCCCATCGGCGAAGCATTGCAAGGCAAAAAAGCCGGCGACACCATCGAAGTCCAAGCCCCCCGCGGAAAAATTGTTTACGAGATATTAGAGGTAAACTACTAGCTATGAGCACGCTCCCTATGGTCGCTTTGAGCTCGTGCTTTGCACTTTGAGCACGCTTCGCTTTGGGCACTTCTAATTACAACAACCTCATAGCCAGCACCCCAAAGAACCGCAAAAATCCGTGCCCCCATACCTTCACTGGATCCTAAGTTCTAAGCTCCAAGCTCTACCGACTAAATCCCATACCCCACACCTCTATGTTCATCGATACTCATTGTCATATTGATTCTTACGAGCGCCATGCGGGCGAATTCTTTGACGCTCTTCTCGAACGTTTCCGCACATCGAGTTTCGCGAACGTTCTCAACTCCGCCAAAGAAAAGGCCGCAGCATCCAAGATTGCACAACCCGAAGCGTTTATCCACGTCGCTTGCGACCCGGCAGATTTCGAATACGCCCGCAAACTCAGCGAAAAATACGACAACGTCTACACCGCCTACGGCATCCATCCCGAATATGTCGAAACGGAAACGGCCGAAGACGAAGCCCGACTCCTCGAATACCTCGCCCATCCGAAGTGCGTCGCCTGCGGTGAATTCGGTCTCGACTACCACTACGGCGCAGAAACTAAAGTAGCACAAGTCAAGCTCTTTGAACGTCATTTGCAACTCGGCATCGAAAGCGGAAAGCCACTCGTGCTCCACCTCCGCGAAGCCGATGACGACGCCCTTGCCATTCTCCGCGCTGCCAACTTGCACGATACAAAAATCCACATACACTGCTTTACAGGCACGCCCGAATTCGTCGAACAACTCCTCGCTCTTGACGCTCAGATTTTCGTCGGATTCACGGGCATTGTCACGTTCAACAACGCCCAAAGCGTACGGGACGCCGCCGCACTTGTACCCATCGACCAAATGCTCTTGGAAACTGACGCCCCTTACATGGCGCCTGTCCCCTTCCGCGGAAAGCCCTGCCATTCCGGCTACATTCCGTTTATAGCAGACAAGCTCGCCGAAATAAAAAACGTGCCCGTAGACGAACTCTACAGGCACTGCCGCGAAAACACCAAAAAATGTTACGGGATATAAATACCGATCCCAAAAGTCCGGGATGACAGATCAATGTCCGGAGATGGCTTTTGCTTTTAGGCCTTAACTTCTGCGGTTTCAGCTTTTTCCGGCACCGTTCCCTGCGTCGGAACATCGTAATGGTTCTTCATATACTCTAGCGCCATTTCCGTATTGAGCGGCTTGCTGAAATAGAATCCCTGAATCAAACGGCAACCTTCGCGGTAAAGGAAGTCAAGTTGTTCCTTGGTTTCGACACCTTCGGCAATAAGATCCAAGTTCAGGGACTTCGCAATGCCAATCACCATGCGCGCAAACGAAGCGTCTTCTTCGTTATCGGCCACGTGATCCACAAAGTACTTGTCCATCTTGAGCGTATGAACCGGATAGCGTTTCAAGTACGAAAGCGAACTGTAACCCGTGCCGAAATCGTCAATGGAAATCTGGATACCCATGTTCGATAGCGCACGCATGATTTCAATCGTCTTGTCCGCCTCGCACATCGCGGTATATTCCGTAATTTCGAGTTTCAAGTTACGCGGATTCAAGTTCGTCTCCGTCAGCACGCGACGGACGTCGTCAACCATCGAATCCATAGAGAACTGCTTGGCAGAGAAGTTCACGGCGACCTGGATATCCTTGTATCCCATATCGACCCATTGCTTCGTCTGGCGACATGCCATGCGCAAGATGAGCGCACCCATCGGCACGATAAGCCCCGTCTCTTCGGCAATCGGAATGAACTCCGCCGGCGAAATGATGCCGCGTTCCGACTGGTTCCAACGCACAAGCGCCTCAAAGCCCACAATCTTGTTTCCGGCCCGGATATCGACAATCGGCTGGTACATCAGCACAAATTCCTGAGCCTGGATTGCACGGCGGATTTCGAACTCGAGCTTGTAAAGCTTCATCGCCTTTTCGCGGATACCACCGCTAAAGAACTGGATACCACCATGGTTGATGCCCTTCTTCATATCACGAAGGCTTGCGTTGGCGTTGGCAAGAATATCCTCGACGCAATCGACATCCTGGTTTATGACAATGGACATCGAGACACTGATATAAAGATCCTTGCCGTCCAACGAAATCGGAGATTTCACTTTATTATGAATATTACGGACAAGCGGAATCAAATCGTCATTGGGGTCCCGACTCTGGATATGGTGCAAAATAACGGCAAAGACATCCGGTCCAATGCGAGCCACGCAATCATCCGGACGCGCCGCCGATTTTAAGCGGTCAGCAATCGTGCGGAGAACGCTATCGCCAATATTGATGGAATACGAAGCATTGATTGCGCCAAAACTGTCGATATCCAAAAGAGCCACCGCAAAGACATGATCCGGACGTTTCGCGGCGATATCTACGTCATTTTTTAGTTTTTCAAGGAAATACTTGCGGTTATAAACCCCGGTCAAGGCATCCTGATAGGCGTAATTGTACTTTTCTATTTCCATGGACTTACGGTCCACCGTTTCCGCCAAGGAACCAATTACGCGAATCGGGCGTCCCAATTCATTGCTCTGCACACGGCCGCTAATCACAAGCTTCGCATTTTTCTTGGTCGCATCGAGCAACGTCAAATTGCAGGAGAACGTCCCCACCGTCTGCAAAGCCTTGTTCAACTGTTCACGGAACACATTCCAGTCGCTTTCGATAACACGCTTCTTCAACGGTTCGAACGAATCCTCGAGACTCACCGACTCGGCAGCAAGCAGCTTGGCAATTCGATTCGACCAATAAACCTTCCCCGTCGCCACGTCAAAAGTCCAGAATCCATCCGACGACACGTCAATCATCATCTGGAACATTTCGTCCTTTTCAAGAAGATCTCTCTTCAAGTCGCGAATAGGTTCCACAACCTTAGGCTCCGGAATATCCACATCATTCCGAATTTTCTTGCTATCGCCCAACGGGAATCTGTAAAAAAGAGAAACATAAGCCAAAAAGACGATGGCTATAATATACGGGATGAAATTGTATACATGGTCGCTAAAATTCAGAATATTCGGAATGGATTCCGCGAAAAAAAAGCACGCTAACAATAGCGAGAAGCGTAATACCACATGTTCATCAAAAAGTCTCATGTCAACCCAATCTTTTGATTACACCTAAAATAAATTGAATATTTCAAAATGGAACATCCTGGAAGAATTTAGTAATGATTTCTTTACTCCAACTTCTAGTATTCCAATTTGGAATAGTACAATTGTTAAAACATAAAGACACTTGCAGCGTTTTCCCCCACAAGTGTCCTCCTGTTTCTAAAAAAGAATATAGCATAAAAAAACGGAAAAATCAAATCTAAATTAAATTAATTGTTTTATATCACAAATAAAGAACAAATTAACCGCAAACACCGTTAAATTCAAGTAAAATAAGGGTTCACGACGATTCGCCTACCTACATATACTATAGGAACTGGATTTACAAGCACCATTTTTTTTAAGAAAAAAAACTGTTTTAAATAAAATAAAAATGTAATCTTTCCATGGCTTTTTTTTCGAAAAAAAGCGCCTTTTACTACAAAAAAAGGCTAAAAGAAACCGCAAAGCAATGTAAAAAACTGTTTTCATTAAGAAATACGTAACATTTATTTTTGTTTACAATTCAAGCGGATTTTATAACGATTCACAAACAAAAAATCCCCGGATTTTTCTAAACCGGGGACCACTAAAAAGACTGAAGTCGGAAACTAGTCCGAAGAAGTCGAATCCTTGCTATTCAAAATGCAGCGGATAGACATTCCCCAATCTTTACTGTACGTTTCCCTATAATGATAGAGATCGCTTCTATCGCTCAACAAGCAGCGGTATTCATACTCTTCCGAAGTCCAATACACTCCATGACTTCCTCCACAAATGTAAACCGATCCAAAATAACGGCTAGCAAGACCGGAAAAACCGAATTGGTCCGTACCGAGCTGACCAGTCCACGTCTTGAGGGACTTCAAGCTATTCCCATTGCCGCTAGCACCAACTTTTAAACTATCCGCATAATCACCCAAAATATCCCATTCTTCGTTGCTAGGCAGATGCCATCCCGCAGGGCAAGCATTCAACGCTTCTTTCTGGTAGTAAAGGCGTCCATACTTTTCGCAATTACTATTTTCGCCCCCATAACATTCGCTGAGCTCCGTCTTATAGTTCAAATTCTGGGCCATCCAGGTTTGCGTGCCAATCGTGACCGTACGATAGACCTGACTGTCGCGGACATCAAGGAACTGGCCATACAAGCCGGAATCAAGCATATCCTTGTTCAGATAATCGGTAGTGACACACTTATATTGGTTACAGTCATACACTTCGGACATAAACGCGGAATTCTGCGCAGACGACGAAGACACCACCACCGATGAACTGGATTGCTCCTGAGACGACGAAGACACCTCCACTGACGAGCTGGACAATGCCTGAGACGACGACGATTTCACCACCGACGAACTGGACAGTTTTTGGGACGACGAAGACTTCGCCTTCGACGAGCTGGACTTCTTTTGCGAAGAGGACGACTTCGCCTTCGACGAGCTGGACTTCTTTTGCGAAGAGGACGACTTCGCCTTCGACGAACTAGAAGGCAGTTCTTCCTCGTCCAGCTTCATTTTAATCCAGTCTTCGTCTTTGCAAAGATAATAGGTGGACGTCTTTTGCACAAAAACGACTTTACCGTCAAAATCTTCGAAACAATAACCCAGATTACCAACGGTCTTGACCGAATCAACCGTGGCACCACCACGCTCGGTATAATTGCTAGCTCCCGTAGAATCCGAATCACCACATGCATTCAGGCAAATCATTCCACCCAACGCAAACCATAAAGCAGATTTCTGCATATTTTTTCTCCACACTTAGAATGTTTTTTGGCAGAGCACAACATAAAAAAATGTGCGATCCCTGTAAAGCCGACAACTTGTTGGAACAGCGCATATAGGCGCAATTATGTTCCGGAGGGTGAAGCCTTCCCCATGGACGATAACGTCATGTCGGAATCCGCCTGCCCTGAGCTCGGTTGGTGAGCTAAGCCTGTGCTGAGCTTGTCGAACCATGTCGAACGGGAATCCGCTATCTCAGAACAAAAAAAAGCCTCCGGCTTTATGAGACGAAAGAACGGCTGGCTTTAACCAGTCGGTTTTGCATTTCCACGCTTTTAGCATTTGGGAAAGGAGTGTCCGTGAGCAAAAAGCGACCGGTATAAACCGGTCGCGTTCGCGAGAGAATCCGCCAACCAGCATATTTCATCTAGAATTCAGCGGATTCGGTCGTTTGTTTGGAGGGCGGAGCCTTCCCTAGTAAAGAGCGCGGCCTTGCGCTAAGCATTGCTTTGCATCCGTGAGCAAAAAAGAACGGCCAGCATTAACTGGTCGTTCTTTTTAAACCTGAATTCCAAAGCAGTTTAGCTTTTGGAAAAGGAGGGTCTTAGGGAGGGCGGAGCCTTCCCTAGTCTAAAAGCGAGGACTTACGTTAAGTAAGCCCGAGCAATTACACAGCGCCCTGCCACTTCATGGCATCGGCAACCTTGAGGAAGCCAGCGATGTTTGCACCCATGACGAGGTTCTTCTTGTCGCCATACTTTGCAGCAGCGCCAGAAGCAGCCTTGTAGATGCTCTTCATGATGCCTTCGAGCTTAGCATCAACTTCTTCGAATGTCCAGGAGAGACGTTCAGAGTTCTGAGACATTTCGAGACCAGAGGTAGCAACGCCACCAGCGTTAGCAGCCTTAGCCGGTCCAAAGAGAACGCCAGCCTTCTGGAAAGCTTCGATAGCTTCCGGAGTAGACGGCATGTTAGCACCTTCAGCAA
>Ga0310696_10002867_pt1 | contig 22218 bp, 27 predicted proteins | sample AusTroGonzalo_MG_4_FD_203885 | JGI IMG/M metagenome (GOLD analysis project Ga0310696, IMG submission 203885) | Bovine rumen microbial communities from tropical cattle in Woodstock, Queensland, Australia - Gonzalo_02 (v2) (version 2) | ecosystem: Host-associated > Mammals > Digestive system >...
TTATTGTTCAACCTATATTTCTTTTTTCAGGAAACCTATACCTTTCTTTGGCAAAAGGTATATGTTTCTTTGGCAAAAGGTATATGTTTTCTTTGGCAAAAGGTATATGTTTTCTACCTCTATATGTAGGGTGTTTATATGATAGAGGTTTACTCTTGGAAAAGATGGGGGCGACGGGGTATCATGCCGCCGCCCTCTCCCGGAACTACTACTCTTCGTTCTGAAGCATCTTCTCCAATTCCTCGATGGACTTGTTTTCGAGTGCCTGGTCTTGCTTCTTTGCGATGAGTTCGAGAATCTTTCGATTGTTCTCACGGGCAGCGGCACGGCGATGAGCCTTGTCCTCTTCTGCCTGCTTGGTGGTGTAGATGTCCTTCAGGATGCGGAAGGTCAGTTCGTCGATGGTCTCTTCCGTCTGTGCCGATGGCTTCAGGAAGTCCAGTTCGCTGTCGCCCGTCACGCCCTTCTGGTCGTTGATACGGCGACGGATGGCCTTTGCCAACTCGCCGATTTCGTCCTTCGACAAGTCCCACAGCTGTTCTACACTCAGCATCCCGCGATTGGTTTGGATGCGTAACTTCTTTCTCGATGCAATCTTATACATAGTCGTAATGATTAAATGTGATTAAAACTTGATTCTGATGATACGGCTGTCGGTGCCCGTGGTGCGCACTACCATTTCGTCGCGCACGGTGGCATTGAAGCCTAAGCCTGATAGTTGGCCGTCGGTGCTTTCGACCTGCTGCGTCTGTCCGAGCACTTCCATCACCTTGCGATGATCTAAGAGGTCGGCGGTCAGGAACTCGTTGTGGAAGCCACGGATGGCACGGGGTGCCTTGGCTCCGTCGAGCATGAAGAAGTAATGCTTGTGGCCCGTCTCGCTCTGCCAGTAGTTTGGCGAGAGGCAAACGAGGTTGACGCGGTGGAACTCGCAGGTGCGCAGTCCGTAGATTTCGCGTACTATGCCGCTGCCGTCCTTCAGGTAGTCGCTGTGCTTGATGTTGGCCAGTCGCCCGTCCTTGATGGTGACGGTTGCGATGTCGGCGCGTCGCTCGATGGTGTGCGGTATCTCGTACTGGAACACCTCGTCACCGATGGCGATTTCCGCTTTGGTTGTGGTGTTGGCTCCGCGGTCGTAGTTGATGATGAAGAACTGATAGTCGCCGTCCTTCAACTTGTCGGGGTCAGTCCAGAAGATGTTCTCCACACCGATATGCACAGGTCGTATCATGTCGATGTCGAGCATACCACCACAGACGGGTGTCTTGCGTCCCTTGTATGTGGAGTAGTAAATCTCCGTTCCAGTCGGCTCGATGGCGTGTGCGTCGAGGTCGCAGATGTCCTGCCCGTTCTCGTTCCAAAGGATTGAGAAACGGAAGTAAGCATCGACGAAACCGCCAGCCTGCTTCACCGCCTCGCGTATCTCTGACTTTCCGGCAAGGTTGCCGTTGTACGTCCAACCGAAGTTGTTAGGCCATTTGAAGATGGGCTTCGAGTCAGCCACAGCGGGAGCCGTCAGCGTCACGAAGTTCTTCTCCATGCGGTTCTGTAGATAGACCTCCACAGCCTTGCACGTCGGCAGGATGTCGCGCATGAACTCGTCGATGCCTACCACGGGCACACCGTCAAACTCGCTGCTCTTGTGGCGTGTGGCCGTTGGTTTCAGTCCGTCGAAGATGCTCACGGGTTTTACGCTTCCGTCGCCAGAGTTGGCATGAAGAATGTCACAAACCTTGATGTCCTCCATCGTGGCGCAACGGCGGTTGAACGACTGCTCGTAGCCGTTCTCCGTCACGAAAGCCTTGGCCGCGTCAATCATCTGCTGAGTGATGGGAGCCTTCGCCTTCATGTAGTTGGCAGGATCAACCCGCTTGTTCCAGTCGGTGCAAGCCTTCGCCAACTCCTTGCCCTCGGCCAACTCCGTGCAGAGCGTGCCGATGAGTTCCGTGCGGAATCGGGCAAACGGGTACTTGTAGGATGTGACCCACAGCCAGTTGTCGCGCTTCTCCTGGGGAATGTCGGCATACTCGCGGGCCTTCGTCAGGTAGTCCTCCACCTTCGGCAGATAGGTGTCACCGTTCAGCAGCGAACCTTGATTGATAAGGTCGGCCACCAGTGCCAGCGTGTCCGTGCCGATGGTGTTCAGCCCCTTCTCCAGTTGCACCTTGTCCTCACGGTAGCGAGCCGTAAGGCTGTCGGGCGTTTCGTTGGTGAAGGTCACGAACTCACGGCGCAAGCGTACCATGAAGTGATGGAACGTATAGACGCGCCCTGCTTCCACCACGCCGTACTTGTCGGCTTCCTCCTGCGTGTACTGCTTCACGTTCTGACTGATACCCAGTGCAAAGTCCTCGGCGTTCTTGTTCGTCTGCTCGTAGGGTAGGAAGTTCAGATTGTTGAAGGTCTCAACAAACACGCCACCGATGGGCGCACCCTTCAGCAGCTCGCTCATCAGTCGGAATGACTCGCGGTACTCGTCGCTCGTCTCACCGTCGTACATCGTGATGATGTTCAAGTCCTCATCAACCGCCACGATGTTGCCGTAACGCTCGAAGAAGTTCCGGCAGGTGTTACAGTTGTGTTCACTCGATTGCGGGTCACGGAACACGGGGTCTTCGCCGAAGCCTCGCATATAGGTTTCCCATACTTGCCGTCCCGTCACCGTCGAGCGGAACAACTTGCCTCTCTCGCTCAGGCTGTTAAACTGCGCCTGAAACAGCTCTTTTACTTTCTCGTTCATAGTTCCTTTTGTTTTAATTGTGAGAAAATTGGGTTATTTAATTCGTTCAATTCGTGTAATTCGTGTTCAAAGAAAACGAGAGGCACCCTCGTCGGATGTCTCTCGATGTCGATTGCGATGTCTGCCGATTACGGCTCCAGCCCCCCGCCCGTGTCCTGACTGCCACCGCCCTGCTGGGTGCCGCCGTTGTTGTCGCCAGTGTTACCACCCTGTGCGGGTTCGTCGTCGTTGGGGATGGCAGTGTCGGTTGCTACCATCTTAACCTTTTGTGCCTGCTTGCTCAGTGCAAACTGCTTGCTGAACTTCACGCCGATCGTGGCACCAAGCACCCAATTAAGGCGGTCAGTAGTCAGGTCGCTTTCCTCGGCACGGGTGCGGACGGGAACGCTTGGGTCTGCCGTGTGGGCTGCCGTGGTCTCGCGCTCGATGTCGGCATCACTCACGCTGCCGTTCACCTTCGGGTAGATGCTGACCATCTTTGTGCCCGTATGGTCGGCAAGGCTAATGCGGTTGCTCTCCAACACTTCCTCGCTCACGATGTCGGCGATGGCTGCGATGACCGTTGTCACCTCGTAAGCCTTTACGCCGGTACGAGCGGCAATCTTTTCAGCCAACTCGGCGTTGGTGATCTCGTTGTTAATCACCGCTTCGGCAAAGAAGCTGTGGCTGCCCTGCTGGGCACTCGTCGGGTTGTATTCGCGAACCCTGTACTTAACTTTACTCATTGTCGTATCGTTTTAATTGTTCAATGTCGTTCATATCAAGAATTAGAGAATTGGGGAATTACCAGCCTTTGATGTCGTACAAGTCTTGGAGAGCATCGTCTATTCGACTGAGACTGCCGCCACCGACTGAGCGATACTTCTTGAACTCACGGCGAGTGATACGCAGAAGGTCGCCCACGGTCTTGATATTGTTGTTGTCGAATAGTTTTTCAAGCCTTACGCCATAGCCAGGGTCCCAACCTCTCCTGTGAATGTGGTTGGTGATTTCTTCTACTGGTGCCATGTCCGCTTCATCACTCCACCACCGATTAGGGTCTTGTTTCGGTTCAAGTTGTGCAAGCCGCTCTTTCAGTTCATCGCGCTCTTGCTCAATCTTCATATATTCGTCACGCAATTTGCGGCTCCATTCCAGGTGCTCATCATATTGGGCTTTCAGCTTCTCTAATTCCGAACCGTTATCTACCCAATCGACATCGTGTGGGTGGTCTGTGTAGATGACCTGTTCCACATTCAACAGATGGAAAGGTGATGGCTGTTCGTTTTTCCACGATTTGGGATGTACTGTAACTCGCGCTGTTTCTCTGTCGTGAATTACCATTAGCGTTTCGGCCTCATTGATGAAGCGGTCGCCATTGTTTGTCTTTACGATAATCATAGTTCCTTTTGTTATATTTTCGGGTTTTTAATCTTTCGCCATTTCTTGCTCTTCTTGTTTGGATCGGGCTTACGAGCCAGCCGTTCTAATTTGTTTTGCCATTTCTGGCCACTCTTTGTCTCTCGATACGTGTTGATGCGGTCTTCCATACGGTTGTCGTATTCATCACGATGTGCTACGTGGGTGAGGTGCCAACCGCAACATGCCTTGCAATAGTATGGATGTAACCGCTCGCCACCTTGTATCTCGTCGGCATTCCATTTGAGGAAGTCCTGTGCCTTCCGTTCGGTCTCGAACAACATCTTCTGCTTCCCACAATCTGGGCAGAATATTCTATGAGTTGGTTTCATTATTCGTTCAATTCGTTCAATTCGTGTTCAAAGAAAAAGAGAGGCAGGCCGTGGTGGTCTGTCTCTCCGACTTATCTGTTCGTCCTATCAAGTAGGCTGTGGTAGAGTCAATCCTTTACGGCTCCAGCCCCCCGCCCGTGTCCTGACTGCCACCGCCCTGCTGGTTGCCGCCGCCAGTGTCGCCAGAGTTACCACCTTGTGCGGGTTCGTCGTCGTTGGGGATGGCTGTGTCGGTTGCCACCATCTTCACCTTTTGAGCTTGCTTGCTCAGAGCAAACTGCTTGCTGAACTTCACGCCGATCGTGGCACCAAGCACCCAATTAAGGCGGTCGGTAGTCAGGTCGCTTTCCTCGGCACGGGTGCGGACGGGAACGCTTGGGTCAGCTGTGTGGGCTGCCGTGGTCTCGCGCTCGATGTCCGCATCACTCACGCTGCCGTTTACCTTCGGGTAGATGCTGACCATCTTTGTGCCCGTGTGGTCGGCAAGGCTAATGCGGTTGCTCTCCAGCACCTCCTCGCTGATAATGTCGGCGATGGCTGCGATGACCGTTGTCACCTCGTAAGCCTTTACACCAGTACGAGCGGCAATCTTTTCAGCCAACTCGGAGTTGGTGATTTCGTTGTTAATTACCGCTTCGGCAAAGAAGCTGTGGCTGCCCTGCTGGGCACTCGTCGGGTTGTATTCGCGAACCCTGTACTTCACTTTACTCATTGTCGTATCGTTTTATTTGGTTTAGATAATAGCCTTCAAGATTCTCGATGTACTTGATAACTCCTTCCTTTTCGAGTTGCCGAATGGCTTCCATGAATTGGAACGTGGAGTATTCCGCTTTTGTTGCTTCCTCGATGTACTTGGCTTCGTGATTGCCTTTCTCGATGGCTCGCAATATCTTTGGCCGAAGTTGTTCGACCGTATAAACGTGGATGCTCATAGTTCCTTGTTGTTAAGTTGTTCGATAATACGCTTTTCTCTGTCCGATAATTCTACATCACGCTCAAAGCCTTTCTTGTGACGTTGCAACTCGTCCGCGATGCGGTCGCTGAATAGGATGCCACCGCCAAAGATACGCTGACCGCCTCCAAGTGCTCGCAAAGCGTCGAGGTTGGTGACGTACACACATTCGTCTTTCGGTATCTTCAATTCGATGCCACGAGAGAGGAATTTCCCGACCTGCCCCGGATTGATAGCGTTAGGTGGATAGTTCTTTTTCTCCGTCGGATGTTCGGTTACACCTGCCACGTCGTTCAGTTGCTTCTTCAGCGATGGGCACAGCCATACTTTCGGCTCGTCCGTGAAGTTCGTGATGAACGATGTTTTAACGATGGCACCATTCGCATACTTGACGCTTGCATCGGTTAGGATGGTGCAAGATGCTCGACAGTCGAAGCACGTCAGATGTGGCGCGAATAAGAAGTACTGGATGCCAACGGCCTCGTACCATTGAGCAATTTGCGACACAATGCTGAATGGTGGATTGTCTATTACCACGCAGTCGTCGGGATAGCCGAATTTCTTATAGTCGCCTCCAGGATAGAACGGCCTCACGATTGGTCGGTCAGTCAGGTCAATCAGCGTACCAGCGAAATTCTTTACCACCTCATAAACGGCTGGAGGTGTATAGCAATCGTCGGTGGTCTTCTTCGTGCTGTCCTCATGCTTCTGCACAAACGATTCGTAGTCCTCAAACTTCTCGTTCTTGCCGATGCGCTTGACAGGCGATTGTATCACCTCATCTCCGAATAGTGATAATTGTTCCGTCATATTATATTCCTTTCGTTGGTTTCTGATTCATAAAAGTCTTCGCATTTCCCCAAAAAGCCTTCATCACTATCATGGAGCTTGTTGCATATAAGTTTGTACGGCTTTCCCGACCAATCGCAAAAGATGTCCGTGCAATGGTCGCAGAAGAAGCATGACCTTGGATGTGCATTTATCACATACATGCCACATTCGTATTCCCTTGTCGGTTCTTCTCTTGGTACCATATCAATTCGTTCAATTCGTGTTCAAAAGAAAAAGAGAGGCACCATTGCGGATGTCTCTCGATGTCGATTGCGATGTCTGCCGATTACGGCTCCAGCCCCCCGCCCGTGTCCTGACTGCCACCGCCCTGCTGGTTGCCGCCGTTGTTGCCGCCAGTGTTACCACCTTGTGCGGGTTCGTCGTCGTTGGGGATGGCAGTGTCGGTTGCTACCATCTTAACCTTCTGCGCCTGCTTGCTCAGTGCAAACTGCTTGCTGAACTTCACGCCGATTGTGGCACCAAGCACCCAATTAAGGCGGTCGGTAGTCAGGTCGCTCTCCTCTGCACGGGTGCGGACGGGAACGCTTGGGTCTGCCGTGTGGGCTGCTGTGGTCTCGCGCTCGATGTCGGCATCACTCACGCTGCCGTTCACCTTCGGGTAGATGCTGACCATCTTCGTGCCCGTGTGGTCGGCAAGGCTAATGCGGTTACTCTCCAACACCTCCTCGCTGATAATGTCAGCGATGGCTGCGATGACCGTTGTCACCTCGTAAGCCTTTACGCCAGTACGAGCGGCAATCTTTTCAGCCAACTCGGCGTTGGTGATCTCGTTGTTAATCACTGCTTCGGCAAAGAAGCTGTGGCTGCCCTGCTGGGCACTCGTCGGGTTGTACTCCCGAACCCTGTACTTAACTTTACTCATTGTCGTATCGTTTTAATTGTTCAACCTATATTTCTTTTTTCAGAAAACCTATACCTTTCTTTGGCAATTTATTCGTCTTTAATCTTTCCGATGATGTCACGCAGACCAGTGAACACCGGCATGGGCACGGCCTTCACTTCGGGGAATACGAGGTACTTCATCGCTTCGGGCAATTCCTTCTCGACGTTCTTTTCAGTCTTCAGAGCCACCAAAGCGTCATAGACTTGCTCACCGAACTCGTCGCGCTCCTTTTCGAGTTGCTTGGCCTTGGCGTGCAACTTGCGGACGGTTTCGTACTCCTTTGCCTCGACCGTGATGTATGTGCTGTTACCTGGAATCTTGAACGACAGCTTTACGGGGATGTTCGACTCGCGGCTCGTCCATCCGTTCGGATTGTCCTTGATGGCCGTGATGCTTGCACCCGTGCTGTAACCGAAGTAAGTGCTGTATTCGTTGACACAAGCGATGACGGGCGCAGGGATGTACTTTCGCACAAGCACCTGACCTGCCTCGTTCAACTTCTTGTAGGCATTCTCAATCTTCTTTGAATATGCCTTGTTCTTCATCTTCGACGCGGCTTCCTCGGCCATCGTCTTTGTAATTCTTCTGTTCATAGTTCCTTTTGCTGATTGTTAATGCTTGCGGTTCTGCTTTGCCAACTGCTTGCGCTTTATCTGATTGTGTCTCCATTTCGTTGAACCAACGTAATAGCGTCCGAATACGTCAGGAGGTGTGCCCCATGATGGAGAGGGAACCAATGTCGGCACCTCTGGGCGATTTACGATGGGCAGAGCCTTTGCATCTTCGTTAGCACTTGCGCCGCTTGCGGCAATCATTCCGGCCATAGCCATTAAAACTGATTTTTTCAAATTACCTTTCATAATTCCTTTTGTTTTTAAGTTATAAAAAAGAAAAGGCATCGAATTCGACACCTTTTCCGTGATTTCTGTGATTTCTGTGTGACATTACGGCTCCAGCCCCCCGCCCGTGTCCTGACTGCCACCGCCCTGCTGGTTGCCGCCGTTGTTGTCGCCAGAGTTACCACCTTGTGCGGGTTCGTCGTCGTTGGGGATGGCTGTGTCGGTTGCTACCATCTTAACCTTTTGTGCCTGCTTGCTCAGTGCAAACTGCTTGCTGAACTTCACGCCGATTGTGGCTCCAAGCACCCAATTAAGGCGGTCGGTAGTCAGGTCGCTCTCCTCGGCACGGGTGCGGACGGGAACGCTTGGGTCAGCTGTGTGGGCAGCTGTGGTCTCGCGCTCGATGTCGTTCATTCTTTTTCAAAATACTTATTCATTGCTACGGTTCTGCCTTCCGATTCCTTTACGTTATCATCGTAGATTTCGTAGCCGCACCGCTGATACCAGGGGATGAGAAACGTGTCCTTTCGGGCAACCACTACGACCTGCTGCAAGCCTAACTCCTTCGCCTTTTCCTCTGCGAACTTTAGCATGACGTTGCCCAATCCCTTGCGTCTAACCGACGGGTGAACCATGAGCGACTGGATGGTGCCGTAGTAGTTGCGCTCTTCGTTGTTCTCGACGCACAGCTCAATCGTTGCCAGTCCGTCGTTGGTGATGAGTGTGTACGACTTTCCCCACCACCATTCGTTTTCGTGAGTGATGATATTTCTCATTCTTAGCCCTCCTTTTCGATGATTTCCTTTACTTCGTCCTGCGTGAAGATGAAGTCCTTGCCGTATGCTTGCAAGCAGCAGCAGGTTATCTCCGCACCGATAGACTTATAGTATTCTGCGACGTGAAAGAGGTCTGGGACGGCCTGCGGGTTGAACTGCTCCTTGTGTTCCTTGATGCGGTGTATCGCATTGTAGCGGTGCAATCCAATCTCGCTCATCATCAGTCCGTAGTCGAGCCAGCCTTTCTTCTGACTTTCCTCTTCGATGCCCGGAGGTGTCGGCTCTTCCTGCTGCATCTTGTCGATGATGCCCTTCACTAAGTTCAGAGCCTCAATCTCGGCAGCTGCCAAGCACTCTTCGGTCGTACCCAATGGATTCGGGTCGCAATTACTTTTAAGCCCATTGACTATCTTGTCAATCTCGGCTTTCACTCTTTCTGCGTCAATGTACTTCATAGTTCCTTTTAATTAAAAGAGAGCCGACGCGATGCGCCAGCCCTCAATGTTCAATGTTCAATGTTCAATGGTGAATCATCCCTCCAGTTCCCCGCCCTGCTGGTTGCCGCCGTTGTTGCCGCCAGTGTTACCACCTTGTGCGGGTTCGTCGTCGTTGGGGATGGCTGTGTCGGTTGCCACCATCTTAACCTTTTGTGCCTGCTTGCTCAGTGCAAACTGCTTGCTGAACTTCACGCCGATCGTGGCACCAAGCACCCAATTAAGGCGGTCGGTAGTCAGGTCGCTCTCCTCGGCACGGGTGCGGACGGGTACGCTTGGGTCAGCCGTGTGGGCTGCTGTCGTCTCGCGCTCGATGTCTGCATCACTCACGCTGCCGTTCACCTTCGGGTAGATGCTGACCATCTTTGTGCCCGTGTGGTCCGCCAGGCTAATGCGGTTGCTCTCCAACACTTCCTCGCTGATAATGTCAGCGATGGCTGCGATGACCGTTGTCACCTCGTAAGCCTTTACGCCAGTACGAGCGGCAATCTTTTCAGCCAACTCGGCGTTGGTGATTTCGTTGTTAATTACCGCTTCGGCAAAGAAGCTGTGGCTGCCCTGCTGGGCACTCGTCGGGTTGTACTCCCGAACTCTGTACTTAACTTTACTCATTGTCGTATCGTTTTAATCGTTCGATGTCGTTCATTTGTTATTCTCTGTTGAAATGATAGCCGTAGCGTTCCTGAAACATGCTGTCGATGAAGTCCGGCACGCGGTCTTCTCGCTGCTGATTCAGCGTGAGCAGGTCGGTGTAGTAATTCAGTGCCGTAAGAAATTTACGGTCGTTGGGTACGCTGCCGCCCTCGATGCCGAAACGCTTCTGAGCGTATTGCAACTCGCATACGAGCCGATGATTGTGCGTAAACTCTGCCGTATTGCCCCAAACGAGCAACATGGCGCAGATGATAGCGCACGTCTCAGTATTGACGATGGGGATGCCCGTGTCAAGTGCTGACTGATACATCGCCCATCGTTCTTTGTACTCCTTGGTGTCGAAGATGCTACTCATCGTCTCCTTCTTCGTCGTATGGATAATCAATATTCCATTTCCCGTTGTCATATTCCACGAGTTCAGCGTTTGGGAGTATATAGTTAAGACCTGGGCACTCCAATAGCATGTATGGGTATATGAAAGGCAATGGCTTTCCATCCCTCTTGTAGATTTTACTCACGCATGGTAAGAAAAAGATGTCGTTCAGATTCTTGCCCGTAAACTTGATTCGTCTTACTTCTTTTGCCATAATTCGTGTCATTCGTGTTCAACCTTGAATGTCTCACTCACCTTGCCGCTCTTGTCGAGTGCCTCGCCAAGTGCGCCCTTAATCGGTTCTTCACGTTCCCAATCGTGTTTGTCGAGGTCGTAAAGTTCACCGATAGCGTCGTTCTGGATGATGCCAGAGAAACCGCGACGGCGCAACTCATAGACGATGTTCAGCGTCGTGGCTTCTGCGAGGTTGCTCGTCGTGCTGCCCTCGTTCTCCTTGATGAAGGCTGAAATCTTCGCGTCCCATTCCGTTTCAAGTGCCATGCGCTTCTGTCCGAATCCGATACGCGACTGATGCAACTTGGAGATTTCCTTTTGCAACTCGTCGATTTGGCGGTGCTTTGCGGCAATCTCTTCTTTTACCTCACCTTGCAACATTGCCACCTGACGGATAGCGTTGCCTTTCTTGTTCTTCAACTCTCTGACTTGGCTGTCAAATTCTGTTCTTGTCATAGTTCCTTTGTTTTTATTGATGAATAATTAAAGTAAAATAGAAAGGGCAGGCACCTTGTCGATGTCTGCTCTTTCCGTGATTTCTGTGATTTCTGTCTGCCGATTACGGCTCCAGCCCCCCGCCCGTGTCCTGACTGCCACCGCCCTGCTGGTTGCCGCCGTTGTTGCCGCCAGTGTTACCACCCTGTGCGGGTTCGTCGTCGTTGGGGATGGCTGTGTCGGTTGCCACCATCTTAACCTTTTGAGCCTGCTTGCTCAGTGCAAACTGCTTGCTGAACTTCACGCCGATTGTGGCACCAAGCACCCAATTAAGGCGGTCGGTAGTCAGGTCGCTTTCCTCGGCACGGGTGCGGACGGGAACGCTTGGGTCTGCCGTGTGGGCTGCTGTGGTCTCGCGCTCGATGTCCGCATCACTCACGCTGCCGTTCACCTTCGGGTAGATGCTGACCATCTTTGTGCCCGTGTGGTCCGCCAGGCTGATGCGGTTACTCTCCAACACTTCCTCGCTGATAATGTCGGCGATGGCTGCGATGACCGTTGTCACCTCGTAGGCCTTTACGCCAGTACGAGCGGCAATCTTTTCAGCCAACTCGGCGTTGGTGATTTCGTTGTTAATCACTGCTTCGGCAAAGAAGCTGTGGCTGCCCTGCTGGGCACTCGTCGGGTTGTACTCCCGAACCCTGTACTTGACTTTACTCATTGTCGTATCGTTTTTAATTGTTCAACCTATACTTCTTTTTTCAGGAAACCTATACCTTTCTTTGGCAAAAGGTATATGTTTCTTTGGCAAAAGGTATATGTTTTCTACCTCTATATGTAGGGTGTTTATATGATAGAGGTTTACTCACGTCGCAGGAGCATTCAGAAACTTGTTGATGAAGTATATCTGACCCTTGCCCGTGACCTTGGTAGTGTTGCGCGTCCTCATTTCTCCGTTCACGCTGAACACGTTTTGCTTCATCGTGAACAATCCTTGCTCGATATACTGCTGATAAGGCTGATTAAACCTTTCACCATAAGCGCAAAGGTAATGATTATCGCGCAACCACTGAAACAACCGCTTTTCGCCTATCTGATAGCCGTTTTGTGCTATCATCTTGGCAAGTTCACCGATTAGGCATGAAGACGTAGAGCCTTCCACCGCGTCGGCATAGACTATCTTCGGGCGGTTCTCCAGTTCCTTCTGCTCCAGTCGCTCCACCTCCTGCTGTGCTGCCAAACGCTCTTTGCGCTCCTTTTGCAAGGTTTGCATGAGTAAGATTGCATTTTCGGGGTCAGCCAATATGCTTTCGATGGTCGTGGCGGTTGCGTAGGCACCATGTTTGCGGATGCTTGGCAGAACTTCACCACATACCCAGTCTTGGAACGGCTCGGCTTGTGGCTTGTCGCTTCGCATGATTACTTTGTAGAGGTTCTGCTCGTTGACGAAATACATCTGTTGAACTCCGCCAGCGGTAGGGGTGTCAATTTGAGTGACCCCCTTTGCGTTCAGTCGGTCTTTGGTAGGGCTGACCCTCAAATCCAAGACCTTGCAAATGTCAGCAAGGCAGAACAATGGATTGTCTGCCGTTCCTGCTGTTCGGATGGTTCCGAATTGGTCGTTGTTGAAAATTTGAATCTCGTTCATGATGGTCGTTGTTTAATGTTAAACATGTAACCCCATTCAGTTTGCACGACATAGATTTTATCGTGCTGCGGTTCTTCTCTCCGCTGCCTTATTGCTCTATCCATGATGCAAGACCGCAAAGTAAAACCAAAACAATAGGGGCAATTATCCCATACTTCACCCACTCGGCACGACTGAAACCCTCGCTTCGGTAGTCTGCCATCATAATTTCAAAGAACGCTTTCATAGTTGTTACGCTTTAACGGTTTCCTTAATGTTCGCCAATAGTTCAAATGCCGGACGTTGGAAGATTGCGCCTACTGGGTCGGTGGCGCATCTGTCCCAAATCTCGGCATATTCCTTGATTGCCTTGGCATCTTTGTCTTTCAGGAAGTTCACGACTTCATCTTGACCGCCGTTGACAATCATCATCAGCAGACACACAAACGTCATGCGAATCGTTTGCAACTCTTCACGTTCTTCTTCTGAGGTTACAGGAACCTCCACGATTTTCTTTTGCTTACCCATGATTGAAATAGAATTAAGTTGTAGGCAAAGGAAAGCGACTGCCATTTTGCGCTGCTTACAACATCATAGCTGCTCGAATAGCAGAGACGTTACGCTTAATGGTAGTCGCTTAGACTTAATTCCAATAAAGTGCTGTCTCTTTACACTCGCCGCTGTTGGCTGTAAGACTTGTTAGCCAACTTGACGCGTGGCTGTTCGAGCGGACACACCGCTATGACGTTGTAAGCGGTGGCAAAGATAAGCACTTTATTTCAATCTTGCAAACTTTCTTTGAATTATTTTTTGTGGGTTTTCGGGATATATCTAAAGATATATAAAATTTCTTAATGAAAAGAGAGAGCGACAAAATTTGCCAATCTCTCCATCGTTTTCGGGTCTTTGGTCGGACTATCCTTCAAGTTCGCCTGGAGGGTTGTTGTTGCCACCGCCCTGCTGGTTGCCGCCGTTGTTGTCGCCAGAGTTACCACCTTGTGCGGGTTCGTCGTCGTTGGGGATGGCTGTGTCGGTTGCCACCATCTTAACCTTTTGTGCCTGCTTGCTCAGTGCAAACTGCTTGCTGAACTTCACGCCGATCGTTGCACCAAGCACCCAATTAAGGCGGTCAGTAGTCAGGTCGCCCTCCTCGGCACGGGTGCGGACGGGTACGCTTGGGTCTGCTGTGTGGGCAGCTGTGGTCTCGCGCTCGATGTCCGCATCACTCACGCTGCCGTTTACCTTCGGGTAGATGCTGACCATCTTTGTGCCCGTGTGGTCGGCAAGGCTAATGCGGTTGCTCTCCAACACCTCCTCGCTCACGATGTCGGCGATAGCCGCGATGACCGTTGTCACCTCGTAAGCCTTTACGCCAGTACGAGCGGCAATCTTTTCAGCCAACTCGGCGTTGGTGATCTCGTTGTTAATCACCGCTTCGGCAAAGAAGCTGTGGCTGCCCTGCTGGGCACTCGTCGGGTTGTACTCCCGAACTCTGTACTTCACTTTACTCATTGTCGTATCGTTTTAATTGTTCTAAATCTTGCATTATTTCGTTTCGTTGATGTTCATTTCTCCGTTCATAACCTTGTCCGTCTGGCGGTCTTTGATGTTCTGAAACTCGATGGAGCAGAACAGCGAGCAGTCGGGCACGATGGCTTTCACATCGTCGCCACGGCTGGGGTCGAGTTCGTCAAGCCATATCCTGCCGTGTTCATCTTTCAGACACGTTGCACCCACCTTGCGTTCAATCTCTGCCATGCGTCGGAAGCGGTCGGGAAAGTCCCTGCGTATCTTGTTCCAATAGCCGATGCCACCCTTCACGCAGCCGATACAATTATTATTGTTGTAGCCCATTCGGTACATCGTCGGGATTTCGATACCAGCCATTTGAAGCATCCCCAGCGCGTCCTGCTTGGTGATCATCTTCTCGATGAGCGGAAAGAGTGGCTTTGTGCGAGGGTTCTGCTGCTTGAAGCGGATAGCACGATTCACCTCACGCTCGCAGAAGTCGAAGCCCCACACCTGGCCGTCCCACTCGCCAACTTCATCCTCGAACTTGTAGCGCACCTGCTTCTTCAGTAGTGAGGTGCAAGCCGCGCCGTGTGGCCCGTTGATGTAGGTCTTTCGGATGAGCACGTCTTCCACGTCCTTGTATTCCGTGCTTCTGATGACCTCGATACGTTGGCCGTACCATCGTTCGCAGTCCTTCAGGAATCGCTCGTTGTCGGGGTGTCCGCTGCCTGTCTCGATATATACGATGCGCACGTCCCGATACATTTGCAAAGCCATTTTGCAAGCGACGGCAGACGTGGCACCGCATGAGAACCATGCTATTACCATAAACTATTCGTTAAAGATGACTACCATTGACGGGAATGGTGCGCCTTGATCCGCACCGCCAAACTTTAACCGACCGCGAATGAATCGCAGTTCTGCCTTGTGGTAGATGTAGTCGTGAAAGTACGACGTGTCGGTTCGGGCTGGTATCAGCATCACAACGAGCGTTCCCTTTTGCGCTTCGTCGTGGCACTTCTTTACCCAGTGTTTGATGGCTGATCCGTATGGTGGGTTACAGAATACGCGATGCCCTGCCCAATCTTGTTTCAGTCCATCGTCTTCGGGTGTGAAGTACGTCTTGCATTTGGCATTGTCAGGCAAAGCGCATGGGTCGAGCGTGAAGTGGAACTCTTCGTTTAGTTTGTCGAAGAAGTCCTGCGGTGTCGCCCATAGGTCGGTGTTGCTACTGAATAGCCCTTTTGTCATCTTGTTGCTCATAATCGTCAATTAAAAGAGAGCACCATTGCTGATGCTCTCACGTTCAACTTATCTGTTGGCTTCCCAGGGCCTTGTGGTAGAGTCAATCCTTTACGGCTCCAGACCCCCGCCCGTGTCCTGACTGCCACCGCCCTGCTGGTTGCCGCCGTTGTTGTCGCCAGTGTTACCACCCTGTGCGGGTTCGTCGTCGTTGGGGATGGCTGTGTCGGTTGCCACCATCTTAACCTTTTGTGCTTGCTTGCTCAGTGCAAACTGCTTGCTGAACTTCACGCCGATCGTCGCACCAAGCACCCAATTAAGGCGGTCGGTAGTCAGGTCGCTTTCCTCGGCACGCGTGCGGACGGGAACGCTTGGGTCTGCCGTGTGGGCTGCTGTGGTCTCGCGCTCGATGTCGGCATCACTCACGCTGCCGTTCACCTTCGGGTAGATGCTGACCATCTTTGTGCCCGTGTGGTCCGCCAGGCTAATGCGGTTACTCTCCAACACTTCCTCGCTGATAATGTCGGCGATGGCTGCGATGACCGTTGTCACCTCGTAAGCCTTTACGCCAGTACGAGCTGGCGAGGCTGGTGCTTGGCCTTGATTTCTTCTACTGTCATAGTTCCTTTGGGTTATAATCTTTGATTGCTTCTAAAAACTTTGCCTTGGTCTTGTATATCTTCAGGCCGATGCGATAGTGCCGATAGGCTCTGCCCTTCGGCTCTCCGTTCTTGAATGGTACGTGGTCGCACCATCCCAGCTGATTGTCCTCACTGGCATACGTCGTGGTATGCTCGTCTTCCATCGACATGTGGCTGACGAAGTGGAACTTTACCTTTTCTAATTCTTCGATGGTCATTATTCGCCCTCCTTGATTAGTTCGTGTCCGTCATATCCACACCACGCACACTTTCCCGATGCTACTTGTGGTGCCCAGTTCTCGCGTCCGCATTTCGGACAGCGAATCAATAAGAGTGTGTCGCTCTCAGGGTAGTATTCCACACCCTGCGCCAACCATTTCGATTTCTCCTTTGCCATAGGTCATTTGCCATCTCTCATTCTTTGCCTCCATTCCTCAAACTCTCTATGCTTCTTCCTTGAATGCAAAATCTGATAGATAAGCCATATAATGCCTATCACAATTAGGATTAAAATCGGAATCCATAACGGTGATAATACCCACCACCATGACCAGTCGATTACTTTACAAAGTTTCAGCACGATGAATGCTACTGTCAGCAGGCTTGTGAATATGCCTGTCACTTGATTGTTTGATGATTGTTCTGCCATTTTCTTCTGGGTTTTAATAGTTCCTTTTATTAAAAAAACGAAGAGGAAAGACCAACATCTTCCCTCTTACATCATACATCATACATCCGAAGGCCTACGGCTCCAGACCCCCGCCCGTGTCCTGACTGCCACCGCCCTGCTGGGAGCCGCCGTTGTTGCCGCCAGTGTTACCACCTTGAGCGGGTTCGTCGTCGTTGGGGATGGCTGTGTCCGTTGCAACCATCTTAACCTTTTGAGCCTGCTTGCTCAGTGCAAACTGCTTGCTGAACTTCACGCCGATCGTGGCACCAAGCACCCAATTAAGGCGGTCTGTAGTCAGGTCGCTCTCCTCGGCACGGGTGCGGACGGGAACGCTTGGGTCTGCCGTGTGGGCTGCTGTGGTCTCGCGCTCGATGTCGGCATCACTCACGCTGCCGTTTACCTTCGGGTAGATGCTGACCATCTTTGTGCCCGTATGGTCCGCCAGGCTAATGCGGTTGCTCTCCAACACTTCCTCGCTGATAATGTCTGCGATGGCTGCGATGACCGTTGTCACCTCGTAAGCCTTTACACCAGTACGGGCGGCAATCTTTTCAGCCAACTCGGCGTTGGTGATTTCGTTGTTAATCACTGCTTCGGCAAAGAAGCTGTGGCTGCCCTGCTGGGCACTCGTCGGGTTGTATTCGCGAACCCTGTACTTCACTTTACTCATTGTCGTATCGTTTTATTGGTTCAACCTATATTTCTTTTTTCAGGAAACCTATACCTTTCTTTGGCAAAAGGTATATGTTTCTTTGGCAAAAGGTATATGTTTTCTGCCTCTATATGTCGGGTGATAATGCGTTGGGGGGTTTACTCTTTCAAACATTGTTCGTTTCGTTTTATTCTCTATTGAAATGATAGCCGTACCGCTCTTGAAACATGGAGTCGATGAAGTCCGGCACGCGGTCTTCTCGCCGCTGATTCAATGTGAGCAGGTCGGTGTAGTAATTGAGTGCCGTAAGAAATTTACGGTCGTTTGGTACGCTGCCGCCCTCGATGCCGAAACGCTTCTGAGCGTATTGCAATTCACACACAAGCCGATGGTTGTGCGTGAACTCTGCCGTATTGCCCCAAACGAGCAACATGGCGCAGATGATAGCGCACGTCTCAGTGTTGACGATGGGGATGCCCGTGTCAAGTGCTGACTGATACATCGCCCATCGTTCTTTGTACTCCTTGGTGTCGAAGATGCTACTCATCCTTCTGCTCTCCCATATTTCTTACTGATTGCTCTTTCAGCATTCGCACCCTCAATGTACGATGTCTTGCTGACCTCTCTAATCATTTCGAGTACTTCCGTCAGCGAGCGACCTTGGCAGGCTGCTGCGATACGTTCACACCATTGGGCGAGATTCTCACCCTTCTGCTTTTTGTATTCCTTCTTCATCGTTCCAACCTAATACGTTATGAATGTAGTCAACGCTTTGGCGGTAGTTCTTTGATGCGATGAACTGATCCCGTCTGCGCTGCTTTGCTATCTCGTCTTGACGATGTCGCTCGCGTCGTTCTGCTTTCTGCTCACGCTTGGCTTTCTCGTCCATGTAGATGTTGTTGCGTAGGGTGGGGTCGTCGATTATTTCATTCAGCAGTCGCGTGTTGTGCTTCAGCAGGAAGTCTTTCACCACACACTGGGTTATCCAACCAGGATGAGCAAGCAATGCTTCGCGCAGACTTTCATCATCCACGCGAAGTATGTGCCGCTTCTCATCGTCCATCCCTACGACATCGTTAATCTTCAGATGCAGCTCCATTGAGCTTTGCGTTTAGGTTATCCAAGAACTCAGGCTCCTTGTCGGGATTGTCAAGGTGTCCGTTGTAACCTCGGTGCCGCAGTTCAGCAGCCAAAGCCCACTCGCTGACCTGCTCCAGTTCGCGTGACGTGGTGTAGTTCTCGTCGAAGAACTTGCGTATCTTCTCGCCCCACTCCTTTTCGATGGCGAAACGCTGATTGCCCAGCACAATGCGCTGCTGATTCAGCTTCTCCCGTCGTGTCCGCAGGTCTTTAATCTGGCGGTCAATCGCCGATATTTCTTCCTTCACTTCGCCTTGCATCATAGCAATGGCACTAATAGCCGCGCCCTTCTGACAGCGCAACTCTCTCAACTCGTTCTCAAACTCAATCTGTGTCATAGTTCCTTTTTTATTGAGATGTTATTATTGTGTGGGACTTGCACCCACGTTATTTATTTCCCTTTGGGCTTACGCCGCTTTCCCGATTGACGGGAAACGCTCAAACCTTATGTTTAGTCACACCGCAAGCGTCGGCCAACAGCGTCACCTTTTCGCAGAAGAAGTCCACTTGGTCGGCCAACTCATGCTCCGCCCAATTCCATTTCGCACGGTCCACGTTACGGTCAATCATCGCAAAGAACTCCTTGCGCTGCCCGTCTGTCACGCAACCCTCCGTCACCAGATAGGCCGTCGTTTCCTTGAACGTCTGCGCCAACTGCCTGATGCAATCCCGCATCCATTCCTTGCTCTTCGTCATCAGCAACTTGCGCCGCGTCTCAGGCTGACAGTCCTCGATGCACGTCGGTTGTCGCTTCTCTTCCCCTGGGAACGTGTCGAAGATGTAAATCCCCGACAAGTCCCTGCGTTTTAATTCTGTCATAGTTGTATGTTATTTAATGATTCATTCCCTCATACCGCTCATACAGGTCGAGGGCCATGATGATGGCTTGAACAGGGTCTATCTTGCACGAGTCTGTCTGTGCTCGCTTCACGGGGCGTTTGTTGCCACGACCGTCAACCTCCAGTACGGCATTGCCGAAGCAGAATGGCCACAGGGGACTGTTGCTAAAGCTGATGAACGGCACAGGGGCGAACATTGCTTTGTATAGATCATCCGTCGGGCCGTCAAACTCGCTGTTCAACTGGCTCACCACTTGTATGTATGGGTCGGGGTTCGCTACCTTCATCACGCTTTGCAAGAATGCCTTGAGCGTGTTGATGGGGTCTTTCGACTTGTACTTGTCATATCCCCAATACATGAACTGACAGCCCTTGCCGAAAAGCTCACCAAGTCGGTTCGTATAGAGTGACGGTTCGAATATCTGCCCAGGCGAATAGTGCAACCACCCGTCTTTCTCCCATTGCGCATACAGTGGACTGATAGCACTCTTCTCGGCCGTGGACTCTTTCACCCAGCAGTCGCAGTCGGCAAAGAACTCGGTGCCTCTGCCTGACGGGTGCTTCCTTGCCGCGAGGTATGCCGCAGTGTGTAGGTCATCGCCCTGCGAGAAGTCCAAGCCGGTGAATATTACCCAGCCCTTGTCCTTAGTGCAATCGTCAATCCTCATGTCGCGTTGCAGCGGCCTCACTTGCTCCGCCTTGATCCACTCCTGAATAATGCCGCTGCGATAGACGTTGAACAGCTTCGACACGCACTCGGCAAACTTCTGCTCGCCGTCCTGCCGTGCCTTGGCCATTTCGCGGTCGTAGAAGTCGTATTGCACGATGATACCCAGCATCGGGTTAATCTTACGGCGAAGTGCGTGCGATGTCAGGATATATTCTTCGTTGGTCTTCTCGTACTCGTCAGGCTCCAGCAGTAGGCACATCTGCGAATCGAACATCAGCTGCGGTTCTGCCTCGCCGCTTTCGTACTTGAACTCCTGAAGCAACAGGTCGTGGCGGCCACGCAGCATGTCGATGAACGGCCCCGTGGTGATGGTGCCCGCAGTGGTGGTGCCGAAGGTGAGCGGTGCGCGACGCATACCCATTGACGACTGACATACGTTGATGTGCGCTTGCATGTCGCTCTTGTTGTTGATGTAGGGGCTGCTGCCAAGCTCATCCCAGTTCAGCAGTTCGGTGTTCGTACCGTCAGGAGCCTTGCCACCACCTGTCAGCGGTACGATCATCGAGTTGCGTATCTCGTCGCGGTACTTCGGTAGCCAGTCTATCACCTTCTCCGTCATGCGGAACAGCGGGTTTCCCTCGTCGCTCACATTCATCTGACGCAGCATGAACTTCGTGCGGTTATAGAGAATCTTCGACTGGTTCTCTGTCATGGCCAGCGAATAAATCTCTGAGTTGAAATCTCCGAAGAGGAAGAACACCAACTGAATGAACGATGACAGTCCAGTCTTGTCAATCTTACGGGGGCCGTACATGATGAACTCTGCCACCATCCTGCGGAAGTCCCACACGAAGCCGTCTTTCTCGCGCTCAGTGTCGAGTAGCACATCCTTGGTGCCTTCCTCAACCTTGGTGTTTATCCAAGTGTAGAATCCGAACACCGACGCGAGCACGAACACCTGGAAATTCTGCCACCTGTAAACTTTTGCCCCTTGCGTAGATGGCAGTCGCAGACCGCCCTCCACGTATCGCCATGCCTTGCCCTGCTTGCGCCAAACGCCCTCGCGCAACCGCAAATAAAATTGCACCTTCTTGGTGTTGAAGTGGTAGGTGTTGAACATGCGGATGAACTTGCAAGCACACAACAACTCCCACATCGAGTGCTTGTCGTTTTCGTCGCCAAACACGTTGCTCACGTTCGTGGCGCAATCGTCGAAGTATGCCAGCAGCCGTTCATCAACTTCCTTTAGCCGTTTGCGCACATCCTCAGTCAGTCGCTTGCACAACAGGTCGATAGCATCCTGTTTCAGTTTGTAATAGTCTTCTGTCATTATTCAATATCTGGAATATCGTTTACGTCATCTTGTGCGGAATTGATGATTGATGTCAGGCCTGCCTTCTCGGAATCCACACCGCGCTTTGTGTCCTCCTTCACCTTCGATGGCGTGGTGGAGTAGTTCAAGCCAAGTGCCTCGAATTGCATCAGCAGCGTGCGCTGGAGTTTGTCGTAATGAGGCAGCAGCGGGTGAGCCTCGAACTTCATCTGACCCGTCGAACCGTCGCCCCAGTCGGCCAACTTGCGTGAGCCGTTGGTCAGCTCCTCCTGTATCTGGTCAAGCATCACCTCATTCATGGCCGTCGCCCTCACTTGAGGCAGCAGCCACAACTCCATCTTCGCACCCGTGCGGCTCTCAATCATCTTGCGCAGCTCCAGTTCGTATGCGTGCGCCGTTTTCTGTTTTGCCATAGTTATTTACTTTTTGGTTTTCGTCCTCTCTTATTGTGAAAAATGATGGGCAACTGCTGTGACCGTTCCCACGGATCACGATAGCGGCTCACGTCAATCTTGCGCACCGGCAACTTTCCGAAGTACGGTTCCTCCTGCCACCGCTCCCACTCATCATCGCACCAGCGTTTCAGAGGGTGCTTCGGCGTGTGCTCACTCTTGCGGCTCCGTGCTATCCGGGCGTTCAGAGCGTGACGGGTGCCCAGACAGACAAGCGTCTCCTGACTCCCGAACTCGCGCTCCGCTTCAGGTATCAGTCCCAGCAGCGGGCACTCGTTGCAACAGTCCGGCTGCTCAGGGTGAAGTTGAATATGCTTAAATGGTTTTGCTGGCATAATCGAAATTTATTCTGTTGTTCGTGGGGATAACAAGTAATTGGGTGATACGTCCGTCGGTGTCCGTGCCCCATTCCTCGGAACGTCTGCCGTTGGGCTGTAGAAAAACGAGAATTTCAAAATTTACCCTATCGAAAGGAGAT
>Ga0310696_10002868_pt1 | contig 22215 bp, 19 predicted proteins | sample AusTroGonzalo_MG_4_FD_203885 | JGI IMG/M metagenome (GOLD analysis project Ga0310696, IMG submission 203885) | Bovine rumen microbial communities from tropical cattle in Woodstock, Queensland, Australia - Gonzalo_02 (v2) (version 2) | ecosystem: Host-associated > Mammals > Digestive system >...
AAGCGTTTTTCTCCGGATCCTTCCCGAAGAGCAGCGCGTACCAGACCAGTCCCTGCAGATACTGGCCGCGGGCGTTGAGGTGGTGGAAGTCTTTCACCAGAGCCTTTTTCCCCGTTTTGGCGTTCTTGCGCCACGAGAAATTGCCCGCGACGTCCGTGGTGCGCGGCAGATCGGGCTCGGCGATTTTCGACGTGTCCGCGGGAGTGACGGCAACCAGTTTCTCCCCCATGGCCTTGCGGAAAAGCTCCACGGCGTACCCCGTGGGGATCACCCGGAAATCATGCTGTTTGGCCAGCGAAGTGTAGTTCTCGGTCAGCTTTTTGTACATGGCCGGTGCGTCGATCTTCCACTTGGCCAGACTCGGTGCGGCGGCGTTGTAGCTCCACGTCTGCTGGATCACGATCTCCGCCCCGGGAGCCAGTTCGCGGATGAGGCCGATGAGGTTCTCGGCATAGGGTGCGAGGCTCGAAGCCCGCCAGCTCTCGCGGCTCGCCTGCTGGATGGTGACCACGTCCCACTTCTCCTTCGTCAGCAGCTGCCGCAGCGTGTACTTTTTGGCGTAGGGCCGGTAGTTCGGATCCTTCTCCGCCTTGAGGTGCTCATTCCAGTGGCGCTCGAGGGAGCATCCGCCGATGTTGGCCCCCGCGAGGACGAGTTTGCACTCGGGATCCGCCGCGGCGATGGCGGGGAACGTCCTGAACATGCTGGCGGAAAAACTGTTGCCGATGGTGAGAACCTTCAGCTCCTTCGGCGCCGCCCAGAGGGGCAGCACCGCCGCCGCGAACAGCGAAACGATGATTTTTTTCGAGATCTTCATAAATGATTTTCCTTATTCCTGCGGGAGGAACGCCGGGAAGCCCCCCTCGCCCCTTGCATTTCGACACGCCCCGGCCCCGTTCCGCGCATAATATAAGTCCCCGTCCCCTCGAAATCAAATCGGGAACTTTTTGCGGCAACGATCTCTTCCTCTCTCGGGCAGGCAGCGGAACAAGAACGTCTCGATGGCGCACTTTTTCCACGGCAGACGAAGCCGTCCCCTTCTCCGGTGGAGCAACTTGCTCTCAAACGACCGCCGTTTATCACGCATCAACCCTTTTCAGTTCACTGTTTCCGGCATAACTCCCCCGTTTCCAAATTTCAGGGGGTGACGAACCGGGGTTATCAGTGTGAGATCGGCATATTTCCGGAAACAAGCGCTAAAGCAGGGAGAGTCAAATGGATTTTGAGGATACCATTAAAATGCTTGAGAAAGAATCGACCGTCCGACTTGTCAGATTCATCTCAGAAAAGGGAACCAACAGTTGCAAAGCGTGTCTCGCAAACGACGGGAAGATTTTTTCTGTGGACGATCCCCAAAAACCGGAATTACCGATCCATCCGAACTGTCGTTGCCGATATGAAGAGCTTTCCGAGAATGAAGCAGAAATTTTTCTAAAAAAAGTGCATGAGGCGGAAGATGGCCTTGAGAGTTACGCCACCCAAATTGCAACTCTTTCAATGCAAATGCTTGAAGAGTGCGAAGAAAGTGTCAAAGGGCATTCTCCCACATACGCTGCAGGTGTGGCCCCGACGGCCCTCCCAATTGCTTCTTATGCGGCCAAAATTGAAAACATACAAAGAGAAATTGAAGAAAAAACCGCATCAATGGTTGAAAAAACAAGGCATTCAATAAATATTCTCTCTCTCCAACTTGCTCTCAAAGCGATGCTGGAAATAGAGCGAGTCAGTAACCTTCTGAACAGTAAGATAAAAATAACAGGAATGGGAGGCAAATTCAATGCAGGTGGTTTTTTAAATGCTCCCGTTCAAAAAATTGAGCTTTTTTGAAACAGTTACATTACGAAAGACTAAATAATCCTTTGCAACATCAATCAGCTTTGCCAAAAAACCCGGCAGAAGCAGAAAAAAGAGGATTTGTCAGAGCCCCGGATGAACAAAACCTATATCATCGTCACAACGGACAAAGGAATAACGTAAAATACCATCACCCGGAAACAGGCCAAGAAATTATTTTCAATGCCGATGGAAAAATTGTAACTGATATCGAAAACATTGGGACATATAGTTACTTCCCGCCGACAGGTGTCGCAAATAACTTTTTACATGTTCTATTTGATGTTGTTCCTTACTACAAATGGGGAAATTCCGAGGAAGACACAACTCCATTGGGAAGTCGATTGTTGGGCCCGGAAAAAGGTCCGGCAGTAGACTTGTTCCTGTCCGTTTTCAAATTCATTCATGATGTAAAAAAATATTTTGTTTTGAGTGAATAAGTTCTTGAAAAAAAGAGCTCATGGAGTATCTTATACTTGTACCAACGATTTCGGAAGTTTTCGTAAAAAATGACAAGTCTCCTCTGTGAAGCGGTTTTGACGCTGCTGATGCCGGTCGTCTGTCTCCTCGCGGCAGCGGCGGGAGTCATCTCCGCCGCCGACTGCGGGAAACTGCCCGGGTTCATGAAGTTTTCGGTCGTCCTCGCCGGAACTTTTCTTTGGGTATGCGCGGGAACGCTTCTTCTGCCGCACCTCGGTCTCGGGGAGCCCCTTTCGAACCTGACGGTCTATGGCCTGTGGAGCCTGTCGGGCTTCGCTCCGTACGCGGCGGTTCTGTTCAGAGTCCCCAAAACCGGCGTCTCCCAGATCCCGAAGGGCCCGGCGATATGGGGAGCGCTCACGCATCTCTTTTTCTGCGCAACGCTCGGCGCGGCGCTTTGCCGGGACGTCTTCCCGACCGCGGCCGGGTCACGCTGCGATGCGCTTCCCGACACGCTCTGCCGGAATATGCTCCCGCCGGTCTTTCTGTTTTTCCTCCCCCTGTTCTTCCTGACCGCACTGGTTCTGGGGACCTGCCGGAAAAAGTCCGCGGGCTTCCTCAGCAATCTCCTGCTGTCGGCGGCCGCGCCCTGCGGACTCCTCCTCGTAACGGCGATCGGACTGGAGACTCTGAGCCGCGATCCCTCCGGCGGCACGACCCCGATGTTTCTTGCGATCGCCCTGTGGCAGCTGCTCCTGTTCGTTCCCTGGGGGCTCATGGCGCTGCGCGGCCGCCGGGAAAAGGACGAACGCAAATTCTGCAACGGCATTTCCGGTCTGGGAGCCGCCGTTTTCTTCGATCTGGGTCTCCTGCTTCTGGGATATATCGGCCGGAGCGTGTGACCGCCGAAACAAAAAAAACGCCCCCGCCGCGCCGACAGAAGCGGCGGCGGGGGAACGCGTTTTTCCGGAGACCCGGGAACGGGCTCTAACCGTTGGCGTCCAGCTCCTGGACGATGTCGATCGCCTTCTTGTCCGCGGTGGAATCCGCTTCGCCGCCCAGCGTCACGGTGATGCCCGTGATCATCTCACGCAGACGGTCGCTGAAGTTGGCCAGCACAAAAAGTCCGGCCAGCGCGATCACCGCGATCAGAATGACATACTCCACGAAGGCCTGTCCCTTCTGACGGCGGGATCTTTTTCTGTTCGTTCTGCTTCTCATCGGCAAACCCTCCGTAATTGAAACTATGCGGACACCCTGCCCGCGGTCGAAACGCTCTTGTTTTCCGCCGCCGCTACGGAACATTCCATGCGGCCGCACTCACCATGCGCTCCCCCTGGTCGCACACCGCCCGGGAGAGCGCCGTCAGCGCGAAAGCCAGCAGCAGCACCATCGCCAGCATGATGACGTACTCCGTCACCACCTGGCCCCGGTCGCGGGCGGCTTCTTTCTCCGTCAAATCCCGTCCATCCTTCCGTGACGCCGCTCGATCTCGTTCCGCTCGTTCAGAACGATCACCTTCGGCGAAATGACCGCGGCCTCCGCCTCGTCGCAGAGGCTGAACGCCATGACGGTCACCACGTCGCCAACTTTCCCCTGCCTCGCGGCCGGGCCGTTCAGGCAGAAGTCGCGGGAACCGGGTTTCCCCGGGATCGCGTATGTCTCCAGACGCGAACCGTTGTCCCTGTTCGCAACGAGGATCTTTTCGTACGGCAGGATCCCCGCCTCCTTCAGCAACTCCGGATCAATCTCCAGACTGCCCTCGTAATCCACCACACACCGCGTGATCCGCGCCGTGTGGATCTTGCCGCTCAGCATGATCTTCTTCATGGCGGTAATATAATCTCCCGATCCGTTTGTGTCAACTTTTTCCGCAAAAAAACTTGCGTTTATCCCTCCGGGACGCTATAATATAGCATCGGCAACTTTATATACAAGGAGATTTCCGCCATGATCTACGATTCTCTCGAGAACTTCGACTGCTATGCCGCCCTCTTCCCCGAACAGTGGGCCGCCGTCAAAAAGTTCCTCTCCTCAGGCGCCGTCCCCGAACGCGGACGCCACGACCTCATCCCCGACGGCAAACTCTACGTCAACGTCCAGCATTACTCCCCCCACGCCTACGACGCCGACAAGCTCGAGTATCACCGCAAGTACATCGACATCCAGCTCCTCCTGCTGGGCGAGGAGGAGATCATTTACTCGCCCCTCGACGGCCTCGACGAAGTCTCTCCCTACGCCGAAAACGGCGACTGCGGCATGGCCCGCCTCGAAGAGGGCAAAGGCGTCAGACTCCCCCTCAAGGTCGGCAACTTCGCCGTCTTCTTCCCCGAGGAAGGCCACATGCCCGGCGTCGGCGATCCCGGCTCCGCCGTCATCAAGGCCGTCGTCAAACTCCGCGTCGACTGATCTTTCGGGGGAACATGAACATCATTTCCGGTCTGGCCCGGAACGTCGAACTCGTCGTCCCCCGGGGCCTGGAGATCCGTCCCACCGCGGGCCGGGCCCGCAAAGCCCTCTTCGACAGCCTCGGCCCCCTCGCGGGCCTGGGGTTCGCCGACCTGTGCTCCGGCTCCGGCGCTTCCGCCCTCGAGGCCGCCAGCCGCGGCGCTTCATCAGTCCTCGCTGTCGAGAGGGACCCGGAACACGTGAAGATCATCCAGGTCAACACCGAACGCGTCCGCAAGACCGGCGTCCTCTCCGACATCCGGATCGTTAATTCCGACATCCGCAGCGTCGCCGCCTACACCCCCCTGCCGGAAAACTGTTCCTTCATCCTCGCCGATCCCCCCTACGCCGAGTCCGCCCATCTTTTTGCCGAACTCCTCGCCGATCCCCTCTTCCGGAAGCACGCCGCGGGCCGCCGCCTGATCTGGGAGATCCCCGACACCCCCGGCGCCGCAGGGGATTTCGTCGACGCCCCCTTTTTGGACGACCCCGTCTTCCGCCGCTTCGGCGGCACCCTTTTTCTTCTGGGGAGCGTCGGCAAATGAAAAAAGACTCCTGGATCTTTTCCGACGGCGCTCAAGACCGCTTCCCCGGCGGCGACCCCATGGCCGCCTTCGTTTCGCCGGAACTCGTCAAGAAGAACGCCGTCCGCGAAGTGTGGAAAACCCGTGACTTCTTCTTCAAATTCGACAAGCGGCCCGGACGTACTTTCCTCGAAGAGTTCCGTCACGGCTCCGCCCTCGCGGACCGCGGCGTCCCCGTCGTTGCCCATCTCGCCTGCGGCCACGCCCCCCAGGGCGCCTGTCTCGTCACCGCCGCGCTCCGAAACGCCGTCCCCGTCGAGGAATTCATCGCAGGGAAAGCCCCCCCCGACGCCTTCCTCGACGCCGTCGCCGGATTTTTGAAACTCCTCGATCAAAAGAAAATCGTCCACCGCGACCTCCACCCCGGAAACGTCCTCGTCGTCCCCGAAAAAAATATTCTTTCCCTCGTGGACGTCCGCGACGCCTTCCCCGCGGGATTCTTTTCTTCGCTCCTCTTTTCCCGCACACCCTTCCTGCGCTTCATCGCCGACCTCGCCGAAAATCTCCCCGACGGCCGCGTCTGCGATCTTCTCCGTCAGATGGGCCTCTTCCGCCCCCGCACCTTCCTCTATGCCGAGTTCCGCCGCAAAGCCCTCTTCGTAAGGCGCGAGTGGCCCCGCAGAAAAGCACAGATCCTCTCCGGCTACCCCAAATTCACCCGCGCCGAAGGCGATCTCCTCTTCGTCCGCAATGCCGACGGTTCCGATCTCGCCCGCGCCGCAACGGTCCCCGCCGGGGAAGACGTCTTCACCGACGCCTTCTTCCTCGACCTCGTCCGTCTCCCCCATCGCCGCGTCTTCGCCTGGGACAGAAAAAAAGAAATTCTCTACCTCGAACCCGTCTCCTCGGCACCCCCCCCGCCGGACCGCGTCCGCGAACTTGCCCGACGCGCCGCTCTCGCCGGGGTCTCCGCCCCCCCGGAACTCTGGTGCACGGGTCCCGACGGCCTCGTCAAACTCTCCGAATGGAAAGGCGTTACCCTGTCATGATCTCCAAAGTCTACTCCGCCGCCGTCATCGGCATCGACGCCTGGACCGTCGAAATCGAAGCCGAAGTCTCCTCCTCGAGCGGCATCCCCGGCCGCGACGGCATGGTCTCCATCGTCGGTCTCCCCGACGCCGCCGTCAAGGAGAGCCGCGACCGCATCTACCCCGCCTTCACCAGCTCGGGCTTCATCCCCCCGCGGGGCTCCGCCGTCGTCAACCTCGCCCCCGCCGGACTCCGCAAGGAGGGCGCCGCCTTCGACCTCGGCATCGCCCTCGGTCTCCTCGCCTCCTCCGGAGCCCTCGATCCCGCGAAACTCGCCGCCTACGCCGCATTGGGCGAACTCGCCCTCGACGGGTCCCTCCGCCCCGTCCGAGGCGCACTCCCCCTCGCCGACCGCCTCGCTTCCGAAAAAAATCTCGCCGGTCTCCTCGTCCCCGGCCCCAACGCCCGCGAAGCCGCCCTCGCTTCCGGTGACCGTCTGCCCGTTTTCCCCGTTTCCTCCCTCCGCGAAGCCGTCGCCGTCGTCTCCGGAGAAACAAAACCCGTCCCCTTCCGCGCCAGCCTCTCGGAATACATCGCCGGACACAAAGGACATGAACCCGATTTCGACGAGGTCAAAGGCCAGCCCCTCGCCCGCCGCGCCCTCGAGATCGCCGCCGCCGGAGGCCACAACATCATCATGATCGGCAGCCCCGGCACCGGGAAAAGCATGCTCGCCATGCGGCTCCCCGGCATCCTGCCCCCCATGACCGTCGCCGAAACCATCGAGACCAGCCGCATCCACAGCGTCCTCGGACTCCTCTCCTCCGGCGAACCCATCCTCAACTGCCGCCCCTTCCGCGCCCCCCATCACACCATCTCCGACGCGGGCCTCATCGGCGGCGGTCACGACCCACACCCCGGCGAGATCAGCCTCGCCCATAACGGCGTCCTCTTCCTCGACGAACTGCCCGAATTCAAGCGATCCGTCCTCGAAGTCCTACGCCAACCCCTCGAAAACGGTTTCATCACCATCTCACGCGCCTCCGGAAGCTGCACCTTCCCCGCACGATTCATCCTCTGCGCCGCCATGAACCCATGCCCCTGCGGCATGGGCGACCCCGAACTCGGATGCACGTGCAAAATCGACGAAAAACGCCGCTACCAGAAGAAGATCTCAGGCCCCCTCCTCGACCGCATCGACCTCCAGGTCGACGTCCGCCAACTCTCCCAGGAGGAACTCCTCCGCGCACCCGACGGCGAACCATCTGCCGCCATCAGACGGCGCGTCGCCATCGCACGCAAAATTCAGGAACACCGCTACGCCTCCTCAGGATTCTTCTGCAACGCCCAGCTCGACAGCCGCAACTTGAGAAAGTTCTGCGCTATTCCCCCCGCCGGGGAAAATATGCTCCGCAACGCCATCTCCCGATTCCAGCTCAGCCCCCGCGCCTTCGACCGCATCCTCAAAGTCGCCCGCACCATCGCCGACCTCGCCGGCAAACAGAACATCTCCGAAGAACACCTCTTCGAAGCCCTCACCTACCGCCACTCCTCTTTACTTTCTTTTCGGGAGAAAAGAAAGTAAAACAAAGAAAAGCGTGTAAACGCTTTTTTTCAAAAAAAGCTTGGCAAAAAATCCCGCGGCAAGATCAGGCCCACGAGACGTTCTCCGGGAGAAAAGAAAGTAAGCAAAGAAAATGCGGTGTAAGCGCTTTCCGCGCCTCCTCGAAGAGCAAGGCGCGGTCATACCGGTGCCGACGTTTCGGCCAAAAAATCCCGCGGCGGGATTCTCCACACGAGACGCTCCCCGCGAGAAAAGAAAGTAAGCAAAGTAAAGCGGTGTAAGCGCTTTTTTAATAAACTTGGAAAAAATCCCGCGGCAGGATTCTCTACACGAGACGCTCCCCGCGAGAAAAGAAAGTAAGCAAAGTAAAGCGGTGTAAGCGCTTTTTTTCAAAAAAAGCTTGGCAAAAAATCCCGCGGCAAGCACTGTTCCACGAGACGATCTTGTCCCGCGGCCGTTGCAGTATTCATAGTATTCCCAGTATTCATAGTCTCCTCCTCCCGCCCATCCCGCGGCCCGGCAGTCCCACCCCGCCGCCCCGCAGTCCCCGGCTCTCTCCTCAGGCGCGGCTCAGAAGCGCGTCCAGTTCGCGCCACGCGGCGGCGGCGCGGCGGAGCACGGCGTCCTGCGGCAGGTTCTCAACGGCGGCCAAAATGCAGTCGGCCTCGTGGAGATAACCGAAGGCCCGGAGGGGGCCGGCGAGGTGAATGAAGTCCCGGGCGTTGCCGATCCGGTCGGCCGTTTTGACGAGAAGCGCCTCCCGGTTCCCGGAACGGGCGATCCGGTCGAGATAACGCCGCCGGGCGGTCCGCTTCTTCCGGGTCAGCAGCAAAATGCCCGCCGCCACGGTCTCGTCCGAGGCGGTGACAAGTTCGTCGAAAGTCGTTTCCGTGTCCTCCAAGAGGTCGTGCCCCCAAGCCATGGCGACCGCCGGGGACTCCTCCGGCTCGCCCCAGGCGAGAAGCGTCTGCGCAACGGTTTCGGGATGCCGGATGTATGGAACAAGCGTCTCCCCCGGACGCGCCTTGCGGAACTGCCCCTCGTGGCGGCTCTCCGCCAGTTTTTTCATCGCTTCGTGCATAAAACCTCACTTCTCCCCGGCTTCCACCCGGGGAACGGGGACCTCGAAAATGATCGGCAGATGGTCGCTGAAGTCCCCTCCCGTGACCTTGTCTTTCGGGCGCTGCCCCAAAACGGCCTTTGCGAGATTCCTTTCGTCAGAGGCCACCAGAAGGTCGCAGCGGAACCATTTGCCTTCCTTCAGCAGGGTGGGACCGCCGACATTGCCGTCGACGATCCGCAGTTTGCCCGGCAGAGACGCCTCGATCTCCTGTCTGTTCCGGTCATCCTTGTCATACCCCGGAGAAAGGATGACGTTGGTGTCTCCGGCCATGACGCCGAGGACGCCGCTTTCCTCCTTTTCCGTGAGAAAAGCGCGGTACTTTTCGACGATCCCTCTCAGGTTCTCCATGTAGTCGGGCAGCGTCCAGACGCCGAGAACCCGGAGAAACGCCTTTTCTTTGTAAAACACCTCGATCCCGAGGGCGGTCGGGTTGCGGGGATCCGGCACTTCGAACTTTTCGACGCGGATGTCTTTATGGCCCGGCTGCTGGTATTTGACGCAGAGGATCCCCCGGGGGGTGCCTTCTTCCGCGCCGGTCCAGAAGGAGGCGGCCCACTTGTCCGACTCGACGCCCGGCAGAAATTCGCACCGGGCCTCGGGCGCTTCGAGATAAAAAGCGATGTCCGGCGCGAATTTCCTCTGGAACGCATTGATCTTCAAAACGGTTTGGGTAAAGTGCACCCCGGACGGCGGGCCTGTGAGGTTCCACACCGCGATCCTGATGTTCCCGTCTCTTGTCATTTATCCTCTTCCCTTTTCCTGTTGTTCTCCAGAAGTTTCTCCGCGATCCGGCAGACGCTCTCCCGGAGATCTCCGGGAGCGAGGACCCGCACGTTCCCCCACGCGGAGAGGGCGATCCGCTCGGCCTCGTATTTCGGGATATCCTTGAGCGCGATGCGGAGATACCCCTCTCCCCGTTCCGTGATCCTGTCGGCCATGTCGGCGGCGAAGGAGCGGTCGAAGGGGGCAAGTATCTCAAGAACCACCTCGGGAAACTTCTCGAAATCGAACAGACCGGACTCCTTCACCCCCTTCAGGATGGCCGGGTCGGCCAGGAACCGACTCTTCAGGACCTCGATCTTCCCGATGCGGTGCAGCGCCAGCACCCGGATCTTCGGCGGATCGAAATTTTGGCCGTCCTCCCGCAGAAGTTTGCCCTTGAGATACCAGCTGCCGCCGTTCCAGGCGAACACGTGGGGCTCGAAGAGTTTTTCCGACGCGTGATCCCGGGCGGAACGGTAGGAAAGTTTGAGGAGACTCCGCCGTTCCCACGCGCTGCAGGCCGCGAGAAAGATCTCCGGCGCCACCCGGGGCGGATCGCCGGGGCAGAGCACCTGAAAATTCTCCAGCTCCGCCCCCTCGGCCATGCCGGTCCCGTTCTTCATCAGCAGTGCGCCGACCGCCCGGCCGATCTCGCTGCGCAGGGGTTCGGGAAAGATCCCGCCGGCCGCCCGTTCCCCCAGCAGGACTGCTCTCATCTCGAAGGGTTCGACCATGAGGTCTTCGTTGTACCACTCGGGGTTCGTGAGGTAAAAGCCTCTCCGGGAACTGTCGTAGCGCACCGGCGCGCCGTACTCGTCCCGCAGATCGGCGATGTCCCGGGAGAACGTCTTGGCCGAGATGTCGTACGCCCCCGCCGGGTCCTGCGCCCTCATCTCCTTCAAAAAGGAGGTGTGATTGGGGTAGCGCCCCTGACGCATCATCTTGAGGATGGTCTGGATCCGTCGGATCTGATTTTTGCTGGCGGGCATACTTGGGACCTCCCTTTTCCCGTAAAATATCACACTTTTTTCGAAAAAACAAGCCGTGTCGGACAAAAGATGTCCGATATGCCGGGGTATGTTATTTTCCGTAAACGAACAACATCATCGGAACGGAGGAAAATGGACATGACGGAACAGGCAACTCGCAAAAAGTCTTCCGGATGCGCGGCCGCGGGATCCCGGACCACCCGGAGCGAAGGATCCGGAGGGATGACGGCGCGGGAAAGAAGCGGAGCCGAAAAGCTCCTCCGGGAGTTCGTCGACGAAAAACTGGGGGGCGAGCTCGACCGGTTCCGGACCTTCGACGTCAAGTCCCTGCAGAACTCGGAGAAGTTCGGCTGTCCCGGGCGCTGTTTCGACTGCGACGACACGGAGCTCATGCGGGCGGTGTACGTCGTCCTGTGGGGGGATGTCCTGCCGGAGCTGGCCATGGAGACCCTGGGCGGCGGAAAAATGTACCGCGGCGACACCATGAACACCTTCCACACGATGTTCGGCCGAAATATCCCTGAGCGCCCCGGCTTTTACGCGGGGCTCGAAAAGTACGGTCCCCCGGAGGGACTGCGCCGGAAAGTGCGCCTTTTCGGGGAAAGCATCTGCGGCACACTGGGGAATTTCGTCGTTCTGCCCAACCTCGGCGCGGAAAATACGACCTTGAATCTCTATCGGGGAAGCAATTCCTGGCGGGATTTCTTCGACCGCTTCCTGATCGAGCTGGAAAAAGTCCTGTTCGGAAGCGGGGAAAAAGATCCCCTGCTGGCAAAACTTGTCGAAGCCAACGCGTTCTGTTTCGATATCTTCACGGGGGAGGAGGGTTTCCGCGCCCTCGTGCGGCTCCTGCTCTTGGAGGATTACTGCGGAGCGGCCCCCGCGTACAAGCCGCAGATCATTTTCCCGCTGAATTACCACTGGCGGGATCCCGCCGCCCGGGAGACCTATCTCGCCGATGCGGAAAAGTACTTGTCCGGAGCGGAAAAGATCATCGAAAACCGAGGCCGCAGGATGGTTGCCCTCCTCAAAACGAAACTCGCGTGACGGCACGGGCGGAAAATTTTTTCCATTTTTCCGCTGACAGCGCTTGCTTTTCGAAAAAGAAGGGATTATATTCCTCACAAACTTAATTGCGCGCGCAATTTTTCCAAAGGGAGCTTCATGGTTCGCAGTCAGGACATCGCCCGGATCGTCGGCGTGTCGCGGCAGGCCGTTTCGGCGGTGCTGAACGGGCACGGCAGCAGTTCCGTGTCCGCGGAGAAGCGCGCGCAGATAAAGAAGGTCGCACGGGAGCTGGATTACCAGCCCAACAGTCAGGCCAGGGCGCTGGCCCGGGGCGGCACCCGGGTCATCGGCTTCGCCTTCTCCACCGTGCTGGGACTCATGCACTCCCCCATTTACCCCAAATTCATCGCCTCTTTGATCGCCCGTCTCGCGGAAAGGGACTACGAACTCTCCCTGCTGCCCATCCCCGACGGCGAGGAATCCCGCCTGCCGGAGATCATCAATTCGGGACGCGTGGAAGCCGTCATCTGCCACACGGGCAGACTGGGACGGGCCGTTTCCCCGGGATCCGCCGCCCGGAGCCGTCTGGTCACCTTCGCCGAAACCAGTTCGCACCCGGAAACCGAGGCCGATTTCAGGATCGCCGGCGAAACGGGCGTCGCAGAACTCGCGGACCATCTGCTGAAGGCGGGACACACCCGCATCGCCTATGTGGGGAAAGAGGGCTCCCGTCTGGAACAGCACCGCAAGGTCTTTGCCGAACAGGGCTTCCCCCTCGCGGAAGAACTGATCTGTACCGGCCGGAACTACCGCAACGATCCGGGGGACTCCCTCGTCTGTTTCGAGGAAACGCTCCGCAACTGGGAGAAACTGCGCCGCTGTACGGCGATCATCTTCAACAACGACTTCTTCGCTCTGGGCGGCTGCGCCGCGCTGCGGCTCAAGGGCGTCGAACCGGGACGGGACATCGCCGTCACCGGTCAGGACGATCTGGAAAATTCTTCCTCCCCCTTCCTCACCACCACCACCGCGCCTTACGACAGGCTTGCGGAGCGCTGCGCCGGACGCGTCTGCGGTCTGCTGGCCGGAGATGCGGCGGACTCCTCCGTCTGCGAAGTCATACCAAGCCAGCTCATCATCCGCGAAAGCACCGCCGCTTTCCGCAGAAAAGGAAGGAAGTGACCATGTCCGGGATCTATGCCGAAATCGTCTCCTTCGACTGGGAACAGGCTCTTCTCGCCTACGATCTTTCCGGCGCCGGATTCGTCGAAGCCGCCGTCGCCGAAACGGGCGTTTCCGTCAAGTCGCAGGAGGCCTGCGGCACCGGGCGGCTCATCCTCCGGGACCTGCCCTCCGGAACGCTCATCCACGTGACGCTCCGCCACCCCGGGGGGGAAAAGAAATTTTCCTTCACCACCTTGCCCGCGCCCCGGGGGGAAATGACGGGGCAGCTGGCCCTGATCGCCGACCCTCACATCTCCACGGCAAAAGAAAACCGCAAGGGCCGATTTTTCATCGAATCGGCTTCCATCGTGCGGGAGATCATCGAACGCTGCCGCGAGCTGGGGATCACCTGTACGCTGTGGCCCGGCGACATCACCAACGCCGGACTGCCCGGGGAGTACGCGCTGGCCCGGGAGGTGCTCGCGGCGCTCCCCCGGCCCCCCGTCCTCGTTCCCGGCAATCACGATCACGGTCCCGAACTCTGGGAAAAGACTTTCGGCCCCCGGCGGGGCCGGTATCCCCTGCCCGGCGGCGGGACCCTCGTCGCCGTCGACACCTCGGAACAGATCCTCGAAAAGGAGGACGCCCGGGCGATCGCCGAGGTCCTGGAACAGGAGGGCCGCGTGGCGGTGATGACCCATTACCAGTTCTTCCCGTCGGCCGACATCCCCCACGTCCCCCCGGAGCGGACCATGCCGACAAACATCGGGGACTATGGGGCTCTGCTGGAAAAGATCCGGCAAACGCCCTCGGTCGTCTGGGCGGGACACCAGAACATCCTCTCGGTGACCCGTTCGGGCGAAGCCGTGCAGTTCAACTTGCCCCAGCCGCCCCAGTATCCCTGCGGCTGGATCCGGGTGAGACGGTTTTCCAACGGCGATTACTACACCTTCGAACCCATTGCAAGCGAAGTCCTGCGGCAGTGGTCCCGCAAAGCGGGCAACGAGGCCGCGTCCTTCTACAACGAGCCCCAGTGGCGCGACGCGTACCGCTGCGGCCGTTTCCCGCAGAGCGGCAACTTCTTTCTGGAGAAAAAATGATGGAAACCATCAAAAAAACTTCCCTGAGCACCTCCGTCTTCGGTCCCGAAAAACAGCCGGACGACCTCCTGCGTTTTCTCGAAACGACCCGGCAGGCAGGATATGAATACGTGGAACTCTCCCGCAAACAGTTCGATCTGGCCTCCCGGGCCGACGCCATCCGGAGCACGGGGGTGGCCGTGTGGTCGGTCCACGGCTGTCTCGGCGGCGATGCCTTTTCCTGCGACGAAAGTTTGCGGAAAGCCGCCGTGGCAAAGGAGATCGCCCGCGTCGAAGATGCGGCGGCCTTCGGGCCCGTGCCCGTGGTGGAGCATTATCTCTACCGCCAGCTGGACCCCGTCTACGGCCGAAATTTCCGCCGGAGCATCGAAGAACTTTACGCGGCAAGTCACGATGCGGGCGTGATCCTCACCATCGAGACCGTGCCGTACAAGCCTCAGATCAACGAGCGTTACGCCGACAGCGCCGAGGTGGCGGCCTTCGTCCGCTCCTTCGAGGCGGAGGATCTGCGGGTCACGATCGACATCAACCACTCGAATCTGCACGAAGACCTGCTTGGGGTCTGCGCCAACTGCCGGGGACTCATCGCCAACGTCCACATGTCGGACAATCACGGCGAATGGGAGGATCATCTGCCCCCGGGAGAAGGCATCATCGATTTCCCCGCCGTCTTTGCCGCCCTGAGAGAATGCGGCTACACGGGACCCGCCAATCTGGAAATGCACGCGGGGGCCGCTCCCGTCACGGCGGCCTGGCTCGAAAAGATCCGCAAATACGTCGAAAGCATCCTTTTCCAATAGATAAAACCTGAAGAAAAGAAAAAAAGGGAGGTTACCATGCGGAAGAACACAACGGAATGCGCCGGGACGAATCGTTTCACCCTGATCGAGCTGCTTGTCGTCATCGCCATCATCGCCATATTGGCGGCGATGCTCATGCCCGCGCTCCAGCAGGCCCGGGAACGGAGTCGGGCGGCGGACTGCAACGGCAAGATCAACACGCTGGCGAAATCCAATCTGCTGTATGCGTCGGACAACGGGGATTTCGTCTCTCCCCAGTGGGGCACTTTCGGTGCGAAACTCCGTTACTGGGGCAACGGCGACCGCGCCCAAGGGCTCCTGACCCCCTATGTGGGGATCCATCAGCCCAAGGTGAACATAGGCTACTGCAACACCTACGGGATGAGCAAATTCGCCTGCAACACATTTCCGGTCGACATGACGCGCTCCCGGGCCAGTTACGGCTACAACGCGTTCATCGCGGGCAACGCCACCCAATGGGCGAGACGCAAGATCACCCGCTACCGGCGGCCGACGCTTTCCATGTTCTTCTGCGACATCGACAGTTCCAACGGCGGCACGGTCACCTATGAAAATGCCGCGGACAACCAGCCCTTCTACCGGCACAACAATTATGCCAATTTCGGTTTCGCCGACGGTCACTGCAAGGCCTACGCGCTGCAGGACATCCCCCATATGACCCGGGGAGACAGCAAAGTCGCGGCCTACGGGAACATTTTCTGGGATCCCGTGTCCGCCGTGTACCTGGACTGGGCAAAGAGGACCGAATAGACGAAAAGATCTCCGGAGACGGGTGTTTTTTTCGGAGGGAGACCGGATATGAGACACTTCTCGATTGCGCTTCTGTTTTCGTTTTTTGCCGTTTCCCTGACCGGGGGAAATATCGACGGTCTTTTCGCCGCGGGAAAAACGGGGGAGATCAGGATCCCCGCCGGAGAACACATGCTGGCCGGGACCGTCGAGGTCACGGAGGATCTGCACGTCATTCTCGCCCACGGAGCGGTCATCCGTTCCGGAGCCAGCCCGATGTTCAGGGTGAGCACGGGAAAACTGATTCTGGAGGGCGAAGGCGGAGGAGGAACGATCCGCTGTCTGGCAAAATTCGGCGGCATGACTTCTCCCGAACGCTGCGCCGTGATCGATCTCAACCGGAGCCTGAAAGACTCCGGAAAAACGCCGGCCGCCCTCTGCGTCAGGAACATCACCTTCCAGGCGTCCTACGGCATCGACGGAGCCCTGCGGGGCGCCGTTTCCAAAAAGATCGGCGAAATCGAGATCGGCAACTGCCGCTTTTTCTGCTCTTTCAGGGGCATCGGCATTTTTGACGCGGAAGTAGAATCCTGCCGGATCACGGACTCGCTCTTCGACGGAGGACAGGACGGCATCTACATCAACGCCTCCGTTCCCGGCGGCGTTTACGTCTGCGGCAACACGGTGCGGAATTTCGGCAAGAACGGCATCGTTCTTGGTAAAGGCGGTCAGATCGCGGAGGGCATCACAGCTCATCTGCCCTGCGCCGTCGTCCACGACAACCGTCTCCTGCATGGAGGTTTCGCCGCCACGACACAGGACGCCTACATCCGCGGGATCGTCGTCATAGGTCACAATGTCTCCGTTCAGGGCAATATCGTCCGGGACGTCCACCGCGGCGTGCCCGTTCCCGGACGGAAAAGCGGACACCAGATCGTGGAAAACGGCCAAGTCTTCAAGGAACGGATGCGGGATGAAAACGGACGGAAGGTCCGTCTGGCGGGATCAGCCATTTATCTCAAGGCCAACCGGGCCGTCGTCCACAGCAACATCTGCACCAATTCCGGCTGGCGGTCCGTCATCGAGATCAAGACCGGCGGGAGGGAGCATTACACCAGCGTGGTGAACAATGTGGTCGATGCAAGTTCCCTCGCGGCGGACGACTCCTTCGCCTTCGAATGCAACAGCGGACGCTCCCTCTGGGCGAACAACATCGTCTACAATGTCCCGCATCAGGCTTTCATCGTGAGATGCGGCTACGAAAACACCTTCGTCAACAATCTGATCGTCGATGCGAAGGTCGGCTTCGCGCTCTCCGGGAATGCCCGCGGTGAGGGGGAACTCATCAGCGGGAACCGTTTCATCAACGTCCTGTGTCCCGTCTCTCTGAACGGTGCGGTCCCGAAAAGCGCGGCGGGCGCGGACATCCACAGAATGCCGCAATCCTATATTCATCCAGAAACCGAACTGCCCCCTCCCTCCGAAGAAAACGCGGGGCGGATGATCGTCCGGGGGCAGAGCCTTTTCTGCTGTGTCAGGACGGAAAGCGGATTTTCCTGGATGGAACTTGCGGGCAAGATCGTCCCCGAAAAGAAATGGGTCCCGGCAGGACCGGAACTTGCCGTCAACGCTGACCAGTCGGGGACGGGAGATATCCCCGCCGGATTGAACGATCCCCTTCATCCCGGCTGGCTTCTCGATATGATGTCCGCCAGGGAAGTGAAACTTCTTCCCTCCGACGGACACGTGAGTTTCGACCGGAAAAATTTCCTCTCGGGGGGAAGATCCCTGAAAATACTGTTCAAAAACACGACCGGCAGTTTCCGGCTCCGGCAGCCGGTCGATCTTGTCCCGGGGAAACGCTACCGGGCGACGGCCGTCGTCAGAAGCGAGGAAGCGGGAAATCTCTCGCTGTCGGTCAGGTCGGCAAAAGGATTTTCAAAATCCGTCCGGGCCGCCGACAGCGGAGAGTGGCAGACCCTCTCCTGCGACTTCGCCGTCGGCAGGGGCGACACCCGCTGGGATCTGATTGTCTCCGGGGCGAAAACCCCGGAAAACAAGGCGGCATGGCTGGACTCCGTCTCCCTCAGGGAACTGCAGGAGGAATCCCTGTTCCTCCGTAGCCGGAAAAAGGAAACGGGCCCCGATCTCATCGACCGGAACGGCCCTTGGACCGTCACCCCCCGCAGCAGGGATCTGCGCTGTGAAAGCAAAGACGGCGTCCTCACCGTCTCCTCCGAAAGCAGGCCGCAAAACGTGATCGTTTCCCGGAAAATCAAAATTCAGCCGGGAAAAAGCTGCCGGGTCTCATTCGACTGCCGCGCCGACGGCAGGATCCGCGTCTCGGCCTTCGTCAGGATCGGGACGAAAAGGATAGCGAAGGACTTCGAGGCATCCGGGAAATGGGAAACTCACCGTTTCGAATTGACCGCGCCAAAAGAAGGCGCCCCGGGCGCCATCGGTTTCTGGACGGAAAAGCTCGGGCCGGGAAAAACGATCCGGTTCCGCAACATTTCCTGCCGTGAGCTTGAAAAGTGAGCGCTCGTCCGCGGGATCGAAAATATGGAAAACGGAGCAATCCCATGAAAAAAACAGCTGTCCTCCTTCTCGCTCTGGCGGTCTTGAGCATCGGAGCCAACGATTTTCCCAACGGCTCCTTCGAACACGACGTGCTCCCGGTCTGGAACCGGATGCCCGATCAGGAGGTGACGGCTCCCGGCTCCTCGCCGTACGCTTACGACGCCGACGCCGTCTCCGGGAAGCGGTCGCTCCGTCTGGCGGGGAAAAAGATACGCTTCAGCTTCGAATCGAATGCCGTTTTCGCCAGGGACAAAGGCGTTTTCGCGCTCTCCATGAAAGCCCCCGGAGGCGACGCGAAAGTCCGGGTCCGCGCCGTGTTTTACGCCGACACGCTCCACACCGCAACGGTGGAGAAGACCTTTGCCGTCAATGGCACGTGGCGGCGTTTCGAACTGCGCGTCGGCACGCCTTTCGGCAAGTACGGGCGGGCCGGAGCCATGGGGCCCGTCGTGCTGGAGATCGATCCCGGCAAAAACGACGTGCTGATCGACGACTGCGTCTTCTCGGGCGGCGAAAAGGCCCCCGCCTATCAGGAAGGCCCCGCAGGCGGCGTGCCGGAGCGGGAGATGGAACTCCCGAAGTATCTGCCCCTGCCGCAGGCCGAAATCTTCGGCGCGGGGCCCTGCCGGGAGGACATCCGGCGTTTCCGCCTCTTTCCCGGTTCCGCCGGACCGGAAAAAAACGCGCCCCTCACGGGCGTCATGCTCTTCCCCAAGTCCAAAGTCTTCTTCGCTTCGGGGAGTTTCGCGCTCTACGACGGTGAAAAACGCCTCGCCGCCGCCTTCACCCCCACTTCCGCATGGCCGCAGGACGGGTCGCTGGCCTCTTTGCGGGTGGACTTTGCCGCCGATACGGGAAAGACGCCCAAGACGCTCGAACTGCGTTTCACGCCGGGGGCAAAGTCTGCGGACGGTAAGCGCGGGACGACCCCGAAAAAAGTCCTCACCCGCGGGGGCGTCGCCGTCGATCCCCGAGGCGCCGCATTGTGGGAGAAGAACGGCTCCCTGGGCCGGGCCGTCCTCAAGGGAACGGACTACGCCGGAAAAAGCTACTCTTTCCGCTGTGACGAAAGCGTGCCGGAGATCGACAACGCGCTCTGCACCGTTCTGCTGCGCCGGGGAAAAATGGTTTCTTCCGACGGTCTCTCCCTCGGCACTGTCGACGTGCGCCTGACGGTCCGCCCCGCCCGCCCCGGCGCGGAGCTGGAGGTCGCCCTCGCCAACACCTCGGACCGTTTCGTCCTCATCAGAGAGCTTTACTGGGAGTGCGAAGACCCGGGCGCAAAAGTCAGCGAAAGGATCGCCGTTACGGGCGAACCCAAAAAGAAGCGCTTCACGTTCCTCGCCGAAAAGGACGGAAAAATTTCCCGCCGCCGCCTCAAAGTCGAAACGCCGGAGGCGCTGCCGCCCTTCACGCTCCGCACGGCCAGCGGCCGCACGCTCCACGTTTTCGACGGCGCGGCGTACTTTCCCTCGGTCCTCGAAGCGGTCCCGAATGTTCTCCGGGGCGCGCTGTGGCCCGGACGGGCCAAGGTGCTCAGTCTTGCGCCGGGCCTGACGCTCTGCAAAAGATTCCTGATCTCCCCCGTATCGGTGAAGGGCGATCCCGACCGTCCGGCCTCGGTCATGCCCGCCGCGGAGGATTTCGCCGCGGCCCGGGTGATGATCCCCGTCTGCGCCGCCGACAAAAAGAGATTCCCCTTCTTCGAAGAGCGGATCAAGGACGGTCTGGGCCGGTTTTCCCCCGGTGAGATCGCCGGAAATTTCTGCTTCGGCCAGTTCAACTACGGGGACCACCCCGGGGACGGCGGCTGGGCGAATCTCGAGTCCTTCGAGGACTACGTGCTCTATCACCGGGCCCTGCGGGCGGAGGATCCCCGGCTCTTCCGGCTGGCCCTGACCGCAACACGCCACTATATTTGTGTGGATACGGATATCCGCACTGCCCTGCCCCACGTCCACTGCGCCAATCACGTCGTCAGCGGGACGCCCTTCGGCCACGCCTGGATCCCCGGCGTCATCGGCGCCTATCTGCTCTCGGGCGATCCGGCGGTCTACCAGACGGCGAAAAGGATGTTCGACGCCTGTCTCGCCCTGCCGGTCAAAACTTCCGAGATCCAGCAGGGGCGGAACTTCGGCTTCTTTCTGCTGACCCTCGCGGAGGGCTACGCCGTCTTCAACGACAAGGCCGCCGCGGAGCGCTTCATGACCCAGCTCAAGTACCAGATCGACCGGTATGCCAAAGGCCCCCTGACGGCGGCGGACAGAAAGCTCCAGCGGACGGATATCCCCCGGCAGAACAGCCTCTTCTACGTGCGCAACTCGGGGCTCGTCCCCTTCCACTGCTGGTACGGCCTTGCCGCCTTTCTCAAGATGTACGGACTCTTCCCCGACCCCCTCATCAAGGAGACGCTGGAGAAGGAATTCGCCAACATCATGAATTTGGAGATGACCTACCGGCCCCAGCTGGAGACCCACTGGCCGGGACTCCCGGCGGAAAAGATCTTCCCCGCCATCGCCACCGATTATCTCCTCGGGCGCGGCGCCTTCTTCTACCCCGTCCTCGCCCAGTACGCCCGCCTTGCGGGTGAAACGAAATACCGGGATCTGGCCGTGAACACCCTCTACTGCGGTCTCCTCGCCGCCCGGAACGCAGGGACGGTCCAGGACGTCTTCATGGCCTCCCCCTTGGCCGATCTGCCGGAGACCTTCGACGAAAAGGCGAAGATCGCCGAAATGCGCGGTCTGCTCTGGAACGGGGCCGCGCCGGAGCTGGCCAACGGCGGCTTCGGCGACACGATATCCTACCGCGATCTCGTGATCCCCAAAAACGGCATCGGCCGCCCGGTGTATCCCGAGTGGGCGCTGGAGAAACCCTATCCCAAACACTGGCACTTCATCGAGGGCAAGCAGATCATCAGCTCCAACTCCATGACGCTGCGCGGATATTTCTACACCCTCGACGACAAGGATTTCGGAGAAAGCGCGCCCTCCCTGCGCCTGGAGCTTGCACAGAAACCCTTCTTCAACGGAGGGAATCTCACAAGCGCCAAGTTCCGGCTGACGCCGGGGGAGTGGGAGTATTCCCTCGCCGTCAAGCTGACGGGCGGCGCGGAACTGCCCCGGGCGGGCTTGCGCATTTTGCCCCTCGGCGGGACCCCCGCGCGCATCGGCGCAGCGGTCACGGCGGAAAACCGGCTCGTCCCCGACGACAGCGCCGACAAGGAGCCCGCCGTTTATGAGGTCTCCTATGCCGAAACGGGCAAGCCGGGGTGGAAAAAACTCTCCTTCCGCTTCCGGGTCAAAGAGAGAGCGCTGGGCATCTTCCGGGTCGTCTACAAACTGCGGCCCAAGGTGAAGACGGCGCAGATCCGGCTCGACGACGCAAAAGTCCGCCGGATCGGCGACTGACTACTCCCAGGTGATGCGGCAGGGCACTTCCGCCGCGGTGAAAAAGCCGCTTTCCTCCATCTGGAGACGCAGCAGGAAATAAATTTTGTTCTGACTGCCCGCACGCCAGTTGCGCAGTCTGAAAACATGTTCGCCGCTCCCGGACACGAAGGGAGAATTGCCCGCGGCGGAAGTCGTGCGCATGAGGATCAAGCTCTTCGGCGTCTCGGGCACGCGGTACCGCACCTTGAAAAAAACCTCCTTTTTGACCGGCAGCCGGATCTCCTGTCCGGGATCGAAAGGCCGGTCGACCTTGTCTTTTCCGAGCCCCCAGGCCAGGATCTCGAAGGAAGCCTCTTTTTTCGCCTTTTTTGCGGCCTCGTCCGCCCGGGCGGCGTTCTGTTTCTTCCGCTCCAGCATGGGAGTCAGCTCTTCGGGAGACTGCCGCAGCCACGGGGGAGGAGGCATCGTCCGGGAGCCCGGCCTCAGCTTCGAAGCTCTGCCGGAGACGATGTTCCGCAGAATTTGCATGTATTTTTCGGGAGCCTTGTAACCGGAAACGGCGCCGAGTCTCCGCCCCTCCCCGTCGAAGATGAAGGCCGAGGGATACCCGCCGGAGATCCTCATGGCCCGGGCGACTTCCTTGTTGTACAGTTTCTGGTACTCGGGCATCGGCTTTCTCATGGGGAAATCCAGATAGACAAGGATCAGATTTTCCCGGGAAAAGTCCGT
>Ga0310696_10002869_pt1 | contig 22214 bp, 15 predicted proteins | sample AusTroGonzalo_MG_4_FD_203885 | JGI IMG/M metagenome (GOLD analysis project Ga0310696, IMG submission 203885) | Bovine rumen microbial communities from tropical cattle in Woodstock, Queensland, Australia - Gonzalo_02 (v2) (version 2) | ecosystem: Host-associated > Mammals > Digestive system >...
ACCCGAAGGCGTATATATATACGCCGAGAGGGAGCAAACGGCAAGAGGAAAACGAATTCAAATATAAAAGGAGAAACCCGTTCGCGATTTCGCGAACGGGTTTCAACCTTGAATGCGTTTTACTATGCGAAGAATCAGCACAAAGCAGGAAGCCTTAACGGACAAATAGACATCCATTCGTTTTCCGGTCTGTGCCGCCCACGCCTGTCGTCTTATTGTGGGGTGAGGGTTACCGTTCCGGACCCCGCGCTAAATACCAGCAGTCCTCCGTCCTCCGTCGCCGTCACGGTCTGGCTCTGTCCGTCGACCGAAACCGTCCAGTTGCCCGCCTTGACGCCCGAGACGTAGTAGGTCAGGTCCGATCCGGTCGACGTGAAGGAGAACGCCGTCGATCTACGGGTCTCGTTCGTGACGAAGATCGCCGCGACCTTGCCGAGCACGGCGCCCTTCACGACGTCGGTCTCGATCTCCTTCGCCGTCAGATTCAGGCGCTTATCCGAATCGCAGACGTACATCACGTTCAGAAGCTGGCTGGTCTTGCTTCCGCTCGTCGAGATCTCGACGCGTCCCCAGAATCCGTCGTTGCCGCCGTCGGTCGGCGTGAGCTGCGTTCCGTTCACGTTGTAGTTGTTGTTCTTGCCGCCGATCGCCTCGAAACTGTCGCCGCCGAACACGCTCTGGAGCACCAGTTTCGCGCCGTTCGCAGAGACCGTCACGCTCTTCTTCGCTTCGTCGACCGTCGGCTCGACGGGAACGTGGAGCAGGAAGGTCTTTTGATAACTCGCGCTCTTCGCGTCGACGTTGTCGAACACGAAGAAGAACATGGGAACGTTGACGTTCTTCGTATCGTAGACCGTCAGCATCCTTCTCGTGACCTCGTTCACGGTACTGCTGGAAGTAGAGTTTATCTCGTAATACGCGGGGGTGATATTTCCGGCGATGTAGGCGTAGGTCGGCGTGGTTTTCGCTTCGTCGGCGTAGCCCGCCTCGTAGCCCGTGACGGTGCCGGTCTTGTAGTAATCGGTTTTCAGGACCCGGTCGGTATTGCCGTTTTCACCGGGCTGTTTCTGCCCGCTTCCGTTGATCAGAAGACTGTTGTGCGCGATCGTCGCCTGATGATATTTTTTGAAATGCTCGTCGCCGTACTTGTCGTAGGCGCCGGTATCGCCCGCGAGCGTCGTTTTGTAAAAGATCTGGAACGATCCCGCGTCGGCGTGGTCGTGGTTACCCATCGTGCGGCAGCCGATCTTCATCAGGACCGACGCCTGATCGTCGCCCCAGCTGTTCCGGGCGATGATCTGTCCGAGCCAGCCGCCGTTGTACTGGATCAGAGGCAGCTCTTCGTGCCGGTCGGCGGCGGCTTTCACGCCGTTCGAGGAGCAGATCAGGTATTCCGTAACGCTCGCCGAGAAACTGAACGACGTGGTGAAAACGTTGTAACTTTGTTCAAAGTATTCGAGCTGCGCCCGCAGCGTCGCGTCGTTGAAGAGGTAGGACGAGATCAGGGTGGCGCGTCCCCCGACGATGAAGTCGTCGACCGGAACGCTGTTGTCGCCCGAAGCGAACCCCCTGCTGTTCGGCAGTTCGTAGCAGTAGTAGGTGCGAACGACCTGTTTCATCCCGTCTTCGTCGTAGGGCATCTCGCCGACCGCCTTTTTCAGGAGCCAAGCCGAGAAGAGGTCGGAGGAGAAACGGATGCGGATGTAGACCGAAACGCCCTGCGGATACATACCCGCCTTGTAATACTCGTTGCGCGTGGGAACGAACTCCTGATAGATCCGTCCCGCAACGTACTCCCACCAGCCGGGATATTCGTCGTAGATTGCGATGGCGAACGCGAGGTAGTCGCGCAGCAACTGGAACTCGCAGCCGTGTCCCGCGATCCCGTGCTGTTTTGACGGCGGGAAGCCGATCTCCATCCAAGCCTCGCCGGTGCGGTCGGTGCCGGAGAGGACGTTGTGCTGAACGCCCGAAACGATCCGGAGTTTGTCGACGGACGTCAAGAGGTCGTGGCACCAGTCGTAAACGCAGGCGGCGACGTACATCACGAAGCCGAACTGCCGTTCCTGGTCGCCGGAGATCTCCTGGAAATCCATCGTTTTCAGATAGTTCAGGATCCCCTTGATCGCCTGATAGCCGACGATCTGGTTTCCGGTCAACTGGTATTCGAGCGCCAACGCCTGGATCTCGTTCAGGACCCCGGCGTCAAAATTGTGAAAACCGTCGTTGCGCTCGGTCGCCAAGCCGAGGAAGCCGTTGGTGGGATTCGAGAGATAGGAGAGGTATTCAGCCCGCGCGGCTTCGCTCCGGGGGTCGTTCAGTTCCGCGTTGATCGCCGCGAGATCGCTCTCGTTGATGAGGACCCGCGGATGCTGACCCGCCGTCGGGCTGACCGGGGGCAGGGCAAACTCCCGGTGACCGTTATTTTCGTCGGCGTCGATGAGATCCTGGCGGGTCTTACAGAATGTTCTTCCGCCGAAATCGTTGTTTGAAAAGGATTGGATGTCTTTTTTCAGCGCGTTGATCTTATCGGTATATTCGGCGTAGGTGACCGGGTAAAACACGCTGGTTCCGCAGCTCGTGCAGATCTTTTCGCGCTCGCCGTCCTGCGTCTCCGACGTCGGAGGCGTGAGGATCCGACCGCTGTCGCCCGCCTTGAAGGTGTGCGCGTCGGATTTCGGTATTTTTTCCTGCCTTTTCTTGTTGCAGACGGTGCAGGTGTAGAGCCGCAGCCCCTCAGCCGAGCAGGTCGCCGCGTCGACGACCTTCCCGTCGTTCCAGGTGTGATCCCCGGGGATCTCCTCGGTTTTCGTTTCGCCGCAGACCGTGCAGGTATAGGTCATTTCGCCGTTAACGATTGCTTTGCTGCTCGGATCGCACCCCGCCTCTTTGGTGACCTTTCCGTCGTCCCAGACGTGTTCGTGCCCGGTGACGCCGGCCGTTATCGGATCGGTTGTCGGCTCGGTTTGTGCCGCGTCGGTCGCCGACTCGGTTTCGTGACCGGTTACGGACCCGGTTGCCGGGTCGGTCGCGGTTCCGGTTTTCGCCTCGGTCTTCGGCGTCGGTTCGCTGCTTCCGACGCAGGACGCGAACAGGAGCGTTCCGAGGACAAGACAAAGGAGCAGGGTCAGGAGAAGAATACCTTTTTTCATCGTTCTATTTCCCTTCGATGTTTTGTTTGGCGGGGAAGATTCCGCCGGATTCGCGCGGAACGGGGAAGCGCGTGCGATCTCGTCAGTTCTTGGTGAGAGTCACGGCACCCGCGGGGGCGGTGAAGACGAGCAGTCCGCCGTCCTCGGTCGCCGTCGCGGTCTTGGTGGTCGAGCCGACCTTGACCGTCCAGGTGCCGGCGGCGACGCCCGAAACGTAGTAGTTCAGGGTGCCGGATCCGCTCGTCGTGAAACTGAACGAGGAGGTTTCGCGCGACGCGCTGTCGGCGAAGATCGCCGCGACCTTGCCGAGTACGGCGCCGCTCGCCTTGCTGCTGTTCGTGATCGCGGTCGCGGAAAGCCCGGGATCGCTGCTCGAATCGCAGACGTACATCGCGTTGAGCAGGACGTTGTTCGTCCCCGACGCGGTCGCGATCTCCGCGCGGCCCCAGTAATTGTCGGTCTTATCGGACTTGTCGCTGATCAGGGCGTAGGTCTTGCTGCCGACCGTCCAGTTCGCCGGTTTTGCCCCGCCGACCTTTGTGATACTGCTGCCGCCGACGACGTTCTGGAGCACCAGCCGCCCGGCGCTGTTCGTGACCGTCACTTTGCTGCCCGAGATCGACGGTTCCTCGACCGTGTGGAGCAGAAAGACCTTCTGATAATTGCTCTTCGAGGTGATATTGTCGTAGACGAAGAAGAACATCGGTGCCTTCGTGTTCCCGGTGTCGTAGACCGCGAGCATCCGGCGGTCGCAGCGGGACAGTTCGGAGGAAGAACTCGTGCTTCGGCTCAGCCAGAAGAGGTTTGTGATCGACGTTTTGCAGTACGCGTCGGCGATATCCCCGGCGATATAGGCGTACTTCGGCTTGGTTTCCGCCGCGTCGGTGTATCCGTAGGCGTAGCCCGTCGTGGTCCCCATTGTGTAAGTACTGTCCTTCCAGGAGGAGAAGGACCCCGCCTCCGACGGCTGTTTTTGTCCGACGACGGTGCTTCCGTTCTTCAGGACGATCGAGTTGTGCGCGATCGTCGCCTGGTGGTAATACAGGTGGTGATCCGATTCGTACTTGTCGTAGTAGCCCGAGTCGCCCGCGAGCAGACTCTTATAGAAGATCTGGAAGGAGCCCGAGTCGGCGTGATCGTGGTTCGCCGTTATCCGGTTCCCGATCTTCATATAGACCGAGGCGGAGTCGGAGTTCCAGTTGCTGTGCGCGATCATCTGCCCGAGGTAGCCGCCGTTATAGACGATCAGGTCGAGCCCGTCGTAACGCTGACTTGCGCTCCCGCCCGTGCCCTTCGATTTCAGGATCACGTAGTAGGTCGTGTCGAAGTAGGAATAATCGGCGAAGTCCGCCCAGCTCATCGCGATCGGATCGTTGAAGAGGTACGCCGACATCATCGAGGGAAGCGCCAGCTGTTTCATCGCTTCTTTGCCCGATCTGCCCTGGTGGTCGCCCTCGGAGAAAATGACGGTCTTACTGTTGTCGGCGACCTGCTTCTCGGTGTGTTCGTAGGCGGTGCGCATCACCTGCCGCATATCGGTCTTGCTGGCGTAGGGGAACTTTCCGGTCGCGCTCTCGATCAGCCAGGCGCTCCAGAGATCCGAGCCGAAACGGATCGGCAGGTAGGTCGAAATGCCCTGCGGATAGTAGCCCGACTTGTAATACTCGTTCCGGACGGGAACGTACTCGTTGTAGAAACGCCCACCGACGTATTTGTACCAGGTCGGCTCGTCGTCGTAGACCGCGAGTGCGATCGAGAGGTAGTCGCGGAGCAGCTGCCGCTCGCATCCGTGTCCCGAGACCGCGTTCTGACTCGAGGGCGGGAAGCCCATCTCCATCCCGGGTCCGAGTTTGTACTGCACGCCGCGCATCAGCTGTTCCTTGTCGGACGAGGTGAGCAGGTCGTTGCACCAGTCGTAGGTCAGCGCCACGGTGAACATGACCTCGCCGTAGCGGCGGCAGGGATCGCTCTTGTCCTCGATGACGACGGTGGAGAGAAACTCCTTCGTGATCCGGATCGCGTCGTAGCCGTAGAGTTTGACGCCGGTCATCTGGTACAGAAACGCCTTTGCCCGGACGGTCGAGAGGATCGAGTCGTTATAGTTCTCGGTTTTGCCCGAGACGGTGAGGGTGCCCGACGAGTAGTTGTTCGCGGTGTTCACAAGCGATTTGATCTTCTCGGCGTTGGCGGGATCGTTCATCACCGCGCGCACCGAGGCGATCGTGTTCTTGTTGAAGAGCAGACGCGGGTGCTGACCCGACGTCGGGTAGGCGGACGGCGTTTTGCTCGACGACATCGTGCCGTGCGCCTTGCTGCCGAACTGGCTGTCGGTGAAGGCGTTGATCTGCGTTTTAGAGGAATTGACCTTGCTCTGATAGGCGGCGTAGGTCGTCGTATCGGCGACGCGGACGATCTGCCCGCAGTTCTCACAGACGCCCGCGAGTTCACCCGCCTTGCTCGCCGTCGGCTCCGACGCGAGATAACCGCTCGAAACGCTGTGTTCGCCGTTTGCCGGGGTTTTCTCCTGCTTCTTTTTGCCGCAGACCGTGCAGGTATAGAGTTTTAATCCCGTATGTACGCAATCCGGGGCGTCGACGACCTTTCCGTCGTTAAAGGAGTGCTCTCCGGGGATCTCCTCGGTTTTCGTTTCGCCGCAGACCGTGCAGGTATAGGTCATTTCACCGTTGACGATCTCTTTGTTGCTCGGGTCGCACCCCGCCTCTTTGGTGACCTTTCCGTCGTCCCAGACGTGCTCGTGCCCGGTCGTTTCGGGGAGGGTTTCGGGCGCCGTCGCGGGTTCGGTCACGGATTCGGTTCCGGGCTCGGTCTTCGCCTCCGTCGCGAGCGGGGTCGCGGGGTCGGTCGCCGCCTCGGTCGAGGCGGTCGTCTCTGCGTTTTCTTTCGTTTCGGCGGTTGTCGCGGAACCCGTTTCCGCTTCTTCGGTCGCGATCGTTCCGGGCGCCGTCTGCGCCTTCGTCTGCACAACCGTTTCCTCACCGCCGCAGGACGCGAGCGCCAGCAGGATCGCCGCCGCGGCAAACAGGATCGCCGCTGTTTTCATCATTCGTTTCATCATTCGGAACTCCTTTTCGGAAAGCGAAGAATCCATAGCGTTTTGAAATCTAACAAAATCATTATACAACATTCTAAAGAAAAATACAAGAAGAAATAACAGTTTTTGCGCGAGTTTCGGGTTTTGCAATGCTTTTTTTGCAGACGCGCGCCCTTTTCGCGCGCCGTCGGTTCGCGCTGACCCGGCGGAAAAACGGCAAAGCAAAACCCGCTCGCGTTTCGCGAGCGGGTCGGACCGGACAGGTTTGCCTGATCGTTAGAAAGGAACGGGGAAGGGAGGTTTTGCCGCCTTATACCTCGGTGATATCGGGGAAGGTCGCGTTTACCGCCACGCTTTTCATACCGTTCACGCACCCGCTTTTCGATTTGTACCCCTCTTCGCAGATGGCGATGCTCTCGCCGTTGGTAGCGAAGAGACGGTAACGGAAAAGCCCCGCCTTGTCGTAATAGATCTCGAACTTCGGGAAGGGGACGCGTTCGGGCGCTTTTTTCAGGGTCAGATCCTCGATGCGGTTCTCTTCGATGCAGCGCACGGCGTTCTTTCCGACGCTTTCGATCCCCTTCTTGCAGGCGGCTTTCGTCGTGTAGACCTGCGAGGAGACGGCGATCTTCTCCTTGTTGCTCGCGATCAGCGAGAAGTTGAACGCTCCGCTCGGCGTTTTTTTGATAATGAACGTGCCCATTTTTTGTTCCTCCGGTTTTTTCTTTGTACCTTAATTATATACGAATTGCACCGCTTTGTAAAGAGTTCGAGGCGCTTTTTTGTGAAAAAAATATAAAACGGGCAAAAAAAGAGCCGCTCGCGGCAGCGCGAGCGGCGTCTTTTACTTTTCGAGCAGGTTCGCCTTGATGTAGTCGGCGCTCATTTTGACCGATTCGAGGGGGTTGTCGGTCGAATAGAACTCGTCCTCTACGACGAAGTATTTGACGCCGCACCGTTCGGCGGTCTCGATGATCCCCTTATAGTTCATATTGCCGCGTCCGACCTCGATCCGCTGCGGACCGCTGTAGGTCTCGCCGTTGATCTCGCCGTAGCAGTAATCCGCCTGCACGTCCTTGACGTGGAGGATGTTGATCCGTCCCGCCATCTCCTCGATCAGCGCGCGGACGTCCATCCCGGCGATCTGCGCCCAACCGGCGTCGAGATTGAACTTCACCGACTCGGGATCCAGTTCGTCGAGCAGGTGCCGGTACCGGGTTTTCCCCTCGAAGACCTTGAACTGATTCGAGAACTCGCCCGTGTGGTTGTGGTAAGAGAGGACGAATCCCTCCTTGTGATAGATCGCGCCGAGTTCGTTGAAGGTCTTGATGAAGGCGCGAAGATCCTCGAGCGTGTTCGCGCCGTAGCCGCCGATCCCGATCTCGTCGACGCCGAGGGCTCTGTGATAGGCGATCGTCCCTTTGATATCTTTTTTGATGCGATCCCATTTATAATGCGTTCCGACGAACTTGATACCGGCGTCGTCGGCGTAGCGGCGGAACTCGGCGGGATCGACGAAATCGTAGGCGCCGGCGGTCTGCGCCTGCGTGTAGCCGTAGCTCGCGATGGTTTTGAACGCGGCGCGGGCGCGCTCCTTATCCCGGAACTCATCCCGGATCGACCAGAGCTGTAATCCGAACTCTTTCATGTTCATTCTCCTTCGGCGGACGGGTTGTCCGAATTCATTATAGCCGGGAGAGGGGGAATTGTCAAGGAAAGCGGCGATAAAACGTCCGAAAAACGCTATTTCCCCGAAAGGGCTTGCGTTTGTCCGGATAATCTGCTATAATAAATTCGTTAAGGCGCTCCCGGAACGCGGAGCCGCCGATCCTTTGACTTTGTGATTATGGGAGGATTCCGTATGAAACGCATACTGTCCGCGCTGTTGATTATCGTCGCCGTCGGATGCTGCCTTTTCGCCCTGGCGTCCTGCAGCCTGAAACCGTCGTCGAAAAAAGCGACGGAGAAGGCGACCGACCCGGCGACAAGCGCCGTGACGCTGTCCGACGAGGCGCTGATCGTCTCGGCGGACGGGCTTACGAAAAACGGAGACGCGCTGTCGGCTTCCGTCCCCTATGAAAGGCAGATATTCACTTTTGAAAATCGGATCACGGTCAGCGCCGGAGCGACCTGGCGGCTCTGTACCGACGAAGAGGGCAACGGTACCGTTCAGATCAAGGCGGTCCCGTTGCAAGTAGGCGACAATACCTTCTATATCATCGTCACCTCCGGAAGCGGCAAGCGGCAGACGACCTACGTCGTTACGATCCGCCGCGAGGCGGCGGCGACCGATCCGGCAACCGAACCGGCGACCGAACCGGCGACCGAACCGGCGACCGAACCCGCGACCGAACTTACGACCGAGCCCGTGACCGACCCCGCGACGACGGCTGCGGCGACCGAACCGAAGACAGAACCGATCACCGAAGTCGAGACCGAACCGAAAACCGAACCGGCGACCGAACCGGCGACCGAACCGAAGACCGAGCCCGCGACCGAGCCGGCGACTACCGCCGAACCGGAGCCCGACGAGGCGCTGATCATTTCGGCGGAGGGACTTTCGATCGACGGGAACGCTCTGTCCGCTTCGGTTCCCAACGATACGACGTCTTTCTCCTTTGCTGATCGGATCACGGTCAGCGAGCGGGCGACCTGGCAGCTGTTTTTGGATGCGGAAGGAAGCAATACCGTTCCGGACAAGACCGTCCCGTTGGCAGAGGGCGACAATACCTTCTATATCCTCGTCACTTCGGGGAGCGGCGAGAACCTCTCGCTCTACGCCGTTATGATTCATCGCGCGCCTGCCGAACCGGTAACCGAGCCCGTGACCGAGCCGGCGATGACGTACGAAGGTTCGCTTCCGGTCCAGACGGACCCCGATAAAGGTTTCGGTCCCATCCGGTACGATTGGCCCTGACGCGCAAGAGGCGCGAGAATACCGAAAGGAGATTCGCAGGCGTGAAAAAACCGTATCAGCCCCCCGAGATCACGTTTGTGCTCCGGATCTCTCGCGATTTCCTCACGGGTTCCGGCGTTCTCATCGGGTCAGATCCCGAAAGCGGCTTCGGCCCCATCCGGTTCGACTGGCCCTGACCGTCGTTTCGACGTCGGACGCCCCCGGTAAACAGGCGATTTGACAACCGTTCTTTTTCGTGGTATAATAGAACGGAAAAAGCGAAGCCCGATCGACGACGCGATTCCGTCCCGATCGGGTTTTTTGCGGAAAGAGGAAGGTTATGTTCGATTACGACGTGATTATTATCGGCGCGGGTCCCGGCGGGATCTGGTCGGCGTTCGAGATGCGCGACAGCGGGCTGAAGGTCGGCGTCTTCGAGGAAGGAAACCCGCTTCCGAAGCGAAAGTGTCCGATCGACGGGGACAAGGTGAAGTCCTGCGTCGGATGCAAGACCTGCTCGATCATGTCGGGCTTCGGGGGCGCCGGCGCCTTTTCGGACGGCAAATACAATATCACGAACGACTTCGGCGGATCGCTCTACGAACACATCGGGCGGCAGAAGGCGCTCGAACTGATGGAGTACGTCGATTCGGTGAATCTGCGCTACGGCGGAGAGGGAACGAAACTCTATTCGACCTCGGGTACGCGGTTCAGCAAGATCTGTCTGCAAAACAAGTTGGTGCTTCTGAACGCGAAGGTGCGCCACCTCGGGACCGATATCAACTATATCGTGCTTGAGAATCTTTACAGAGAACTCGAAAAGAAGGTTGACTTCCACTTCAATACCCCGGTCGTCTCGCTCTCGATAACCGACGGCGGCTACAAGATCGAGGCGGGCGGGAAAACCTATACCTGCCGCAACTGTATCGTTTCGGTCGGACGGAGCGGATCGAAGTGGATGGAGAACACCTGCCGCGCCCTCGGGATCGAGACCTCGTCGAACCGGGTCGATATCGGCGTGCGGGTCGAATTGAACGCCGAGATCTTCGAGCACCTGACGAGCGAGCTTTACGAGAGCAAGATCACCTACCGCACCGAGACCTTCGAAGATCGGGTGCGCACCTTCTGTATGAATCCGCACGGGATCGTCGTCAACGAGAATACCAACGGCATCATTACGGTCAACGGGCACAGTTTCGAGGGCGACGACAAGAAAACGGGGAATACCAACTTCGCGCTTCTCGTTTCCAAGCATTTTTCCGAACCCTTCCGCGACAGCAACGGCTACGCCGAAAGCATCGCGCGGCTTTCCAATATGCTCGGCGGCGGCGTGATCGTGCAGCGGTTCGGCGACCTGATCCACGGGCGGCGAAGCACCGCGGCTCGGATCGACGAGGGATCGGTGCGTCCGACCCTGAACGCGACGCCGGGGGATCTGAGTCTCGTGCTGCCGAAACGGATCCTCGACGGCATCATCGAGATGATCTACGCGCTCGATAAGGTCGCGCCCGGAACGGCGAACCCCGACACCCTTCTCTACGGCGTCGAGGTCAAGTTCTACAATATGGAGGTCGCGACCGACGAGAACCTGGAGACGGTCCATCCCGGGCTCTTCGTGATCGGCGACGGTTCGGGCGTGACCCATTCGCTCTCTCACGCCTCGGCGAGCGGCGTCTACGTCGGGAGAAAGATCCTCGAACGGACGGGGAAGCGCTGATCCACACGAAAAAACAAAAAAGCGCCCGGCGGATCCCTCCGCCGGGCGCTTTCAATTTAAGAATGTTCCTTGACGTGCCGCTTGATCGCGGAAAAGGATTCGTCGCTGATGACGTGCTCGATGCGGCAGGCGTCTTCCGCCGCCGTTTCGGGCGAGACCCCGATCCGTATCAGCAGTTCCGAGAGGACGTGGTGCCGCTCGTAGATCTTTTCGGCGATCTCCCGCCCCTTGTCGGTCAGGCGCAGATAGCCGTTTCCGTCGACAGAGAGGAATCCGTCGGCGCGCAGCCTCGCGAGCGCCCGGCTGACCGACGGTTTCGAGTAACCCATCTTCTGCCCGACGTCGATCGCGCGCACGTCTTTCTTTTCCTGATTCAGTACGAGAATGGTTTCCAGATACATTTCTCCCGATTCCTGCATAGGGGCGCCCTCCGTTTCCCGATCGTTCTGTTCCCATTGTAACACAGACCGAAAAAAAAAGCAAGTCCCGTACGTTCAGCGGCGATACGGAACGCGCTTTTTTCTTTTTTTTAAGTTTTTTCGGAAAACCTCTTGACAAGTTAGCCGCGGGTAACTATAATAATGAACGAAAGTTAGCCGAGGGCAACCGCCTGCGGCGGAAAGGGAACGATATGATGCCCTTACAGTATGCCGACGTCGGGGAAGAAACGGTGATCCGGCGGATCGGCGGAACGCCCGAGGTGAAAAAACACCTCGAGAATCTCGGGTTCGTCGTCGGGGGAACGGTGCGCGTCGTATCCTCTTCGGGCGGAAATCTGATCGTTTCGGTCAAGGACGCCAGGATCGCGGTCAGCCGTGAGATGGCGCAGAAAATTATGATATAAGGAGGGGTTTGAGGTGAAAACGCTGAAAGACGTCCCGATCGGCGGGGTCGCTACGGTGCTCCGACTGCACGGCGAGGGCGCGGTGCGCCGGCGGATCATGGACATGGGTTTGACCCGCGGGACCGAGGTCCGGGTGCGGAAGGTCGCGCCGCTCGGAGATCCGATCGAGATCACCCTGCGCGGCTACGAACTCTCGATCCGGAAAGCCGACGCCGATATGGTCGAGGTCGAATGACGGGGCGCGGTACGCCCGATTTATTTTTGGTCTTACGGTTAGCCAACGGTAACCGCAAGAGAAAGGAGAAAGAAGTATGCGCATCGCATTGGCGGGGAACCCCAACAGCGGGAAAACGACCCTGTTCAACGCCCTGACCGGCTCCAACCAGTTCGTCGGGAACTGGCCCGGGGTGACGGTCGAAAAGAAAGAGGGAAAACTGAAGCGGCACGACGGGGTGACGGTCACCGACCTGCCCGGCATCTATTCGCTCTCCCCCTACACGCTCGAGGAGGTCGTCGCACGGAACTACCTGATCGGGGAGCGCCCCGACGCGATCCTGAACATCCTCGACGGAACCAATCTTGAAAGAAACCTGTACCTGACGACCCAACTGACCGAACTCGGGATCCCGGTCGTCGTCGCGGTCAATATGATCGACCTCGTGAACAAGCACGGGGACAAGATCGACGTCGCCGAACTGTCCCGTCAGCTCGGATGCCGCGTAGTCACGGTCTCCGCCCTGAAAGGCACCGGCGTTATGGAGGCGGCGGAGGCGGCGATCGAGGCGGCGAAGGGGGCGAAAACCGTCCCGCAGCACACCTTCTCCGGTCCCGTCGAACACGCCCTCGCCCACATTGAGGAGGCGGCGCTTCACGGACTGCCCGAGGAGCGGCAGAGATGGTACGCGATCAAGGTCTTCGAGGGTGACGACAAGGTGCTCGAAGAACTGAAGATCCCCGCCGAGATCCTGGCGCACGTCAAAGAGGACGTCGCCGCGGCGGAACGCGAACTCGGCGACGACGCCGAGAGTATTATCACCAACGAACGCTATCTCTACATCGCCGGGGTCATCAAGGCGTGCTACAAGAAGAAAAAGACCGGCGGAGAGTCGAGATCGGATAAGATCGACAAGGTCGTCACCAACCGCTGGCTCGGTCTTCCGATCTTCGCGCTCGTGATGTTCCTGGTCTACTGGATCTCGATGGTGGCGGTCGGCGCCGCCGCGACCGACTGGGCGAACGACGGTCTTTTCGGAGACGGCTGGCATATGTTCGGGATCGGCACGGCAAAGTATGAGGACGCCGCCGGAGATTACGGGGCGGCGGTGAACGCCGCGACGGCGTTCGGGGTCGAGTTCGACGTCGAGGACGAGGAGTTTGATCCCGATGAGACGCTCGCCGCTTTGCAGGCGCGCCTGGGCGAACCCGCCGAAGCGACCGCCGTGATCGAGATCGAAGACGAGGAGACCCTTGAACCGAGCGAGATCACCGTCTACTTCGACGAGGTGCCGGAGGACGCGGGGGACGAGGTCAACGCGATGTCCTACCGCGACGCCGTCGCCTATTTTGCCGAAAGCGGCTTCGACGAACCCGACCCCGCCGATTTCGGCGCGTGGGTGCCGGGTATCCCCGCCCTGATCGGCAGGGGACTTGACGCGGCGAACGCGCCCGATTGGCTCTCGGGGCTGATCCTCGACGGTATCGTCGCGGGCGTCGGCGCGGTGCTCGGTTTCGTGCCGCAGATGCTCGTCCTCTTCCTGCTTCTCGCGATCCTCGAGGCGTGCGGCTATATGGCGCGTATCGCTTTCGTGCTCGACCGGATCTTCCGCCGCTTCGGTCTGTCGGGCAAATCCTTTATCCCGATGCTGATCGGCACGGGCTGCGGCATCCCCGGCATTATGGCGTCGCGCACCATTGAAAACGAACGCGACCGTCGGATGACGATTATGACCACGACCTTCATCCCCTGCGGCGCGAAGGTGCCGTTTATCGCGATGATCGCCGGCGCGATCTTCGGCGGTTCGGCGCTCGTGGCGACCTCCGCCTACTTCATCGGGATGGCGGCGATCATCGTTTCGGGCGTGATCCTGAAGAAGACGAGACCCTTTGCGGGCGATCCCGCGCCCTTCGTGATGGAACTCCCCGCCTACCACCTGCCGACGGTCGGCAACGTCCTCCGTTCGATGTGGGAGCGCGGCTGGTCGTTCATCAAGAAGGCGGGAACGATCATCCTGCTCTCGACGATCGTCATCTGGTTCCTCTCCTTCTTCGGCGTCGTCGACGGCTCCTTCCGGATGCTTGCCGAGGATGAGCTGGAATACTCGATGCTCGCAAAGATCGGGATCCCGTTCGCCTTTCTCTTCAAACCGCTCGGTTTCGGTACCTGGCAGGCGGCGACCGCGTCGGTCACGGGGCTTGTAGCGAAGGAGAATATCGTCGGTACGATGGGGATCCTTTACGGTGCCGGCGCGACCAACACTTACGCCGCGCTCCGCGCCGCGTTTACCGGCGTGACCGCCTACTCGTTCCTGATCTTCAATCTGCTCTGCGCGCCCTGCTTTGCCGCGATCGGCGCGATCAAGCGCGAAATGAACAATCGGAAATGGACCTGGTTCGCGATCGGGTATCAATGCGGATTCGCCTACGCCGTTGCGCTGATCGTTTATCAAATCGGTTCGATCTTCGACGGCAGTTTCGCTTCCGGTTCCGCCGCGACTACGGTCGGACACGTCTTCGGTCTGATCGCAGCCCTCGCTCTTCTCGCTTTCGCGGTCTATATGCTCTTCTTCAAGAAATACCGTGAGGCGGAGAAACTCGAACGCAGCGTGAGCGTCGCAAAATAATCCTGAACGGAGGAGGATCTCAAAATGCTTGCATGGCTTTCCAACAATTGGGCGACGCTTCTGATCGTCGTCGTTCTGCTCGGCGTCGTGGCGGGTTGTATCCTGACGATCCTCCACGGCAGGAAAACGGGGAAGTCCTCTTGCGGGTGCAACTGCGGGCATTGCCCGATGGGCGGCGCCTGTCATAAAAAATAATCGCGAACGGATGATCCCGTTTCTAACCGGAGCGCCGCGAAAAGCGGCGCTCTTTTTTTCGCGGAAATCGCCGCGCTTTCTTGACTTTTCTACAAATTGTGGTATAATTACTCTGTTAAAATGGTTAAGAGTTTCTATAAAGAAGGATTGTGTTATGCAAAAGAAACCGCTGCGGATCAATTCCTTTGTCCGAAGAATCGAACAGTTGACCTTCGTGCGCGCCGTGCGCGGAGGTCTTGTCAATATGATCCCCGTGCTGATCATCGGCGCGTTTGCCCTGGTTTTCCGCTTCCTGCCGATCGAAGCCTACCGGACCGCGATCAAGGATACCGTGTTCGACAAGATCTTTCTCTACGTCAACAGCGCGACCTTCGGCGTTCTGTCGGTCTATATGACCTTTTCGATCAGCCGTTCGTATATGAAGGTCAAGGCGGATCCCGAGACGGTCAACGGCGGCGCGATCTTTGCCTCTCTCGTTGCCTTCTTTATCCTTTCCGGGTCGTATCTTGACTTTGACACCTACGGAGCGGACGCTTTCAGCAGTACGCAGATGGGCGTCAAATCCATGGTACTCGCCATTATCGCGGGACTCGGCGCGTCGGCGCTCTACGTCGCCTGCGACCGGTTCTTCCGCCGTCGCCGGACCTACCTGTTCTCTCCCGGCGCCGACCGCGAGTTCAACCGGATGCTCTCGTCCTTTTTTCCGATCCTCGTCGTGGCGGCGACCTTCGGTATCCTGAACGCGATCATCCTCTTCTTCTCGGGCGACAATTCGATCCACGCTCTCTACATCCGCGCGATGAACGCGATCTTCAAGGCGATCAAGGGAGGATTCTTAAAGGGCTTCTTCTTCGTCCTCGTGTCCTCGGTCTTCTGGTTCTTCGGCGTACACGGAAGCGACGCGCTCCAGGGCGTGATGGACGATCAGATCATCAAAGGACAGTCCGGTGAAATCCTTCAGAACAAGGCGTTTTTCGACTGCTTCGTCCTGATGGGCGGGTGCGGCACGACGATCTGCCTGCTCATCGCGCTGCTCGCTTTCTCGCATAACCGTGCGCAACGGCGGCTCGGGATCACGGCTTCGGTCCCGATGCTCTTCAACATCAACGAGTTGATGGTCTTCGGACTTCCGATCGTTTTCAATCCCGTGATGCTGATCCCCTTCCTCACCGTTCCGCTCGTCTGCTATTCGGTGTCCTACCTCGCCACGCTCTCCGGACTCGTCCCGATCATTGAAGAGAGCGCTGAGATCTACTGGACGACGCCGATCCTGCTCGGCGGCGCCGAAGCCTGCGGGATCCGGGGACTTCTTCTCCAACTCGTTCTGGTGCTGATCGGGGTCGCGATCTATTTCCCGTTCGTGCGGATGCTCGACCGTGAGTCCGAACGCAACGGCAGGCGGCATTTCAGCGCGTTTATGGAGTATTTCCGCGAGCACGAACAGGAACTGCAGAACAAGCGTTTGACCGACCTCGACAACGTTTACGGCGACGTGGCGAAATCGCTCTGCGCCGACCTGCGCGACGGGCTCTCGCGTCATATGACCCTGTACTATCAGCCGCAATACGATTACACGGGGAAGTGTATCGGCGTCGAGGCGCTGCTTCGCTGGAAGCATCCGGTTTACGGGATCCTCTATCCGCCGCTCGTCATCAAACTGGTGACCGAATCGAACCTGCTCGACCGGTTCGAGGAGGCGGTGATCGAAAAGGCGCTCTCCGACCGTCCCGCGATCCTGCAGCGCTTCGGAGAGGACGTTAAACTTTCGATCAACGTGACCGGTTCGACCGTGTCCACCCCGCGTTTCATCGCCTTCTGCCGGAAACTGAACGAGAGGGATCCCTTCGCGGGCAAGAATATCTGCATCGAGATCACCGAACAGACGGCGCTCGATCTCGGCAACAACACCCGGGACTCGCTGAACGAACTGCGGCAGATGGGGCTGCTTCTCGCGATCGACGATTTCTCGATGGGGCAGACGTCGCTTCACTACCTGAAGGACAACCTCTTCGACCTCATCAAGATCGACGGATCGCTCGTCCGCGGATTGCTGACCAGCCAGAACTGCCGCGAGATCATTTCCTCGATCACCGGCTTGTCAAAATCGCTCTCGCTGCCGGTCATCGCGGAGTACGTCGAGACGGCGGAACAGCGCGAGATCCTGCACGAGATCGGGTGCGACAGGTATCAGGGATACCTGTATTCTCCGGCGGTACCGCTGGAGTGATCTCCCGCGATCCGGGGGCGGGTATCTTGACTTTTCGCTTGCGGCGTGTTATAATGCTGCGACAAATATATTACCTTTTTTCGATACGGAGAAAACAGTATGAAGATCCTGGTTGCCGGAAACGGCAAAGTGGGTGAGACGCTGGCAAAGGAACTGGCGGACGAGGGGCACGATCTGATCCTGATCGACCGCGACCCCGCCGTTCTGGAAGCGACGGCGGAAAAATACGACGTGATGACCCTGCAGGGCAACTGCGCCTCGATGGAGACGCTGCGCGACGCGGGGGTCGGAAGCGCCGATCTTCTGATCGCTTCGACGGGTTCGGACGAACTCAATCTGCTGACCTGTCTGACCGCCCACTCGATGAACGGAAAATTGCATACCATCGCCCGGATCCACAACCCCGAATATATGGGGCAGGTCTACGAGATGCGGGATCGTTTCGGCCTTTCGATGACCTTTAATCCCGAAAAGCAGACCGCCGTCGAGATTGACCGACTGCTGAAGTTCCCCGGGTTCTTGAAGCGCGACACCTTCGCGCACGGGCGGCTCGAGATCGTCGAACTCCGGATCGACGCGCAGAGCAAACTCTGCAATCAGCAGCTCTCCAATCTCCCCGGGCTTCTCAATTGCCGCGCCCTGATCTGCGCCGTTCTGCGCGAGGGAGTGACCTACACGCCGAACAGCGGTCAGTTCACCCTGCGCGAGGGGGACCGTATCTTCGTGACGGCGTCGTCCGAGGATCTGTCCACCCTGCTTCGTAATCTCGGGATCGTGACCCACAAGGTCAAAAACGTGATGCTCGTCGGCGGCGGGACCATCAGTTATTATCTGGCGGAGACTCTGCTTGCCCGGCGCGTTTCGGTTTCGATCGTCGAGCGCGATCCCGAACAGGCGCGCTATCTTGCCGAGGTATTGCCCGGCGCCGACGTCATTCTCGGCGACGCGTCGCGTCAGACGCTTCTCGACAGCGAGGGAATCGCCGACAGCGACGCCGTCGTTTCGCTGACCGGGCTTGACGAATTGAATATCCTCGTCTCGGTCTACGCCAGCCGGCGCGGGATCCCCCAGACGATCACGAAACTCGGGCGGATGGAGGATACCAGCATCATTGAGAATCTTCCGGTCGGCAGTATCGTTTCGCCCCGCAAACTTTCGGTCAACAACATCGTCCGCTACGTCCGCGCCATGCAGGAGCAGACCGGAGCCGCCGTCGCCGTCCACCATATCGCGGACGGACAGGCGGAGGCAATCGAGTTTCACCTCGACGGCTCGGCGGCGAATACCGGGATCCCTCTGAAGAATCTGTCGCTGAAGCAGAACGTCCTGATCGCCGGGATCCTGCGCGGGAGCGAGGTCATCATCCCCGGCGGAAATACGAGTTTCCGTTCGGGCGATACCGTCGTTATCGTCGTCAGCGGCGACACCGTGCTTCTCCGGTTCAACGACGTTTTCGAGTAACGGAGGGCGCGTATGAACTATAAGATGCTCGGGCGCTTTATCTCCATGATCCTCGCAATCGAGACGGTGTCCATGATCCCCGCCCTTCTGATCTCGCTTTTCCTTCACGAGACGTCCCCGGTCCTGGGATTTCTCGTCGCGATGGGCGCGGCGGGCGTCGTATCGGCGATCCTCTACGTTCTGTCCCGCGGCGCGGGATCGGACTTTTACGCCCGGGAGGGAATGGTCTGCGTCGGCGTCAGTTGGGTCGTTCTCTGCCTTTTCGGCTGCATTCCGTTTTTCGTTTCGGGCGCTATCCCGAACTTTCTCGACGCGCTGTTCGAGACGGTTTCGGGCTTCACCACCACCGGTTCGACCATCGTGCAGAGCCCGTCCTCGCTCCCGAAAGGCATCCTCTATTGGCGGAGTTTCAGCCATTGGCTCGGCGGAATGGGCGTGCTGGTCTTTCTGCTCGCTCTGGTTCCGGTCAGCGGGCGCAACGAGGGATACACCCTCCATATCCTCCGCGCCGAGAGCCCGGGACCCTCGGTCGGCAAACTCGTTCCGAAAATGCGCCAGACGGCAAAGGTTCTTTATCTCATCTACGTCGCCCTGACCGCCCTCAACGTGATCTTCCTGCTTTGCGGCAGGATGTCGCTTTTCGATTCGGTCTGCACCGCCTTCGGAACCGCCGGCACGGGGGGGTTCGGGACGAAGGACGACAGCATCGCGAGTTTTTCGCCCTATATTCAGAACGTTTGCACCGTCTTTATGCTTTTGTTCGGGATCAATTTCTCGATCTTCTATCTGATCCTGCTCGGTCGGATCAGGTCGGTGTTCAAAGATGAGGAACTCCGGTTCTATCTTCTGACCGTTTTCGGCAGCGTCGGATTGATCGTTTGGAACCTGATGCAAAACAACGTCTACGGCGGAGTGGGCGAGACGGTGCGCCACGCCTTTTTCCAGGTCGCGTCGATCATCACGACGACGGGGTATTCAACCGCCAATTACGAGATCGACTGGCCGGCTTTTTCGCAGGCGGTTCTGCTGATCCTGATGGCGGTCGGCGCCTGCGCCGGGAGTACCGGCGGCGGGTTGAAGTGTTCGCGCGTCGTGATGCTTTTCAAGATCATGAAGCGGAATATCGCCGAGGTCATGCATCCGCAGAAGGTCAAGACCGTGCGCCTCTCGGGCAAGCCCGTACCCGAAAAGATCCTCGCCAATACCAACGCTTATTTCGCCGCCTACGTCCTGATCGCGGTGGCAAGTTTCGGTCTGGTTTCGTTCGACGGGTTCCGGATGGGCTCGACCTTCGGGCTGACCGAGAATCTCTCCGCCGTCCTCGCCTGTTTCAACAACGTCGGGCCGGGGCTCGGGATGATCGGACCCTCGTCCAATTTCGCCGGGTTCGGAATTCTGTCTAAGATCGTTCTGATCGTGGATATGCTGGCGGGACGGCTCGAGATCTTCCCGATCATCGTACTGTTCAGTCGCCAGGCGTGGAAGCGAGGCTGACCGACGGGGGCGAACCTTTTCACCCGTTCTGCTATATTAAACAAGAAAACCGGCGACGGGATCATTCCGTCGCCGGTTTTCTTTTGGCGCTGAGTGCCGTTTCATCCGATAAAAGAGCGGATCAGCGCGATCTGCTTTTTGACCGATTCGGGCGAGGTGCCGCCCTCGCTCGTCCGGCGGGTCACGCAGCGGTCGAGGTCGATCGCTTGGTAGACGTCCTCGTCGAAGAGGTCGGAGTACTCGCGATAAACCGAGAGGGGAAGCGTCTCGAGTTCGCAGCCGTCCTTGATGCAGCGGGCGACGAGTTGCCCCGTAATCTTGTACGCCGTGCGGAACGCCGTTCCTTTCGCGGTCAGATAGTCGGCGCAGTCGGTCGCGTTAATGAAACCCTTCGCGGCGGCGGCGCGCATATTGTCCCGCCTGACCTTCGCCGTTTTCAGCATCGGCGGGAAGATGACGAGGCACTTTTTGAGGGTGTCGAGCGAATCGAAAATCGCCTCTTTATCCTCCTGCATATCCTTGTTGTACGCGAGCGGAAGCCCCTTCATGATCGTGAGCAGGGCGATCAGGTCGCCGTAGGCGCGCCCGGTCTTGCCGCGGATCAGTTCCGCCATATCGGGGTTCTTCTTCTGCGGCATGATCGACGAGCCGGTGCTGTAGGCGTCGTCGAGTTCGAGAAACTTGAACTCCCACGACGAGAAGAGGACGACCTCCTCCGAGAAGCGCGAGAGGTGCATCATCGCGATCGCCGACGCCGAGGCGAGTTCGATCGCGAAATCACGGTCGGAAACTCCGTCCAGGCTGTTGGCGGTCACGCCGTCCATACCGAGTTTTTTGGCAACCGCCCCCCGATCGGTCGGGTAGGTGGTCCCGGCGAGCGCGCAGGAGCCGAGCGGCGAGACGTTCATCCGGGTCAGCGCGTCGATAAAGCGTTCCATATCCCGCTGGAACATCATGGCGTACGCCATCAGATAATGTCCGTAGGTGATCGGCTGCGCCCTTTGCAGATGGGTGTAGCCCGGCATCACCGCGTCGGCGTGTTCCTCCGCGAGATCGCAGAGCGTCGCCATAAGGTTTTTCAGTTTTTCAATGACGTCCATCCCCTCGTCGCGCAGATGAAGACGCACGTCGAGGGCGACCTGATCGTTCCGGCTCCGCGCCGTGTGCAGTCGCCGTCCGACCTCCCCGAGGCGCTTGGTAAGTTCCGCCTCGACGAACATATGCACGTCCTCGCCGCCCGCCGAGAAGTCGAGTTTCCCCTCCTTCAGGTCGGAGAGGATCCCGCCGAGCCCGTCGATCAGGGAAGCCGCGTCCTCGCGCGAAATGATCCCCTGCTGTCCGAGCATCGCGGCGTGCGCCATCGAACCGCGGATATCCGCCTCGTACATCCGGCTGTCCACCGGCAGCGACGAGTTGAACTCGTCCGCCGTCCGGTCGAGTTCGCCGGTGAAGCGTCCCGCCCACATTTTTTCGGTCATGGTATCGTCTCTCTTTCGTTTCCTTGGTTTTTCTTGTCCGTTTAATCTTCCGTCGGGAGCCCGGTGTAGTCGAAGGTGACGCGGTCGAAAAGGAAGTCCCTCGCCTTCCCGGCGGCAAGCTCGGCGTAGATCTCCTCGAGCGAGTATTCGGCAAGGACGCTTTCGACGGTCGCGTCGTCGTCGTTTTCAGCTTGTTTCCGCACCCAGTCCTTTACCTCCTCTTCGGTGACCTCAAGTCCCTCGAGTTGGGCGATCGCGTTCAGGGTCAGCATCCGTTTGACGACCCGAGACGCAGAGGCGGTTACGGCGGCTTCCCAATCGGCGTCGAAGCGGATTCCGAGATAGTCGCGGGCGGCAGATTCGAGCGAGTCGAAATAGACAAACTGGTACATCATATAGTAGTTGAAATTGGTCTCCTGATAGTAGGAGGTGATCGCGTCGTTCAGATCCGATTCGATCCGTTCTCTTTCCGCCGTGGGCTGTTCGCCCTTGTACTCGATCACCGCATAGAGCGCGTCCATTAAGCAGTTGAACTTGCGCGTTTCGAGATCCTTCGCCTTCTGTCCGCGCAGATAATCCTTGACCGCAAGGCGGAACTCGCCGACCGGGTCGTCGGTTTCGGGGGTGAAGTTGTTGATCTTGTTGCGGGCGAAATCCTCGGTCAGTTCGGGAATGATCCAGCCGTCGTCAAATATTCCGACGACCACGACGTCAAAGCGCGCCGCTTTGCCGTTGAGCGCCTCTTTTCCGTAGTCGGCGGGGAAGGTGACGTTGACCTGCTTCGGGTTCTCCCACGAGGTATCCGCGGGGATCACGCCGATCAGCTGTTCCTCGAAATTGTCGATGAAACTGTTCGAT
>Ga0310696_10002872_pt1 | contig 22204 bp, 18 predicted proteins | sample AusTroGonzalo_MG_4_FD_203885 | JGI IMG/M metagenome (GOLD analysis project Ga0310696, IMG submission 203885) | Bovine rumen microbial communities from tropical cattle in Woodstock, Queensland, Australia - Gonzalo_02 (v2) (version 2) | ecosystem: Host-associated > Mammals > Digestive system >...
CTATTTTTTTGAACAAATATTTTATGTTTCTTAATATTGTTTTAAATGGGTTTGATGTCAACAGCTGGTTCATGTATGCAGTGCCATATATACGATTGGCGGTTTTCATGATTGTTTCACTGGCTTTTTTGTCTGCCCGATTTAATACATATTTTATTTGTGCGCCCGCAGCACCATTATGTCTTGTAAAAGAAGCTTTTTTTACAAAAGGACACCCCATTTTAAATAACTGTTTTGGTTTATTATAAGTAAATCTTCCGTGGCATTTATAAAGTCCATCCCATGAACAACCATTATTCTTTATTAAATTAGTAAGTCCATGTTCATATTTAACTGTTATTATGTATTTTTTATCTTCGTGTTTAACATTTGAAATAAATTCGTCAAACCAGCTGGATATAAATATTTTTTTGTTCAATTGAACAAACCAAGATTCCATAAATTCGTGGGTTTTGTGTTTAGATACAATAATTCCCGCCGCATCGGTTTTTAAAGATGCCATATTTTTTAGTGTTTCTTTGATATCAAATAATGGTCCAAACACAGAATCATTCACCAGATATAAAACATCATAATTTTTCAATATGTCTTTGTTTCTGGCATATTCATATCCGCGTTTATAAGAACCAAAATCATATTCACCATGTTTTTGTGCAATCGTGTGAATTGTGTATGGTTTTAATTTTTGGATTTCTGTTTTTTTTAAATCATTATCCATACAAACGATAATATCACCATATTTTGAAAGACAAGATATATAATAAACTATTGCATCATCAACAATGCCATCTTTATCAAAACCAGCAAATAAAAATAATCTTTTATTCCTAGACATATTTATTGATCTTTATTACAATATACACGTTTTATAAATAATTTGCAACAAAGGAAAAAATAATGAAAAAACAAAAGGTTGCTGTTTTGTATATTGCTCTGGGCAGGTATATTTGTTTTTGGAAAGATTTTTATGAATCTTGTGAAGAGAAATTACTAAATTGTGAAAAGCATTATTTTGTTTGGACAGATAATGAATCCTTTGATTATTGTGATGCAAAAAATGTGACTGTGATACCTGCTGTTAAAAAAGGCTGGCCGTATGATACAGTATTGCGTTTCGAGATGTTTTTACAAAAAGAAAAAGAGCTGTCTAAATACGATTATATTTACTTCTTTAATGCAAATATGCAGTTTGTAAATTACGTAGATTTGGCAGAAATCGCACCACAAGCATGGCATACTTCGGGAATTGTTGCTGGTATTCATCCTGGACATAATGGTGATGTTGATGATGGTAAAATTGATGGTTATCCGTATGAACGCAGACCACAGTCAACGGCATATATCCCATTTGGACATGGTAAACATTATGTGTGCGGTGCTTTTAATGGTGGGACCTCTGCTGGTTTCTTGAAAATGTGTAAAGTTTTGGCAAAAAATGTTAAAATTGATTTGGATAACGGTATAGAAGCTGTTGTTGATGATGAATCTCATTTAAATGCCTATGTCGCAGATAAAGAATATTTATTGGCTGGGCGCGCATACGGTTTTCCCGAAGGGAAATTAAAATATTTAAAACCTGATGCATATGCAATGGTTAAAATAATTTCTCGACATAAAGAACATCCAAAATATGGTGGTGCACGATGGTTGCGTGGGCAAACAGATAGAAAAATTCCAAATAATTTTATGTCGCCAGTTTTAATTGGTTTTTGTAGGGTAATAGCCATTTTTATACCAAACAAAAAATTGAGACAAAAAGTTAGAACTTATTTCGGATCATATTAATTAAAACGTTAATCTGTAAAATTTTTCGTCTTGTTTTACATCTGGACGATATACCGAAGCATTTACAGACAACGGTTTAAAAAGAAGTTTGGTTTGAAATAAAAAAACCACCAAATTGGTGGTTTTTATTTTTAATCTGTTTCAGCAAAGCGATATGCTTTCTTACGACGCGTGCTGTCCAATTCTTTCTTGCGCAGACGAATTGTTGCAGGTGTCACTTCTACCAATTCGTCGTCTTGGATATAAGACAATGCTTCTTCCAAAGACATTTTTCTTGGTGGTGCCAAGAACAGTTTTTCATCTGCGGTAACTGAACGAACATTAGTCAACTGTTTACCACGAACTGGGTTGACTTCTATATCGTTTTCTTTGCTGTGTTCGCCAACAATCATGCCAGAATAAACTTCGGTTTGTGGGCCAACAAACAACACACCGCGTGGTTCCAAATTGTGCAGGGCATATGTTGTTGTTGAACCTGCTTCCATAGATACCAAAACCCCAGGGCGATATTGTGAAATAGGTCCACGATATAAATCATATTTATCAAATACGCGATTCATAATTCCAGTCCCACGCGTATCAGTTCTGAATTCAGACAAATAACCAATCAATCCACGTGATGGCGCAGAAAATACAATACGCGTTTTGCCAATTCCAGATGGTTTCATTTCTGTAATTGTTGCTTTGCGTTTTGTCATCTTTTCAATTACAACACCGCTGAATTCGTCGTCTACATCAATAACGACTTCTTCAATAGGCTCCAGCTTTTCACCATTTTCATTTGTTTGCATAACAACGCGTGGACGGCTGACACTTAATTCAAACCCTTCGCGACGCATGGTTTCAATTAAAATACCCAATTGTAATTCACCACGACCAGAAACTTCGAATGCTTCGTTATTAGAACTTTGTGAAACTTTTAATGCGATGTTTGTTTCTGCTTCACGAAATAATCTTTCTCCAATCATACGCGAAGTCAATTTTTTACCGCTTTGCCCAGCCAAAGGTGAAGTGTTCACAAAGAAAGTCATAGTCAAGGTTGGTGGATCAATAGGCATTGCCGGTATCGGTTCGGTGACAGATGGGTCACAAAGCGTATCTGCCACGGTTGCCTTGGAAAAACCAGCAACAACAACAATATCCCCCGCAGATGCGCTGTCGCGAGAAACTTTGTTCACACCTTGGTGTTCAATAATCTTTGTGATTTTTGCGTTTTCTATGAATTCGCCTTTCATATTAATAGCTTTCACAGATTGCCCAACACGAACTGTGCCAGATTCAATTTTGCCAGTTAAAATACGACCAACATATGGGTCAGCTTCTAATGTGGTCGCCAACATTTTAAATGGGGCATCCAATTGGCATCTTGTGCCACCGCAATCAGGTGCAGGTACATGGTCGACAATCAACTGGAACAAAGGTGTTAAATCTTTCTTTGGGTCATCAATATCTTTTAAATCACGAATTGCCCAACCGTCGCGCCCGCAAGCATAAAGGTAAGGAAAATCAAGTTGAGAATCTGTTGCACCCAATTTATCAAACAAATCGAAAGTTTCTGTTAAAACTTCGTCTGGTCTGGCATCGCTGCGGTCAATTTTATTTATACAAACAATAGGACGCAGATTTAATTTTAATGCCTTTGATAACACGAATTTAGTTTGTGGCAGGGGACCTTCGGCACTGTCCACCAATAAAACCACACCATCAACCATGGATAAAATACGTTCTACTTCGCCACCGAAATCAGCGTGCCCCGGGGTATCTACGATATTGATTTTATATTCACCCCATTGAATAGATGTAGGTTTAGCAGAAATAGTAATCCCGCGTTCGCGTTCAATATCGCCACTGTCCATGACGCGATCTTCGACATGTTCATTTTCACGGAAAGTCCCCGCCTGTTTCAACATATTATCAACCAAGGTGGTTTTACCATGGTCAACGTGTGCTATGATAGCTATATTACGTATTTTCATATTATTCTTCTTTGTTTTTGCAAAACAATAAATTGTATCATATTTTTTTGTTTTCGCCAAATTATATATGAAATATTGACAATTGCAACAAGTTTGTCTATAATGCGTAAGAGATAATTTTAAGGTATAAATTTAAAATGACGACGGACTTTACATCTGTGGTTAGGTTATTTTTTGCCTCTGTGTATAGATACATACACAGGGTGAATTCTTCTAGTTGTGATTTGCAATGCAAATCAGATGTTGAAAAAACTGTCCAAGAAATAAAAAACATAGAAGCAAAAGTTTATGATTTAATCCAAGAACGTCTTGTATCTGGCTATAATGCGTATGTTTTGTATCATAAACAGTATGATATTTGGTCTTTTGAATATACGGGATTAGACAAGTGTTTAATTGATAAAAATGTTTTATCGGCATACAAGCAAGTAATAGAAAGAATTTGTGAATATTACAGTGTTGTAATCCCAAGAAATGCAAGAATTATACCAGCTTTGAAAGTATGGGCATGTTCCATAACGGCTGCTAATTTTAAATTAATTTTTAAAGTAAAAAATATCAAAGAACAATCAAGATAAAAAATCGCCCAAGCGGGCGATTTATTTAATGTTTGCCACCTATCTTTGTTCGGCCCCCCATCAATGGTTGTAATTTCTTTGGTATATTTACAGAACCGTCCGCATTTTGATGATTTTCAATAATTGGAACCAAAGCGCGAGGCAGGGCGATTCCTGTGCAATTCAGGGTTGCAACAAATTTCACTTCATTTGTTGCATTTTCGCGATAACGGGTATTTATTCTGCGTGCCTGGAACTGTCCAATTGATGAACAAGAACCCAATTCGCGATAAGAATTTTCAGATGGGAACCATGCTTCAACATCGTTCATTTTTACTTTGTTAAATCCCATGTCCCCAGTAGAATTTGCAATTACACGATAAGGTAATTCAAAATCTTCCATCAATTCGCACATATTGTTCAGTATAAATTCATGCATTTTATCGCTGTCTTCGGGTTTGCAGAATATGTATTGTTCGACCTTGTTAAATTGATGGACACGAACGATTCCGCGGGTGTCGCGACCAGCAGCACCAGCTTCTTTGCGAAAACATTGTGAAAAACCAGTATATTTTATTGGTAATTCATTTTCGTTTAATATTTCACCAGCATGCAAAGAATTTAAAATAATTTCTGATGTGCCTGCCAAACATCTGTCTGTGTTTGTTAACATAAATACATCGTCGTTCATCACAGCCAAATCAGAACCCATAAAATGTCCCGCGTTAAATATTGTTTGCGGTTTTGTGATAGATGGACATTCGATATATTTGAATCCTTTGGCAATTAACTTTTGAATTGTATAAGTTTGTACAGCCAAATCTAATTCAGCCAATTCGCCACACAGCGCATAAACGCGTGTGCCGCAAATATTTGCGATTTTTTCTGGCATCCACCAGCCGTTCATTTCTAATAATTCCCATTGTGGACGTGGGGTAAAATCGAATTCGCGAACCTTCCCTTTGCGGCGGATTTCAATGTTTCCAGATTCATCCGCGCCAATTGGGGAATCTGCGGACGGTATTTGTGGAACACGATGAAGCAAGTCGTTAAGTACTGCTTCTTTTTCAGCCAATTCAGCCATGTCGTTTGCGATTTCTTCGCTTATCGCTTTTGATTTAGCAACCAGTGCGGCTTTGTCAGTTGCAGTTGGTATTTCACGTGAAATTTTGTTCTTTTCAGCGGTCTTGGTTTGTGTAATTGTTTTTAATTCACGCACGCGCACATCAAGCGCCAAAATATCATCAACGACATCTGGAAAATTTTTAACCAGACATGCGTTTTTTACAATATCTTTGTTTTCACGAATAAATTTTAAATCTAACATTTTTTTGCCTTTATTCTTTGGAATTCAAATAAGAGATTGCATCCATTGCAGCACTGCATCCCGTTCCCACAGCCGTTGCAATTTGCATTTGTATATTGCTGTGTACGTCGCCGGCAACAAACATGCCAGATGGTAAGCTTTCTGGAGCAATGCGTCCCATTTCATCGCGTTTGATTGTTTCGGATAAATAGTCAGTATTCGCTTCGTGTCCAATCGCAACAAAAATCCCATCTGTTTCTATTTCTGTCCCGTTCGTAGTAGTCGCAATCAATTTATCAGAATCAGGTTTTCCAGCAATAGATTTTAATTCTGTGTTGAACATACATTTTATGTTGTCGCGCTCTTTAATTCTGTCGCGCAATATGCTTTCCGCACGGAAGAATTCAGATTTGCGATAAACAATAGTGACTGTTTTTGCAACATCAGCCAAATACAAAGCATCGTTCAAAGCGCCGTTCCCACCACCGATAACCAAAACATCGCGACCAGAATAAAAGAACCCATCACAGGTCGCACAATAAGAAACCCCACGACCAAAAAATTCACGCGCCCCCGCGATTTCCAACCGACGCGCGGTTGCACCCGTTGCCAAAATAACAGTTTTTGAATCGAAAGTTTTGCCATTATCGCAAACGATAGAGTAGGTTCCATCAGCATTGAATTTGATATCTGTTGCCGAAGTGTATTCGATTTTTGTTCCGAAACTTTCCGCCTGTTTTTTCATAAATTGAATCAGTTCCATCCCGGAACCAGCCCAGCCCGGGTAATTTTCCAACCTTGCGATTTCTGCGGTTTGCCCCCCCAGGGAAGCCCCGGCCAAAATAACAGTGCTTTTTTTTGCGCGTCCCATATATATAGCAGCGGTCAATCCCGCGGGCCCCGAACCCAAAATAATACAATCTAACATCTCTTTTTCCTTGTTTAAGTCTGGGAAATCATACCATAAAAACCATATCTTGCAAACATAAAATTTTAAAGGCAAATAATGTATTTTTTAAACTTTGTTTTAAGTGTTTTTTGTGATAAAATACCAATCATGGATAAAAAATCAAAGTTTTTGCCAGAAAGTATTTCTTCGCTGTTGCGGAATTTGACTTTGCGCGCGCTGGGCGTATTGGTTTGTTTGATTGCACTATTGTTGATTTTGGCTTTGTTCTTTGGTGGCTCTTATTTGTCTGGTTTTGCGACGCAAAGCACTTTTGGGGGACAGGGCGTAATCGGTGGAACTGTTGCGTTTTCGCGTTATGTTGTTGGGTTTATACCTTCGTTATTTTTATTTCTTTGTTTGGCAAGATTCGGGCTTAGTTTGTTAATAGCGTGGGAACAAGAACGCGCGCCTGAATATAATTTATTGCGTGGGTTTGTGACTTTGTGTGTTGGATGCGCTGGGTTTGGTTTAATGTTCCCGTCTGCTAGTTTTGGTGGATTATTTGGCGCGATTGTTTCTGCTGATTTGGGGTCGGTATTATCTGTTGCGTCGATACCTGTTGGAATATTGCTGGTTGGGTTGTTTCTTTTGATGGCGGGGATGTTGTTGCATGTTCAATGGCATCATGTAAAGACTGCGGCGATTAAAACTTGGAATCTTTGCCGGTGGTGTTTAACCGCTTTCCGTTTGATGAAGATGAAAGAGCCTGATGAAGAAGAGATTGAAGAAGAGATTGAAGAAGATGATGAAGAAGTCGAAGAAGAGGAACAAGAAAAACCGAAACGGCGCAAGGCTGTGCGTAAAAAATCTGTTGCGATTAGTGGTGTGGAACATGAATATGAATTGCCTGACCCTGAATTGTTAGAAAAGTCTGTGTTCGGCAAAAATGTTGTGACACCTGAATTAAAACGAAATGCTGAAGCAATGGAAATCCATTTTTCTGAATACGGTGTGAACGGCAAAGTTGTTGGTATTCATCCTGGTCCTATTGTCACACTTTACGAATTTATGCCGGACAGCGGGACCCGTATGGTTGATGTCAGCAAAACTGTAAAAGATATGACACGCGCTATGGCGACCGAAAACATCCGTATAGCGCATATTCCATCAACTCAACTTATTGGTGTTGAAATGGTGAATCTTAAACCACAAATGGTTCGATATCGTGGTTTGATTGATAATGCTTTGTTTGTAAATTCAAAGTATAAAATACCACTTGCGCTGGGGGTGGACATTGGTGGAAATCCAATGTACTTTGATTTGGCAAAAATGCCACACATGTTAGTCGCGGGTCGTACGGGTTCTGGAAAATCTGTTTTTGTGCAATCTATTATCACTTCGATTGTGTATCATTTTACACCTGATAAATGTAAGCTTATTATCATCGATCCAAAAGGTGTTGATTTTGGATTCTGGGATAACATACCACATTTAATAACCCCAATCGTAAAATTAGATCCGGCTGCAGCTGTGAATGCTTTGAAATGGGCTGTGCGCGAAATGGAAGAAAGATATAAACAGTTGCAGATTGTTAATGCACGTAACATAGAAAGTTATAATGAAATTGTTGCACAAAAACGTGATGCTGGTGAAAGATTAACGCGTCAGGTTGTTGTGGGGACTGACCCTGAAACAGGCGCGATGGAATTTGAAGAACAGGAAGTAGATTTATCAGATATGCCATACATTGTTATTATTATTGACGAGGTTGCAGACTTGATGGCACTGGCGCGCAAAGAAGTTGAAGCATGTGTTCAACGCATTGCTCAAAAAGCGCGTGCTGCGGGAATTCACCTGGTTATGGCGACACAAAGACCAGATGCAACAACGATTACTGGGGTTATCAAGGCTAATTTCCCGACACGTATTTCTTTCCAGGCGCGCAGTGCGATTGATTCTATTACTACATTGGGTGAAAAGGGCGCTGAAAATTTAAGACCTTGTGGTGATATGTTGTTCAGTGAAGCAGGACGTGTTCCTGTGCGTATCCATGGTGCTTATATTGCGGATGAAGAATTGGCTGCGATTGGCAATTTCTTGCGCGAACAAGGTGAACCAGAATATGCCGAAGGCGTCACATCAGAAGAGGGTGCAGAGGTGAATTCTGTTCCTGGTGTTGCACCTTCAAAAGAGGCTAAATCCAATGACTTATATGAACAAGCTAAAGAAATAGTTTTACGTGATAAAAAGCCTACGATTTCTTATATTCAACGCAGATTAGGTATTGGGTATAACAAAGCGGCAACTATAATTGAACGTATGGAAAATGAAGGTGTAGTCAGTGCACCTGATGCTGGTGGGAAAAGACACATTTTGTAATTTTTGTCTTTTATATATTATTTTTTTATGATATAATTAGTGATAAAGAAAAGGAGTTCTTTATGAAAATATATACTATTGCTTTGGCGTTGGCTGTTGTTGCACCTGCGGTTGCAGCGAACGGTTATGAATATAATACAAATGTGACATCTGATTATTACACAACAAGACCTGCGGTAAAATCTGGTGCATATAAAACTACAACAACAACTCGTAAAAATGGTGGATACAGCAATTCAATCCAAAATAATTTTTATTATCCTGCGCCACAGGGAACACGTGCTACATCTTCTTATGAAGTAGTTCCGGCACAGACAACTACTACGACTACGTATTCTTCGAATTACAATGGTGATTACAGAACAAGATACGATGACAGAAGCTATGACGATGGCTATGTGGTAAGGGAAAAACAAACTACAACCAGAACTTATTCGACCCAAGAACGTAAATATTTCTTGGCGCATCCTTTCTTCCAACCATTAAAGGGTAAATTTGGTTCGGTGACAGATTTTGCATATGCTGAAAACAATTTCAAGTTTAATTTAGGGGACTATACAATAACTGGGTTGGAATCCGATTTGAACACTGTTAATCATGCACCAGAATATATATATACATATGGTGTTAGTGGTAAATCGGAAACAACGCAATTTTTGGTCAAAGAAGATTTCAGTTATGGTATAACTGATACTTTGGCTGTGATTGGTATGATTCAATATGACAGTACCAAGACAAAATTCAAGTATTCTGATGGTGGCGATTCAGACAGTTATTCTTCATCTGGTTTGAATCTGTTTGGAATTGGATTGCAAGATCGTTTTGTTGATAATGATGAATGGATTGCGATGATTTCTGCATATTATCAACATCAAAAAGATACTGCAAACACATTTATTGGTGAATTAAAAGCGGGTTATAAAATTGACAGAACAACCGTTTATGGTTTGTTGCGTGCGGGATACACCCGTTTGACTAAGGGTAATATTTATGGTTCTTATGTCGAAGATGGTAACGATTATATTATGTTGGCATATAAAACAGACACCAAAGATATCTTTCAAATCGAAGGTGGACTGGGGGCTTTTGCTGTCTTGAATAAGTATTTCACATTGAATGGTGAATTGATTTATGGACACTATGATTGGCATGAACAATTGAATATCAAGGGCGCAATTGGATGGCAACCTGGTGATATGTTCGCTTTGAATTTGTACGCGATGACATCTTTGTATGATTCTGCTAAAAATAAAAACAAAAAGTTCTATGTTCTTGATGTAAATCCTGAACAATATCCTTTGGACCCAGATGGTAATGTGCTGTATACAGATAGTGCAGCCTTATATGAAGAAGGTGATTACAAAATCAAAGACTATAACGAATGGAAGATTGGTGTTCAGGCTATCTTGTATTTCTAATATAGTTTGATTGATAAATATTTTGGTGCCAGATGATGAAAAAAGTATGGTTGTCTTTGTTTGCAGTATGCGTCGGGTTTAACGCATATGGCGAAGGTGTGGTGTTGTCTGATACTGCGGTTGATGACGATAGTATTGCCGAAGAATCAATTTCAACATACAATAATTCATCATCTGGTTCTGATTATAAGCAAATTACTATCGAAGATATTTTGGCGCGTGATACTTCTGATCCGTTGTTTTTGACGGCAGATAATCATTTTTTATCTGATACATTTTTATATTTCGCAGATGAAAAAATGCGTCTTGGCCAATATCTGGATTACGGTATAAATAATAATCTTGTTATACATGCCAATATTCTGTATCAATGGGATTTTTCTGGTCATCATGAAAATGGATTTTCTGCTACTGAATTGGGTGGTGTGTATCGTATGAATCATGGGGATGGTGAATCCAGAATAATTTCTGATGCTTTGTTTGGGTTGAAATTGTGGGGTTCTTCCCATGTAAGAACACCTGAATATGCCGATTCTTCATATTATGCTGGACTTCGTTTTGGACGCAGATTTACCGGTGTGACATTGGCAGGGACTGTAAAATCAACATGGGTTTTTGATAATAATCGTGGGCTTTCTTATTTGAATTTTATCCCAGAAGCTTATTTTAGATTCAAATATGATTGGCGTGCTGGGTTTGGACTTGATTTTCGTCGTTCTACGAATAAAAAATTGCTGGATAACCAAGAATGGTTGAATTTGAAATTGGTGAAACAATTCGGGAACACTCAATATGTTGGGCATTTTGATTACGAATTTGGATCCAGTGATGTTATGGGTGGAATTGACATAAAAATATTATTTTAATTTTTTGATTGTTTCCTGAATGAATTCCAATAATCAAAACGTTTTTTGATTTCGCGTTCAAAACCGCGTTCAACTGGTTTATATAAACTTACGCGTTCCATATCTTCTGGAAAACAGTTTTGCCCGCTGCATCCAGTTTCGGTTTCTGGGTCATAAACATAGCCATCACCATATCCCATATTTTTCATCATTTTTGTTGGGGCATTTAAAATATTTTTTGGTGGCATCAAAGAACCTGTATCGCGTGCGACCCTGTACGAAGCGTTTTGTGCCTTGTACGCAGAAATGCTTTTTGGTGCAGTTGCTAAATATATAACCAGTTCTGTTATAGCGATATCACCTTCGGGTGAACCCATTCTTTCGTAAATTTGCCAAGCCGCCAAAGCAATTTGCATTGCGTTTGGGTCTGCCAGACCAACATCTTCCATTGCGAATCGGGTCAGGCGGCGCAACACATACCGTGGATCTTGTCCCGAAGTTATCATACGCGCAACCCAATAAAGTGCAGCGTCTGTATCAGAAGAACGTAAAGATTTATGAACCGCAGAAATTAAATTATAGTGTTCATCCCCGTCTTTGTCTGACATAGGGGCGCGTTTTTGAATAGCGCTGTCCAATTTTTCAGGGGTCAAATCTTTTTTGAATTTTGCGGATGAAATATATTCAATGCTGTTTAATAAAAATCTTGCATCGCCATCTGCCATTTGGCAAAGATGTATTTTTGCATCATTTGTTAACGGGATTTTTTTACCTAAAAACGTTTCTGCGCGTCCCGTTAATGTCAACAAATCCGTCGTACACAGCGGTTTTAACACACAAACATGACAACGCGAAAGTAGGGCGTTATTCAAATTAAAACTAGGATTTTCAGTGGTCGCACCAATAAAAGTGACTGTGCCATCTTCAAGATACGGTAATAATGTATCTTGTTGGGTTTTATTAAAACGATGTATTTCATCAATAAACAAAAGAGTATTACGTCCAATTTCACGGTTCATTTTGGCAGCTTCCATAACCTTTTTAATATCAGCTGTTCCAGAAAATACAGCAGAAAGAGGAACAAAATCCATATCAACAGAATTAGCCAATGCGCGCGCAATAGTAGTTTTTCCACATCCTGGCGGTCCCCACAGAATCAAATTTGATAAATTATTGTTATTTACCATTTGACGAATAATGCCATTTTCGCCTAATAAATCAGTTTGCCCCACGATTTCATCAATCGTTTTCGGACGCATTAAATCAGCCAAAGGTCTTGTCATTTTATTTTGTTTTGTCTTTATTTGTGATATAATGATTGTATTAGATAATAACTGATTTATCAAGCCAAAGAATTTATTTTGGTTGTTTTTAACAAATAGGAAAAAATATGTCTTTGAAAGATAATTTTAAAAAAGCTTCGAATGAAATATCAAATCGTATGAAATATCTACGGGGTGATAAGGGACAGCTTGAGACAAAATATCAACAAATAAAAAATGCTATACCAAAAGATACCATAGGGGAATTTAGTCGTATAGCAAAATTGAGCGGTATAGATTTGTTGTGGTTTTTGTTTTGTCTTACGAAATTTGCTGCAAAGGACTTGAATACAATTTTTCTTGATAACAAGATAATTGATAAATGGCGCGAAGATAATAAAAAAACAAAACACGCTGATTCTAAATTTAAACAATGGCTTAATGAATTCCAAGGTGCGTATCCGACAGCTTCGGCCAGGTTAAAGCTGTGGGTGCTTTATGGTTTAGTTGCTACAATGGTTGCAGGCGGAATCAAATTGGCAGAAAATGGTGATAATGAAGATATAAATAGTATAAAGAAAGAGCGTGTTATAGATAATAAAAAAGATAATCCTTCTGATACAACAAAAATAGATTCTATTGAAGTCAAAAAAGATGACAAAATAGTTGATCCTTCGTTTGTGTACGATGTCACAAGCGAAAGTTTTGAAAAAGATTTTATAAATAAAAGTTGGAACGAGATAGTAATCAGTTTATTAGAAATGGAAACATGGCGCGAAAAACCTAAACTACAATCAGGTGAAAGTAGATACACTTATGGTCCGGGTTTAACATGGGTTTATACAAAAGTAAAAAATAAGAAAGGTGAATTTATAGAAGTTCAAAATAAGTGTGCTGGTAACTATGTGAAAAAAGCATCTAATTTTACTATGGACCAAATATGGGATCAGGTTAAACGTCATTCTTTATATCGGACGGAAGTTATGCCGGTAATGAAAAGACAGCTGGAAAAGTATGGTTTTAAAGAATTGTCAGAACAACAAGTGTTGGGATTGTTCGTTGCGGGGTATCAATTACCTGGAACTTTGACGGATAATTATGATAAAAAAGGAAAGTTTATTAGTAATGGAATAATACATAATTTACATAATGCTGGTTCAAAAACACAAAAACAGGTCGATGCATTTATAGCTGGAAAAGAAATTAAAGAAAAATATCGTGTCGGTACAAACAAACGTCGTTGGTGGTGCGCAATGATATATATCGGAAAAATAACAACTGATGATTTATTAGAATTAAATCGTGATTCTTTTTCTGCAATCAGTATTAATACAGTTTTAAAGAACGGTCATTTTGTATATGATGATGCCACAATAAAAAAAGTTCTTTCAGAGGCAAAAAAAACATCAAAGGGTTCTGTCAAAGATTTTATAAAAAAACAAAATGTTCCTTTGAAAGGGACAATAGTTAAACATAACAAAAGCAAGGTTGAAAACGACACAATTAATCCTTCAATGGAGAAAGTTCTTGATGGTGATGCAGCGTTTAATACGAAAGATTATAAGAACGCAATAAAATGTTATACTGATGCGATATCTTTGGATGAAGATAATATGGAAGCATACAGCAGTTTAGCACTGGCTTATAAAAAGTTGGGCGATCAAACACATTCTATATCCGATTATGAAAGTTCGTTGCAGGCAGTCAAAGCTTGTAATGCGCGAATGAATAAAAACAAAAGTTTGCTTCATGATCCAGAAATCAAGGCTGCTACATATTATAATGCTGGGTTGGCACGTGAAGAAATCGCGAAATTACAAATCAAAGCAAATAATATTGCTGGGGCAATTGAAAATTATGTTAAGGCAAAACAGAATTTTGTAACAGCATATAATAATGCTGAAGAGGCAGAAAATGCTGAACGTATGATTTTATACAAGCAGGCTCAGAAACGTATGGATGACAAAGTGTCAGAAATAGAAAAAAGTGTAAAGAAAAAAGATTCGTTCAAGGCTGGACAAAATAAAATTGTAAAAAAGCAAACAAAAACAATAGTTAATAATAAAAATATGCGATATAAGGGTTAAGGTCATGAAGGTCTGGATTAATTACGAAGATAATAGCTGGAAAAAGTATAATATAAATTTTGAAAAAATCGCTAATGCGGCGGTTTTGCCCGTATACAAAGATTCAGAAGTTTCAATCACATTGGTTGATGATAAACAAATTCGTGTTCTTAATAAAAAATATCGGGGTATAGATAAACCAACCAATGTTTTGTCTTTTGAATTAGGAGATGATATTTTACTAGGTGACATCTTTATTTCATTAGAAACAGTTAAGAAACAAGCGAAAGACGCAGGTATTTCCATCGCAGAACATACTGCGCATATGGTTGTTCATGGGATGTTGCACTTGCAAGGTTTTGACCATATCAAAGATAGTGAAGCCAAGGTGATGGAAAATAAAGAAATACAGATTTTGAAAAAATTAGGATATAAAAATCCGTATGCTGATGAAATGGTTTGTACTGGAAAATCTTGTTGCCCTGGGAAAATTATTACTTGGTTTGAATCTTTGAAATTACGTGAAAATAGTTTGTGGTGGTATTTTACAACTGCCGTGTTGGGAATTATTACTTCGTTTGGTTTTGCGCCGTTTAATTTGTGGTTTTTATCTTTGTTTGGTATTGGGGCTATGTATTGGTTGGTACGGGCGCAAAAAAATAAAATCAGTTTTTGGAAATCGTGGTTATTATCTTCTGTATACGGTGCATTTTATGGCATATCGATGTTTTGGTGGGTTTTAAATTCGATATATGTAGTCCCAGAATTGGCGGCACAATTTGCTGTGTGGACCATACCAGCGTTGGTTGGAATAGGGCTGGTGTGTGGTGCAATATTATCTTTGCCGTTTGCAATAATTCGTTATACACAGCGGAAATCGCCGTATAGCGCTATTTTGTTTGCTTGTGTTTGGGCATTAGTTTTGTGGGGGCGCGAATGGTTCTTAACAGGTTTCCCATGGAATCCGATATCTAATATAACGATAAACATGCCATTTATAATCAATTCAATTTCTTTGTGGGGGGCTATTGGTTTAACATTTGTAATTGTTGGTTTGATTGCTGCTTTTGTAGATTTATGTCGCGATAAACAAAGAAAATCTTGTTGGTTCGTTTTTATTATGTATATTATTTTGATGTTGATTGGATGTGTTTATGGGGCGCACAATATGAAATTATCAGCCAGGGAAAATGTATCGCCTTATCCAATCATAAGAATCGTGCAACCGGCTAAATCTGCCGTATACAAGATGCCATCATCCAAAGAAGAAGCGCGTGATATTGCAAATCAAAAAATTCGTGATTTGTTTATATGGGCAACAGAAGACAAAAGCGTTTCACCTGATATAATTGTATTTCCAGAAACTACTTACCCATATACAATGGTTAATAACAATTTCCCTTTTGCAAAGATTTTAAATACCAATGTTGTTATTGGAACGAATTATTACAACGATGGGAAATTTTATAATTCTATGGTGATTGCAGATAAAAGTGGAACAGTCAAACATTTATACAGTAAATCTCATCTTGTCCCATTTGGTGAATATGGCCCGTTTGGTGGATTAGTTCCAACCCCCGGACATTTAACAGCGGGAAATGGCAAAGAATTAATAACTATAAATACGCGTTATGGTGAATTTATTTTTGCACCTGCTGTTTGTTATGAAATTATATTTTCTGATTCTTTGATTCCACAAGGAACATTGCCAGATGCGATAATTAATATAACAAATGACACTTGGTTTGGGAATACACCTGGGGTTTATCAACATCTTGATATGGTTCGCAGATATGCGATTGAATCTGGTGTTCCTGTTGTTCGTGCTAATTATTCTGGGATAAGTGCTTTTGTTTCAGCGGACGGAAATGTGATATCACAATTACCAGTTGCACAGACAGGTTCTTTGGATGGTTTTGTCTGGGGGGCGCATTTTACGCCGTATAGAGCGGTTGGCAGAAATTTATGGATGGCTTTTATTTTGATGTTTTCAATATTTGTTTCAATATCCATATCCTTATTTCAGAAGAAAGATTAGAACCAGGTTTTCTGGTTGAATCTATTTGCTGAATAAGGTTGGCAATAGAAACTTTGTGTTCTTCGGCTAGTTTTTTTAGCACATCAAAAAATTCTTGTTCCAGGGAAATGCTGGTTTGATGTCCTGATAAAGATACTGATATTTTATGCATTTTATATTTTTCCAATAATTAAACAATCAAGCATTGCGCGATATGGGTCATCATATTTTTTCAAAACTGATAATGTTAGATTATCTAGCATAAAGCAAGTGCCATTTACATCAAAAGCAAACCAAAATAAATCATTACGACCAAAGACTGTTTTTCCAAATAAATTTTTGTTGCCAGCCATATCTTTATTTATCTTTTCAATACTGGGCAGGGGGTATTTTATGCCGCGGTCAATTTCCGATAAACCAAAAATACAGGCAGACCCCAAAGTTATTCCAGAGCAAGTGTTGTATAATTCAATTATAAAAGGTTGCAACATCGCTGCACGCATGTTCTGTAAATTTGTGTTAACAACACTTATATTAGATGTTTGTTTAGCCGGAAAGACTGTCGCCCCACGAGATTTTATCAAAGATAAAAATTCCATCAGTGTCATTTTTATTCGTTCCCCCGTCCTGACATAAAATTAAAAGCGCTTTGACTTAATCTGTCCGAAGCAGAATTTCCACCGGCGCCACCACCACCGCTATGTGTTGTTAAATATATCTTTTTTTCAGGATTTGGCAAAAATACCGTATTCGCGTCACTTTGTTCAATGATAAATCTGTCCATATTATAAGAATGCGGAAATGTCCAACACAAAAACATATTATCAATGCTTAATTTTCCACCCCAAAGCAAAGGTATCTTGAAACGAATCGATAAATTTTCTGGCAAAGATTGTCCGGTAATCAAATCAATAAATTCATCTTGGGGCAGGTTCATGAAAGCTATTTCTTCCAAAGAATCACTAAGTGATGATAAAAAATCATGGCGCAAAGCAGAATATTTCTTAAACCAATCTGGTTCTAATAAGCACCGTTTAGGAGCATATTCCATAACAGGCATATCGTCCAGCCCCAATGTCGCAAGTCTTTCAAGTGCCCGATGTTCATTTAATTGCATTGTTATGCATTACCCCATATTTTTAACATACTGTATTATTGTATCAATATATTCAGAATATGCATCAAAATTATCTTGGTCAGCATCAGACATGTCTTCTGGCCAAGCAGGGGGTAATTCAGATACAAAAGTTTTTAATTCATCAATAGATTTAAAAATAAAAATAGAATCACTGGTTGTTTGTGTGTTTTTTGTGTCTATTATGAAGGCGTTTATGTTTATTTTTATATCTTCAAGGGTTTCGGTAAATATGCTTTCCAACCTGTTTATTGCATTCTGTAATGTATTAGTGTCTGTATCCACAGCACCAATCCAAACAATTTCATTTGGTGCAATGGCAAACAGATTCGGTGTGAATCTGGAAATTACAGGGTTTGGTTTTATAACATATCCTTTGGATTGAAATATTTGTGCCAACAACGAATCGTATCTTGACGGAGATTCTTGTTGTTTTTGTTTTATATCTTCTTGTCTTTGTTGTAAAACACTTGCCATGTTAGACGGCAGATTTAATTTTGGTGGCTGTGATAAATTTAAAGCCATACGCGGTGGTTCTACAGCAATTTTTTCTTCTTTTTCTTCTTTGTTTTCTTGTTTGGGCAATATAGGTGCGGTCGTTAAAAAATCAGCAGATTCTTTGACAGTTTTCTTTTGGTATTTGTGAACAATTACAGATACATACAAGAATAGTAACCCGAATATAAGTACCAATATCGCGACAGCAATAGAAATGTAAAAGCCATTGCTGACTGGTATGTGTTCCGCCTGTAATCGGGCGAGTTCATCCCAATGTTCTGCGGAAAATAAGTTAAATCCATAAACAATGTTTAACCAAAAAGTAAGCCCTAGCAAAACCGCTGTGCTAAACAATACAGATAGTAAAATATGTTCAAATTTATTTCTCATTTCATTTCTATTATATCATATTTTATGATAAACTGGAAATATAATGATAGAAATAAATGAAATTTTTTCTGATTCGGATAAAAGGGTTGCTTTGTGGTGTGAAGATGTGGGGGACACCAATGATTTGGCGACTATGGCAGATTATATTATTAAAAGTGATGTGCATTTTATATCTGTCCCATTCGAAATTGTGCCTTTGATTTGGGTGTATTTGGAAAAATTCAAAGTCCAAATTTATACAAGATTTGATGTTTCGTTGAATCAAAAGAATATTGATGCTGATATATATAATTTAGCTGCAAATATAACAAGTGTTTGTAAAAAAGGTGCAGACGGTATCCAATTATTTGTGTCACAGCATGATTTTGAAAGCTTGGTTGATAAGATTTTGCCTGTGCGCGACGACCTGTTCTTTGGACACGATTTGTCTATCGCTTTGGATATAGAAGATATTGATATAAATAATTGGGGGACACTGTTTCAAAAATTACGCGATTTGCGTATCAAAGCTTTGGTTTTGACTTTAAATGAAGATATGAAGCACAGGTCTGATTTTGTGGGACGTGTATATGGTATGTTGCAAAATTGGGACATTGATTGTGAATTGCACTTTATATTGAACAATAATTTTGATCGTATGGATCAAGTGATTCGTCTTGTTGAAAGTGAAAAACCTGAATTATCTGATAAATTACATTTCTTTTTGGATTATTAATTACTTAAAATTAAATACTTGGGTGCTGTTGTGCCAGCTTTGTTTTTGATTTGATAACGAGTTTTTATTATATCTAAATTAGTCGATTCGATTTTAAGTTTTGTTTGTTTTAATTCATTTAAAATCCAATCGTAATATTCCCAATGGTCTGTGCCGATAATGATTTGCCCATTTTTGCCAAGGTGTTCAGACAAAAGATTCAAAAAATCATGATTTAACAAGCGACGTTTTTCATGTCTTGCTTTTGGCCAAGGGTCAGGATGCAAAACCCAAATTTCATCGAATTGCGCATCTTTGAAATCTTGAAGCAGTAAACGAACATCGTCTGGGAAAATTCTAATGTTTTTGTATTCGCTTAAAACAGTGTTATCCGATTCGTTTGTTATCGCAGAAAGCAGGGCGGCAACGCCGTTCGCAAAAGGTTCAGCCCCCACAATAATTGAATCGGGATTGGCGACAGATAAATCGCGCACATGTTCACCATTTCCAAAACCAATTTCTAATATAGCCCGGTTTTTAGCTGTTTCAGCAAAATCAGGTGTAATTTTCGGTAACAGGTTTTCCATTAACCATTGCTTGCGATTCGATAATTTTTTACCATGTCGTCGACCAAAAGTGCGAATATCGTTTTGAATAAAATCTTTTAATTCTTGTTTTTCCATATAATTAGTATAAAATTAATTGGTTAAAAAACAAGGTGAAATAAAATGCGTAATGGACTATCAAAAGATTTAATTGCTCGTGTGCTTGGTGGCGTGCCTAAATATACACTGGAAGAATTAGAGAAAAAATTTCCACTACGCAATTTAAAAGATGGTGCTTTTGTTACGCGTTTCGCCCCAAGTCCTACGGGTTTTATGCATATCGGAAATTTGTATGGTGCGTTGATTGATTATAAATTGGCAAACCAATCAGATGGTGTTTTTATGCTTCGAATCGAAGATACAGATACTAAACGCGAAGTAGAAGGCGCTGTAGATGTTGTAAAAAACGCGATACACAGTTTTGGTCTGGAATACAATAATGATGAAAAATATGGACCTTATTACCAATCAAAACGCAAAGATATTTATCATTCTGTTGCTGCATATTTATTGGAAAAGGGATGGGCGTATCCTTGCTTTTTGAAACCAGAAGAAATGGAAGAAATCAGAGAAAAGCAAAAGGCTGCTGGTTGGGCAACCGGGATTTATGGTGAATGGGCGCGCGACAGAGATTTAACCGAAGATGAAATTATTGTTCACCTTGATAATGGTGAAATGCCATCGATTCGATTGTATTCAACAGGTAATCCTGATACACGTATTTTTTGTAAAGATGCTGTTCGTGGGTCTATATCTTTCCCAGAAAACAATGAAGATTTGGTTTTGATTAAATCAAATGATGGATTGCCGACTTACCATTTCGCACACCTTGTGGATGACCATTTTATGCGCACAACTCATGTGGTTCGTGGCGAAGAATGGCTTCCTTCGTTACCGTTGCATTGTCAATTATTTCGTATGATGGGTTGGATGCCACCACTTTATATTCACACATCAACATTAGATAAAATTGATGCGGAAACTGGTAAACAGCGCAAAATGTCAAAGCGCAAAGACCCAGAATGTAATGTTGCTTTCTTTTTACAAGAAGGTTGGCCGACAGAATCTGTAATTGAATATTTGGGTAATATTTTGGCATCTGGATATGAAGATGCCAAGATGAAGGGTGCGGTTAAATCTTTTTGGGAATATGAAATGAACCCGAAAAAGATACCTATGTCTGGGGCGCTGTTTGATATGAAAAAATTAGAATGGTGGGCGAAAGAATATATCGCAACTTTGCCGGTTGATACATTGGTTAAAAATGTTGTTGATTGGGCAACGGAATATGGCAGTGAAGATAATAAAAAACAAATCGCGGATGTTGATTATTTGAAATCTATATTATCTATTGAACGCGATAATCCAAAACGTATACGCAAAGATTTTATTACTTGGCAACAGACTTTGAAAGAGATTGCTCCGTTCTTTGATTTCTTGTTTGCACCAAATAAAGAATATGAATACAACGTGGACGCATTGCGTGAATTTATTGCGAATTTTGATGAAAAAGATGATAAAGATACATGGTGGCAAAAAATCGTCTATACGGCGGAAAAGATGGGGTTAAAGCCAGGTGAAGTCGCGATGAATTTGCGTGTTGCGATGACTGGGCGCACTAATACACCAGATCTTTATTCTGTTATGCAAGTTTTGGGTGATGAACGTGTTCGCGAACGAATCAATATGGTTATGTAGCTATTATGGTAAGGAAAGGAAAATGGTAAAAAGTAAAAAAGTTGTTAAGCAAAAATTGCGTGCTGTAAAAAAAGATAAACATGCTTATGGGTTATTAAAAGTCTTACAGGCAACTGGTTTGTTTCGTTGGGAAAGACCGTCAACCAAGGCGGAAGAGGTTATTAATATTTTAACGCATGGTATTGGTATTGGACTGGCGCTGGCTGGGTTGTGTTTGTTGGTTGCGTTCGCCGTTGTTTATCATAATGTTTGGGCGACAGTGTCTTGTGCTATATTTGGTGTAACCATGTTCACACTTTATTTTGGTTCAACCATGTGTCATGCAACGATTGGCGATAAATGTGAATGCTTTTTCGAAGTTTGGGATTCAATCGCAATCTATGCTTTGATTGCGGGAACTTATACCCCATTTTTGTTGGTTAATTTGAATCGGTGTGGACATACTGCATTGGGTTGGACTATGTTTGGGATATTGTGGTCGATTGTGATATTTGGCGCAGTAATGAAAATACACAGCCCGCACAAGCAACCAAAATGGTTGGTGGCGCTTTATCTGATAATGGGTTGGGCTTTGCTTTTGATTTTGCCAGCAATGATAGAAACAATATCTGCGCGCGGTATGTGGTTTGTTTTGGCTGGTGGGCTTTCTTATTCAATCGGTGTGATATTTTATTTGTGGCGCAG
>Ga0310696_10002873_pt1 | contig 22197 bp, 17 predicted proteins | sample AusTroGonzalo_MG_4_FD_203885 | JGI IMG/M metagenome (GOLD analysis project Ga0310696, IMG submission 203885) | Bovine rumen microbial communities from tropical cattle in Woodstock, Queensland, Australia - Gonzalo_02 (v2) (version 2) | ecosystem: Host-associated > Mammals > Digestive system >...
TGAGAACGAAAGAACAATACGAAGCGATGATGGCGCTCTACCGCGAATGGAATGAGCGGATCAACGTCGTGTCCCGCAAGGACATCGACGCGCTCTACGAGCACCACATTCTTCATTCGCTCGCGATCGCGGAATATGTCAACCGTTTTTATCCGGGGGCTTTCGACGGCGCTTCGATCCTGGACCTGGGCACCGGCGGCGGCTTCCCGGGCATCCCGCTGGCCGTCGAGTTCCCGCAGGCGCAGTTCACCCTCTGCGATTCCATCGCCAAGAAGATCAAGGTCGCCCAGGCGGTCGCCGACGGCCTCGGCCTGCAGAACGTTCGCTGCGTCAACGCCCGCGCCGAGAGCCTGGGGGAGAGCTTCGACTGGGTGGTGTCGCGCGCCGTCACCTCGCTGGACAATTTCTACCCCTGGGTGAAGGGAAAATTCCGCCGCAGCATCCTCTATCTCAAGGGCGGGGACGTGAATGCGGAGATCTCCGAACTGACCCGGAAATGCCGGGTCGAGCCCGGAAAAATCCGGACCTGGCGCATCGATGAATGGCTGAAAGATGAATATTTTGCAGAAAAATTTGTAATTGAAATCGGAAAAGATTACCTTTGCCCTCCCAAAATCTGAAAACTAAAAAATAGAAGATATGAAAAGGACTTTTCAACCCTCCAACCGCAAGCGTGTCAACAAGCACGGCTTCCGCGAGCGTATGAGCACGCCGAACGGCCGCCGGGTCCTCGCGTCCCGCCGCGCCCACGGCCGCAAGAAGCTCACCGTTTCTTCCGAGGACCGCTGGTAATAGCGACCTCTCCGGAAAGAAAAACGCCAACCCGTCGGGCTGGCGTTTTTTCGTTATTCGTCGGCCCCTGGCCAGCGAATCTCCTGCCACCGGCCAGGATTTCCCGGTAAAAGCTGGCAGGTCCCCCTGTATTATAGGGTACCGGCCAGAAAACACCGCTTTTTTCTGGCCGGAAATGGCGAATCGCCATCCTGCGCTGCAGGATTTAAAGAAGCCACCCTTGCGGATGGCTTCCGGGGCAGGGCCCCTAAGACGAACGAACGGGGAAGCACCAGTTACAAGAACTGGTCAAGGCATACACTAACGCCGGTAGTGGCGCCAGTGAGCCTTCACAAATTCTATTTTGCCGTTTCGGACACGCTTGAACGCGCGAACGCGAACGCGTTTGGCACTTGTACCTTGTACAAATATGCCGACGAAGACTTGAACTTTATGCATTAATTAGACAATTGATATACTTGGGAGTCTTGCGGGAAGAGTACATCGTCCGTCTTTAGATAGAAAAAGAGCGCCACGCCTTCCCAGGTTTGACGCTCTCCATAGTTTGCATAAAGTTCTGCTGACAATTGTCAGCAAATCAATTGTCTACCGCAAAGATAATCACTTTCTCTTGAAAACCAAGAATAATTCCAACTATTCCTCCCCGAGGAACATCGGGTCCCAGGCGGGAAGCAGGATGGGCTTCTGCTCCAGCATCTTCAGCACGTCGGCCGGGACGAACTGCTTCTCCACCACGAGGCGGAACATGTATTCGTTGAACCACTCGTCGGTCATGATGATGTTGCCCTGGTAGCCGGACGAAGCGCCCCAGCTGTTCTCCACCATCCACTTCTGCGGCTTGCCGTCCTTCAGGTCCACGGCGATGAGGGTCATCGCGTGGGAGGAGCCGCTCGCGTGCGTCATGACGCGCTGGCGCTTGTCCATGGACAGGTCGACGCCCAGCAGGGATTCGTAGTCGAAGTTGTTGAGGTCGGCCACGCCCCGGGTGCGGTCGAGGAATTTGTTCACGTCGCAGGAGAAATACATCGCCTTGTTCGCCTTGATGGAGGCGATGGCCATCTCCTTGATGCGCTCGATGGGGAGATTGACATAGAGCCAGTTCTGCCCGTCATAGAGGTGGCGGTCGTACTGGATCTCATAGACCTTGCCGTATTCGCGGACCGGGTCGTTCATGAGCATCACGTAGTTGTGCTTGAGGTCATAGCCGAGCAGCTCCTGATAGAACGCCTGCGGCGTATAGGTCTTGCCCTTCCATTCGAATTCGGTCGGCGGCACGCCCAGGCAGAGCGCCAGCACGTGGTAGATGTCCTTGAGCATCTTCGTCTTCTCCTTCTCCAGGAAGGCGGGCAGGTCTTTGGCCTTGACGCCGGTGGGCGTCTGGCGCAGCTTCAGGCCGTCGCGGCGCAGCAGGGTCTTCAGCTGGGTGGCCATCGCGGAGGTGTTGTTGGCCGAGAGGCTCTCAGGCATCACGTTCGCGGGCACGACGCCGTATTTCATCACGAGGTTGGCCACGCCGGTGAAGGTGCCTCCGTCGCTGATCGGGTTGCTGAACAGCCAGTCCACTTCCCGGTCGTCGAAGGGCTTGTCGCGGGTGTCGATGACCGCCTGCAGGAAGAGGTTCGCCTTCTCGAGCTGGTCGTAGAAGAAGTTGTAGTTCTGCGAAAAGCGGAAATCGCCCAGGTCGTGTTTGTCCGCCGCGGCGGCGCGCAGCACATTCAGGCCCGTGAACAGCCAGCAGCGGCCGGAGGATTTCTGGTCGGTGATGCCCCAGGTCTTGACGCGGTCGGAGAACTCCGTGTCGATCATCGCGGCATTTTCCGCGTTCGCGGACAGGACCGTGATGGCCGTGGTGTTCAGCGCGTTGCGGATGGCCTTGTCGGCGGCGGTGCCTTCGTACCCCTTGCTGATCTCGGCGAGCATCTCCGGGGTAATGGAGCCTTTCGGCTGGGCGGCAACGGCGATGCCGAACAGGGCCGCCGCAAGGAGAATAAGAGTCTTCTTCATATTGATTATTAGTTATTTGCGGATGATGATGCGCTCGATGCGGCGCGGCACCGAGGTCAGGATTTCGTAGGGGATGGTGCCGAGGATGCCGGCCAGCTCTTCGACGGTCGGATCCTCGCCGAAGATGGTCACGGTGTCGCCCGGCTGCACGGGAATGCCCGTGACGTCGATCATGCACATGTCCATGCAGATGTTGCCGATGGTGGGCGCGCGGTGGCCGTTCACGCTGAACGTCACGGCGCCGCAGCCGAAGTGGCGGTCCATGCCGTCGGCGTAGCCCACCGGGATGGTGGCGATGACGGTGCCGGTCGGCGCCACGTGGCCGTGGCGGCCGTAGCCGATGGTGCCGTCTTCCGGCCCGAGGGTCTTGACCTGCAGGACCTTGACCTTCAGGGAGGCCACCGGCTGGAGATGCACGCCCGGCAGGGCGCTGATGCCGTAGATGCCGATGCCCAGGCGCACCATGTCGTGCTGGTATTGCGGGAAGCGCTCGATGCCCGCGGAGTTGAGGATGTGCCACAACGGCCTGTAGCCGAGGGCGTCCGTGACGGTCTGCGCGTTCTGCTCGAACATGGCGATCTGCCCCAGGGTGAAGGCGTCCTCGGTCGGGTCTTCCGCGGCGGCGAGGTGCGAGTATACGGAGACCACGCGGACCTCGTCGTGCGTGCGGAGGAAGTCCAGCAGCGCCGGCAGCTCGCCGGTCATGAAGCCGAGGCGGTGCATGCCCGTGTCCAGCTTGATGTGGATGGGGAACTGCTTGATGCCGCGGCTGCGCAGTTCCGCGCAGAGGGCCTCCAGGGTGTAGAGGTTGGGGATGCCCGGCTCCAGGTGGTTCTCGATGATTTCGGGGAAGAAGTCCGTGCCGGACGTGAGGACGAGAATCGGCAGGGAGATACCGTTGCGGCGCAGCTCCATGCCCTCGACGGGCAGGGCCACCGCCAGGTAGTCGGCACCCTCCTGCTGCATCATGGAGGCGAACTCCACCGCACCGTGGCCGTAGGCGTTGGCTTTCACGAGCACAAGCAGCTTCGTGGAGGGCTTCAGCAGGCCGCGGAAATAGCGGTAGTTGCTCCTGCAGGCGGGCAGGCGCAGCTCCAGACGTGAAAAATCGTTCTCGCGGGACATATCATGCAAAGATAACTATTTTATCAGTATATTTGTACGTATGACCCCGTTTCTCGATCAGGTTGCCCGGCATTACGACGCCGCAGGAGGAGTTGAAGACCTGTGCTTCATCTTCCCGAACCGGCGTGCGCTGGCCTTCTTCCGCAAGTACCTGGGCGCCTGTGTCGCCCGGCGGCGGGAGCCGATGCGCGTCCCGGCCCTGTACACGGTGAACGACTTCTTCTATCAGCTCGCCGGGGCCCGGCAGACCGACCAGGTGCACCTGCTGATCGAGCTCTACAATTGCTACAAGCCGCTCTACGAGCAGTTCGGTACCCAGGCGGAGCCGCTGGACGAGTTCATCTTCTGGGGCGGCGTGCTGCTCGCCGACTTCGGCGACGTGGACAAATACCTGGTGGACCCAGAGCGCCTCTTCACCAACATCGCCGACTTCCGGGGGATGCAGGAGGACTTCAGCTACCTCGACGAGACGCAGGAAGCGGCCATCCGGCAGTTCCTGCAGCATTTCCGGACGGGCGGGAAGTACAAGGAGGAGTTCCGGCGCATCTGGAACCTGCTGCTGCCGCTCTACCGGGATTTCAACGCGCGGCTGCGCGAAAAGGGGATGGCTTACGAGGGCCAGGTGTACCGCGCGCTGGCTGAGCGCCTGCGGGACACGCCGGCAGCCGACCTGATGGCGGAGCGCTTCCCGGGCGTCCGGAAATTCGTCTTCGTCGGGCTGAACGCCCTCAATGAATGTGAGAAGCGCCTGATGCGCCGTCTCCGCGACGCGCAGCTGGCGGAATTCTGCTGGGACTTCAGCGGCGAATGGATACGCGCTCCGCACAACAAATCCGCGAAGTTCCTGACGGAAAACGTCCAGGAGTTCCGGCCGGCCTTCGAGCCCGATCCGGGCGGCCTGCCCGTCCCGGAGATCCGCGTGCTCAGCGTCCCGTCGGGCGTGGGGCAGGCCAAGCAGATTCCCGCCATCCTGGACCGGATGGGCGCCGGCGGCATCGAGACCGCCGTCGTGCTGCCCGACGAGGGCCTGCTGATTCCGGTGCTGAACTCCCTCCCGGAGCGCATCCGGGACATCAACGTGACGATGGGCTACCCGATGTCGGGCAGCGCCCTGAGCGCCCTGATGGACGACGTGGCCGCGCTCCAGATACATTTGCGCGAGAAGGACGGGCAGTGGTACTTCTACCACAAGCAGGTCTGGAGCATCTTCTCCAACAGCATCTTCAAGACCGTGGCGGGAGAGGAAGGCTGCCGCAAGGCCGCCGAGATCCGCAGCGCCACGCGCTACTATATCTCGCAGGAGGACCTGCAGGGCCTGCCCGTGTTCGACCGCATCTTCCGGCCGGTGGTGAAGGATCCCGGTCTGGCCGACGCGCAGGTCATCCGCGCGCTGGAAGACTACCAGCAGGAGCTGCTCGGCGACCTGGGCTTCTGGCTGAAAGACGTGCCGGAGATGGCGCTGGAGCAGGACTTCGCCCGGGAATACTACCTGGCCGTCGGCCGCTTGCGCGACTGCGAGCTCTCCGTCCTTCCGTCCACCTACTTCCGCCTGCTGTCCAAACTGCTCGCGGCGGTGGCGGTGCCGTTCCGCGGCGAGCCGCTCAAGGGCCTGCAGATCATGGGGCCGCTGGAGACGCGCGCCCTGGACTTCGACAAGCTCATCCTGTTGAGCTGCAACGAGGGGATGTTCCCGCGCCGCAGCATCGCGGCCTCGTTCGTCCCGGCGGAGCTGCGCCGGGGCTTCGGCCTGCCCACCTACGAATACCAGGACGCCGTCTGGGCGTATTATTTCTACCGGATGCTCCAGCGCGCAAGCGAGGTCTGGCTGCTCTTCGATTCCCGCACGGAAGGCGTGAAAGGCGGCGAGGAGAGCCGCTACATCAAGCAACTGGAACTGGATTTCGGCGCGCGCGTCACCCGCTACGTGCTGCACGCGGACATCGGCAAGGCGCCGGAGGAGGCCGCCATCCCCAAGACGGAGGAGCACCTGGCCCTCCTGCGGGAGAAGTTCCTCTCCGCCTCGGCCCTCCAGAACTACCTCGCCTGCCCGGCGAAATTCTACTACCACAGCGTCTGCGGCCTCAAGGAGCAGGACGAGGTGACGGAATCTCTGGAGGCGAACGACATCGGCAACGTCTACCACAAGACGATGGAGGAGCTGTACACGACGCCGGACCGCAGCGTCTCGCGCGAATACCTGCACGCCCTGCTCGAGGGCCCGCGGATCAAGGAAACGGTCCGGAAATACATCCTGGATACCCTGCACGGCTTCGAGGTGAGCGGGCGTAACATCATTTTCGAGGATATGGTCTGCCGCTTCGTCCGCAAGGCGGTCCAGCGTGACCTGGAACTGCTCGCGTCCGCCGGCCGCGACAGCTTCCGCATCCTGGGCCTCGAACTCAGCCGGACGGCCGAGATCGACGGCTTCCGCTTCATCGGCTTCATCGACCGGATGGACAGCATGACGCCGGACGAGATCCGCGTCGTGGACTACAAGACCGGCAAGGTGTCGGACGAGGACTTCCTGATCACGGACGCAAACGCGGACGAGGTGGTGGACAAGCTCTTCGGCCCGGACAATTCCAAGCGCCCCAAGATCGCGCTGCAGCTCTATCTATACGACCGCCTCGTCGCGGGCGACGCCGACCGGCGGAACAGCCGCATCGTCAATTCCATCTACCAGCCCTCGCGCCTGTTCGTCAAGGCCGTGGAAAGCGTGGCCGTGGGCGGGCGTTTCCAGACCCTGATGGCGGAGCGGCTCCACGGCCTGCTCGCTGAACTGGCCGACCTGTCCGTGCCCTTCTCCCGGACGACGGACGCCAGGACCTGTGAATGGTGTGACTTCAAAAACATTTGCGGACGATGAAGATTTTGAAGGCCAGCGCCGGTTCCGGCAAGACATACCGCCTCTCGCACACCTATATCGACCTCCTGCTGCAGGACTGGGCGTCCAATCCCTACCGCCATATCCTGGCGGTGACCTTCACCAACAAGGCCACCGGGGAGATGAAGTCCCGCATCCTGCGCGACCTCGCGGAGCTGGCGAAGACCGACCCCCGGGCGAAGACGCTGCTCACGGAGCTGCTCCACGACTACGGCGCCTTCTCCATCAGCACCATCGACCGCTTCTTCCAGCAGGCCCTGAAGGCGTTCTCTCGCGAGATCGGGCAGTACGCCGACTACCAGGTGGAACTGGACAAGGATTCGCTGATCGCCGAGGCGATGGACCGCATCCTGGACTCGCTGACCGAGGACAGCGGCGAGCTGCTGGACTGGATCCGGGAGAGCCTCTCGGACACGCTCGAGCAGGGACGCCGCTACCGGGTGGACGAAGGCCTGCTGGAGATCGGGCGGCTCCTGAAGAATGACGAATTCCGCGAGCTGGCGGAGCAGGAGGGCGTTTCGGGCAAGGAAGCCTTCGGCAAGGAGCGCCTGAAGCGCATCCGCGAATCCTGCCGCGGGATCATCCGGGATTTCAGCGACCGCGCGAAGCTGCTGGGGCTGGAGCCCGTCCCGGGCGAACTGATCAAGATGCCCGGCAAGCGGGCGCTCAAGGCCTCGCCGGAACTGGCGGACCTCTTCGACGAACCCTACCGGATCTACTGCACGGCGTGCATCCTGGACGGGCTGCTCTTCCAACTGGGGCTGGCGGGCGAGTTCTACCGGGAATTCGACGCGCTGGCCGCGGAGAAGAACGTGCTCTGCCTGGACGAATCCAACACCATCCTGCGGGACATCATCGCCGGATCGGACGCGCCCTTCGTCTATGAGAAGCTGGGCGTGCGCTACGAGCATTTCCTGCTGGACGAGTTCCAGGACACCTCCCACATCCAGTGGGACAATTTCCTGCCGCTGCTCCGGGAGAGCGAGGCGGGGAAGGGCGGCAACCTGCTGGTGGGCGACGTCAAGCAGAGTATCTACCGTTTCCGTGACTCCGACTGGGAGCTGCTCGGCAGCGAAGTGGAACGGGAGTTCCCCGCCGCCGACGTGGAGACGATGCTGGAGAACTGGCGCAGCGCCCGCGCCGTGGTCGGCTTCAACGCCCGCTTCTTCGAATACGCCGCCGGGCTGCTGGGTCTGTCGGACATCTATACGGGGCTGCGCCAGGAGGTGAAGCGGAAGGACGAGCAGGAGGGCGCCGTGCAGGTGGACTTCTGCGAGGACCAGATGGCCGCCATCCTCGACTCCATTGCGGAGGTCCGCAGACATGGCGCGCTGTGGTCCGACATCGCGGTACTGGTGCGCAACCGCAAGGAAGGCGCCGCCGTTGCGGACGCCCTGATCGCGGCCGGCATCCCGGTCATCTCCGACGACTCGCTGCTCCTGAAGAGCTCCCCGGTCGTCCGCCGCCTGGTGTCGCTGCTCAGCTGTTACGAGAATCCCGACGACAGGATAGGCCGCTTCCTGGCGGATTCGATGAACCTGAGTTTCCCGCAGGAATACCATTCGCTGGTGGACTTCTGCGAGGAGCTGCTCCGCGCCATGCGGGAGTGGGATCCGGCTTCCTTCGACGGGCAGGTCCTGTTCATCCAGGCCTTCCTCGACGACCTCCAGAGCTGGGTGCAGGTCAACGGCAACAACCTTCGCTACTACCTCAAGCACTGGGAGGAGAACGATCTCTATATCGGCTCGCCCGAGAACGCCGCTTCCGTGCGGGTGCTGACCATCCATAAGTCCAAGGGACTCGAGTTCCCGCATGTCATCTTCCCCTTCGCGGACAAGGTGGGGCTGTACAAGTCCGGCGTGCACTGGTGCCGCCTCGACACGGCCCGGACGCCTTTCGCGCCGGAGGTGGCGGGCATCTATCCGGTGGAGCTCGGGAAGCTGGCGGAGACGAGCCTGTTCGCCGACGCGGTCGAGCGGGAGCGCCGCCTCCAGCTGGTGGACAACATCAACCTCTTCTACGTGGCGCTGACCCGCGCAAAGAAGAGCTTGCACGTGATCGCGAAGCTGCCTACCAAGAAGTGCCGGGATTCCGTGGCCAAGGGGGTGCCGGAGTATGGCAACTTCTCCGAGATCCTGTTTGCCTTCCTGGGCGGGCAGGAGGCATACCGGGCCGGCGCTCCCTACGATTTCTCCCGCCTGGAGCGGGAGCCGGGCACGGGGGAGCAGGATTTCCCGGCGGACTATCCGTCCATCGCGCTGGACAGCCGGCTGGCGCCCTCGCAGGACGCGCAGGATTTCTTCCACGGAGACGGCTCCGTGGGCGCCGAATCCTCGCCCCGCCTGCGTGGCATCGTCCTGCACGACATCCTCGCGCAGGTCCGGACGCCGGACGGGCTGGATGCGGCGGTCGACGCCGCCGTGCGCGACGGACGTCTGACGAAGGCCGGCGGCGAGGCCGCGCGTTCGCTGCTCCGCAAGGGTATCGCCGCGCACGCGGACTGGTTCCCGGCGGCTCCGGGGGACGACGTGGAGGTGCTCAACGAGCAGGATATCTTCGGGGCCGACGGCTCCGTGGAGCGTCCCGACCGCGTGGTCGTCCGGGGACGGGAGGTCACGATTATCGATTACAAGTTCGGCACGGAGGAGGAAAGCTACTTCCGCCAGGTGCGCCGTTACGCCCGGCTCTGGCACGAACTTGGCTATACGGTCAAGGGAGCATACCTCTGGTATGTGATGGAAGATAAAACGGTTGAAGTATGATGAAGAAATGGATCCTTCCCCTGCTGGTCCTGCTGCTGCCCCTCGCAGCGGCGGCCCAGCCGCAGCTGACGGAGATCGCGGCGCATCTGCAGAGCGAGCGCGTGTCCCTGCACTATGACTGCACTTACAACGAGGACACGCCGGTCAAGCTCACCGGCGACCTGGTCATCCAGGGCGACTGCTACCTGGCCAAGGGGAACGGGGTGGAGATCTACTCCGACGGGGCGACGCGCTGGACGGTGGATCCCGCTTCGAAGGAAGTCTATATCGAGGCGGCGGATGGCCTGGCGGAGCTGGTGGCCTACCGCGACTCGCTCTCGGAACTGAAGATCACCGAACTCAAATACCTGCCGCTGCTGGACGACCTGTCGGTCTTCCGCTTCGACACTGCGGCGCTGGACGCCTCCTGGGTCGTCACGGACCTCCGCTAGCGCGTCATTCCGGGTTTGACCCGGAATCTTTAATTTGCGTTGAAAAAAAAGAATTGTGATATTTGTGCTATGAATATCGCCTTGAAATTCCTTATACCGGCCGTTCTTCTTGCGGCCCCTGTTTCCGCCTGTGCGCAGGTCGTCTATATTCCCCAGGATGTGCAGTTCCAGGCCCCCCGCGTGCCTGAATTCGTCGAATACGCCGGCCAGACCTACCGTTTCGACCGTCCGGACCTCTACGAGCGCATGGACCGCGAGCTGATCGCCTTCACCTACGGCCACACCAACTCCGTGCTGATGCTCAAGCGGGCGCAGCGCCTGTTCTCGCAGGTTGTTCCCATCCTGAAGAAGAACGGCGTGCCCGAGGACCTAAAGTACCTCATGGCCATCGAGTGCAACCTGGATCCCAAGTCCGTCTCCACGGCGGGTGCGGCGGGTCCGTGGCAGTTCATGAAGGCCACCGGCCGCGCCTACGGCCTGGAGGTGGGTGACGAGGTGGACGAGCGCTATCATATCGCGAAGTCGACCGAGGCCGCCTGCAAGTATCTCAAGGAGGCCTATGCCAAATACGGCGACTGGATGACGGTCGCGGCCAGCTACAACGCCGGCCAGAACGGCATTACCCAGCGCATCACCAACCAGCGGCAGAAGAAGGCGATGGACCTGTTCCTGCCCGCTGAGACCTCCCGCTACATGTTCCGCATCCTCACGGCCAAGTACTTCTTCGAGCATCCGGAGGAATTCGGCTTCCACGTCGAGCCGGAGGACTGTTATCCGTACATCCCGCCGAAGGAGACCGTCTCCGTCAGCGAAGCGATCCCGAACCTTACGGACTTCGCCGAGGAGCACGGGACCACCTATTTCTTCCTGAAAGAAGCCAACCTCTGGCTTCGCAGCGACAAGCTCACCAACAAGGCCGCGAAGACCTATCAGATCGCTATCCCGTAAACTCCCCTTTACCGTCCTCAAATCAGGCCCCTGGTGAGGACGCCGCGTCAGCGATGCAGGAATGCGTCCAGGATGGGCTGGAGGGTGTTGAGGTCGGGGATGAGGACCTGGCGGGGCTTGGAGCCTTCCTGCGGGCCGACGATGCCGGCGGCCTCGAGCTGGTCCATCACGCGGCCGGCCTTGGCGTAGCCCATGCCGAGCTTGCGCTGGAGGTCGGACGTGGAGCCGCGCTGGCTCAGAACCACCATCTTGGCGGCCTCTTCGAAACGCTCGTCCACCTTGGACATGTCGACCATGCCGCCTTCGCCGCCCTCGGCGCCGGGTTCTTCTGCCGGCGGGAGATAGTACGGCGTGTTGTAGCAGCAGCCGTAGCCGACCTGCTCGCCGATGAACTCCGTGATCGCGTCGATTTCCTTGCCGTCGATGAAACCGCACTGGATGCGCTCGGAGTCGATGCCGGCGGAGAAGAGCATGTCGCCGCGGCCGATCAGCTTCTCGGCACCCGGGGCGTCGAGGATGGTCATGGAGTCCACGCGGGACGCCACGCGGAAAGCGATGCGCATCGGGAAGTTGCTCTTGATGATGCCGGAGATGACGTCCACAGACGGACGCTGCGTCGCGAGAATCACGTGCAGACCGGCCGCGCGGCCCTTCTGGGCCAGGCGGATGATGGAGTTGGTGATGCTCCGGCTGGCGGCGCGCGCATCCGGAGAAGCGCCCGTGGTCATGGTGAGGTCGGCGTACTCGTCGACGACGACCACGATGTACGGCAGGAAGCGGTGGCCGTGGTCCGGCCGCAGCTTGCGCTCCTTGAATTTCTCGTTGTAGAGGGTGATCTTGTTCACGCCCGCCTTGCTCAGCAGTTCGTAGCGGTCATCCATCTCGGTGCAGAGCGAGCGGAGAATCTTCTCGGCGTCCTTGGGCTTCTTGACGATGGCGTTCGACCGCTCGTCGTCCTCGTCGGTGGCGTCGGGCAGGACGGCCAGGTAGTGCTTGAGCAGCTGGCCGTAGGCGGAGAACTCGACCATCTTCGGGTCGATGAAGACGAACTTCAGCTCCGACGGATGCTTGCTGTAGAGGAGCGAGGACACGATGACGTTGAGACCCACGGACTTACCCTGCTTGGTGGCACCGGCGATGAGCAGGTGCGGGGCGTCGGCCAGGTCGAACACGCGGACCTTCTGCGTGATCGTATAGCCGATGGCGACGGGCAGGTCGGCCTTGGTGTTGCGGAAGGAATCGTCGTTGAGCAGGGCCTTGAGCGGCACGATGGAAGCGTAGTCGTTGGCGACCTCGATGCCGACGGAGTCGGACAGGGTCACGACGCGCACGCCCTTGGCGTTGAGCGAGAGGGCGATGTCCTCCTGCAGTTTCTTGATGTCCGCGATCTTGACGCCCGGGGCCGGGTAGACCTTATACAGGGTGACGGTCGGGCCCACGATGGCCTTGACGTCGTTGACCTGGATCTTGTAATTGGCGAGGGCCGCGCGGATCTTGTTGTTGTTGCGCGTGAGCTCCTCGGTGGACACTTCCCGGCGGCCGCTGGCATAGCTCTCCAGCAGGTCCAACGACGGGAACTGGTATTTCGGCAGGCCGTCCGGCGGGTCGAGGCGGTTGTCGATCGGCGTCAGGTCCTCGACCTGCTCGGCCTCGAGTCCGTTGTCCGCGACGATTTCGAAGGATCCCTCCTGGTCCTCCTTAGGTTGCTCCGGAGTCAGGTCCTGCGCCGGCTGTTCAGCCAGAGCAACTTCGGGAATGATCAGCGTATCATCCACTTCCTCGACGGGCTCCACGATGTCAAGCGGCTGCTCCGGTTCGGGTTCCACCTCCACGGGTTCCGGCTCGGGCTCCACGATCGGTTTCGGCTTCTTCACGCCGATCGAGGCGAACCAGCGGTTGAAACGCTTGGAGGAGAAGAAGAGGAACGCGGCCACGAGGATGACGATGAAAAGGCCCGTCACGATGGGGCCGAAGAGGTTCTCCGCCCAGGTCACGGCGCTGGCGCCGCAACGTCCGCCCAGACCGCCGCCGAACAGGAGGTCCAGCCCGGCGCGCTTGCCCGCGAAGGCGAGCACGAGCGAGGAGAAGAAGGCGCCGAAGAGCGCGATCAGCGTGGTCTTGATCAGGGAATACGGCCAGCTGTGCGCCAGCAGGCGCACGGTGACGGCCGTCAGGATGATCAGCAGGGAGAAACTGCCCAGTCCGAAAAGGTCGGCGACCAGCAGGTAGCCGGTCCTGAAGCCGAGCTTGCCGGCGGCATTGCCCACGTCGCGTCCGGTCTGCATGGCGTCCGGATCGCCCAGCAGGCTCATGTCTTCCTGCCAGTGGAAAAGATAGGAGAAGGTGGAAATGAAGATGAAGAGGGTCAGCGCGGCAAAGCACAGACCGGCGATCCGCACGGCTGCGGCCCGCTCCTCTTCATCCCAGGATTGCCAGATTCTCATTTCTTCTTATATGCCCGTTTGTAGTTGTTCTTGCGCTGGCGGTTCCGCTGGCTGTTGCCCGCCTGTCCCACGTTGATGCCCATGCCGGGACGCGAGAAGTTGGCGTCGCCTGCGATCTTGCTCAGGCTGATCCCCTCGGGGACCTTGAGGCGGTAGTCGGACATCTTCTCGATGTCGGCGAAGATGGTCTCGTCGGCCACGCTGTCCTTGTTCCAGATCAGGTACTGTGTGCGCATGTAGATGGCGAGCGAGCGGATCATTTCCGTCTTCACTTCCCCGTCCGGCTGCTCGCAGAGCAGGTTGATGATGCTCTCGATGTTGCGTCCGTAGTGGAAAGCCCGGATACGCGTCCCCTTCATGGGCACGGGCACGGGGTCGGTGGTGAAGGTCTCCGCCACCGGGCAGGGATACGGGGAGTCGACGTCCAGGTCGAAGCCGGCAATCATGTAGAGATGATCCCAAAGCTTGTGTTCGAAATTCTCCTGGCTGTGCACCTGCGGGTTGAGGAGTTCCATCACCTTGACGACGGCGCGCGCCTGCTCGGTGCGCTTGTCCTTGTCGGGAATCGCCTTGAGCTGCTCCACCATCTTGAGCACGTTACGGCCGTACTCGGGCATGGTGAGCTTTTCGCGAGAGGTGTTGTAATCCAGGTTGTGGGGAGTATCGTTCAGATCCATGTTCCGTTAATAAGTCAATAGATGACAAAGATAATCAATTTCGCGGAATATCCGTTCCCCGGGCCTGCGCGGCGAAGCCCTCGGACATCCAGGTTCCCGTCGACGTGATCAGGTATCCCTCCAGTTCCGGACGGGATTCGATCAGGGCGCGGGCCTCCTCCGGACCGATCACCATGCAGGCCGTCGCCAGGGCGTCCGCCTCCGTGGCGCTGGGGGCCACGATGGTGGCGCTCAGCAGGTCGTGCGTGACTGGATAGCCGGTACGCGGATCGATCGTGTGGGCGTATTTCTTGCCGTCCTTGACATAGAACTTGCGGTAGTTGCCGGAGGTGACGATGCCGCAGGGGCTGCCGTCGGACTGCCAGATACCGCGGAGGTCCTGCCCGGGGGTGGTGTTACCGTCCACCGGATTGTCCACGCCGATGGTCCAGCCGTTGCCCGCGGCGTTGACGCCTTCGCAGAAGATCTCCCCGATGTCCACCAGCATGTTGTGCACGCCGATGGAATGCAGGTATCCCGCCACGACGTCGCAGGTATACCCTTGCGCGATCGCGTTGAAATTCAACACTTTCTCATTCTTGCAGGCGGCCAGGGCGGCCTGGACGCGCGCCGGATCCGGCAGGCTGTCCGAGGTGAAGCCGAAGCCCCAGATGTCGAAGAGCGGGGCGCTGGCGGCGTCGAAGGCGCCGTCCGTCTCGCTGCGGTAGCGCTCGGACAGGGCGCGCACCTCGTAGAAGAAGCGGTTCGGCATGATGTCCTCGCCCGCATTGTAGCGCGAGAGAAGCGAATTCTTGTTGTAGCCCGACAGGCTGAAATCGATCGAATCCAGGAGGGCGTCGATGGTCTGCTGGATCGTACGGGCGGGGGTGGAAACGCCGCGCAGGTCGGCCTTGACCGTGTAGGTCCCTCCCTGGGCGTAACCCGAGAACGTCGCGTATCCGCCGCGCCGGCATCCGGACAGCACGCAGGCGCACAGCAGAATGAAAAATAAAATGCGTTGTTTCATCGCTTCGGCAAAGTATTTGCACAAAGTTAGCGGTTTTTCGCGCATTTTTGCGCATATTTGCAATTTGTAAGCTAAGAAAGTATGAAGTTGACAAGAATCCTGCTTCCCGCTGCGCTCGTCGCCGTCCTGGCGGCCCTTCCGGGATGCAAGAAAGAGAGTACGGAAACCAAATATCTGGACGGAAGCATCAGCATCGTCCTGCCGCATTACATGGCGGCCGGGGAGAGCAAGACCTTCCAGGTGGACACGATGATGACGCTCGTCTGCCCGGACGGCGATCAGATCGGCTATTATTTCTATGACGCCACCCGGAAAACGTCCGATACCCTGGTCACGGCCGACGGCGTGATCCGCAAGCATTATTACACCTACACCGCTCCGGACACGACGGCGACCCTGTCGCTCACATTCGGCTGTTACCTGCCGGCGGACTCGAAGTATTCCAAGGCGACGGCCACGGCCAACTTCGTCGTCGTGATTCCCGGTTTGAACGGCGACAGCTCCATCACCCATTTCGACAAGGCCACGTCTCCGACGTTCAAGGACGGACGCGACGGCAGGGAATACTACTACACCCGGATCGGAGACCGGGACTGGATGCGGCAGAATCTGGCCTGGGAAGGCACCGGACGTTCCCTTGACGCCTGCGCGGTGATGACGGAAGTCTTCGGCCGCTACTACACCTGGGAGGAGGCGCAGACCGCCTGCCCGGCCGGCTGGCGCCTGCCGACGGACGCCGAGTGGACGGCCCTTCAGACCGATGCCGAACCCGGAAAGGATATCACCGGGCTGGCCGGCAAGATGATGGGCGACATCTACTTCAACGGCACCAAGATGTGGGAGTACTGGCGCGAGGTGAAGATCTCCGACGAGCTCCTGTTCTCGGCGATGCCCGTCGGCTACTGTGCCGGTAACATCTTCGACGGCCTGAACACGTACGCCACGTTCTGGACTTCCGACGAAGCGGGAGACCTGGGCGTCTGCCGCTACATCTACCAGGACAAGGATATCGTCTTCCGCGGCGAGATGTCCAAGACGGACTTCGCCGCTTCGGTGCGCTGCGTCAAGGAATAGCCGCCACCGTCCCGAGAAATTGCAAGAGAATCTGGCCGATCGTGTCGGCCAGATTTTTTATGCCCTCCGGGCAATGGCCGCCCAGGATCAGCATGGGCAGGGAGACGAAGACGAACAGCTCCGTCAGGGGCAGGGCGCCGAGGTTGGTCAGCAGGAAGTATTTCGGGAAGCTGCGGAAACGGATCCAGACGAGCGGCGCCGTGAAGAGCTGGCAGGAGCAGGTCAGGGCGACGGCGCTCCAGATGCGCCGGAGCGGGTCGAAGCGGCTGCTGTCGGGGTACCAGGCGTCCAGCCGCGGGAAGACCAGCACGATGCCGAGCATCGCGAGGTAGGAGAGCTGGAAGCCGAGGCTCGTGATGACGCCGGGCGTGACGGCCAGCTGGATGGTCAGCGCGGCGCAGAAGATGTTCAGCGGCCGGCGCCGGCGCCCCGGCAGCAGCCGCGACAGCTCGTTCAGCAGGATGAACAGGAAGGCCCGCACGAGCGAGGGCGAGGCGCCCGTCATGACGACGTAGGCGGCCGCGAAGCCCACTTGCAGGACGCTTCGCGCGAGGGTGGCGCCCCGGCTCCGCCCCATCCAGCGGAGGGCGGCATGGAGGATGCCGTACAGGATGCCCAGGTGCAACCCGGACAGGGCCAGGATGTGGGAGGCGCCGGCGGCGCGGAAGGTCGCGACCGTCTCGCGGTCGAGCCCGTCGCGCTGCCCGGCGAGCAGGGCCTTCAGCAGCGCGGCCGTGCTCGCGTGGGGGAATTCCGCGCCGTCGATGGCGCGCAGCAGCCGGTCGAGCGCCCGCGCCGCCCCCGGTCCGGGCGCCTGCCGCAGGGGGACGGACAGCGCCGAGGAGCAGTAGCAGAAGACGCCGAGGAGGGCGAACAGCAGGGGGTAAAGCGTGGCGATCCGGCGCCGCCCGGCCGCTGGCACAAGCAGGGCCGCCACCGCGAGGCAAGTCCCCGCGGCGACCAGATACAGCGCATCTCCCCCGGACGGCAAACATGCCGCCAGTGCCACTCCTGCTGAAAATGGGATTGAAATCGCCACGATGTCTCTCCGCACGACCATTTCAATCGAATTTTTGCCAAAATACGCAATATTTCGTAATTTTGCATGCTAAAGTCAAAGAAACCGAAACCAATATGATTATCCTTGTTATCAACTGCGGAAGTTCTTCGGTCAAGTACCAGCTGCTGGACATGAAGAACGACGACGTATATGACCTGCTGGCCAAGGGTCTGGTCGAGAAAATCGGCCTGCCTGACGGCTGTCTGACCCACAAGCCCACCGGCAAGGAGCCGTACACGGTGACGCAGCCCATTCCCGACCACAAGGTCGGCATGAAGCTCGTCCTCGACGCGCTCGTGGATCCGGAGCACGGCGTGCTCTCCAGCTTCGACGACATCGAAGCCGTCGGCCACCGCATCGTCCAGGGAGCGGATTTCTTCTCCGGGAGCACCCTTGTCAGCGACGAGGTGCTGAAGAAGATCGAGATCTGCTGCGACTTCGCCCCGCTCCACAACCCGGCCCACCTGCTCGGCATCCACGCCATCTCGCACGTCCTGCCCGACGTGCCGCAGGTCGTGACCTTCGACACCGCCTTCCACCAGACGATGGAGCCGTACGCCTACATGTACGCCCTCCCTTACGAATACTATGAGAAGTACCGCGTCCGCCGCTACGGCGCCCACGGCACCTCCCATCAATACGTTTCGCAGCGCGGCGCCAAGCTCGCCGGGCTGGACCTTGCCCATTCCAAGATCATCACCTGCCATCTCGGCAACGGCAGCTCCGTGACCGCCATCAAGGACGGCAAGGTCGTGGACACCTCCATGGGCTTCACCCCGCTCGAGGGCATGATCATGGGTACCCGCTGCGGCAACATCGACGCCAACATCGTCCCCTACATCATGAAGAAGGAAGGCCTGAGCCCCGACGAGATGACGACCATCATGAACAAGAAGAGCGGCTTCCTCGGCCTGTCCGGCAAGAGCTCCGACCTGCGCGACATGGACGCCGCTGCCAAGGCCGGCGACGCCCGCGCCAAGATCGTGCTCAAGAAGCTGACCTTCGACACCATCAAGAACGTGGGCGCCTACATCGCCGAGATGAACGGCGTAGACCTCATCGTCTTCACGGCCGGCATCGGCGAGAACAACCCGCGCCTGCGCCGCCACATCTGCGAGAACCTGTCCTACATGGGCGTCAAGATCGACGTCGACGCCAACGACGGCGCCCGCAGCGAGGAGACCATCATCTCCGCCCCGGACTCCACCGTCAAGGTGGCCCTCATCCCGACCAACGAGGAGCTGGTCATCGCCCGTGACACGATGCACATTGTCACCGAACTCGAAAACTAATTCCGTCCTATGTCTACTCTCATTGACCAGATTGTCGCGCGTGCCCAATCCAACAAGCAGCGCATCGTGCTCCCGGAATCCTTCGAGGAGCGTACCATCACGGCGGCTGACCGCGCCATCGCCGACGGCCTCGCCGACATCATCCTGATCGGCAACCGCGAGAAAGTCCTCGCCTATGCCGCGGAGCTCGGCCTTCAGCACATCGCCAAGGCGACGATCATCGATCCCGAGACCAGCGAGAAGACCGCCGAATACGCGAATCTGCTCTATGAGCTGCGTAAGAACAAGGGAATGACGCCCGAGGTTGCGGCCAAGACGGTGCTCGACCCGCTGTACTTCGGCTGCCTCATCATCAAGAGCGGCGACGCCGACGGCCAGATCAGCGGCGCCCTCTCCACGACCGGAGAGACCCTCCGTCCGGCCCTGCAGATCATCAAGTGCGCCCCCGGCATCACCTGCGTGAGCGGCGCCATGCTGATGATCACCAAGACCCCGCAGTATGGCGAGAACGGCGTGCTGGTGATCGGCGACGTGGCCGTGACCCCGGCACCGGATGCCCAGCAGCTGGCCCAGATTGCCGTCTGCACGGCGCAGACCGCCAAGAGCGTGGCCGGTTTCGCGGATCCGCGCGTGGCGATGCTGTCCTTCTCCACGAAGGGCTCCGCCAAGCATGAGGTGGTGGACAAGGTGGTCGAGGCTACCGCCCTGGCGAAGCAGCTCGACCCGGCCCTCAAGGTCGACGGCGAGCTCCAGGCCGACGCCGCCCTCGTGCCGTCCGTGGGCAAGAAGAAGGCCCCCGGCTCCGAAATCGCCGGCAACGCCAACGTCCTCGTGTTCCCGAACCTCGAGGTCGGCAACATCGCCTACAAGCTCATCCAGCGTCTCGGCGAGGCCGACGCCATCGGCCCCATCCTCCAGGGCATCGCCCGGCCGGTCAACGACCTCAGCCGCGGCTGCTCCGTGGACGACGTCTACAAGATGATCGCCATCACCGCCTGCCAGGCGATGGATGCGAAATAGCACACGTGCTATTTCGCATCCAATAGAAACAGCCGCCCAAGTCGGGCGGCTGTTTCTATTCTATGACCGGGGGGGCGTTCCCCCCGGACCCCCTGCGTCGGCAGGCTCCGAAGCCTCGAGGTGAGGACTCCTAGTAGCTCATCAGCGTCGAGGCGCGGGAGACGGTCTGCTGGGTGATCCGGAGGGCCGGACCCGGGTGGTAGTTGAGCTTGGAGGCGCCGGAGAGCGAGACGCTCAGCTCTTCGCGGACCTCGATCATGCCGTTGGAGGCACCGGAGAAGCTGATCTGTGCGCGGCGGGCGGGAGCCTTGCCGGCGTTCAGCTTGCTGGCGCCGGAGCCTTCGGCAACGAGGGTTTCGATGGGGCCGTCAAGTTCGACGTTGGCAGCGCCGGAGCTCCGCAGGTCCACGTCGCCGAACTTGCCCTTGAGGGACAGTTTCGTGGCGCCGGAAAGGCTCAGCTCGACCGTCTTGGCGTCGGCGGCCAGGGTGAGATTCGAGCTGCCGCTGCCCCGGAAGGAGAGCTTGTCGAATTTACCGGACAGGTCCACCATCTTCGATGCGCCGGAGGCTTCGATGTCGGCGGAGCCGGCTTTCACGGAGAGGTCGCGCAGGACCGTGGCGCCGCTGAGTTCCAGCTCGAAGTTCTTCCTCGAGGAGAACTCGCCGCGGGCCGTGAGCCGCGAAGCGCCGGACATCTTGAGAACATTCAGTTCCGGCATGCTGACACAGGCGATCACTTCGTTCCGGCTGCCGTTCTCGATGCGGCGGCGGACGTCTTTCGGCATGTCTTCAACACCGAGGATCAGGCGGCCGCTGCGGACTTCGACGCGGATGTAGGGCATCAGGAAGTCGGGCGCTTCCACGCTTACGGCGTAGCGGGGAGCCTGGGTGAGCTCAACCTTGTAGACCCAGGAGACTTCCAGGCCGTCGAAGCCGCTGAGTTTGTATTCCTTGGTTTCGGTCTTGGCGGTTTCCGTCGTCTGGGCGGCGGAGAGCGGGAGGACGGCGAGCAGCGCCGTCGCGAGGAGGGTGAAGAATCGTTTCATATCGTCTATTGTTTTTTAAGTTGTCGAGCGGCGGCGAGCAGTTCGCCGTAATGGTTTTTCAGGATGCGGCTGCGCTGCCGGTTGGAAATGTTGTCAGGCAGCTGCGTGAAGAGGGGATTCTCTTCTTCGGTAATCTCCTGCAGGGCTTCTTCCTCCAACGGCAGCGCCTGGTAGAGGTCGGCCACCCGGTCCATGTAGGCCAGGTAGATGGCCTCGGGCTCGTTGGCGACACCGCGGAAGGGATCGCCCGGGCGGATGATCAGCAGCAGGGCGGCGCAGGCGGCGACGGCGAACGCCAGGACGGGGGCGGGGCGGAAATTCCGGAGCGCTGCCCACAGTCCGTCTATCACCGGCTTCCTTATCCCGTCATTCGCCGGCTTGACCGGCGAATCTCCTGCCACCGGAGTCGCCTCCAGCCGGGCGAGGAAGCGCGCCTCGTGCCCTTCGGCGGGGGATTCCGTGTCGAAGGCGGCTGCGTTATCGCGGATGTATTTTTCCAGTTCGGTCATATCTTATGATCTTAACATTGCTCTGAGTTTATCGAGGCCGCGCGAATAAATCGAGCGGAGCGTCGTCTGCTTGCGGCCGGTCATCTCGGCGATCTCGCTGTAGTCCAGGCCTTCGATGAGCACGAGGGAGAGCACCAGGCGGTAGGGTTCCGGCATCCGGTCCATCGTGTCCCGCACCCGGGAGATGGAGGGAAGGGGAGATTCGCCGGTCGAGCCGGCGAATGACGGATCGGTGCTGGCGTCGGGGTCATCCCCCTCCATCATCGCGTAGTCCTCCAGGAAAGCCTCCTCGCGGTGGCGCTTGCGCAGCCGGTCGATGGAGGCGCGGATGCAGGTGCGTGCCAGCCAGGCTGAGACCTGGGCCCCGGAGCCGAACGTCTGCTGCGGGGCGGACACGAATTTCATGATCGTGTCCTGCATCACCTCTTCCGCTTCGTCGGAATTCCGCAGGATCCGCAGGCTGATGTTGTACAGCCGACGGTGGTGTTCCTGGTAGAATTGCGTGATTTCCTGACGTGTCATTTTTTCGTTCTCTGCTTATATAACGCAGAAACATCCGGATTGTTGCAAGTCCGGATGTTTATTTTTCAAAAAAACTGAAATGCACGCGGCCGTAGGTCTTTTCCTTTTTAAAATAGGGATGGCCGGTGAAGGAGTGTTCGTCGCCGTGCTCCAGGATGAAGTAGCAGCCCGGGTGGAGCAGATCCTGCGACAGGACCTTGTCGGGCAGGGAGTCCAGCCCCTCCAGCGCGTAAGGCGGATCGGCGAAGATGAGATCGAACTTCTCGTGACAGATGGGGAGGAAGTCGAAGACGTTGGCGTGGACGGCCGTGACGGCCGGAAGGCCGAGCCGGGCCGCTTCGCGGCGGATGAAGGAGGCGTGGTCGCGGTTCATCTCGACGCAGTACACACGGCGCGCGCCGCGCGACGCGAACTCATAGGAGACGGCGCCGGTGCCGCCGAAGAGATCGAGCACCTGCAGGTCTTCGAATTCGTATTCGTTGTTCAGGATATTGAACAGGCCCTCCCGGGCGAAATCCGTGGTGGGCCTGGCGCCATAGCCCATGGGGGGCTGGATGGGTTTGCCTTTGAGGCGGCCGCCGATGATCCTCATAGGTTGA
>Ga0310696_10002874_pt1 | contig 22186 bp, 16 predicted proteins | sample AusTroGonzalo_MG_4_FD_203885 | JGI IMG/M metagenome (GOLD analysis project Ga0310696, IMG submission 203885) | Bovine rumen microbial communities from tropical cattle in Woodstock, Queensland, Australia - Gonzalo_02 (v2) (version 2) | ecosystem: Host-associated > Mammals > Digestive system >...
CTCTGTCGGGATAGCGGTGGGTGAGGCCGGGAACCGGGGAGTCCTCATCCTCGTGCAGCGGGTCGAGCAGGTCGGCGGGCGACTGGTGCACCTCGGCGCCGGTCGGGATCGCCTGCTTGCGGATCGGGCAATTCGGGTTGTTCGGATCAATCAAGCTCAGGTAGTACGGCGTGATGGCCATACGGAGGGTTTGCAGCGATTTCTTCACGCCTTCTTCCTCTTCCGGAGTCAGCTCGATGTATTTTTTCAGTTTTTCGAGGGTCTCCACTCTGTTGCGGACCTGCCATCTCCAATCGTTCCATTCAGCGTCGGTAACGTTGGGGAAAAGTTCTTTTCTTCTACTTGCCATATTGATTTGTTTATTTAATCCTAAAAATGAGGGCGCAAAAGTACAAAAATATTTGGTTCTATATCGTAGGAACGTAAAATTTTGCGTGGTGTAGGGACGAATCATTATTCGCCCCTACTTTATGCCGCGGGCCGCCTTAATCTTGTCGTACGCCTGGTTCACCTTGGCGAACTGTTCCTCGGCCTTCTTGCGCACGTCCTCGCCGAGGTGACTCACCTTGTCGGGATGGTATTTCATGGCGGCTTTTCTGTAGGCCTTTTTCACCTCGTCGTCGGAGGCATCTGCGGAGACTTCGAGAATCTTGTAGCAGTCGTCCAGGGAGGGCCCGGAGACGCGCTCGTAACCGCCGCTGGAATAACCGCCCGAGTAACCTCCGCCGTAACCGCCTGAGTAGCCTCCGCCATACCCGCCGCTGTATCCGCCTCCACTACTGCCAAACGGATCACTGCTGCCGAAGCTGATGTACATCATCTTCACGGCCTCGAAGGTGAGACTGTCGACGCCGCACCATCCGGCAATCCGGCGGATGGCTTCCACCTCGTTCTGGTGGGCGTTTCCGTCGGCGGTGGCGAACCCGAACAGACACTGCAATACGGCGATTTTTTCGTGCACGGTGGCATATTGGCGAATCTTCTCGCATGCGTCCTGGCACGCGCTGTCTGTGCCGCTGCCGTTGAGGATGTCACGGAACTTGAGCATCAGCTGCGAGATGTCGCTGTGAGGGAAGGTTTTCTGGAAGTATTGCTTGCAGTAGTCGAACTCCGACTGCAGCAGGCGGTTGTTGTCGGCCTTGGCGACGTAGGCAATGAGCGTCAGCATCTGCTCCTCGAACTGAGTGGGGTCGTTGTAGTACTGCTGACGGCTCTCCGAGAACTGTTGCTGTGCCTGTTTCGCCCTCCGGCTGTTGCGGATACTGTCGAAGATGCTTCCGATGATGAATCCTCCGAAAGCACCGCCCAACCCGCCCATGGCGAGGCCGATAACGCTGAAGATTAGGGTGAATATCATTAGGGGGTAAGGGTTAAAGGTTATAGAAAGTTGTTAGTCAGCGGTTAGCAGTTAGCAGTTAGTAGTTAGTAGTTAGTAGTTAGGGGGCGGAACGGCAACTGCTAACTACTAACTGCTAACTATTACCAGATGTGTGCGTCGGTGTCGAACCAAGTGCCTTGCAAGCGCATGGTTTGTTCGATGACATCGCGGACGGCACCTTCGCCGCCGTTGCGGAACGAGATGTAGTCGGCGAGTTGCTGGATCTCAATGGCGGCGTTGGCCGGACAGCACTTCACCCCCGCAAGCTTCATCATCGGGTAGTCGGGAATGTCGTCGCCCATCACGAGAACCTCCTCGGGCTTGAGATTGTTGGCGGCCAGGTATTCCTGGAAGACTTTGATTTTGTCGCTCACGTGGAGGAAGAACTCCATGCCGTGGAAGTCTCTGAACCTCAGGCGCATGGATTCGGCATAGCCGCCGGAAATGACGGCTACCTTGTAGCCTTTTTTGAGGGCGTAGTGCAGCGCGTAGCCGTCCTTGACATTGGTGGCGCGCACCTGTTCGCCGTCGGCCATCACATAGACCATCCCGTTGGAGAGCACCCCGTCGAAGTCGAGGACGAAGGCGCGGATTTGGTGGAGCTTTTCTTTGTAGTTCTTCATATCTTTAGGCAAAAGGCAATAGGCAAAAGGAATTACGACTCTTTCGTGTTTAGATGAGCGACGAGCATCTCCTCTTTGAGGTCGTCGTAGTCGAGTTGGACGGTGTCGCCGGAGGTGAGGGTCATGTTGAGAATCTCTTCGGCGAGGACGTCCTCCACGTATTTCTGGATGGTGCGTTTGAGCGGGCGGGCACCGTAGTTGGAATCCCAGCCGTTTTCCACCAGGAAATCTTTCGCCTTGTCGGTGATGGTGATTTCCACGTCGAGGTCTTTCACGCGTTGCAGCACCTTCTTCAACTCGATGTCGATGATCTTGCCGATGTCCTCCTTGTCGAGGCTGTTGAAATAGATGACGTCGTCGACACGGTTGAGGAATTCCGGAGCGAACGTTGCCTTGAGTGCTTTTTCGAGGATGCCCTGTGCGGCCTTGCGCTCGCCGGCCTTGGTGGCGTCGGTGCTGAAGCCCATGCCGGTGCCGAAGTCCTTCAGCTCGCGTGTGCCCACGTTGGAGGTCATGATGATAATCGTGTTCTTGAAATCGACCTTGCGGCCCATGCCGTCAGTGAGTTGGCCTTCGTCAAAGACCTGTAACAGAACGTTATACACGTCGTGATGCGCTTTCTCGATTTCGTCTAACAGCACGATAGAGTAGGGTTTTCGGCGCACTTTTTCGGTGAGCTGGCCGCCCTCCTCGTAACCGACATAGCCCGGAGGCGCGCCGATGAGGCGGGAGACCGTGTGCTTCTCCATGTACTCGCTCATGTCGATGCGGATGATAGCGTCTTGAGAGTCAAAGAGATACTCGGCCAGCACTTTGGCAAGGTAGGTCTTGCCGACGCCGGTGGGACCGAGGAAGATGAAGGTGCCAATGGGCTTGTTGGGATCTTTCAGACCGGCACGGTTGCGACGGATGGCCTTCGCGACCTTCACCACGGGCTCGTCCTGTCCGATGACCACGCCTTGCAGCTCGGTGGCCATGCGCATGAGCCGCTCGCCCTCGTTCTTGGCGATACGCTGCACGGGTACGCCCGTCATCATGGCAATCACCTCTGCCACAATGTCTTCCGTAACCATCGGTCGGTTTTCGTTCACGCTGTTCTCCCATGTCTTCTGGATGAGTTTCCGTTGCTCATCCAACTCCTTGATTTGGTCGCGGTACTTGGCAGCTTCGTTGTACTGTTGGTTGCGGATGGCCTCGACTTTCAGCTTTTCCTGCTCCTCGATGGCGGCCTCTGCGGCAAGCAGCTCTTCCGGCACGTGGATGCTCTGGATGTGGAGCCGCGCTCCAGCTTCGTCCATCACATCAATGGCTTTGTCGGGCAAACAACGATCTGATATATAGCGGTTTGACATGGTTACGCATGCCTTGATGGCCTCGTCATTGTATTTTACCGCGTGGTGGTCTTCGTATTTGTCTTTAATGTTGTTGAGAATGTCGAGGGTCTCCTCGGGGGTGGCGGGCTCGAGGATGATTTTCTGGAAACGGCGTTCGAGAGCGCCGTCCTTTTCGATGTGCTCGCGGTATTCGTCGAGGGTGGTGGCGCCGATGCACTGCAGTTCGCCGCGTGCGAGGGCGGGCTTGAAGAGGTTGGAGGCATCCATGCTGCCCGGGGCGTTGCCCGCGCCCACCATCGTGTGCAGTTCGTCGATGAAGAGGATGACATCGGTGTTCTTCTCCAATTCTTCGAGGATGGTTTTGACGCGCTCCTCGAACTGTCCGCGGTATTTGGTGCCCGCAACAAGGCCGGCCATGTCGAGGCTGACGATGCGCTTGTGCAGGAGCGTGCGCGACACGTGCCCTGACGAAATCTGCAACGCAAGTCCCTCTGCCAAAGCAGATTTACCCACGCCGGGTTCACCAATCAGCACGGGGTTGTTCTTTTTTCTGCGGCAAAGAATCTGGGCGATGCGTTCCAACTCTTTCTGACGTCCCACCACAGGGTCGATTTTGCCCTCGGCAGCCATCTTGGTGAGGTCTTTGCCGAAGCTGTCGAGCATGGGGGTCGCCGACTTAGTGTCCTTACCCTTGCGCATGGTGCGGCGATCGCTGTCGTCGTCATCGTCATCATCCTGAGAACCTGCGGCTGCGGTGGGTTCGGATAGGTGCAACTCCCGGCGAAGCTCGTCCTCGAAGGTCTCGAAGGTCAGCCCGGCTTGTCCCAACAGCATCTTGATGGTGTTTTGGCTGTCGAGCTGGGCGGGCTTGAGGATGGCGAGCATGAGGTGGTAGGACTCCACGGCCTCGTTCTTGTACTGTTTGGAGAAAAGGAAGGCCAGATGCAGACGTCCCTGCGCCTGCACGCTCATCGGGATTTTGTCAGTTGGGGTGTCAGCCTGCGCGTCGGGGGTCTCCAACATTTGCTCTAAGCGCGTGCGGAGCCCGGCAAGGTCGATTTGGAATATGTTGAAAATCTTCTGGGTGACGCTTTCGCCGGGATAGCGGAGCAGACACACCATAAGATGCTCTAATCCAATTTGTTGTGAATGATACGTCTTGGCCAGCTCATGTGCTTCCGCCAGCACGTAGTTCATTTCTTCCGAGTATTTGATTTCCATATAAAGTGGGTGTTTTAAAAGTGGCGCAAAGATACAAAAATTGTGCCATATTGAGGCAATAGGCAATAGGCAATAGGCAAAAGGCAACAGGCAACAGGCAAAAGGCAGCAGGCAAAAGGCAGCAGGCAACAGGCAATAGGCAACAGGCAATAGACAACAGGTAATAGAAAAACGTAGAGACGTTGCGCGCAACGTCTCTACAGAAGGGTTCAATATGTAAAAGAGAAGTTTATTTCAAACCCTTTTTATGGTCCTCAATGGCCTCTTGCAGCATTTCCTCGAACTCTGTGATGGAGTTGTCGATGTTGTATTTTTTAGCGGATTCGGAGTAGATTTTCTCCATTTTCGCCTTCTCTTCGGGATTGTCGAGCCAGTAGTCGATGGCGCGGGCGAGGTCCTTGGGGTCGCCGGCGCGGAAGAGGCTGCGCTCGTCGAGGGCGAACTGTTTGGTGGCGGAGAGTTTGCTGTCGGAGATGACAGGCACCAGCCCGGTGGCGAACGCCTCGATACAGGAGATGGCCTCCGACTCCATGTCAGATGCATGCACGTAGAGATCACACTGTCCTAAAAGTTCAATCAACTCATCTTTAGGTAGATAGGTGAAAATCGGCTTGTTCTTCAGTGTCTGGCCAAGCTTGTAATATTGTTTGTACTTGGGACCTCGCCCGGCAAAAACAAGCTGGATTTTGTCGCCGTATTTGGAATACTGCATGGCGTTCAGAATGATGTCCTGACGTTTCTCGCCGGCAAGGCGGCCCACCATGAGGATCAGGATCTTACCCTCGAACTCGGGTCTCTTCGGCAGCTTCGTCCACTTGAAATCGGATTGGATTCCGTTGGAGATGGGGTGGATTTTGGCAGTGTACCCGCGTTGAAGTATCTCGTCCGCCATGAACTGCGACGGCGTGTGCACGTGACCGTATTTGTTGTAGGTGGTGTTGCGGAACAGCTTGAAAATCCATTCGTTGAGGAACTTCACATTGCCCATTCCAAGTCCGGAGGTGATGTTCTGCGGTTGGATGTGGAAGGCGCTTGTAGTAGGTTTTCCGAGCTCGTCAGCGATTTTTTTTGTGTTGTATTCCAGGAAGAACGGCATGTAGCAGTGAATCAGGTCTGCCCATTCTACCGCCTCGCGTATGATTTTCTTGTCGCTTTTGGCGAACTGGAAGCCGTATTTACGTAGCAGACCGTTGAACGGACGCATTTTACGCTCTTTCATTCCGTAGATTCCCTCGGCAGGCTCGCTGGTGGCCAGGAACCGCACCTCATGCCCGCGTTTCCGCAGCTCCTCCGCGAAGCGTTTCGCCGAGATGGTGGTGCCGTTGTTGTTGGTGTTGTACGCGTCAATGACAAACAATATTTTCATATCTTTTTTGGGTTTCAAAATGACGCTGCAAAATTAACATTTTTTAGTAAATATAAATCACTGATAATCAGTGATGAATAAATATTAATATGGAAAAATAGGGTAAAAATAGCGGAAAAAGGCGACGCGTTGGAGGTCCATTTACCGTTTGCGAAGGACGAGCCAGATGAAGTAGGGGGCGCCGGCGAGGGCGGTGATGCTTCCGACGGGGAGCTCGGCGGGAGCGGCGATGGTGCGTGCCAGTGTGTCAGCGACCAGCAGGAAGAAAGCCCCGAAGAAGAGGGAATAGGTGAACAGCCGCCGGTTGTTGCTGCCGAACAGAATCCTCGCCACGTGCGGCATAATCAGTCCGATGAAACCGATGGATCCGCAGAACGACACCACCACGGAAATCAACACCGATGAGGTGACGAGCACCGCGTAGGTGGTCTTGCGCGTGTCGATACCAAGAGTCTGCGCCGTTTCAGTGCCTACCTGCATGATATTCAGTGCTTTGGCATAGTAGAAAAGTACGCCGACACATGCCACCATCACAGGAATCAGCCAGAAGATTTCTGTCCAGGAGACGTGCGTCAGGCTTCCCATCGTCCAGAAATAGATTTTGTGCATCTCCTTCTGGTTCACCACCACGAGCAGCGTGATCAGTGCGGAGATGAGGAAGTTGAGGGCGATGCCGACGAGCAGTAGTGTGTCGGTGTTTCGGCTGCCCTTGACGCGGGCGATGCCGAGGATGAGGAGCAGGGTGAGCAGTGCGGTGACCAAGGCGGGCAGCGTGACGCCGAACACCAGCGCGTCCCAACCGAGGATGAAGGCCACGGCCGCGCCGATGGAGGCCCCCGACGAGACACCGAGGATGTAGGGGTCGCACACGGGGTTCCGGAAAACACTTTGGAAGACGCCGCCGCAGATGGCCAGCGAGGCGCCCGCGAGCACACTCATCACGATGCGCGGGATTCGCAACTGCCACAGCGTAACTTGGTAATAGTCAGTAATCTGTATGTCTCTGAAAAGCCCGAACTTCTGTCCGATGCTCTGCAGGATGACCTTCACGGGAATGTGTATCACCCCGATGCCGGCGGCCACTAACATCGCGCCCACCAGCACCGCGCCCAACACGCACGGCAGAATCCATTGTTGTTTCCCATTGTTCATAAAGCGGCGGCAAAAGTACTTTTTTTTAGGCAAAAAGCAATAGGCAAAAAGCAACAGGCAAAAGGCAACAGTTTTGAACCTTGAACTTTGAACTTTGAACCTTGAACTTAAAATAGACGAGCGTAACGTAAAATTTTGTACTTTTGCGGTTTTCAGATGTAAGAACTAATTCGTTAATATACAATCAATAAAGTACTTTAAGATTATGTCAAAAGCATTGTTTTTAGGCGACGAGGCGGTGGCACAGGCCGCTTTGGATGCCGGATTATCGGGAGTGTACGCCTATCCGGGCACTCCGTCAACGGAAATCACCGAATTCATCCAGAACTCCAAGCAGGGCAAAGCGGGCGAGGTGCACAGCATCTGGGCCGGCAACGAGAAGACCGCCATGGAGTCGGCCATCGGCATGTCCTACGCGGGCAAGCGCGCGATGGTCTGCATGAAGCACGTGGGCCTGAACGTGGCCGCTGACCCGTTCATGAACTCCTCCATCACCGGCGCCAACGGCGGTCTGGTGGTCGTGGTGGCCGACGACCCCTCCATGCACTCTTCGCAGGACGAGCAGGACTCCCGCTATTACGCCAAGTTCGCCCTCATCCCCTGTTTCGAGCCTTCCAACCAACAGGAAGCCTACGACATCACCTACTACGCTTTCGAGATGTCGGAGAAGTTCCGCACCCCGGTGGTCATCCGTCTCACCACGCGCTTGTCGCACTCTCGTGCCGGCGTGGAGCGCAAGGCCGAGCGTCCGCAGAACCCGCTGAAGCCCGAGACCGACCCCAAGCAGTTCATCCTGCTTCCCGCCAACGCCCGCAAGCACTACCGCAAGTTGCTTGACAAGCAGGCTGACTTCGAGAACGACTCCCTCAACTCGCCGTTCAACAAGTACATTGACGGTGCCGATAAGAGCATGGGTATCATCGCTTCCGGTATCGCTTACAACTATTTGATGGAGAACTTCGAGGGTGGCAACTGCCCGTACCCCGTGTTGAAGATTTCCCAGTACCCGCTGCCGACCAAGCTCATCGCCAAGATGGTGGACGAGTGTGGTAAGGTGCTCATCGCCGAGGAGGGTTATCCCTTCATCGAGGAGCAGGTGCGCGGCGTGCTGAACCGTACCGGCAATATCATGGGCCGTCTCAGTGGCGAGCTTCCGCGTGATGGCGAGCTGAACCCGAATCTCGTGGCCAAGGCTCTCGGTCTGCCCGATACCTACGGCGCCCCGGTTCCGGAGCTGGTCGTTCCGCGTCCTCCGGCCTTGTGCGTGGGCTGCCCGCACATCGACTCCTACACCGCCCTCAACAAGGCGATGGAGAAATACGGCAAGGGCAAAGTCTTCTCCGATATCGGATGCTACACCCTCGGTGCACTTCCGCCGTACAACGCCATCTACACCACCGTTGACATGGGTGCTTCCATCACGATGGCGAAGGGCGCTGCCGACGCCGGCATGAGACCCTGCGTGGCGGTCATTGGTGACTCCACCTTCACCCATAGCGGCATGACCTCCCTGTTGGATTGCATCTACGAGAACACCCCGGTGACGGTGCTCATCCTCGACAACAGCACCACCGGCATGACCGGCGGTCAGGATTCCCACGCCCTCGGCGTGCTCGGCGAGATCTGCAAGGGCCTCGGCGTGAAGGAGGAGCACATCCACCGCATCAACCCGCTCAAGGGTCATCTCGAAGAGAATGTGGCCATCATTGAGAAAGAAATCGAGTATGAGGGCGTTTCGGTCATCATTCCGACCCGCGAATGTATCCAGACCTTGAGCCGCAGAATGAAAAAACAACAGGCTGCGAAGAAATAATTTAACGAATAACAACCGTTTGTAGAGACGTTGCGCGCAACGTCTCTACAGGGGGTAAAACAAATTAATACAAGAAAAAAATGAAAATTGACATCATATTAGCAGGTGTAGGCGGCCAGGGTATCCTCTCCATCGCCACGATCGTGGGCGCGGCTGCCATCAAAAGAGGCATGTACATGAAGCAGGCCGAGGTGCACGGCATGAGCCAGCGCGGCGGCGACGTGCAGTCCCATTTCCGTCTTTCTGACCAACCCATCGCTTCCGACCTCATCCCGCTGGGCAAGGCCGACATGATTATCTCCGTGGAGCCGATGGAGTCACTGCGTTATCTGCCGTGGCTGAAGAAGGATGGCTGGTTGATCACCAACGACCAACCCTTCGTGAACATCCCCAACTATCCGGACTTCGACGCGCTGAAAGCCGAGCTGGCCAAGGTGCAGAACTGTGTGGCTATCAACGCCGACCAGATCGCCAAGGACCTGGGCTCCGCTCGTTCCTCCAACATGGTGATCCTCGGTGCCGCCTCCCCGTATCTGCAGCTGCCGTTCGAGGAAATCGAGAACGCTGTGCGCGAGAACTTCGCCCGTAAGGGTGAGGATGTCGTGAACGTCAACCTCGCCTGCCTCAAGGCCGGCCGCGAACTCGCCGAGAAAAAATAGTATCTTCCCCGCCCGATGAACAATCTCATCGAATTTTTCAAAAGGGCGTTTCACATCATCGTACTCGCCGTCCTTCTGATTCTGAGCATTACGATGCTTGGCAAGTCTTTGTCATTCAACGAGTACCGTATCGCGAGAGCGGTGCAGAGTGTCGTTGGACCGATTCAGAAGGGCGTTGCGGGGATGGTGCACAAGTTTCGTCTTGGTCCCGAGAACGAGGCTCTCGTGCAGCAGAACATCGAACTGATGCGCGAGCACGAGAACATGTTCATCGAGAAAGAGGACACTGTCCTGACCGAGATGAGCAAGACCGATTCGACGAACCGTACGCAGATACGCCTCTACGACTACACTTACGCGCACGTCATTTTCCGCACCGTGGACCGCATGTTCAACTACATGATTGTGGACAAGGGCGCGAAGGACGGTATCAGTCGTGACATGGCGGTGCTGTCGCCGGCGGGCGTGGCGGGCGTGGTCACCGACGTGTCGCAGAATTTCGCCACCGTTCGTCCGATCCTGCATCCCGAAAGCCGTATCAGCGCGGTGGTGACGCCCGCTAACCAGAACGGCACCGTCATCTGGGAGGGCAGCGATCCCGAAGTGGCCTACTTGGAAGCCATCCCTCAACACTCTGAGATTAACATCGGCGATTCCGTCTTCACCAACGGATACTCCAACATCTTCCCCAAGGGACTTCTGATCGGCACCGTCAAGGAGGTGCAGGTCGGCAACAACGCCAGCTTCCTCACCATCAAGGTGAAGTTGGCCACTCATTACACAGACATCTACACAGTCTATCTTGTCGAGAACCTTTTCAAATCAGAATTGGACACCTTGAAAGCGAATTTCAAACATGAATAACGTCGTATCCAACATATTGCGATTCCTGGTTCTGCTGCTCGTGCAGGTGATTATCTGCCAGCGTATCAGCTTGTTCGGTTATATGACACCAGCGCTGTTCCTGCTTGCACTCTATCTATTGCCTTTGGAATTGCCACTTTCGTTGCAATACATTATCGGCTTCGCCACGGGCTTTGTGGTGGATGCCTTCGCGCACACGTTAGGCTACTCTTGCTTCTCCTGTACCCTGCTGATGTTCCTTCGTCCATACGTCGTGCGTATGCTCAACGGTACCAACAACGTGAAGTTTGAGAACATCGACCGCCCTGTGCCGGGTGTCAAGGACTTCCGCTGGATTTTCCTCTACACGCTGATTCTGACCGCCTTTTATGAGGTCGTCTCCGTGCTTCTTCAAACCATGACTTTCAAAAACTTCGGGCACACGTTGCTCGTCATCCTCGGTAACACCCTCTTCTCGGTGTTTGTTATCCTCTGCGTTGAATATATTTTCCATCCCCGCGAGAAAAGGAATGAAGCGTAGTGTCAAGACACTTTTATTTCTGATAGTCAGCGGTATATGTTTATACTCGTGTAGTTCCGTGCGGCATCTGCAACCCGGGGAGTCGATGTTGGTGAAGAACGAGGTGAAGGTGGTGGATGCCAAGAATCCCGACTTCGACAACCTGAAAAGCTATGTGCGGCCCATTCCCAACAAGAAATTCATGGACCTGTTCCGCATCAAGACGGTGTTCTATGAATGGGGGCAGCCGACTTACGATAAAAACGGGAACACCAAGGACGATAAGTTCAGGAAGTTCCTGCGCGAGAGGGTCGGCGAGGCACCGGTCTTACTCGACAGCGTGGATATCACCAACTCTGTCGACCAACTCAAAATCGTGATGAAACAACTCGGCTATTTCGACGCCGAGGTCGACTACGCGGTGACCTACAAGCGGAAAGACCAAAAAAAGTCAAAAGTGGATTATTTTGTGACCGCGCATGAACCCTACACGGTCAGCCGGATACGCTACGACATCTCCATCCCGGAATACAAGCGCATCGTGGTGCTCAACCAGCGGAAGAGCGTGCTCTCTCCCGGCATGCAGTATAACGAGAATCTCATCAACGATGAGCTGACACGTATTATCAACCTTATCCGCAACGAGGGGTACTATTATGTGGAGCGGTCGATAATGCGATGCGATGTGATGTACGATCCGCCTGACAGTACCGGTGCGGACCCGAGGTCGGTGAATCTCACCATCGTCATCAACATTCCGCAGGACGATAACGCCTCCCGCTATTTATATAAATATTGTATCAATAATGTATATGTCAATCCGGACATGCCGTCGCTCACCGCGACGGATGCGATATATGACACAAACTTCTACTTTTTCCAGACCCGCAGGGACAGTTCGCGGATGTTTTTCGTGGAAGAACGGTTAGATGGACGTGTTCAGAAGCCGTATTTCTCCTATAAGATGCTGTCGAATGCGATTTTTACACGCACAGGGCAGAACTACTCCCAGTTGTCTCGGAGCCTCAGCAGCCGTTCCCTCAACAGTTTGGACAATTTCGACTACATCAACATCGTTTTTCGCGAGAACGAGTCGTTGTTGGACACCCTGCATCGGACGGGCGCGTTGGACGTGTATTACCAGATGATTCGCAAGAAACGGCACTCAGCCGGCGGACAGATTGAGTTGCGCAATGACAAATCCGCAATCTCCCTTACCTACACGAACCGAAATATCTTTAGGGGTGCGGAGCACTTAACGATAAATCTTTCAGGAGGTTACTTCTATTATTCGTTGTCGAATCTCTTCAAGGGCGAAAAAGCCTATTCGTATCCTGAGTTCAGTGCGTCGGCTTCGTTGAATTTCCCGAACCGTCTGTTCTTGTTCAACAATCTTATCAGTGATAACACTGTTTCGAGAAGCACCACGGTGAAGTTTGGTATCAACTATTCGGGGCTTTATCGTCGGTTGATGTACAGCGCCGCTCTTGTCTATCTTTGGAGCCCGTCCTCTTATATGTCACACAGTGTCACACCGATAGAAATCAACACCATCAACAACAGTGACAAGCGATTGACCTATTTGATGAACTATAACGCTTATCCGGAATCGTATCAGAATAAATTCGGCAAGTTCATGCTCTTCTCGGCCAAATATTCCTTTAACTATCTGATTCCCAAATTTGTGGAATCTCGTCGGCACAATATGCACCTGAGTGTGAACGCGGAGTCTTGTGGTACGATTTTAATGGGATTGAACAAGTTGATTGCCCCGAACGAACGTTGGGTGATTGGTCGCAACGAGTTGGACAGCACGGGTTACAACTACACGGCGTTCGAGAAAGTGGACGTGCTGTGGAACTACACCTACGCCATCAACAGCGATAATTCCATCGCGATGCGGTCTGACTTCGGTTTCATCATCCCGTTGGACAAGGATTCTTATGTTCCATACGAGAAGGGCTTCTATATGGGCACGAGCAACAGCATGCGCGGCTGGGGCTACCGTGGACTTGGTCCCGGCAGTTACCAGCATGGCGAAGATACCCTTTACACCGGCGACATTAAGATAGAATTTAATCTCGAGTATCGCGGCACCATTTACCGTTCGTTCAAGTACGGCATTTTCGCGGATGTCGGCAATATCTGGCTGGCGCGGAAAAACAAAGACATGCCGGGTGCGGAGTTTGCCTTCGATCGTTTCTTCAAGGAACTCGCCGTGGATGTGGGTGTCGGTTTGCGGCTTGACTTCAACTTTTTCGTCATCCGTGTGGACTATGCAGTACCCATTTATGACCCGATGCGCAGTGAGGAGCAAGGTGGGCGAGTCATCAACGCCTTGTGGCTTAAACCACCGCACAAGTTCCGCATCTTCCAGGGGTTGAAAATCGCAATCGGCTATGCGTTTTAGGAAAGACGCTCAAGGTTCAATCAAGGTTATCCCGATTTTTTTGTTCTCTAACCGATAATTCCAATGACTAAGAAACTTATATCGCTGATATTTTGTCTGTTATGCGTCGCTACTTCGGTATTCGCCCAGTCGATTCTTTGGCGGGTGAGCGGCAAGAATATCCAGTCGCCCTCCTACCTTTACGGCACTATTCACGTGCAGGACGAGCGTGTCTTCAGTTTCGACAGCACAGTGTCGAATGCGTTCAAAACTTGCGATGCTTTCGCCATGGAAGTCCTGCTTGATGAGCTGAACATGACCGGGCTGCGGCAGTCGATGATGATGCCCAAAGGCCAGATTCTGTCGGAAATGTTGTCGAAGAGTGACTTTGCCCTGCTCGACAGCCTCTGCAAAGCGAAACTGGGGGTGAGCGCTATCTTCATGAATTCGATGAAACCTTTTTTCGTCGGGAGTGCACTGCAACAGGCTGATCTGCCTAAAGGGGCTGAGAATGCGCTGGATCTCTACCTATTGAAGAGGGCGCGGGAGGAAGGCAAAACCTGCTATGGCGTGGAACAGTATATGGACCAGATCAAGGCGTTGGATGCCATAGGCATGAAGGACCAGCTTGCGATGCTGACGGAAATCATCCGTGACTCCACGAACCAGAGTGCGAAAGAGATGGAAGAAATCCTGAATGCCTATCTGAATTTCGACCTTGACCGGATGTGGGAGATGTCGCTGGACACTTCGCTGCCCAAGAAATTCAGCAAGGTGCTGATTTACGACCGCAATGTCACGATGGCAAAGCGGTTTGTTGAGATTGCCAAGAAGCAGACGCTTTTCTGTGCGGTCGGGTGTGCGCACCTCGCGGGTGACAAGGGCGTGATTGCGCTGCTGCGGAAAAAAGGCTACACCGTTGAACCTGTCGTGTTTCGCTGGACGGCGAACGATGTACCGCAGGCGCAAGTAGAGGCCGTTCCTGCGAACGAACCTGAAGCGGCAGAAGAACAAACAGAAGTCTCTGATAGGGAGACCGTTGTGACGGATACAACGGCCCTGCCGATGGCCACTGGTTATGACTGGGTTACCTACCGGGGCAAGGCCGATATAGTGGATACCGGCGGCACGCGCACCTGCAACTTCTACATGGTCAACCGAACGGACAGTATCCTCTACCTTAACGTCCATGCTTACGGCATAGAGGTGATGCGTGCGGTTTTCACCCCCGACAGTATCATTTTCGTTAATAAGCTGACGAACCAGTATTATAAGGATACTTACGCGCCCATCAATCGTCACTTACCGTTTACCGTTGATTTCCAGACGGTTCAGGCACTATTTAACGGCCAAACAGAGAAACTGCCGAAGGGTCAGAAACTTTCGTACGAGTATCTGTCCTTTGAGCCCGTGGACAGCACCAGCTCCTTCTTTACCGAGTTCGTTTTCAAGGAGTTGAACCGCGTTATCGAGGTGCATGGTAAAATCAAGGTCGTGCGGCTGAACGTTCCGGGTGTCACCTCCATCCGGATTCCCGAGAAGTTTGAGCGCATTACGTTGTAACGATGACTACGGAAATCCTTAATTCACAACAGATTAAGACGTGGGCGGCGGAAGTCGGCTTCCAAGTCTGCGGCATTGCGCTTGCACATGCGCTTGCGGGTGCGGAGGCGGAGTTCCGGCAGTCCGTGGCAAAGGGTTTCCACGCAAACATGCACTATCTGGAGCGAAACATCGACCAGCGGTTCAACCCCGATTCGCTGTTGCCCGGCTGCAAATCCGTCATCGTTGTGACTTACAACTACTTGACAGCGGCCACGCCTGCATCTGAAACGTATCGTACGGCGCGCTACACTTGGATTCGCGACTACCATGTCGTTGTAAAGGAGCTCTTGGAGGAGTTGGCTGGTAAGATTGTGAGCGTCTGTCCGTCAGTGAATTATCGTGCCACAGTAGATAGTTCGGCCATTTCCGAGAAACGTTGGGCGATGGAGGCGGGTGTCGGCTGTCTGGGCAAGAACGGCCTTATTCATAATCAGTACGGGTCGTTCTTTGTCATTGGTACGCTGCTGCTTGATCGGTTTTGCGACAAATACGATAAAAGTCTGCCAAAATCGGACTGCGGTGACTGCGAGATCTGCATTCGAAGCTGTCCTGTAAATGCGTTGGAAACTCCTTTCCAAGTCGATGCAAGAAGGTGTGTTTCATATCATAATACTGAGGATAAATCTCCTAATTACAATGAGTTAGCGACCAATCGATACATCTTTGGGTGTGATATATGCCAGGAGGTCTGTCCCCGGAACAAAAAAAAGTTTGCTAACCCGTTGAACGAATCGAAAAAAAGCTTATTTTTGCCGCTCGAAAATAACGCCTTGGAAGCGTTGAGTGAGGCGGATTTCAAACGTTATTTTTCGGATACTTCGATTCTAAGAAGGAAGTATGCAAGATTTCGTTCTTTGATAGAAGCAAAAAGGCAACAAGAGCATCTTTGTAGAATGGATTCACAAGAAATTATCCAATATGCCACGAAAGTGATGCAAGAAGAGGCCGATGCAGTGTCAAAACTCACCGGTTATTTGGATGATAACTTTGTGAAAGCTGTTCAGGAGATAATCAAGTGCGAAGGTCGCGTCATTGTGACAGGCATCGGGAAGAGCGCCATCATCGGTCAGAAGATAGTGGGGACGTTCAACTCGACAGGAACACCGGCTGTGTTTATGCACGCCGCAGACGCCGTTCACGGTGACCTGGGCATTGTCCAGAAAGATGACATTGTGGTCTGCCTCTCCAAAAGCGGTAACACGCCGGAAATCTCCGTTCTGATTCCGTTTTTGAAGGCCAACGGGAACATCCTCATAGCCGTTGTCGGTGCGATGGAGTCCCAATTGGCGAAAGAAGCGGATATCGTGCTTAACTGCACGGTTTCACGTGAGGCAAGCCCCAATAACCTGGCTCCGACCAGTAGTGCTATGGCTCAGTTGGCAATTGGCGACGCTCTGGCTTCGACGCTCATCAAGATGCGCGGCTTCACGACTGAAGACTTCGCGAAGGTGCATCCGGGCGGAATCCTTGGAAGAAGGACTCGGTTGACGGTGGATGACCTCTACAAACTTAACGAAGTCCCTTCAGTGAAACCAGAGACGGACATGCAGCAGGTTATTCTGGAAATCTCCGGAAAACGTCTGGGCGTGACGGCAGTCGTCGAGGGTGACAAGGTGGTGGGTGCCATCACAGACGGTGATCTCCGCCGCGCCATCCAGAAGCATGCGGACATTATGTCGCTCACGGCAGCGGACATAATGACTCGCAAACCTAAAACAATCCACGTGAAAACCCTCGCCGTGGATGCGTTGCAGATGATGAAGGACCATCAAATCACCAACATCTTTGTGGTGGATGATGAAATGAGGTACAAGGGCGTGATTCATATTCACGACATCATCAAGGAGGGTATATTTTAGCCCAGGTGGCGGAATGGTAGACGCGCTACATTCAGGGTGTAGTATCCGAACGGATGTGCAAGTTCGACTCTTGTTCTGGGCACTTGAAGAAAGACGGTTGAAAGGCCGTCTTTCATTGTTTTAGAACCGCTCGTTATGGCCAAACTCTTTATCGTCCCGACCCCCATCGGTAATTTGGAGGACATCACCCTCCGTGCGCTCCGCGTGCTCAAGTCCGCCGACCTTATTCTCTGCGAGGACACACGTACCACCAAGAACCTGCTCCAGCATTATGAAATAGAGGGCAAGCGTTGCATGGCGTACCATATCTTCAATGAACACGAACAAGTCGGAAACTATATCCGGCAGATCCAGCAGGTGGAGACCGCCGCTTTGGTGAGCGACGCCGGCACTCCTGGTATCTCCGACCCGGGCTTCCTGCTCGTTCGCGAGGCGCTCAAACAGGATGTTGAAGTTGAGTGCTTGCCCGGCGCGACCGCTTTTGTGCCCGCCCTCGTGCAATCCGGATTTCCCTGCAGCAGTTTTTACTTTTTCGGCTTCTTGCCTCACAAAAAAGGCAAAGAAACCCTTTTAAAACGTTTTGCCGCGATGGAAGAGACCGTCATCTTTTACGAGTCGCCGCACCGCCTGCTCAAAACGCTGGAGAAAATGGCCGAGATTATGGGACCCGATCGTCCCGTTGCCGTGGCCAAGGAACTGACCAAAGTGCATGAGTTTACTTTCAGGGGAACGGTTTCCGAAGCACTCCAACATTTCGGAAACCAACCCGTAAAAGGGGAGTTCGTATTGATAATCTGACGAAATATTGAAATAATAACCATGAAAACAAAATAAATAGAAAACAAATGAGAGTCTTTTCCGTTCAGTATCAATACGATGGCTCCCCATACGTATGTGATTATTTAATGATCATTTTTTTCGTGACAACCCCGTTCTGTGTTCTCGCGCGGAGCATATAGATACCTGCGGGCAACCCTGAGATGCTGAGTGTCTCGCCGTCGGGCACGTCGGTCCATTGGCGGACGAGCTCACCGGCCAGGCTGAAGAGCTGTATAGCGATTGCATCCTCGCAGAGATTCCATCGGAAGGAGGTCTGCGCCGGGTTGGGGTAGGGGTTAGGGCTCGGCGTGACGGGCGTGACGATGCCGGTGCTGTCGTTGCCATTGCCACCACCACCCGTGTCTTGCCGTTGCGTGATGACGAGGTTGTTGAGTTGGGTGTTGCCCTGTGTCGCTGTAGCCAGCATCCACCGCACGTAACGGGTCTCCTGCGCCAGAGTGTATGGTCCGTGGTGACTGTATCCATTTGTGCTGATGTCCGACTCGTTCAGGGTGGCCACGGTCGTCCATTGCTGCCCGTTCGTGGACTCGCTGATGAGGAACGTTACTCCGCTGTAGGACGACGGACTGCCACCTTTGACACCCTTGAGGTCGAAGGTGAGCTCTCCTGGAGAGCTGTCGAGGTGCGCCGTCAGTGTCGCCTGCCCTGCGTTCTTCGACTCGAATTTCACTGACCCGTCAGCGTAGGAACTACCAAGCTTGTTGGCGCGGAATCCTGGCATCGTCTTGACTTCCACCTTGGCGGAGTCGCTGTTGTGGGAGATGTCAAACGGTAACGCAACCACAGCGTTGGTGTCGATGATGGTGAATTGCGCAGTCATGACCCCGCTGTTGTAGAAACTCTCTTTCACGGCAAATGCCTTCACCGTGCAGGTACTGTTGATGTTGAGGATGCCTGCGCAGACGGGCGATTGGGTGCTTGGGGTGCTGCCGTCGAGCGTGTAGTGGATGGTCGCACCGCTGGTGGCACATTCGAGCGTTACCTGCTGGGGCTCGTAATAGGTGCCAGCGCTGGGTGTGCAGGTGGGCGTTTCAACCGTTTCCAGCACCGCTTCGTCGCCGTCAGTAATGCGGATGTCGTCCAAGCGGTAATCAACGTTGGCGAGATTGGAGAAGCGGACGTGCAGATGCGGGTGCGCGGGCAGGTTCGGGAAGCAGACACGGTGCCACCCGCCGGTGCCGGTGCCTGTTGCCATCGTGTCGGCCATGGGCAGTCGCACCCACACAATGCTGTCGGTGGAGAATTCTACCACGAAGTTGCTTCCGTTTTCGGTGCTGGTTTTACGGAGGCCGCAGTAGAGCTTCACCGTCGTCTGCGCCGCCGACGTGTTCAGTCCGGAAATCTGGAACCATTTCACCGTATCGTTGATCATCACGTTGCCGCCACCCGAGGCGCCGCCGTAGCCTGAGGATGCGCTGGACGTGCGTATGTCGCAGGAACCGTTACCCACGTAAGTGACCGTGGTGTTCTGCCAGCCGGTGTAATTCTGGATGAGTGTGTTTGCGGTGGGCGTTCCAAAGTCCTCTTCATAGAGTACCGCCTGCCCTCTTGTGATTGCGACACAGCCGACAAGGGCCAGTGCCATGATACCTGTTTTGATGCGCGTAAATTTCTGTTTCATTTCGTTCTTTTCAAGTTGTACAAATCCATGACCAAATCCGATGCAAATATACAACGGTTTTAATCGTTTGTCAAGGATTTTCTTTCTTTTTCTGAAAATTATTTTTCAATCCTTTGAAAAACAGTAAAATGAAAAAGAGCAATAACGCTAATTTTAACTAATATTAGTTAAAATTAGAACCAAAATTAAGAAATGTATGTTAAAAAGTGCCATCAGTGAGATGGCTGAAAAGGGCGATTTCGCGCTAATTTGCGCATCGGGCCGCAATTTCCTCCATCAGCCACATGGGTGTGGAGGTGGCACCGCAGACCCCCACAGTGTCATTTTCGCCTATAGGCACCTCATTGAGCTGCTCGGTGCGCGAGAGCAGGAAACTGCGCGGGTTGTGCTCCTTACATATATTATATAGGTACATTCCGTTGGAGCTTTTCTCGCCGGAGACGAACAGAATGACATCGTGGCGGGTGGCGAAGTCGGCAATTTGCCGTGCGCGAGAGGCCACTTTCCGGCAGATGGTGTCTTCGAAGGAGAACCAGTCGGCGTGCCCTTCAGCCTCGTAGCGTGAGCGGATGAGGCGGATGAGGTCGTTGTAGCGTTCAAGACTCTGTGTCGTCTGCGAGTAGAGCTTCGACGGGCGTGAGAAGTCGATACGCTCGATGTCTTCAGGGGTAGAAATGACGATGCCGGTGTTGTCGGTTTGTCCGAGCAGTCCGACAACCTCGGCGTGGCCTTTTTTGCCGAAAATGAGGATTTGTTTGTCGCCGCTGGTACGGTATTCGTCGTGGATGCGTTTCTGGAGGCGCAGTACCACAGGACAGGTGGCGTCGATGAGGCGGATGCGGTTCTGCTCGGCGAGACGATACGTCTCCGGCGGCTCCCCGTGGGCGCGGATGAGCACGGTGGTGTCGCGCAGGTCTCGCAGCTGCTCATTCGTGATGATGAGCAGGCCCATGGACGTGAGTCGCCGCACCTCCTCGCTATTGTGCACGATGTCGCCGAGACAGTAAAGGAAAGGGTGCTCACGGAGATGCTCCTCCGCCGTGCGGATAGCGTTGATGACGCCGAAGCAGAATCCGGAGTTCTCGTCAATGACGACCTTGCGGGCCATGGCTACCAGTTGTCAGGGAAAAGGGAATCGACGAATTCAATGCGGTTGAAAATCTGCAACTGGTGGATTTTCTCGCCCACACCGATGTACTTGATTGGGACTTGGAACTGGTCCGAGATGCCGAGCACCACGCCCCCCTTGGCAGTGCCGTCCAACTTGGTGATGGCCAGCGCGTTGACCTCTGTGGCAGCAGTGAACTGCTTGGCCTGCTCGAAGGCGTTCTGGCCGGTGGAGCCGTCAAGGACGAGCAGCACCTCATGCGGGCCGTCGGGAACGAGCTTGCGGATGACGTTCTTGATTTTCACCAGCTCGTTCATCAGGTTGACCTTGTTGTGGAGACGACCGGCGGTGTCGATGATGACCACTTGGTGGTTGTTGGCAATGGCCGACTTGACAGTGTCGTATGCCACGGCGGCAGGGTCGGCGCCCATTTTCTGGGAGACGACAGGCACATCGCAGCGCGCGCCCCACTCTTTGAGCTGATCGATGGCAGCGGCGCGGAACGTGTCGGCGGCGCCGAGGACCACGGAATATCCGCGCTTCTTATACTGGTAGGCCAGCTTGCCGATGGTGGTGGTTTTGCCCACACCGTTCACACCCACCACGAGGATAATGTATGGCGTGTCCATCTCAGGAATCACGAAATCGTTGACCTTTTCCAGATCGTTTTCCAGCAGAAGTCCGGCGATTTCCTCCTTGAGAATCATATTTACTTGGCTGGTTCCCAGGTACTTATCCTTGGAAACGCGCTTCTCGATGCGGTCAATGATCTTCAGGGTGGTCTCCACGCCCACGTCGGAGGTCACAAGCACCTCCTCCAGGTTGTCGAGCACCTCGTCATCGACTTTCGACTTGCCGGCGATGGATTTCGCCAGCTTTTTGAAGAAGTTCTCCTTGGATTTCTGCAAACCCTCGTTCAATTCCTTCTTCTGTTCCTCGTCAATCTCTTTTTTCTTGTCCTTATTGAAAAATGAAAAGAATCCCATACGTATGAATTTTCCGCAAAAGTACGATTTTTATGGATACGCGGCGATTACCGTTTCACCACTTTGCGTACCGCCACGACATTTCCGTCCGCGACGGCCTTCACAAAATAGATGCCGGCAGTAAAACCGGACAGGTCGATTTGTGCTGTTTGTAGAGACGAGGTGCACCGCGTCTCTACAACAGCCACCAATTTTCCGTACGCGTCAAACACGTGGTATTCCATCGTTCCAACCTGTACATTGTTCATTGTACATTGTACATTGATGATGCCGTTTGTGGGGTTGGGATAGAGGTTGAAGGCAAAATCGTTGTGGTCGTCGATGCCGACGGTGATGGTTAGATGCAATGTTACCACTGAGTCACAACCGTTTGTGGCGGTGAGGGTCTGCGTGTAGTCGCCGGACTCGCAGTAAGTCTCGGCGTTCCAGGTGTAGCAGGAGTCGGCGGTGGTGACGGCGAATTGTGCGGATTGTGCGAAATTTATAATTAAGTGTAATGTGTCGACACTCGCGCAGCCGTCGGTGTTGGTGTACTCGTAGGTGTAGGTGCCCGAGGTGGTGTACTCGGTCCCGTGCCATGTGAAACTCTCGCACGCGGTCTCGGACTCGACGTTGTGGGTACCGTGGTTGACGGTGAGGTGCAAGGTTACGATGGAGTCGCAGCCGTTAGCGGCGGTGAATGTCTGTTCGTAGTCGCCAGAGACCGTGTAGGTGGTTCCGTTCCACTCGTAACTGCCGCAGACGGTGTCGGCGAATTGTGCGGATGTTGCGAATTGGATTGTCAGATGCAAAGTTACTACACTGTCACAACCGCTCGCGTTGGTGAGCGTCCGCGTGAAGTCGCCGGAAGAGGTGAAGGTTTCCCCATT
>Ga0310696_10002876_pt1 | contig 22181 bp, 15 predicted proteins | sample AusTroGonzalo_MG_4_FD_203885 | JGI IMG/M metagenome (GOLD analysis project Ga0310696, IMG submission 203885) | Bovine rumen microbial communities from tropical cattle in Woodstock, Queensland, Australia - Gonzalo_02 (v2) (version 2) | ecosystem: Host-associated > Mammals > Digestive system >...
CTTTGAATTTTCCTTCTGTCTCTTCTTGTTAAAGAAGTTCTGATTCTTCTTTTCGTGTTCATCTTCCGGAGCTTCTTCTGCCTTTTCGGCGGCTTCTTTATTACCGGTTTTATCTTCTGCCGTATCCTCTGCCGCATCTTCAGCGGGTTTGTCATTGGCGGTTTCTTTTTCGGTATCCTTTATTTCTTCTGCCTCGGGCTTTTTGTCCTTGTCAGAATTGTCTAATTTTACCTTTGCCATCAAAATCTTCTCCTTTCATGGCGAAAGCTTATAATCTTTTACTTAAAAAACGTTAAGCGGCGTTTTTCTTCTACTCAGTGACACCGCCAATGTCATCCTCCTGAGGCTCAGCAAGAAGCTTCTTTCCCTCGAGGCTCTTCTTTTCGAGCATCTTCTTCATGAACTCAAGCGATGAGATAACGTTCTTGTAATCCATTCTCGTAGGTCCGACAACGCTTACCGTTCCGATACAGGTGCCGTCAACCTCAAACTTTGCGGACACGACCGAGTAGTCGCTCATGCCGTCGTTGCCGTTTTCGGTGCCTATCGAGACCGTGAGACCGTTTCCGAGGTCCTCCGATGAGTTTACTATCTTTTCGAGTTTCTCCTCATCCTGGATCATCTCGATAAAATCTCTTGCCTTGTCGATACTGTCAAATTCGGGATGGCGGAGAAGCTGAGCCGTGCCTTCTGTGTAAATCTCATCCTTGCCGCACTCCTTGATGCAGTCGAAAATCGCATCGACGAAAGGAAGAAGGAGACTTCTTGAGATTCCGGACTCTTCCGAAATCCTGTTCAGTGTCATGAGTGTGACCGAGCTTGCGGGTTTTCCGTAGAAATACCTGTTGATAATGCCGGACATCTCAATGAGCGTGTCGGGAGCGATCTTTTCACTGAGAGAAACGAGCTTTGACTTAACCGAGTTATCGTCCGTAACTACAACTACAAGCGCGCTGTGCTCGTCAACCGGAACAAGCTGAAGAGCTCTTACAGAGTTTCTTGCGCTTCCGTGCGTGACACCGATTGCAATATAGTTTGTAAGCTGCGAAGCTATCTCTGCGCAGGCCTTGATGAGCTTTCCGTACTCAGACATCTTGTCCTCAAGCTTGCTGAGGATTTCATTGGCGAGTGCCGGGTCGGATGCTGCAGGCTCAAGTATCTTGTCAACGTAAGTTCTGTAGCCTTTTGTGGAAGGAACTCTTCCTGCGGACGTATGAGGCGAAGAAATATAGCCCATCTCCTCAAGATCTGCCATCTCGTTTCTTATGGTCGCGGATGAAAGACCCATGTCATACTTCTTGGCTACCGTGCGCGATCCGACAGGTTCGGAACTTTCGATGTAGTCATCGATTATGGCTTTTAATATCATTAATTTTCTTGCGTCAAGCTCTTCGTTCTGCGCCATCTTTGCCGGATCCTTTCGATAATACTTGTTTCGGCCTTTTTTCAAGGCTTTTTCATCTGTTAGCACTCAGCATTTCCGAGTGCTAACGACAATATACCATCGAAAATCAATATTGTCAACAGGATTCTCAGAAAGTTTAAAATAATTTCAATCTTGAGATTTTTGATGCCGAAAGTGACAAAAAAGGACCCTCAGGAAGGGTCCCGCAAAACTTATTGTATAAGTAATTTAAATGGTAACTTTAAACACTGTTGTATCAGGGTTGCCTTTGTTGCTCGTGCATACGATATCGCCGTTATGCTCCTCGACGATAGATCTTGCGATGGAGAGTCCGAGGCCGTAGCTTCCGAAGTTGCCGTTTTTCGCCCTGCTCTCGTCAACCCTGAAAAATCTGTCAAAAATCTTTTTCCTGTATTCCTTTTCGACGAAACTTCCGGTGTTTTTAACCGTAAGGACAACCGTTCCGAGGCGCTGGTGAAGCTTAATGTAGATGTTTCCGCCCTCGTTGACGTATTTCACCGCGTTGTCGACAAGTATACCCACGAGCCTGTGGAGCTTCTCTTCGCTTCCGACGACATATATATTGTCAGGCACGTCAGTGTCAATGAGCACGCCTTTTTCAAACGCCAATGCGTCAAAAGTCATAACCGTCGCATTGACAACGCTTGAAAAGTCCACCTTTTCAAAAGTCTTAACGGTATCGGCAAGCTCAAGTTTTGAAGCCGCAAGCAGCTCCGTGATAAGGCCCGCCATGCGTATCGATTCGGTTTTGATGCTTGTGAGCCACTTGCTGTCGCCGGATTCGGCTTCGATGGCGTCTGCATTGGCGGTAATGACCGCAAGAGGCGTCTTGAGCTCATGGCTGACGTCGCTTATAAACGTTGACTGGTTGTCGAGAGTCTCCTTGACAGGCCTTGTGAGCCAGGCAGCGAGCATTCTTGCGACCCAGAAACTGAAGAGGATACCGACAATGAGAATCGCAGCGGTAGTGCTGATGAGCGCTCTTACCTTGGCGATAAACGTTTCGTCACTGTTGAAAAGAACGAGCGTGCCTCTTTTGTAGTCCTTTTTGGAGTAAAACGTGAAATCCATGACGCCCTGCCATTTGTCGCCCTCGGCAACCTTAAAAGCGTTCATGATAATCTCGTCCTTGTCGGCAGAGTCGCTTGACAGGTTGTTTAAAAGGTAAGAGGTGCTGAGAGTGAGCTTGGCGGTCTGGTCCTTTGAGATAAAGACCGCATTGTTGGTGCCGAAGTCGATGTCATTGGCGATAACAGCTGAGGAGCCGTCCTTTTCGCCGGCGGGGATTGTCTCTGGAATAATGGATTCGATCAACTCATCGTCAACGTGATCAAACACGTTCATCATGCCGTTGTAGATCTCGGTTTTGTTCGAGCGGTAGAAAGTGAACACGACAAAGAAGCTCAGCAGCAAAAGGATGAGCGAGACGCCGAACGCCAATGTCATTGTCAGTCTTTTCTTAAGTTTTTCTACCATAATTGCAGCTTATGCTTCGTTTGTGAGCTTGTACCCGCGGCCTCTGATGGCTTTTATAACGATATCGCTTCCGAGGAATTTCAGTTTCTTTCTGAGGAATGAGATGTAAACTTCTACGCTGTTGTATTCTGCGTCAGAGAGGAAGCCCCATACTTTTGTGATGAAGCTCTCTTTGGAGATGATCTCGCCCTCTTTTTTCATGAGGAATTCCATCATCTGGTACTCCTTGGCGGAAAGCTGGATCTCTTTTCCTGTCTTGGAGCAAGTGAGGATGCAGTTTTTGGTGTTTAAAGTGAGGTCCTCGTAAGAGATGAGGAAATCTTCAATCTCGCCTTTTCTTCTTGAGACGGCTTTGATCCTCATGAGGAGCTCTTTTGCCTGGAAAGGCTTGGTTAGGTAGTCGTCGGCGCCGAGTTCAAAACCAATGGCTTTGTCCTTGATGCTCGATTTTGCGGTGAGCAGGATTACCGGCGTGAGGTTTCCCTCCGATCTTATCGTTTGAAGCACTTTAAAGCCGCTCATCTTCGGAAGCATGATGTCAAGCACTATGACGTCATAAATGCCGCTCTGAGCTGCGAAAAGGCCCTTCTCGCCGTCGTACTGGATGTCAGCGTTAACGTTGTTCTTCTGAAAAATCTTGTCAAGAGCATCGGCAAGGTTTTTCTCATCTTCGACTAAAAGAATTCTCATGTCTCCTCCTTGATCGGTTTAATGTGTTATATATGTTATTCAACTTCAAATTTTACAGTCGAAAGAAGCTCTTCCAAAAATTCGGCAGACTTCTCAACGTTCGTACTTCTTCTTGCGATGCAGAATATCATCGACTTTTCCTGACCCTTTTCCTCATCGTAGAGCCAGAGAAGGCCCATATCATCAAAGAAAGATGTGTTGGTTACGTCGATACCGTAGATTGCAGTCGGTATGTTAACCTTGCTGTCAGGGTCGCTGTCAGAGCCGTATTCGTAGACGTCGATAAGGTACGTATCCTCGTGAGTCGAGGTGTACTCGCTCCAGATGTCGTCAAGCGGCAGGAATGCGTAGTTCTTAACGTAAACGTCAAACGATTCCTTGTCGATAAGGACGACGTCAAGCTGCCCCTTGGCCATAAGCTGGCCGTAAAAAACCTCAGCGGTGTAAAGAAGGTTAAAGTTAAGGAGCGTGCTGTCTGTCGTGCACTCAAAGAAAGTCAGCTGCGCATGGTCAAAGACCTCCGACTTTGCGTTTATCTGCTTTGTAAGGTTCTCGTCGATCTTCTGTGCGTATGCACCGACAAACTTCAGCCTCATATCGGTCTTTTCGCGTCCGCAGTTCTGGACCGTGAAAACGACAACGAGAAGCACGATTACTATGCCGAGCATCACAAGAAGTCTGTACTGCTCAAACCAGGTGAGGAACTTGCCGAATTTGCGCCTGTACTTATACGGGATGCGCGAGGTCGGATTATCATCAGCAAAGTCGTGAGTGAATCCGAAGACCGTGTCATACGCCAATGTGATTCTCTTGTAGTAAGCAAGATCGTCGTAGGTCGCTCCGTACTCGTCAACCTTTCTTTTGTATTGGCGTAAAAGAGCTCCGTAGCGAAACTTTACGGCATCGTCCTGCGCGTTCTCAGGCAGTCCGAGAATCTTAAGGCAGTCGGCTCTCGAAAGATTCTTAAGTTCCTCGTCAACAGCCTCAGCTGATGAGGCGTGCAGAGACTTCTCCTCTTCGTTATTCAAAACGTTATTTTCGTCGATTTCCGTCATATCTATCTTTCAAACCTTTTAAGGCTCTTTCTCCGTTCAAAAGTCACTGACATTAATATGTCAATTTACTTTAAAGTTCCTTAAAACGTTCTTTAAAATAACTTTAAAAGTCATTTTTGACTATCTTTCCGCCAATAATATTAACACATCGCCAATTTCTTTACAAGAAAAACGATAAAACCGTATTTTTTGTATTGACAAAGACATTTATATTAATATAATATAATAGAACACGCGAAATTTAATTATTTATAATTAAACGCGAAAATTTCGGAGGTACGCTATGCCTGATATCACATACGAAATCGTTGAAACTCTTGCTGTCTTTACCGACAGTGACCAAAGAGGCGGCTGGGCAAAAGAACTCAACCTCATCTCTTGGAACGGTAATCCCGCCAAATATGACATCAGATCTTGGAACGAGGACCACTCCCGCATGGGAAAAGGCATCACTCTTTCCGAAGACGAGATGAAGCAGCTTAAAAAAGCATTAGACGGAATTTTTTGATTCTGACTAAAAATCATTAAAGGGAAATAAGCGGTAACAAATAAACCGGCTTCGATCAGTGATCGGGACCGGTTTGTTTGTTGTATATGTCGCAAATTATCTATTATTCGTTGTTTTTTCTCTGCGCGTTCAGCTGTTTTTTCTTATTGTAAAACGCCAATGCGAAAGTTCCGGCTACCATCACGATTCCAACAACTAAAAATACAGAAGCTGTTTGTTTTGAGTTTTTGCTCGTAGTTGTAACCTTCGGATCGCCGTTCTTGTAATAAACAGTGAACTCGTCGCCCTCTTTATATTTGCCCTGATCAGCGTTTGCGATAGCGCCTCTGTAATCGGTTCCGTTTACGGTGTAGTCAAACGTGATGTCTGAAACGAGGCCGAGATTCTCCTCCTCATGATTGTCAACGTATTTAACCTTGGCGGTTGTCTCAGACCACTCTCTTGAATCTGTCGCAAACTGAACTCCGCTGATTATAACCAGGATCAGGCCGATTATTGCAAGTAAAGCCGGTCCGCTGAGCCTGTTTTTCAGATTTGATATAGCGCTGCCTGCCATTTTCATCCATCCTTTTCTGTTGTTCTTTGCGTTTGTTTTTCCGGTAAAAAAATGACCCGCGGGTTATTTTTAAACCGCGGATCAACTGGTGCGATCGACGAGACTTGAACTCGTATGGGGGTTCCCACACGCCCCTCAAACGTGCGCGTCTGCCAGTTCCGCCACGATCGCAAGGCTGCGCTCTCAAAAGCGCCTCGCTATTATAAAGCATCAGATTTTGTCTGTCAAGTACTTTTTGAAAAATTTCCGAAGAAAATTCAAGACGATTTTCGGCGCCTCAGCATGCTGCCTTCGGGCACGAACTCCGAGGTCAGGAAGGTCACCTTCATCATCGGAACGTTGGCGACAGAAAGAGGCATACCCTGTTCGTCCTTCAGGTTTTTAACGGTGAGGGAGAGGTGCTTTGAGGACATTGGCGATATGATTTCGAGCGCGTCGCCCTCTTTGAAAGGCCCCTTTACAACAACGGTGGTTTCAAAGCTTCCGCCGGTTTCTTTGCACGAATCGACAATGCCGAGAAAATCCGTGTCTCTAATATAAGAAGATGAAGAATAGATCTGCTCGCCCTTGCCGCCAAAGTAAAAGCCGGTCGAATAGTCGCGGTGGCTGCAGCTCATTATCTCGGAGATGAGCTCGCCCAGGAACGCCTTGTCGGTTTTGTACTTTACGGGATCGCTCGAGAACGCGTCTATGGCGATTCTGTAGGCTCTTACGGTCGTTGCGGTATAAAACTCGGATTTCATCCTGCCTTCGATTTTGAGGCTTCCTACGCCGCACTCGGCAAGCTCAGGGAGATGCTCAATCATGCAAAGGTCCTTTGAGTTAAAAAGGAACGTGCCGCGGTCGGTCTCGACAACCGGGAAATACTCTCCGGGGCGCTTTTCCTCCATGACTGAATAGTTCCAGCGGCAGGGCTGAGCGCAGTCGCCGCGGTTCGAAGACCTGCCGGCAAGGTAGTCCGAAAGCATGCATCTTCCGGAAAAAGCCATGCACATTGCCCCGTGAACAAATGCCTCAAGGTAAGGCTCATGAGCCTCCGAAAGTTCAGGGTGTTTCACAAGCAGGTTGAAATTGATACCCTTGATTTCTTCAAGCGAAAGCTCTCGCGCAAGGTTAACCCTCGACGCGCCGTTTGAAATAAAAAAGTCGATCGTCTCGGAATTTAAATTATTTGCCTGAGTGCTTACGTGAACAGGAAGCTCCGGATAAAGCTTTCTCAGCTTTAAGAACACGCCAATGTCAGCTACTATAACCCCGTGAACACCCGCCTTAAGAAGAAACTCAGCGTACTTCATCATCGCGTCGATGTCTCCGTCACGGGCAATGATATTCATGGTGACGTAAACTTTCCTGCCGAGACTGTCGGCGTATTTCACGGCCTCGATGATCTCGCTGTCAGAGAAGTTGCCGGCATTTGCGCGAAGGCCGAACGCGTCACCGCCGAGGTAAGCCGCGTCAGCGCCGTAAAGGAAAGCTATCTTAAGTTTGTCAAAGTTGCCCGCAGGAGCAAGGAGCTCAAATTTTGCCATGTTACACCTTTAAGTTGCTTAAAGACTTAAAAAATCAAAGTTTTACCGCCAATAAAAGGCCGTCGTCCATTGTGTCAAGACACGCGGAGAAGCCGCTGTCGTTTGATATATTTGTCAGGAATTCCGTAAGGGAATTCACTATGGTCCTGTGTTTGTGAGGTATGACGCCGTCCTCGCCCTCAAGCTTGCCGTGATAAACAACGTCGTCTGCAAGAAGCATGCCGCCTTTTCGCAGAAGCCGTTTAACGTCGGGAAGCAGCTCGTTATAGCTTGATTTCGAGCAGTCAAGGAATATGAGGTCATAGGGACCTTCAAGGCACGAAAATACCTCGCATGCATCGCCCGGTATAACCCTGACATTCTTTGAAAAGCCAGCATCCTTAATATTTTTAAGAGCTGAGTCGACGTTATCCCTGTCAAGTTCAACAGTGTCAATTCGAAAGTCACCTGCGCTAACGTCACTCAGAACCTCTGCGGCAAGGATTGACGAGTAGCCGAAAAGCGTTCCCGCCTCAAGAATCTTCCTTGGTTTTAAAGCGTAAAGGATTGTTTTATAAAGAGCCGCGTGGTTTGTGCGAAGAGCCGGGACGTATTCCTTTTCGGTTTTGGCGTCCGAAAGGAGGCGCGACGAGAATGTGCCTGAAATCGCATTGGCGTTAAAGTCCGAAAGAATGTTTGAGTCTTTGTCTGTCATATTGGATCAGTCTCCCGACTGTGCTTTGATTGCCTCGTTGTGCTCTTCAAGCGTCCTTGAGAAGATGTGCTGGCCCGAGCCGTCGTTCTTAAGCACGTAGAAGTAGTAGTCGTGCTCGTTCATCGTGATGACCGCCTTAAGGGAAGCCTCGCTCGGGTTGCAGATAGGACCGGGAGTGAGACCGGGGTACTTGTACGTGTTGTAAATATCGTCAACGGCCCTCTCTTCGGCTTGAACGTTTTGCGTAATTATGCCTCTTCGCCTGAGAGCGTAAATAACGGTCGCGTCGGACTGCATATAGCCAAACTGCTCCACGTTTCTCATTCTATTGTAGTAGACGCCGGCAATGATCTCGCGCTCATTGTCAAGCAGCGCCTCTTTTTCAACGATCGAAGCAAGTATAACAACCTGGTCAACGGTAAGTCCGAGCTTCTCCTCAGCTCTCACCATGTATTCGGTCTTGAAGATATTGTTGAACCTGTTAAGAAGCTTATAGATGACCGTTTCGGGCGACGAGTCGATTTCGAATTCGTACGTATCAGGGAAGAGGTATCCGTCAAGGATGTAGTCCCTGTCGCCCTTTTCTTTAGGAAGGAAGCTGTAGCTCGAAACGTCAACGGTATTAACGGCTTTTAAGAACTCGCTTGCCTTGCAGACGTTGTTTGCCTCAAGTCTCTCGGCAATCTGCGTCGTTGTGAAGCCCTCAGGCAGTGTAACCTTGGTGACAAGCGGATCTGAGCTTAAAATGGTCATGATTTCGTCGTAAGTAAGGCCTTTTGAGAGATAGTGCACCCCAGATTTGTACTCAGAGTCGTATCCGTTGAACTTTGAGAGGAGCGAGAACATGACGCTGTTTTTAATGAGCCCCATTTCTTCGAGCTTGGCGACAATCTGCTTCGTCTTCATGCCCTTCTCAATTTTAAACTGAACGGTCGTCTCCGGGTCAAGTTCAATCTCGTCCGCGTAAAGCGGATTCTCGGTCCTGTCGACAAGGTACGTGTACGAAAGAAGAGCGCTGAAAATCACTACAAATACAAACAAAATAAAGAAAACCGCAAAAATAACAGGCCTTCCGTGCGTGGAAAATCTGCTGTCGCGTTTTTCTTTTCTTGTCTTCTCTTTCTCGAGAACTATCTTTGCCCGTTTTTTGGGAGTCTGAGTCTGTGCCGGCTTCTTTTTCTTCTGGTTAAGTTTTACGACTTTAACGGCATCTTCATCGGATCCGTTTTCGGAGGTTTCAACCTGATTGAAGCTGAGCTCTTCATATTTTGCAGGCGCATTGCCGCCAATATCCCCCCTGCGGGCATTCTTTTTATATTCACGGGGCTTTGTTTCTTCAAAAGTTTCGGCAGTTTCACGTGAAACAGAACGGGAGTAGATCATATCTCTGTCCCGTTCACGAATCTTGCGACCGTATTTTTGAATACCGGAGAGTTTTTCTCCGTCTTTTTTCTTATTGGCGTCGTCCAAAAACAAAGCCCCCTGATAAGATTTTATTTTCTCTTTTTGCTCTCGGCCTTGGCTCTCAGCTCAGTGTCAAGAATCTTCTTGCGGAGTCTGATATTCTTGGGAGTTACCTCCATGAGTTCGTCATCCGCGATAAACTCGATTGACTGCTCAAGCGAAAGGGTTACAGGCGGTGTGAGCCTGAGCGCCTCGTCAGAACCCGAAGCTCTGATATTGGTGATATGTTTTTTCTTGCAGACGTTGATGACAAGGTCATCGGGTCTTGCGTTCTCTCCGACGATCATGCCCTCGTAAACCTTGACGCCGGGGCCGATGAAGAGCTGTCCGCGCTCCTGAGCGTTGAACAGGCCGTACGTGACCGATTCACCCGTCTCCCAGGCGATCATCGAGCCTCTGCTTCTCGTGGCCATATCGCCCTTGTATTCGTCATATCCGTCGAAGATATGATTCATTATACCATTTCCTTTGGTATCGGTCAAAAACTCATTTCTGTAGCCAATGAGACCCCTTGCCGGAATCCTGAATTCAATCCTGACAAAACCTTCAAGACCGGGGTGCATATCGAGCATTTCGCCCTTTCTGATGCCGACCTTTTCGATGACAACGCCGACAGATTCATCGGGCGTATCGACCGTGAGCCTCTCCATAGGCTCGTAGAGCATTCCGTTAACTTCCTTAAAAATAACCTTCGGCCTTGAAACCTGGAACTCGTAGCCCTCTCTTCTCATGTTCTCGATAAGAACCGTGAGGTGAAGCTCGCCTCTTCCGGAAACTTTGAGCGTATCGGGGCTGTCTGTATCTTCGACTCTTAAGCTGACATTTGTCTCAAGCTCTTTGAAAAGTCTCTCGCGGACGTGCCTTGAAGTGACGAATTCGCCTTCTTTTCCGGCAAACGGGCTGTTGTTAACCGAGAAGTTCATCGAGAGCGTAGGCTCGTCAATGTTTACAAAGTCGATTGGATCGATGACGTCAGGCACGCAGACGGTATCGCCAATGTTAATATCCGGAAGTCCGGCAACCACGACAATATCGCCCGCAACCGCCTCGTCAACGGCAACCTTCTTTAAGCCCTTGAACTTGTAAAGGTAGTTGATCTTTCCGTACCTTACGTGCTTGCCCTTGGTTGAAATTGCGATCTGCTGGCCGCTTTTTACTCTTCCGCGGTCGATTCTTGCAACACCCGTTCTTCCGACGTACTCATCACCGGCAACGTTAGAAATGAGCATCCTGAAAGGCGCGTCAACGTCAACTGACGGAGCCGGGATGTATTTAACAATCGCGTCAAAGAGCGGCTTTAAGTCTTTGCTGCTTCCGACGTCGGGAGTAAGAGATGCGTATCCTTCCCTTGCCGATGCGTAAACAACGGGGAAATCGAGCTGCTCATCATCTGCGCCAAGGTCCATGAAAAGCTCGAAAACTTCGTCAAGTACCTCAACAGGTCTTGCGCCTTCTCTGTCGATTTTGTTTACGACAACGATAGGCTTGAGCTTCATCGCGAGCGCCTTGGTGAGAACGAATCTTGTCTGAGGCATTGCGCCTTCAAACGCGTCAACGAGGAGAAGAACTCCGTCGCAGAGTCCGAGGACTCTCTCAACCTCACCGCCAAAGTCAGCGTGTCCGGGTGTGTCGACAATGTTAATCGTGATTCCGTCGTACTCGATGGATGTGTTTTTGGAGAGAATTGTGATTCCCCTCTCGCGCTCTATGTCGTTGCTGTCCATAACCCGCTCGGCAACAACCTCGTTTGATCTGAAGGTACCGCTCTGCCTGAGAAGACCGTCAACGAGAGTCGTCTTGCCGTGGTCAACGTGAGCTATGATCGCAATGTTTCTTATATTGTCTCTTGTTTCAATCACCTTAAGAATCTCCTCGGTAAAAAGATTTCAACTGATTATTTTAGCATTTTTACGCTTTTCTTGCAATAATTATATTTTAAATATAATTAAAGGAAAGCGAGTTCTTGAGGTTTGTTCGAGGTGTCGCATTGGCGGTATCAAAATTATAGCACGCAATCATTTATGATTTATTGAAGATGGATGTGTTTTTGGTGTATAATCTAGCCTGAAGCTAAATGCGAAAAATCACGTTTTTGAAAAAGGCTTTGACATGGCAAACAAAAGTTTTGAAACTTATACGATTGAGACGCCCCTTCCCTACTACGCGGAGGAGTTTCTGATCTACCTTGAAAGCATCAGGGGAAAATCGGAAAATACCGTCAGGGAGTACCGCTACGACCTGATTTCTTTTTTCACCTATTTTGCTAAGCACAAAGGCGTTGAAAATCTTGAGGATCTGGGGTCGTCTTTCATTAAAGGCGTTACGCTTGCGGATCTTTACAAGTACATAAACTTCCTGTCAAAGGAAAGAAAGCTGAAGCCTACGTCGCGCGCAAGAAAAGTTGCTTCACTTAGGTCGTTTTTCAAGTATCTTTACGGAAAGGCTCACGTCATTGACTCAAACCCCGCGCTCGACCTTGAATCGCCAAAGCTTACCAAAAAACTCCCCGTGTATCTTCAGCTTAACGAGAGCAAGGCGCTTCTTTCAAGCGTCGCAGGCGAAAACGGAGAGCGCGACTACTGCATACTCACACTGTTTCTCAACTGCGGCATGCGTCTTTCCGAGCTCTGCGGAATCAATATCTCATCGATAAAAGACAATACGATTATCGTTCGGGGAAAAGGCGACAAGGAAAGGACTATATACCTTAACGACGCCTGCGAAAAAGCAATAAAGGATTATCTCAAAGTAAGGCCGAAGCTCAAGGACGGCGACCCGGATCAGGACGCCCTGTTTCTTTCTGAAAGGCTCAAACGGATAAGCAGACGGACGGTTCAGTATACCGTAAAAAAATATCTTTACGCGGCGGGTATCGATCCTACGAAGTATTCAACACATAAGCTGAGGCACACGGCAGCAACGCTCATGTACCAGTACGGAGACGTAGATATAAGATCGCTGCAGGAGATTTTGGGACACGAAAGCATATCGACAACTGAGATTTATACACACGTAAACAGCGGAAAGCTTGCCGATGCTGTAAGGGCAAATCCTCTTGCTTCGGAAAAGAAGGAAGACTGAAAAAGCTGCCGCCAATACAGACAAAACCGGCTGAGATTTGTAAGCATTTAAAGCGCCAACTCTCAGCCGGTTTTTCATATATGTTTTTAAGCAAATCAGCTTCTCAGCTTTGCTTCCTTTTTCTCATCGTCAAGCTTGTGGAGCAGACGTTTTCTCTCGTACATCATCTTGTCGGCTTCCACCATCATCTCGTCAATGGATTTTTCGTTGAAGTCATCGGTTATAGAGTTTCCGAAAGAAACGCTGACGTTTTCCTGAGCGAGCATGCTTAGGAACTGCTTTTCGGCCTCCTCGCCCTCTTTTTCGTCAAAACGCTTTATAAACGCCGCAAATTCGTCGCCGCCGATTCTGTAGCAGTTATCGCCGAAGCATTCCTTGATGATCCTTGCAGCCTTCTCAAGCAGCCTGTCGCCGACAAGATGGCCGTAAGTGTCATTGGTGAATTTCAGATAGTTGAGATCAAAAGAATAGTAGCAGAGCGGGTAAATGCCGATGCCCTTGGCCTCGTCGAGCTTTTTAAGATAATTCTCATAGGCGTATCTGTTAGGAAGGCCCGTGAGAACGTCCGTCTCGGCAGTCTTCTTAAGCAGGCTCTCGAACATATCGCGCCTCTCAAGCAGATTGTTGTAAGATGTTGCGGCGATGCGGAACTCCTGGAGTCCGTAGTTTTCGTTGAGTCTCTTATTGTGCAGGAAGAGCTTGGATGCCTTTGAGAGAGGATGCACAAGAAAGAGAGTTATGATGATGAAAACTATCGCCAATATAATAACCGCAAGGGCAACCAATACCCAGACGATAATTTTTATAGCTGATACTTTCCTGTTTGTGTCTTCGATTTCAATCGATGAATGCTCTTTAACGGTTCTTATCGCGTCATTGATTGAAGCGGCAAGACTCTTTCTGTGAGTCGCATATTCTTCGTTGAGAACCATTGATTTTGCAAGGCCGAGTCTTGCCGGCTCAGGCATATTGGCTTCTTCAGCCGAAATCTCAAGATTTAAGACGGGGTTAAGAGTAGGAATCTGCGGAAGAGGATAAACCGACGTTACAAGTGCGATTGCGTGGAGCTGCGTCTCAAGGAAGAACCTTGCATCAACGCACGCATCATTGAGATACTGCATAGTCTCGTCACTGACGTCGTAATCTTTAAAGATTTCTAAAACATCGTCCGCACGGCGTTTGCCGGTTGAAAGCTCGGTTGCAAAAGGCATAAGCTGCCCGTAAATGACGTTACCTTCGCCGTCAATGGGATTGACAATAAAACTGGCAGAAGTTTCATTAAGCAGGCTGACGCCGGCCATGAAGTCACTTATCTGTTCAACGTATTCGGCCGAATCTCTCAGCGCACCGGCAAGCTTACCGTTAAGATTGTTTGCGGTATGCACGGAAACGATCATGGAAGCCATTATAATGACGATCAAAACTACAGCCGGCAAAATTATAGTTTTTGCGTAAACTGTTTTGTTCGCTTGATCCTTCTTTTTTGTCTTACCCATCGGATTACCCCAATTTGCATTGTGAATGTAATATAACGGACGTTATTCTAACAGAATAACCCTTAAATAATCAAGAAGTTATTGTGAAATATTAGCCAAAAACGCCGTTTTGAGCATAAAAATTTTCAGACAGACGGATTAATTGAAAATCCGCGTTCCGAAATAGCTTTGCAGGGCTTTTCAGATTACAGTAACTCCTATTGATTTCAGGTAGTTTTCAGACTCACCGAGCGTATCTGCGTCGGGAATCAGGTCCCTGCTGCTCGTGTCCGGAAGACCTATTCTTATGCATTTGTTTCCGTAAAGCGCATGGTACGGAACAAGCTCAACGCCGATGCAGTTCTTAAGACTCTTAAAGACACCGCCAATGTAATCAAAATTCTCCCTGTCGCAGTTTACCCCTTTAAGAAGTATAGCTCTCAGCGCAAAACTTCCGCGGGCGGCTTTGTCCATGCGTTTTATATTGGCGATAATTTTCGAAATATCCGCACCGGTGTTTTTAAAAAGCCTTTCGGAGTTTCCGTCCTTTATGTCAACGTAAAAAAAGTCGCAAAGAGAGGCTGCCGTTTCGGATATCTCGGGGTCACCCGCGCCTGAAGTTTCAAAGCAGCAGGAGATGCCTTCGCTGTTGCAAAGCTTAAGAAGCTCGATTGCATCCTTATGGATAAGAGGCTCGCCGCCCGTAAGAGTTATGCCGCCTTCTTTTCCGTAAAAAGCCTTGTCGGAAAGAACTTCCTTAAGAATTTCCTGCGGCGTCATTTCTTTGCCGATAAACTCAAGAGCTCCGGTCGGGCAGATATTGACGCAGTTTCCGCACTTGATGCAGTTTTTGAGGTTAAATACGTGTCCGGCCTCACTTATACCATGGCACGAGTTTGGGCAGACGGCTTCGCAGGCGCCGCACTTAACACACAGCTTAAAATCAAACGAGATATCGGTTTCAGGTGTCTTGTTTTCCGGATTGTGGCACCAGAAGCACGAAAGCGGGCAGCCTTTAAAGAAGACCGAGGTTCTGATACCCGGGCCGTCGTGCGTCGAAAAACGTTGAATCTTAGTTACGAGCATTGCACGGGTCCTCCCGCTTCTCGCTCGATTATCATGCGCTGCCAGTTGTCGTCAAGCGAAACAAACCTTGCGTTCCAACCTGAAACCCTGACGGAGAGCGACTTGTAGGCCGCAGGGTTCTTCTGAGCCTCAAGAAGAACGTTTACGTCAGCAACGTCAAGCTGCATAAAGTAACCGCCAAGGTTCTGAAAACCCTTAATAAGAGCCGTTATCGAGTCAATTCCGTCCTTTCCGCTCACCGTATGCGGGAAAAGCTTGATGTCAAGCGCAGAGCCCGTGACCTGTTTTGTGAGGTCTGCGGCGCAGTAAGATTTGATGACAGCCGTCGCACCTTCAAGGTCTGTGCCCGGCGTCGGCGATGCGTTGCCGGCAAGAATATCGCCGCGCCTTGACCCGAACGGCGCCGCAGGCCTCAAGTCTTTCCACTCAAGCTGGCGGCCGAACGTGCTTACTCCCGAAGGGATCCAGAGGGCGTGCTTCGTGCCGTATTTTTCGCAAAAACCGGAAAATCTGTCGAAAATCTCAGCGCTTATCGCGTCAACCTCCGGGTTGTCGTTGCCGTAGTATTTATACCTGTTTCTCGCGTAAAGCCTTAGGTATTCCTCGCCCTCCCAGTTGTTCTTAAGTATCTCAAGGAGCCTGTCAAAAGAGACGACGTTGTCCTCAAAGCAAAGCTTTTTGATCGCGTAAAGGCTGTTGGCAGTGTCAGCTCCGCCGCCGATGTGAGGAGGAATAACTGTATAACGTGTGCCGCCCTCAAGATACCCCTTGGCGTTTTTGATGCAGTCGTTTTCAAACAGGTCAATTGCGGAAGTAGGGAAAAGCTCGCGGAACTTCTCTTTTTTGCGCCCTGCTCCGGGGTTTTCGAGAAGACCGTTCAAAAGGTCATTTGCGATATAATCGACAGCGCCCTCAAGGTTTTTAAAGAAAGCTTCCTTAATCTCGTCAAAGGTCTTAAAGGCAACCTTTTCGTCTGACGAAAGCTTCAGCGTGTCGTTGAGTAGAATCTGCAGGCTGTCAAAAGGATTGTAGGAAAATCTTGTCGCGCCGGGCACCTGAACCTCCCAGCAGCCGTCGTTGGCAAAGTCGGAAGCCTCTTCCTTCTTATAGCCAAAGCGTGTCATCGCCTCAAGAATCGTTTTTTCGTTGTACACGGCAACTGTTCCGCCGCCGTGCCTTATAACCTCCGCAGCCCTTCTGTAAAGCTTTTCGGGTGACTTTTCGTTAAACCTGATTGTGATCGGAAAATCGCCGATCGGAAGTTCCTCGACAACGTCAAGAATCAGATAGGTGACGTCATTGGTGATGTCATTTCCCTCTCTGTCCGTACCGCCAAGGACAATATTCTGATAGTGCTGAGCATCTCCCGAGCCTCTTCCCGCGTCAACGCCTCTCACCCACTCGCAGCCCTTGATAAAGAAGGACGCGAGAAGTTCCCTTGCCTCATCAAGCGTAACAGCGCCCTTTTCGAGGTCTTTCTCAAGATACGGACCGAGGAGCCTGTCGATTCTACCGATGCCGGGCCAGTTGCCGGTAAGCCTCAAAAACGCAAAGCAGAACCAGAGGCTCTGAAGGGCTTCTTTGAAATTATGAGCCGCCTTAAAAGGAACGTTTTTTGCGTATTTATAGACATCAGGTTTTTCCTTTTTAACAGCTTCCATGTAACGCCCGTGGAGTATCTCCATAGACTTAATCGTCTCAAGGAGGCTGTTTAAAAACTCCTTTTGCCTTGGCGTCAGGTCATCCTTAAGGAGTCTCTTTTCGATCTTTGCCTTATAGTAGTTTACGCCTTTATTAACGGGAGTAAAGAAGTCGACGGTGAGGTGGTTGATAGACGGGAAAACCCAGTTGCCTTTGAACTGAACAGGCACCTGCGCATAGACGGCACCGCCAAGGGTACCCGCTCCGCACACAAGCTCGCTTCCGGTAACACGCAAAGGCGCAGTTTCGCAGATTTTCCTGATTGCGGCGTCGTATTTGGCGTAAGGAGACATGGTTTCAAAACCTTCGATATCGTCAAGCGACAGGAAAGGAACTTTCATCGCCTCGTCGCCGTAGCGGCCTTCAAGGGATTCGCAGCAGAAATATCTTGTTTCCTTTGAGAGCCTCACAGGCCTTCCGCCTGAATAAGCTGAGCGGAAAACTACGTCTTTAACCTCTTTACCCATGATAAAAATCACCTGTTTATATAAAGCTCAGGAGACAGTATTTGCCTGCCTCCTGCATTTTGGGGTTAATTATTTCTTGAGATTTTTGATTCTTTCGAGCTGCGCGACAGTCTCCTCTTTGAGAGCGGCAAACTTTGCAGCCTTTTCTCTTTCAGCGTCAATAAGCCTTGCGGGGGCTTTGTTAACGAAGTTCTCATTGGCGAGTTTGGAAGCGACTCTTTCAATCTCGGATTCGATCTTGGAAAGTTCTGCAGTGAGTCTCTCAATCTCCTTGTCGACGTCGATGAGGTCCGTAAGAGGCATGTAGAGCGTTGCTCCGGGGATGATTACCGAAACAGAATCCGAAGGAGCCATCTTTTCGTCGTCGGTGACGACAACATCGGAGGCATTGCCAAGGCGTTTGAGCGCGCCCGCGGACTCATTGATGAGTTTGAAGTTGTCCTTCTCGGTGACAAAGAAAACTGTTGCCTTGGCGGAGTTGGGAACCTTCATCTGAGTTCTGATGTTTCTGATGCCTTTTACCGCGTCGATGAGTAGACCCATCTCTTTTTCGGCGTCTTTGTCCTCTGTGTCCTTGTCGTAAACCGGCCAGTCGGAAATCATGATCGATTCGCAGTCGGTGAAGAGCTGCTGATAGATTTCCTCAGTGATGAAAGGCATGAACGGATGGAGGAGCTTCATCGAGGTCACGAGAACCTTGTTGAGCACGAACTGGCACTCAAGGCGCGTCTTATTGTCGGCGTCAAAGAGCCTCGGCTTGACAATCTCAATATACCAGTCGCAGAAGAGATCCCAGATAAAGTCAGTGATCTTTGTGAGGGCAACGCCAAGTTCATAGCGCTCCATGTTCTCGGTAACTTCCTTGACGGTTCTGTTGAGGCACGAGAGAATCCATCTGTCCTCGGCAGTGAATTTTGCCTTGTCAACTTTCGAGAAATCGGGATCTTCGTCAAAGTTCATGAGGACGAACCTTGTCGCGTTCCAGATCTTATTGCCGAAGTTTCTCGCAAACTCAACTTTTGAAGTGAGGAATCTCTGGTCGTTTCCGGGCGAGTTTCCGCTGATGAGTGAATAGCGAAGCGCATCCGTGCCGTACTCTTTTATAACTTCAAGCGGGTCGATACCGTTGCCGAGAGACTTTGACATCTTTCTGCCCTGCTCGTCTCTGACGAGGCCGTGGATCATGACGTGCCTGAACGGGATGTCGCCCATGTGTTCGATACCCGAGAATATCATTCTGGATACCCAGAAGAATATGATATCGTAACCCGTGACGAGAACGTCCGTGGGATAGAAGTATTTAAGTTCGGGAGTCTTTTCCGGCCAGCCGAGAGTCGAGAACGGCCAGAGGGCTGAACTGAACCACGTGTCAAGCGTGTCAGGATCCTGCTCAAGATGTTTGCTTCCGCACTTCGGGCATGTCTTGGGCTCGTCTCTTGAAACTATTATCTCACCGCAGTCTTTGCAGTACCAGGCGGGAATCCTGTGACCCCACCAGAGCTGCCTTGAAATACACCAGTCCTGAATGTTCTCCATCCAGTTAAAGTAAATGTTTTCAAAACGCTGAGGAATGAAAGAAGTCCTGCCCTCTCTCACAGCCTTGATTGCAGGCTCGGCAAGAGGCTTCATCTTAACGTACCACTGTGTCGAAACAAAAGGCTCAACAGTCGTATGGCAGCGCTGGCACGTACCGACGTTGTGCTTGTAGTTTTCGGTCTTTACAAGAAGACCTTCTGCCTCAAGATCTTTTACAATCTGTTTTCTTGCTTCAAAACGGTCAAGTCCGCAGTATTTGCCTCCGTTTTCGTTGATAACGCCCTTGGAGTCCATAATCTTAATGACCTCAAGACCGTGTCTTGCACCAACGTTAAAGTCGTTCGGGTCGTGCGCAGGCGTGATTTTAACAGCGCCGGTACCGAAGCCAAGTTCAACATAGTCATCGGCAATGACCGGAATCCTTCTTCCGACAAGCGGGAGAATCAGCTCTTTACCAACAATGTCTTTATACTTTTCGTCTTCGGGGTTGACAGCGACAGCGACATCGCCAAGGAGTGTCTCAGGCCTCGTCGTCGCAATCATAATGCTTCCCGTACCATCAGCGAAAGGATAATTGATATACCAGAAATGCCCGTCCTGCTCCTCATAGATAACTTCGATATCGGAAATCGAAGTGTTGCAGCGCGGACACCAGTTGGTTATGCGCTCGCCCTTGTAGATGAGTCCCTTTTCGTAAAGGCGCACAAAGACTTCCTTAACTGCGTTAGAAAGTCCCTCATCCATTGTAAAGCGCTCGCGCTCCCAGTCGCAGGATGAACCAAGCTTCTTAAGCTGGTTTACAATTTTTCCGCCGTATTCCTTCTTCCAGGCCCATGCGCGCTCAAGGAACTGCTCCCTTGTAACATCCTCTTTCTTGAGGCCTTCCTTTGCCATCTTGTCAACGATCTTCGCCTCGGTGGCAATGCTTGCATGGTCTGTTCCCGGAAGCCAGAGAGTCTCGTAGCCCTGCATTCTCTTGAACCTGATAATGGAGTCCTGGAGAGTATTGTCAAGAGCATGACCCATGTGAAGCTGACCGGTGATGTTCGGCGGCGGAATCACTATAGTGAAAGGTTTCTTATCGGGGTTGACGACAGCATGAAAATATCCTTTTTCAAGCCAATTGGCGTAAATTCTGTCCTCGGACGCACCGGGATCATATGACTTAGGCATATTCTCAATAGCTTTCATTACTTTGTAAAACCTCCAAAAAATAGATAAAGCCGGGCGAATTGTCCGCCCTTCTTTAACTTTTGATTATATTTATTTAACGTGTTTAAGTCAAGAGAAATCATTTCCGCCAGAGGTCAATAAAACGGTCAATAAAACATAAAGAAACCGCCAATATAATCACATTTCATCTTTAAATGTCATTAAATAAATGTTAAAATAAGACGATCAATTTAATTATAGCGGCATCCGTCCGGGGCACAGTTCCTCCGATGCCGGTCAATTATATTTTTTTATCGAAAGGAATATATTATGTTGAACTTGACGCATTTATTAAAAGTATTTCTCGATAAATCAAAGAACGTTATTTCCTTGATTTTAATCGCTGTAATGCTTTTAACCGCAATCGGCAATACTTTCACAGCTAACGCAGCCAACGGCACAATCGGAGGAAGCGGAAGCGCTGGCAACCCCTTTATTATTGAAGATGCAAAGGATCTGACAACAGCAGCTAATAACATCAAAAACGGGATCAACACAGACAGTTACTATTTGTTAAATGCCGATATTGATCTCACCGAAGTCAGCAACTGGTTTCCCATCGGAACAGAGCTTAATACTTTCAAAGGTTATTTTGACGGAAACGGCCACACGGTTTCCGGACTCAAAATTGACAACTCTTTGATTTATATGGGTCTGTTCGGCGTGAATGAAGGAACCATACGAAATCTGAGGCTTGATTCTGCCGACATAACTGCCGGAAACGCCGCAGGCGGTATTGCAGGAAAAAGCACCGGCACAATCGAGAACTGTATTGTTGACTTAAGCATAAGCGGCGAAGATTATATTGCCGGAATAACAGGTTTTAATACCGGTACTGTTATTAACTGCAAAGTCTTTGGCACTGTAAGCGGAAACCATTACGTTGGCGGTATAGTCGGTAATTCAGAGGGGTTAGTCGAGAACTGTACAAACTCAGCTGAAATATCAGGAAGATATAATGTAGGAGGCATTTGCGGTAAAAGTACCAGCGCAATAAGAAACTGCTTAAATGAAGCTGCCGGCACCGTATCCGCCACCGATACAACAACCGGTTACGGTTACGCCGGAGGAATTGTAGGTCAGGCATCAGGTGAAATCACGAGATGCACCAACAAAGCCGATGTATCCGGAAAAGGATTTTGCTGCGGAGGGATTGCAGGAATCGCCGTTGATTCCATATTTGAATGTGTAAACGAAGGAACTGTTACAAGTAACGGATCCGAATATACCGGGGGCATAGCCGGCGAAAACATCAACGGCGAAATTATAAACTGCACAAACAGAGGAGATGTTTCCGGCGGCATTCACACCGGAGGCATGGCAGGCTACACAAAAGACGCCAATGCAGAAAACTGTCTCAACTCGGGCAAAGTAACCGGAGGCGATTATACCGGAGGAATCATAGGTCACCTTGATGAAAACTCAAGCATATACGACTGTACAAACACAGGGGATGTAACGGGCGGTAAATACACAGGAGGTATGACCGGTATTCAGGATTACAGCGGAGACGTTTACAACTGTGTAAACAAGGGTAAAATCATCGGCAACAATTACACAGGAGGCATCACCGGGCGGGCTGTATACAGCTTCAGCAACAGCACAGGATCCAGCAAAATCAATTACTGTACAAATACCGGTGAAGTAAACGGTTCATCGTACACAGGCGGCATTGCCGGTTTCAGCAATGCAAATTTAAGAAACAGTATCAACAAAGGCAATGTTACAGGCTTTAAATATGTAGGCGGTATTGCCGGAGAGACCCTCGACGGCGGTCAGACTCTGAAAAACGATGTAAACGAAGGAAATATATCGGGAAATGAACGTGTCGGAGGCATTACAGGCAGAATCAGGAGCAGCACGATAATCAAATGCCTAAACAACGGTTCTGTTCAAGGCAAATACAACACAGGCGGAATTGTGGGATATGTTGACATTGTAGACAACTCAAGCAGTGCAGTTACCCAATGTATAAATAACGGAGATGTTACCGGGACATTGGAACAGCAGGATTTTCAAAACATTGGCGGTATAGTTGGATTCGGTAAAGGGGTTGCAATCTCTCAGTGCGCAAACAACGGTAATATCACATCAAACGGAAACGCCGTGGGAGGAGTTGCAGGCTATTTTGAAAATAACAGTTCTATTGCAGACAGCTTTGACCGGGGAGTCGTATACGGATATGATTACATCGGCGGTCTTGTGGGATACATACGCAGCAACGT